>Ga0079037_100000312_pt1 | contig 20751 bp, 18 predicted proteins | sample Mud3Dept4metaG_FD_71479 | JGI IMG/M metagenome (GOLD analysis project Ga0079037, IMG submission 71479) | Freshwater wetland microbial communities from Ohio, USA, analyzing the effect of biotic and abiotic controls - Mud 3 Core 4 Depth 4 metaG | ecosystem: Environmental > Aquatic > Freshwater >... | reverse complement strand
CCCAGCATGAGCAGCGACCAGCCGCTCAGCACGATCCCCAGGCTGATGATGACGCGTGGCTCGAGGCGGCTCGCGAGCCGGCCCGCGATGAAGACCGCCGTGACCGACGCGACGCCGCGCATGGCCTGCAGGTTACCGGCCTGCAAGGGGGAGTAACCCTGCAGCGACTGGAGGAACGTCGGCACGAGGACCGAAGGCGTGACGATCGACAGGCCGACGACGAACATGAGCGCCAGTGATACGGCGAAGTTACGGTCGCGGAACAGGTGCGGATCGACGAACGGATGGCGCGACGTCACGGCGTGCACGAGAAACATGTAGAAGAAGATCGCGCCGAAGAATGCCTCCGCGACCACCTCCGACGAGGAGAACCAGTCGAGGGTGTGGCCCCGATCGAGCATGAGCTGGAGCAGCCCGAGCCCCAGGGACAGCAGGACGAAACCGAGCCAGTCGAAGGGGCGGCTGTGATCCGGACGTCCCGCCTCCAGCCCCTCGACGATACCCAGGTACGCGATGATCCCGATCGGAAGATTGATGAAGAACGCCCAGCGCCAGCTCAACGTGTCGGTCAGGTAGCCGCCCAGGGTCGGGCCGATGATCGGGCCGACGAGGACGCCCATCGTCCACCATGCCATCACACGCCCGTGGTGCTCGCGCGGGTATTCCTGCAGCAGCGCGACCTGGGAGAGCGGCACGAGCGCGGCCCCGAATCCACCCTGCAGCAGCCTGAATGCGACCATTTCGCCGAGATTGGTGGCGAGCCCACAGCCGACCGAGCCCAACGTGAAACCAATGGCGCTGATCGACAATACCTTCCGCAGGCCGAAACGCGCGCCGAGCCACCCGGAGAGCGGCATGGCGATGGCACCCATCACGATGTACGACGTCAGCACCCAGGCGATCTGGTCCTGCGTCGCCTGCAGTCCGGCCTGCATGTGCGGCAGCGCCACGTTGACGATGGTCGCGTCGATCGTATAGAGCAGCGTCGCAAGCACCGACGCCACGGAGAGCACGGCGCGTCGATTTGCGTCGGAGCGAAGCGTCACGTCGGTGGCCTCGGCGGCGTGCGGTCAGTGCAGGAATGCGAACCAGCGATCGAAGCGACGATGCGGGCCGGTATCGATCCTCACTGTGGCGCTTGCGCCGCTGCGCAGCGGCGGGTCGTCCGGCGCGACGTCGATCGCAACCCGCACCGGCACGCGTTGGACGACCTTCACCCAGTTGCCCGAAGCGTTCTGCGCGGGCAACAGGGCGAACTCCGCGCCCGTGGCCTGCGCGATGCTCTCGATGCGGCCGGACCACTCGTGGTGCGGGTAGGTGTCGATCCGGACCCGCGCGCGCTGGCCCGCCCGGACCCACTCGAGGTCGGTCTCGTCGAAGTTCGCCTCGACCCACAGCCGGCCGTCGGCGACGACTGAAAAAGCGGCTCGCCCCTCCTCGACGTGATCGCCCACCTTGGGCAGGTGGCTCGCAATGCCGGCGCGCGGTGCAACGATGACCGTGTGGCTCAAGTCGACGCGCGCCTTCTCGAGATCCGCCAGCGCAGCGCGAACCTGCGGATGCTGATCCGTGGGCGCATCCGCCGCGTCACCGAGCCTCGCCCGCGCCTGGCCGACCTGCAGCTCCAGTACCGCGATCTCTCCGACCGCCGTGGCCGAGGTCTCGTGTGCCCCATCGAGCGCGGACAACGGCACCAGCTTGCGCTCGGCGAGCTGGCGTTGTCGCTCGTACTCGCGCACGGCGTACCGGGCGGTCTCGCGGGCCACCGCCAGTTCACCGGACTTCTCGCGGTAATCCGCGCGCAATGTCCCGATATCCAGGCGTGCGTTCGCGAGCGCCGCCTCCACGCGATGCACCGCAACCTGCAGCAACGTGTCGTCGAGCACGAGGACGACGTCCCCGGGTTCGACGTGCGCGTTCTCCGCCACCCGCACTTCAGCCACGTCGCCGGAGAGTTGCGGTGCAACGTCCACGAGGTCCTGCTTGAGGTACGCATTGTCGGTGGACACGTAGCGTCCGCCACTGCCGTACCAGGAGACGCCGACCGCCACCACCAGCAGTGGCAGGCCCCAGAGCAGCACGGCGCGTGTCCGGCGCGCTGCGGACCTGGCGCCCGTCGCCGGTACGTCCGCCGCGTTTAGCCCGGTTTCAGCGCCCACGTCCTGCACTCGTGGAACGGGCGCTGCGCGCCGCATCCGTCGACAGATTGTCGCGAATGCGCTCGAGCGCGCCGGCCAACGCGCGACGTTCCTGTTGCGCCAACCCCTGCAGTGCCCGCGCGCGCACCAGGTCGCCGACGGCTTTCAGCTCGGCGATCACCGGCCCCGCCGCCTCGCCCAGGTGGATGCGCGACGCGCGCCGGTCGGCGAGATCGGCCTCGCGGCGCAACAGCTGCTGCTTCTCGAGCCGGTCGATCATGCGGCCCACCGTGACCGGCCTCACGTCGAGCCAGTCCGCGAGCTCCACCTGCCGGCAACCTTCGTTGCGCTGCACGTAAAGCAGCAACCGGTGCAAAGTGCTCGTGAGCCCGGTTCCCTGCGCCCTGGCGGCGAAGTCAACGCGCATCAACCGCACGACGTCCGCGAGCAGGAAACCGATCTGTTGTGGCTCGCCCTCGCGTGCAGCCGGGGCGCCGGCAGGCATTTTAGTGTGCATAGGTTATTATTAGCCTACCATACTTCTGGTCGTGGCACCCCGGCGAGCCGTCCTGGGTTAGGATAGGTGAGGCGTTCCGCCAACCGTCCGGCTCGGCCGGCCTCACCCAGGAGATCGCAGTGGACCATCCTGCGCGCCCCTCGGGGCTGACATCCATTTCGCCGGACGGCCGACCCGAGCCCGATTCGCTCTGGTACAAGGACGCGGTCATCTACGAGGTGCACGTCCGCGCCTTCTTCGACAGCAATGACGACGGCGTGGGCGACTTCGCGGGCCTGACCCGCAGGCTCGACTACATCCACAGCCTCGGCGTCAACACGATCTGGCTGCTGCCGTTCTATCCCTCGCCGCAGAAGGACGACGGGTACGACATCTCCGACTACCACGGAGTGCACTCGTCGTACGGGACGCGGGCGGACTTCCGCCAGTTCGTGCGCGAGGCGCACCGGCGCGGCCTGCGCGTCATCACCGAGCTGGTGATCAACCACACCTCGGACCAGCACCCGTGGTTCCAGGCCGCGCGCGCCGCGCCCGCGGGCTCGTCGAAGCGGAACTTCTACGTGTGGAGCGACACCGACACGCGGTACCCGGATGCCCGAGTCATCTTCACCGACACGGAGAAGTCCAACTGGACCTGGGACCCGGTCGCGAACGCGTACTACTGGCATCGCTTCTTCAGCCACCAGCCGGACCTGAACTTCGACAACCCGCGCGTGGTCCGGGCGGTGGGCCGCATCATGCGTTACTGGCTGGGCCAGGGCGTGGACGGCCTGCGCCTCGACGCGATCCCCTACCTCTGCGAGCGCGAAGGCACCAGCTGCGAGAACCTGCGCGAGACCCACGGGATCATCAAGCAGTTGCGCGGGCTGGTGGATGCCCACCACCCGGACAGGTTGCTGCTTGCGGAAGCCAACCAGTGGCCGGAGGACGTCCGTGACTACTTCGGCGACGGCGACGAGTGCCACATGGCGTATCACTTCCCGCTGATGCCGCGCATGTACATGGCCATCGCGCAGGAGGACCGGCACCCGATCGCCGACATCCTGGGACAGACGCCGGAGATTCCGGCGACGTGCCAGTGGGCGATCTTCCTGCGCAATCACGACGAACTCACGCTCGAGATGGTGACGGACCGCGAGCGCGATTACATGTTCCAGATGTTCGCCGCGGACCCCAAGGCACGCATCAATATCGGGATCCGCCGGCGGCTCGCGCCGCTCATGGAGAACGATCCCGACCGGATAAAGCTGATCAACAGCCTGCTGCTGTCGATGCCGGGTTCACCCATCATTTATTTCGGCGACGAAATCGGCATGGGGGACAACTTCTTCCTCGGGGACCGGGACGGAGTACGCACGCCCATGCAGTGGAGCCCGGACCGCAATGCAGGCTTCTCGCGGGCCGACCCGCAGCGGCTGTTCCTGCCGCCCATCATGGACCCGGTGTACGGGTACGAGGCGGTCAACGTCGAGGCCCAGGAGCGGGACCGCTCTTCACTGCTGAACTGGATGCGGCGCATGCTGAGGGTGCGCAGCGGTCATCGCGCCTTCGGCCGCGGCACGCTGCGACTGCTGCGACCTGGCAACCGCAAGATCCTGGCCTACCTCCGTCAATACGCGGACGAAACCCTGCTCTGCGTCGCAAACCTCGCGCGCCATGCCCAGGCGGTCGAATTGCTGCTCGGCGAATTCAAGGGCCGCGTACCCATCGAGATGAGCGGCGAGATACCGTTCCCGCCGATCGGCGAGCTGCCGTACATGCTGACGCTGCCGGGACACGCTTTCTACTGGTTCCGGCTGGCGCGTGACGCCGAGTCGCCTCCGTGGCACGTGGACCAGCGGTCGCGCGACGAGCTGCCAGTGCTCGTGCTGTTCGACGGCTGGAACAGCTTCTTCCGCGAGCGCGTCGTGCCATGGCGGATCGGCCTGGCGGAGAGACTGCGTGAGCAGCTCGAAAGCGACGTCCTGCCGGGATTCCTGGCTTCGCGGCGCTGGTACGTGGAGGCCGACACGCCGCCGGTGCGCGTAAGCCTGCTCGATTCCGCGGCCAGGGGCCACGAGGATGCCCAATGGCTCTTCGGGATCGTCGAGGTCAGGCATCGTGATGGTCGCAATCCGGCGCTGTACCAGCTGCCGCTGGCGCTGACGTGGGAGGACGACCGGGCGCGCGACTCGCAGGTCGTGCCGACCTCGGTCGCGCGGGTCCGCGAACACGCCCGCGTCGGACTCATGGTGGATGCGCTGCTCAACGACTCCTGCGTGCGCGACGTGGTCGACGCGATTGGCGCACGGGAGGAGACCTCCTGCGAGCGGGGCCGGATCCGCTTCGTGCCGACCACGGCCTTCACGGCGCTGCGCGGCGGCCCCGATACGGCCCTCGCCATGACCGCGGCGCCCGTGCAGGGATCGAACACGGCGATCGTCCTCGGCGACCGGCTGTTCCTCAAGGCCTACCGGCGCCTGGCGCCCGGAGTCAACCCGGAACTCGAGATCGGCCGGTTCCTGACCGAAGTGGTGCCGTTCGAACACGTGGCCACCCTGGCCGGCTGGGTCGAATACATCGACGAGAAGCAGCGGACGCATACGCTCGCGGTGCTGCAGCAATACGTGCCGAACCAGGGCAACGCCTGGAATTACACGCTCGAGTACCTGGCCAGGTTCCTCGACGACGTGCGCCAGGGAGCGACCGGCAACGGTGCCGACGAGCATGGCGCATACCTCGGACTGATCGGCACGCTTGGCCGGCGCACGGCGGAGCTGCACCGGGCGCTCGCGACGACCACCGGGAACCCCTCATTCGATCGGCAACCCGTCGACCGGACCGACCGGCGCCGCTGGGCGGACCAGCTTCGCGAAGAAGCCGTGGCGACGCTCGCGCAGCTCGAGAGCCGTCGCGAGTCGTGGCCGGCGGCTGCGGCACCGGTCGCGGAGGACGTGCTGTCGATCCGGAAGGATCTCCTGCGGCGAATCGAGGGCCCGGTCTCCGGGCCCGCGGCCGGCGTCAAGGCCCGCCTCCACGGTAACTACGACCTGGGGCAGGTGCTGGTCGTACACAACGACTTCGTCATCGTCGACTTCGAGGCCGAGCACCGCGGCGCGGCCGCGGCGGTATTCGACTCCCCGCTGCGCGACGTCGCAGGGTTGCTTCGGTCGCTCGTCTACGCCGGCGAGATGGCGCTGGAGCGCGCATCGTCGCGCCGCCCCCGGGTTCGCGCCGCGCTCGAGACCCGCGTGGAACAGTGGCGCTCGCTCGCGCGGCAGCGATTCCTCGAGGAATACGACTCGGTCTTGCGCGGCAGCGGGATCTGCCCGCCACGATCCGATGCGCTGCCGCTGCTCGACCTGTTCGAGGTTGCAAGGAATCTGCTGGACGTCCGCCGCGAACTCGGCGGGCGTCCCGAGATGGTGCACGTCCTGCTGCGAAGCCTGCTCAAGCTGGTTCAGCAGCCCGGCGCCGGTGGACCCCGCCGGCGCGACGAAGTCTGATCGGAGGGCCTATGGAACAGCTGGATTTTCTAATGGAAAACCTGCAGGAGTTCGGCCGGCGGGCGAGCGACTTCCTGCCGAAACTGCTCCTCGCCATCGCGGTGCTGCTGGCAGGCTGGCTCCTCGCGCGGCTTGTGCGCCTGATCGCTCGCAAAGCGCTGCGCGCGGTAAATTTCCACGTCCTGACGGCACGTGCGGGCGTTGACTCGCTGCTCGAGCGCAGCGGCGTGCAGTTGGACGCAAGTGGCCTGCTCGCCATCCTCGCGTACTGGACCGTGATCCTCGGCTCGCTGCTTATCGCTTTCAACGGCGTCGGCCTGACCGATGTGGCGGACGCGCTCGGGCGGGTGATCGCGTTCATCCCGAAGGCATTCATCGCGGTGCTGATTCTCGCGTTCGGGGCCTACTTCGCGCGTTTCGCGGGCGAGTCCGTCGCCGCCTATTGCCGCAGCGTGGAGATCCGCGACGCAGGCCTGCTCGGGAAGCTCGTGCGGGGAGCCGTCCTCGTCTTCGTCGTGCTGATCGCGCTGGACCAGGCCGACGTCGGCGGCAGCCTGCTCAGGCACAGCTTCCTGATCATCCTCGGTGGCGTCGTGCTGGCCCTGGCACTGGCCTTCGGGCTCGGCGGACGCCGCCGGGCTGCCGCATTGCTCGAGCACTGGTGGCCGACCGCGAGACGACCCACCCAGTGACGGTCCTGCAGGTGGCTCAGGGCCGCCCTGCCCCGGCCGTCTCCACTTCCGCGTACGCAATGTGGCCCTGGCGCGCCGTCGAAACCACGTCCGCCATCGACGTCGGTGCCGTCATCATGTACAGCGTCCGGCGATCGGAGCCGCCGAGCATGCAGGCGAAGCACGGCTGGTCGGTCTGCACTGTCGAGATGATTTCGCCCCCTTGCGCGACGAGGACACACTCCGGCGCAATGGCGTTCGCTACCCAGACATGGCCGTTGGCGTCGAGGCAGATGCCGTCGGGGGCCCGCATCCCGATCGGCGCCCAGACCCGGCGACCCGACAGTGCCCCATCCGGGCCGATGTCAAAGGCGGTAATACGCATCGCCAGCGTCTCGGCGACGATCAGCGTCCCGCCATCCGGCGTGATGACGCAGCCGTTCGGGAAATGCATGTCTTGCGCCGCCACGTGCACGCGGCCATCCGGATCCACGCGTGCCAGTCTCGCCGTCGGGTGGTCCGCGATCACGCTCTCGACGCCACGGGCCTTGAGCGCCTCGTCCAGCGGGAAACCGAAATTTCCGACAAAGGCGCGTCCATGCCCGTCCACGACCATGTCGTTCGCGTGGTACGTCGCGATGCCGGACAGGTCCGCGTGCACTTTCACCCCGTCCGCGTCGACGCGCAGCAACTGCATCCGGTGCATGGCGACCACCAGCAGCCGCCCGTCCGGAAGCCAGCCGAGTCCGGACGGCTGGTCGTCGATCTCGACCTCGGTGCGCACCACTCCGCTCGCGTCCGTCGACTTGACAGCGTGATCGTAGAAGTCGCTGAACCACAGCCGCCCGTCGTGCCAGCGCGGTCCCTCGCCGAAATACAGGTCTTCGACCAGGACTCTTGCCGTCGTCATGTGCGTGAACTCCAGTTCGGGCCTACTTGAGATTGCTGTCGAACCATCGGTAACCGGCGTACATGCCAACACCCGAAGTGACAGCACCCAGCACGAGTGCCGTCCCGAGGCCCACTTTAGCGCCGAGCCACCAGCCAGCGGAGCCCGCAAGGAATGCGGCCAGCCACCCGATCAACCCTCGCATCAGCCGATCCTCGCCCCTCGCTCGGCGAGCAACTCACGCAGCACGGACCGGTGGCAGCGTGCTTCATCGGCGCAATAACACCCTACCGAGAAATCCGCGTGATGCGACAGGGCCGCCAGCGTGTCGAGCAGCGCGCGGCTCTCCGGCGTCCTCATCTCGACTCGATACCGCCGCACGAAGCGGCGCCAGGACGCATCGTCTCCATCTTCGAGGCTCGCTCGAGCCTCCTTTACCAGCGCCTCGCTGGGCGCGAGGTTCGGCAGCCACACGTCATACAGGTCCCGCCTGGCGTATTCGCCCTTGGGTACACCACGCGGCGGTCGCCTGACCGTCCCGATTCGCAAGCCCTCTGCCGGATGACGGGGACTCCCGAGTCGCACGATGCGCACCGTCATGTCTTGACCCTCTCCCGCTTGCCCTCTCGCCCCGAGTACCGGGTCTTCGCGTCGAACTCATCCAGATCGAGCGCTACGCTCTTCCCGCCGAACACCGTCTCCCGCAGCCAGGTAATTTCCGCGTCAACCTCGGCTTTTGACCAGACCTCCCGAAACCAGCAGCGCTTCGGCGCGTCCCACCAGTAGCCGCGCTTTCTCAGCACGTCCTTGGACTCGAACGGTGATCCGTTGGCCCACAGCCGGAACGACGGCTCCCGCGCCGAATCGAGCAGCAACCTGAGTGCCGAAACCCCGGACTCGGCGAACGGCTGGCGCAGGACCTCGAGCAGCGCGAGGCAGTCGACCTCGGCCCGATGTCCTTCGTAAAAGAAGCCGTACCGGTACGCGAGATACTCGAGCTTCGAGCTCTCGATCCCCGCTTCGGACCACGGCACCTCCTGCCAGGAGCAACCCCAGTGCAGGCCAGCAAAGACCGGCAATCGCGGCTCGAGGAACTTCCGATCGAACCCCGCGTTGTGCGCAATGACGATGCCGACACCCTCGAGCAGCCGCGCCACCGCCCCATCATCGATCCGCTTGCCCGCGACCATCGCATCCGTGATGCCATGGATCGCGGTGGACTCGGGTGGAATCGGCTGCCCCGGATCCTCGAGCCCGTCGTAGGTGCCGAGCACGCGACCGACCCTGCCCGATTCGCGGCAGTACTCGAATACCACCACGGCGAGCTCGATCACCTTGTCGACCGCTGGATCCGTCCCGGTCGTCTCGGTATCCACGATCGCCGCGCGCCGCACGGTGGGCCCCGAAAGCGCCGGCCGTGTGCGCGAAATATCGAGCCGCCTGAGCACTCGATAGTCCGGATGCTCCGCCAGCTGCGCGGCCAGTGCTTCCGCGTCCTTCATGTCGTCCCCGCCCAGTCCATCGGCTGGGATCGTACGCCCTTCACGTCCGTCATCGGACCGCTGCAGCGAAACCCCAGGCGCTCGTAGGCCCGCACCGCATAGGCGCTCGCCTTGACGGTGAACCGCCCGGACACGTTGCCGGCACGGACCGACTCACTGCGCGCAAGGTCCCAGAGCCGCCGCGCCAGCCCCATGCGTTGATAGGCCGTTGCAACGAACAGGTAGTACAGATGGCCGCGGCCCAGCATCGCGACGACACCCGCGAGCACGCTACCGTCCTCTGCAACGTGAAACCTGTATTCGTCCGATCCAAGACGTTTCTGCATTTCGCTTACGTCAAAATTGGCCAGCAGCTGCTCCCGGCCCTCCTGGGTGAATTCACCGAAGATGAACTCCTCGGCCAGCTCACTCAGCAGGGCACTGATGCGCTCCGCATCCTCGATCGTCGGGCGCCGGATGGTAATTCGCGGTTCCATCCCTTCCGGCCCCGCCGCCTCGCTAAGCGTTCGAAAGGTCGTCCAGTACAGGGCAATCCGGCCGCTCATCGCCGTGGCAGCGATGGGCGAGGTCTCGCAGCGTACGCTGCATCGCCTGCATCTCGAGGATTTTGCGCTCGAGTTCGTCCGCATGCGACTGCGCGAGTCGCTTGACGTCGCGGCTCGCACGCTTCGGATCACCCCACAGGCTCAGCAGTGCCTCGATGTGCTTCATCGAGAAACCGAGCGAGCGTGCCCGCTTGATGAATCTCAGCCGGTGCAGGTCGCTGCCACTGTAGATGCGGTAGCCCGCGAACGTCCGGCCCGCCGCCGGAATCAGCCCGATGGTCTCGTAGTGCCGGATCATTTTCGCCGACACCCCGGTCAGCTCCGCGGCCTCACCGATGTTGTGGAGGCCTTGTTTGCGGGCATCGGCGAGCTCGGGCCGCGGTGTACTGCGACGCATGCCTGTCTCCTCACTTGTCGGCGCGGGGCTTCCAGCGCCGCAGCAACAGGGTGTTCGAAACGACGCTCACGCTCGAGAAGGCCATCGCGGCTCCGGCGATGACGGGATTCAGGAGCCCGGCCGCGGCGAGCGGGATGCCGACGACGTTGTAGATGAAGGCCCAGAACAGGTTCTGGTGGATCTTGCGGGTCGTCCGCCGGGAGATGTCGATCGCGTCGGCCACAAGCCTCGGGTCGGATCGCATCAGCGTTACGCCGGCCGCATGCATTGCCACGTCGGTGCCGCTGCCCATGGCAAAACCCACGTCGGCCGCGGCAAGCGCCGGCGCGTCGTTCACCCCGTCGCCGACCATCGCAACGCTTCCGCTGGCACGCAATTCGCCGATCACCGACGCCTTGTCGCCCGGCAGGACTTCGGCGATCACGTCGTCGGCCGCGATGCCGACCTGGCGCGCGACCGACTGTGCGGCCTCCCGGTTGTCGCCCGACAGCATCACGGTCCGCAGCCCGAGCGCGTGAAGTGCAGCAACGGCCTCGGCCGCAACCGGCCGCGGCGGATCGCCGAAGGCGAGCAACCCGATCGTGCGGGCCGTTCCGTCAACGCGCTCGGCGACCCACGACACGCTCCGGCCCTGTGCCTCCTGTTCGCGCGCCTGGGCCGCAAGGGATGCGACATCGACGCCGAGTTCAGCCATCAGCCGGTCGCTGCCGAGCACCAGTTCGCGGGTGCCAAGTCGCGCACTGGCACCCCGGCCGGCGAGCACCGTCACGTCACTGACCTCGGGCACGCCGATGGAGCGCTCGCGGGCTGCATCGAGCACGGCGCGCGCCAGCGGATGGCTGCTGCCGGACTCGATGGCCGCAGCCAGCGACAGCAACTCCTGCTCCGTTACTCCGGCAGCCAGGGCCGCAACGAGCGTCGGCTTCCCAACGGTCAGCGTGCCGGTCTTGTCGAACGCGACGGTCCGCACCTTGTGCGCAGCCTCGAGCGCCTCGGCATCCTTGACGAGAATGCCAGCGCGCGCGGCGACCCCCGTTCCAGCCATGATCGCCGTCGGTGTGGCGAGCCCGAGCGCACAGGGGCAGGAGATCACCAGCACGGCGACCGCATTCAGCGTGGCGGCACTCCAGTCACCGGCAATGACGCCCCACCCGAGCCACGTGAGGAACGCGATGCCGATCACCACCGGCACGAAAACCGCGCTCACTCTGTCCACGATGCGCTGGATCGGCGCCTTGTGCGCCTGCGCGTCCTCGACCAGGCGGATGATTCGCGCCAGAGCCGTCTCTGCACCGATCGCCGTCGTGCGCACGATCAGGCGCCCTTCGCCGTTTACCGCGCCGCCCGTGACGCGCTCGCCCGGACTCTTGGGCACCGGCAGTGACTCACCGGTCAGCAACGATTCATCTGCGTGGCTGCGGCCCTCGATGATCGAGCCGTCCACCGGGATCCGTTCGCCGGGCAGGACGACCACGGTCTCTTCGACGCGAACCGTCGCCACCGGCACCTCAACCTCCCGACCGTCGCGGCGCACGCGCGCGACGCTCGGTCGCAGCGCTTGTAACGCGCGGATCGCCTCGGTCGTCTGCCGCTTGGCACGTGCCTCGAGCCACTTCCCGAGCAGTACCAGGGCGATCACGACGGCGGATGCCTCAAAATACAGGTGACCTGTTTCGTGGGCCGCGTGGCCGGAAAGCAGGTGCTGCACGCTCAACCCGTAGGCGGCACTGGTCCCGATGGCCACGAGCATGTCCATGTTGCCGGTGCGCGCCAGCAGGGCTTTCCACGCACCTCGATAGAAACGCGCGCCGAGCCAGAATTGCACCGGTGTCGCAAGCGCCCACTGCGCCCACGACGGCAGCCTCCACTGCCAGCCGAAAGCAAGGCCGATCATCGGCAGCACCAGCGGCAGCGACAGGAGCGCCGCAAACATCACGTGCCGCGCTTCCTTCGATACGCCGGGCGGGGCCCCGGCCGCCGGAGCGACAGGCGGCTCGTCCCGCAGCACCGCTGCCGTGTAACCGGCCGCTTCGATCGCGGCCACCAGCGCATTGGCATCCGTCCCGGGCTGGACGCTGACGGACGCCCGCTCGGTGGCGAGATTGACGCTCGCCTCGACGACGCCCGGCAACTTTCCCAATGCGCGCTCGACCCGGCCCACACAGGACGCACAAGTCATTCCGCCGACGCTGAAGCGAAAGGTCTCGGGCGCTGAAGCAGCGGTGGCGCTATTCATGGTCGTCAAGGCACAGGCCCCCTCATTGACTGGAGGCCATGGTCAGCCTTCCCATAATGGGAAGGTCAATCCTACACCCTGACGACGCAACGCCGCGCGTCTGCTGGTCAATCGACCGAGGCCGGTGCCCGCCACGTCCGGCAACCAGACTGTTTGGTGACAGTGGGTCCAGTGGAGCCGAGCACGCTGGTGGATGGACCCATGTTCGCGGCCCCTACAGCTTCCCGTCAGCGGAGGCCAGCTTCTGGATCAGCACATTCATGTCCGCGGCGGTCAGGCCGGATCGGTTCATGGTTGATCCCATGAAATCCGTCATGGCCGTCGCGAGTCCGCTGCTGCCGGCAGTCGATTGCATCATTCCGCCGGAGCCCATCATCCCGCCCATCGAGATCTGGTTGTTGCCCATCCTGCCGTCCATCATCCCGTCGGACGCGTCGTTCATCATCGCCGTGACGAACGTCGCGGACACCGTGATGCCGAGACTTTTGGCGTACTGCGACATGGCTGCGATGGTGATGCCGCAGTCCCGCTGGTCCTGATTGGCGGCGCCGCCCGAGCCTGCCAATGTCGGATCCATCGGTTGGGCGTGGACGATGTCGCCGACCATGAAATAGTTGCCCACGGCCGTGTTGGCGGAAGTGATGTTGGCGTCGACCATGCCGCCCGGCATTGCCTGCGCCCGAGCCTGGGCCATCGAGGTCAGCGGCGTGATCCAGACACCCGTTACATTCGAGCCACTGCCGACCGTCGCGATGGCGGCGGTCATCACGTCCCCTGCGCCCATGCTCATCGCGCTGCCCGTTGCCTCATCCATGTACGAGCCATTGATCATCTGCAGCATCACGGGTCCGGTGTAGCTGCCGAGCGACATCGTGAACGCGCCCTGCGCGTCCGTGGCGGCACTGGCGATCCGGGCACCCCGGGTGCCATTCGTGAGCGCATAGGCCGTGACCGTTGCCTGGCTCATCACGCCGTTGAACACCTTGCCACTCATCGTGGCGTTCACGACCGAGCCCGTGCCATTGCCCATCATCTGGCCGTTGGAACCATTCAGCTGGTCCATCAGGGCCTGCAGGGTCGCGGCCGCGACTCCAGAGCGATTCTGGGCAGACGTCATGAACGCGGCCATGGCGGTCGCCAGGCCGGTCGTCCCGCTTGTCGCCGGCATCGCCGTGCCCATGCCCATGCCGCCCATCATCACCGGGCTGCCGGACATCTTGCCGTCCATCACGCCGTCCGTCGCATCGTTCATCATGGCGGTCACCATGGCGGAGGACGCGCTCATGCCCTGGGCCTGGGCGAGCTGCGACATGGCCGCGAGAGTCATGCCGTGGTTGATCGTGTCCTGGTTTGCGGCATTCCCTGAGCCCGACACGAGCGGGTTCATCGGCGCGTTGTGCAGAATGTCGGCGACCATGAAGTATCGATCCACGGCCGTATTCGCCGCGGTAATGTTGGCCTCGGTCATGCCGCCAGAGAGGTGCTGAGCCATCGTCTGCGCCATCGAAGTGAGCGGCGTGAGCTGGATGCCGCTCAGGCTCGCCCCGGCCGCCATCGTGGGCAGCACGGCCGTCATCACGTCCCCGGACCGCATGGACACACTGCTGGCCCTGGCCTCGTCGATGTACGTCCCGCCGGTCAGTTGCAGCATCACCGGTCCGGTGTAACTGCCCATCGACAGGCTGAAGTCTCCCTGCGCGTCGGTGCTGGCACTCGCGACCTTGGAGCCCATGGTCCCATTGCTGATGGCGTACGCGGACACCGTCGCGCCGGTCACGGGACCTTTAACCGCCGTGCCGGTGATGGTTCCCTGGGTCGGAGGGGGCGTCACCGTTCCCGTCGAACCCGAGCCACCTCCACCGCCGCACGCAGCGAGGGCGAGACTGGTCGATACCAGGAAACCAAAAGCGGCGGATCGTGCCATGGAAGGTGCTCCGGTCGATGCGTCAAGGAGGTGGAAACCCGGGGGCCACCGGATTCATTAGAAACAACTCATGTAAGATATTGAGCAGATGTCTCGAAAGTATCTCGGCCGCGGCCCCCGGGGGCGGCCTGCGCGACTACTTCTTTTCGCAGCAGTCCTTGGCCATCTGCCGATGTGCCGCCGCCAATTGACGATTCTCCTCAGCCACCGCGCGGTACTGCTTGACGAGCTTCTCGCAGTGGCCTGCCATGGTCGCGTGGCTACCCTTGGGCGAGCCGCCGGCCTGGTACGTACGCGCCATCGATTCGTGCGCCGTTGCCTTGGCATCGGCCGCGGCGGCCTCCGCGTCATATGCTTTCGCAATCGTTTCATGATCTGCGGGCGTCTTGGCAGCCTCGATCTGTGCAGGCGTGACCACAGCGTCGCCGGCCGCCCATGCGCTGCCCGACAGCATGACTGCCGCAACTGCGGCGCTAAACATCGTGACCAAGCGATTCATCGTGATTCTCCTGTTGCTCGTGTGTGGCTCACCGGATTGCTCCCGAGGCGCTTTCCGCCACGGCCATCCGTGCAGGAGAGATGATCGGACCAAAGTTTCTCGCAATTATCGCGAAGCGCCCGATTACGTATATGTCACGAGGGCGCTGCATCAACCGGCCGACTGGCCCGGCAAGTCGAAGCCGAAAGTGGCCCCCTGACCCGGCCGGGTGTCGATCGAAATTGTCGTTCCGTGCAACTCGAGGATGCTCCTCACGATGGCGAGACCGAGCCCTGTCTGGCCAGACGAAGTCGATCGGCCAAGGTCGCCCCGGTAGAACCGGTCAAACACGCGAGACGCTTCCTGCGGCGTCATACCCGACCCCGAGTCGGCAACCGCCAGGCGCACCCGATCGCCGTCCGGAACGGCGCTGACCGTGACGTGCCCCCCTTGCGGAGTGTGCCGCAGCGCATTGTCGATCAGGTTATCGAACACTCGTTCCATCAGCGCGATGTCTGCATGCACACGCAAGCGCGCTGGAGTCACGTTCAGTGCGAGTTCAATGCCTCGCTCGCGAGCAGCCAGGGAAAATTTCTGGACGACATCCTGCAGAAGCTCGCCAATCGGGAAGGACTCCGGATTCGCCGCGATCTGCCGTGCGTCCAGTTTGGCGGCCTCCAGGAGCTGCTCGACGATCTGCGCAACCCGCTTGCTCTGGCGCATCGCGACGGCGACATACTCCTTTCGCTCCTGTTCGTCGAGTGGTTGCTCGTCCATCTGCAGGGACTCCAGGTGCGCAAGGAGCGTAGTAATCGGAGTGCGCAGGTCGTGCGACAGATTGGCGAGCATCTCGCGCCGGGCCGCGTCGACGGACTGCAGCTGTGCCATTTGCGCCTCGATCCTCGCCGCCAGGTCACGGAAGAGCGCCTCCAGGCGTTCTATCTCATCGCCGCCGGGACGCCTGGGAGCAACCCCAGATGATCCCGTGCCGAGGCCCTGAAAACCTGACATCGTCTCTTCCAGGACGCTCAGCCTGCGCGTCAGGACCCGCAAAACGAAAAGGCTCAGCGCCACTGACAAGGCGGCCGCCAGCACGATGATGCCCGCGCCTTCCCGGACGGCGAATGTATTGCGCAGCCGGGACGCGCCGGGCGCATCCTCGGCCCGGCCGAGTACGAGGTACAGATAATCGCCGGGGCAATCGGCGACGTGAAACGGCGCCGCGGAGAACACGTCCTGCCCGCTTTCATCGCGCGGATTGTCCGCAAGGATCGGCGCATCGCGTCCCGCAAGGAACTCCTTGATCGGCTGCAGATCGACACGGGACCTGCGTCGATCGGCTTCCGGCACCGAGGCGGCGACGATTCCGCCTGCAGCGTCGAGCAGGTAGATGTCGATCTCGGGGTTCGCCGCGGCAAGCTTCTGGATGCCCGCGTGCAGCGTGCTGGCCGTGAGCAGGCGGTCCGTGAGCAGGAAGTTCGACGCGACGTACTGGCGGGCCAGGTCGCGATTGACGACCTGGTCGAATTCCAGGTGGAACTGCCGGTGCGAGACCTGCATGACGTAGAGCAGCGCCGCCGTCATGACGATGCCGAATAGCAGGAAGACGAGCAGCAGGCGTCCGAACAGTGTCCGCGGGAGCCTCACGGCGCAGCGGCGGGTTCAGGCGAGAACCTGTAGCCCACGCCCCAGACAGTCAAAAGCAGCTTCGGCTCGCTGGGGTCCACTTCAATCTTGGCTCGCAGCCGGTTGATGTGGCAGTTCACCGCGTGTTCGTAGCCTTCGTGGTTGTATCCCCAGACGGCGTCGAGCAGCTGTGCGCGTGAGTAGACCCGCCCGGGATTCCGGGCGAAGTGCATCAGCAGCTCGAACTCCTTCTGCGTCAGGTCGACCGACTGCCCACGGACCCGGACTTCACGCGTCCCCGGTTCGATGTGCACCTGATGGCCGACGTCGATCGGGCGCTCACGTGCCGCCTGGGGCGAGGACAGTGCGTCCATGCGACGAAAGATTGCCCTGATGCGGGCCAGGAGTTCCTGGACGCTGAACGGTTTGGTCAGGTAGTCGTCCGCGCCACTCTCGAGTCCCATGACCTTGTCGATGTCACTCGTCCGGGCCGTGAGCATGAGGACCGGCATGTACCGGTTGAGTGAACGCAGGCGACGGCACACCTCCATACCGTCGATGCCGGGCAGCATGACGTCGAGCAGCACGAGATCGAACTCATCCCTGGCCGCGACTTCCAGGGCATCTTCGCCGGTGGGCGCAATCCGGACGTGGCAGCCGATGCCCTCCACATGTCGTTTCAGCACGCGCGCGAGGTCGCGCTCATCTTCCACGACCAGAACGTTGCGCGGCGTGGGGGTCGCCAGCGACTCTGATCCACGGTTCATAGCGCGGTCCTCGATGGGCGCGGCGCGATTTCGGTGGTCAATAATCATGCCCCTTCCCGTCGGGGTGCACGTGCGCGTGTCGGGGCTCGGTCATGGTCCGCATGGTAGCGCCCGCCGCTGCGCTGGGGCCATCAGCGTCTTGACCGGTGGCGCCGTGGTCATCATCCGTTCCTCTCGCTGGCCCCGTGAGCGCCGCGTAAGTGTCGACGTCCAGGGTCGGGAGCTGCTGCAGAAACGCCACCAGCCCCCAGATGGCCTCGTCGTCGTGCGTTACACCCCAGGCCGGCATGGCCGACATCCTGATGCCATGCTTGATGATCCAGAACGACTCCGCGGGGCTTCGATCCCGCCGCCGAGTGAGATCCGGCGGCTTCGGGTAAAGCCCCTGGCGCATCTCGTTATCGCCCATGCCAGGCGCGAGATGGCAGGCGGTGCACATGTCGGCGTAATGCTCTGCACCGAGCGCGACGAGGGCGGGGTCTGCCAGGTTCGGGACCGCCGTCGTGTCGGCCCGGACTGCAATCGAGCGGTCGCGAACCGTCGCCAGGACGCGGCCGGTGATGTTCCAGTGCGGCGAGTCGGCTGCGATGTTGTAGGCGCCGGAATAGCTCAATGCGGCGACGGCGGCACCGAGCAAGGCCACGATGAAGACGGCCGCGACTGCATTCTTGATCAAACGGATCCTCCCGCCTGCGTCCCGGGGCTCAACGCACTCGCTGCGACGCGGCGATGGTGAACGTCCCATTGAGCGGCTCGACGTCCAATGATGCCGTTGAGACGGTCGGCAGTTGCGGACACGCGCCGATCGCTTGCGACCTGTCGTCACCCTTGCATGAAAAGTTCGCGAAAGTATCTGCCGCCACAACGGCCGGTATCGGTGACCTGGGCACTGGACATGGCGACGTCCGTGCCGGTACCCATCGCGTTACCGACATCCGCTGCTGCCAGCGCCGGTGCGTCGTTGATGCCATCCCCCGCCATGGCGACACTTCGTCCCTTGGCCTTCAGTCGCTCGACGAGTTTCGCCTTGTCCTGGGGTCGCACTTCCCCATGCACTACGTGCCAGGAGCATCTCGCCGGATCTCCGGATGCATCGGGCACGTGTACGGCGTGCCGACGGTCAGTCGGCGACGTCGACGACGTCCGGCTTCAGGAAGTGCGTCGTGCTCGTCGTGATCGTGGTGCGACCTCATGGTGCATCCAGGCGCACCGACCATTGTTGGCCGGGACGGTAAATGGACGTTACCATCGGTTCCGTAAGCTACCGGTGCCCGGGATCGATGGAGCAACTCTGTGGCTGAATGCGGTTCTGCGACCCTGGAGTCCACCCTGACCGCCGGGCGGTCCATCGCGGTCGCCCTCGGCGGCGGAGGTGCACGTGGATTGGCTCACCTTGGCGTGCTCGAGGTGCTGGAAGCGGAGGGTATTCGACCCGCATTCCTCTCGGGCACGAGCATGGGCGGGTTGGTCGCTGCAATGTGGGCCACCTCGTCATCGGCGGACGACATCATTGCGGCGGCCAGACGTTTTCGCTTCCCAGGACGCTTCATGCCAGGGAGAGTGGTCGTCTGGGAAAAGATCTTTCCGTCGGCCGCGGCTCTACTGCGGGGCAAGACGTTCGAGGACCTCCCGACGCAGCTGGTAGTTTCTGCCGTCGACCTCATGACCGGCGAGGAGATCGCCCTTCACTCGGGTCCACTCCTGCCCGCCGTACGCGCAACGTGCGCGGTCCCCGGCGTTTTCGCACCCGAGCAGATCGGCACGCACTGCCTCGTGGACGGTGGTGTCACGAATATGCTGCCCGTCGATCTCGCGTGGGCGTGTGATCCGGACATCGTCATCGCCGTAAACATCGTCGCATCACCGCCGCCTACCCTGCGTCTCAATTCGGCTTATGGACGGGCGGCGACGGCACTCGGCAAGGTGGTTCCGAATCCGATGACCGCCTACCTCGCTTACGAGATCGCGATGCGCGCGGTTGAGATCGCGCTGGACAGGCAACGAGCGATGGCCGTCGCGATGACGGGGCCGGAAGTCCTGATCGACATTGACCTGAGCCACGTGTCGGTCAGTGACTTTGACCGGCTGGATGAAATCGTCGAGGCTGGCCGCCAGGCGACACGTCTGGGGCTGTCCCGTCTTCGAGAGGCTCTTACGACGCAGGTGGCGGGTGGTGACCGTTCGTCGGCTGGTGCCAGGCTGCACATCGACCCGGTGTGTCGCATGACGGTGAGCCCGAGCCGGGCGCGTGCTGTCTTCGAGCGTGGCGGCGAAACGTACTATTTCTGCTCACTCAGCTGCCGGGATACCTTCGCGCTGCACGGCGACCGATACGTCACCGCCAATTCGACGCGCGCGCCGATTCTCCGCATCAGATGAGGCTGTGGGTCGCACCGGCTACCCAGCGAGGTCGTCCAGCACCGGGCCGTCGGGTCGCCCGTCGCCGTGACAGCGATGCGCGGGATCACGAAGGACCCGTCACATCATCGCTGTTCAGCATTGCCGGTACACTCCGTATGCGCCAACTGCGCCCACTGTGGCCGCAGGCTCGGCCATTGCAGTGCTGGATGTGTTCATAGCTGCCTCCTGCTTCTTGCCATCATGGGAACATCATGCCGACCCGGGAGACGCCGGCACGGCCAACGCCTTCAGCAGGCTCACCACTGCCACGCGCTGCCCGGCGATCGACTCGACAGCGGCAAGGTCCGCACGCAGCGCATCGCGACGTGCTGCCAACGCGTCCAGGTACGCGGTCGCGCCCTCCTCGTAACGTGCCTGCGCCGCCGCGGCAGCAACTCGCGCCTGGCGCGCCTGGGCAACACGCGCCTCGGCCTGGCGCTGCGCAGAACCGTATCGTCGCACCGCGTTCTCCGTGTCTTCGAACGCACGAAGCATCGTGCGATCGAATGCAGCGAGCGCCGCGGCAGTTTCCGCCTTCTCGATTTCGACACGGGCGGCAATCCGCGGCAGATCGAACACGTTCCAGCGCAGCAGACCACCCACGGACCAGCTGTCGGTATCCGCTCCCCCAAGGTCGGCGAAACCGCCGGACACGAATCCGAAGATGCCGAGCAGATCGAGCCGCGGATAGCGAGCCGCGGCGGCGACGCCGACATCCTCGTTCTCCGCCACCAGGCGCTGCTCGGCCGCTCGTACGTCCGGCCGCCTGCGCAACAGGTCCTGCGGCGCGGGGATAGCGACCTGTCTGAAACGCAAGGGAGTGAGATCGACCGTCTCCGGCAGATGCCAGCGGCCCGGAATTTCGCCCAGCAAGACCGCTAGCGCCGCCTCGAGTCGCACGGACTCGTCCTCGGCCACCTCAGCTTCGGCGATATCGGAGGCCAGCTCGGCCCGGGCGCGCGCAAGGTCCCCGGGCGGCAGACGACCTTCGGTCACCAGCGTCTCCGAGAGCGACACGATCTCCGCCTGATGCTCGCGGTACCGGATCCTGATGGCGCGCTGCTCACGCGCGGCACGCAGCAGGAAGTACGTACGGGCGAGTTCGGCAGTTACGCTGATCTGCACAGCCTCGGCTTCGGCCGTCCGGCCCGCCTCGCGGGCACGCGCTGCGCGCTC
>Ga0079037_100000311_pt1 | contig 20797 bp, 13 predicted proteins | sample Mud3Dept4metaG_FD_71479 | JGI IMG/M metagenome (GOLD analysis project Ga0079037, IMG submission 71479) | Freshwater wetland microbial communities from Ohio, USA, analyzing the effect of biotic and abiotic controls - Mud 3 Core 4 Depth 4 metaG | ecosystem: Environmental > Aquatic > Freshwater >... | reverse complement strand
CCGGCGGGGAGAAGGCGCTCCGCATCGATTTCGCGCTGTGGGGGGCGCCGCGCCGGGTGGACAAGGAGGTCGCCCCCGGCGGCCGCGCCACCACGCGGGTGAGCGTGCCGGTGGCCTTCCGGCAGCTCTCCTTCCAGTTCCTCGACGCCCAGGGCAAGCCCTACGGCGAGATGAGCGGGCCGGGAGAGCCCTACCAGAAGATCGCCGATCCCGAGCGCTGGGTGGAGGACTTCCCGCCCGGGATCCTGGTCGGGACCTGGTTCGTGGACCGGTTCCCGCGCGAGGCGGCGAGGGTCCAGATCGCGCTCACGGTGGAGGTGCGCGGCCAGGCCGGCGCCGACCTGCCGGCCACCCTCAAGCTCGACCTGCCGGTCCGCGAGGAGTGGCGGCTCGGGCCCGGGGAGGCCTACCAGGCCGAGACCCGCGTGGCTCCGCAGTAGCCGGGGCGGCCGTGGCGGGACGCAGGGGAGGGCACGAGCGGAGGCCGCTGCTGGGGGCGCCGCCGCTCCACGAGCTCACCCGCGATCAGCTCTCGGTCTTCCTCTACGTGGCGCTGCTGCCCGACGAGACCCGCGAACTGGTGAGGCGCCTCGGTCTCTCCATGCCCGGGTTCCGTCGCGAGGCGCTCGGCGACGTGGAGCGCTGCGATCTCATCGCCGACGAGATCCGCGCGGCGCCGCGGACGGCCGGCGAGGTCCAGGAGGTGCTGCGGGGCGCCTTCCAGGAGCCACCCCTGGCGGCCCATCCCCTCGATCCAGGCGCCGCCGCCGAGCTGGTGCGCGCCTGCTCGGGCGACAGCGCCCTGGCGCTGGCGCTGTGGCGCGTGCTCTCGGACCTGGAGCCGGCGGTCCGGGACGCGGCGCGCGAGACCCTCGACTGGCTGGCGCGGGAGTACTACGGCCCGCGCGGCGAGGCCCCGGCCGAGGGCGCCGCGCCGCCCGCCGAGGAGAAGGCTCCCGAGCCCTCGCAGCGGCTGCGGGCGCTGGAGCGGCAGCTGGACGAGGCGCGCTCCCGCGCCGAGGAGGCGCGGCTCAAGGGGGAGGCCCAGCGCGAGAAGCTCCAGCTGCAGCTGCGCGAGGCGCGGGCCCGCGAGGCGCAGGCCGCGGAGGAGGCCGCCCGCGCGCGCGAGTCCGCCGAGGCGGCCCGCCGCGAGCTGGCCCGGGCGGAGTCGGCCCTGGCGGCCGCCCAGGCCACCGACGCCGCCCAGGAGGCCAGCCGGGCCCGGGCCGAGGCGCGCGAGCTCGCTGGCAAGGTGCACGCCCTCGAGTCGCGCCTGGAGCGCGCCCGCGAGCGGGAGCGCGAGATGGAGGCCGAGCTGGCGGCGCCCCGTCCGCCCACCGCCGCGCCGGCGGCGGCGCGGCCGCCGACCGTGGAGCCGGAGCCGGACGGGGAGGAGGCGGTCGCGACCTGGCTGCGGCCGGTGTACACGAGGGAGTTCTACGACTCGCTCGAGGGATGGGACCGGCGGATCCAGCGGGCTGCCTTCAAGCAGGCCCACCTCCTCGCCATGGACCACCGCCACCCGAGCCTGCGAGCGCTTCCGCTCGAGGGGCTCCCCGGCTACTACCGCGTCCGCGTCGCCACCGACGTCCGGCTCATCTACCGCCGGGGCGAGCGCCAGAACACCGTCGAGATCCTCTCGCTCATCGACCGCGAGGACCTCGACCGCTACATCAAGCAGGCCAAGACGCGGGGATAGCGGGAGGCCCCGGGCGCGGCGCCCGGCGGCTCCCGGCCAGGTGGTCTCCGCCGTCAGCCGAGCTTGCGGTAGACCCCCGCCACCACCCCGAGGATCATGGTGCTGCGGAAGTCGTCCTTGCGGACGTAGATGGGCGCCATGCGCGGGTTCGAGGGCTGGAAGCGGACGCGGTCTCCCTCGAAGTAGACCCGCTTGACCGTCGCCTCGTCGTCGATCATCGCCACCACGATGTCGCCGTCGTCGGCGTTGAGCTGCTTCTTCACGAAGATGTAGTCGCCCGGCAGGATGCCGTCGCCGATCATCGAGTCGCCCTGCACGCGCAGGCCGTAGACCTTCTTGCTCGTCCCGAGGAAGAAGGAGTCCACCTGCACCGTGTCCTCGATGCGCTCCTCGGCGAGGATGGGCTGGCCGGCCGCCACCCGGCCGACGATGGGGATCTCCACCAGCCTCGATCCGCTCCGCGGGCCGAGCCGGGAGGCGAGGGGGATGACGTTGCCGCCCTCGCCGCGCCCGTGCAGCGCCTCGCGGGCCAGGGAGGTGGGGATGAGGGCGCGAGACTTCACCGGGTCGCGGGTCAGGTACCCCTTGCGCTCGAGGGCCTTGAGGTGGTCGTTCACCCCGTTGGTGGAACGGATGTCCAGCGCCTCCCCGATCTCGCGGATGGTGGGCGGGTAGCCGAGGTCCTCGATTTGGCGGGCGATGAAGCGCAACACCTCGAGCTGGCGGTCGGTCAGACGGTCCATTGGCGCCTCCCTGAACGCCAGTATACTGCCCCGGCGTTCAGACGCAAGCGGTCGGCCGGCCGGCTTGCCGGGGCGGCGGGCGGGGGATAGGTTCGGCGGCCATGGAGCCTCCCGGCACCGGAAGGGCCCTGGCGGCCGGGTGGCGCGCCGCCGCGTCCAGCGCCTGGCTCGCCCCGGTGGGCCTGCTGGTGGCGCTGGCCCGCGGGGCACTGGCCCTCCCGGCGTCGCTCCTGGCCTGGGTGGTCCTGGTCCGCGGAGCCATGGCCGGGGTGGCGCGGGACGGTCCGTTCCCGGAGGCGGTGCTTTCCGGTGCGCTGGAGGCGCTCGCCGCCCCACGCCGCCTCGCCGTGCTGGCGGGCCTGTGGGCCGCCGGGGCATTGCTCTCGGCGGCCCTCCGGGCGGCCTACCTCGCCGGGGCGTTGCCCACCCTCGGGGCCGCCCTGGCGGGCGACCCCGAGCCGCGGCAGTTCGCCACCGGCCTCGCCTTCCGCTTCCCGCGCGTCGCCGCGACCGCCCTGCTGGCGTTCCTGCTGGACCTCGGCGGGCTCCTCGTCGGCGCCGCGGCCGCGCTCGGCACGGTCCTGGTCTCGGCGCGCGCCCCCGCGAGCCCGTCACCGGGACTGGCCGCGTTCCTGGGGGCCGGCGCGATCACCGCGGCCCTGCTGCTCCCGTTCGCGCTCACGACCCTCGGGGACGCCGCCGTGGCGCGCGCCGCCATCCGGGACGATCCGCCCTTCCAGGCCCTGGTCCGCGCGACCCGGCGGTTCCTGGAGCGGCCCGGGGCCTTCCTGCTCGCCATGCTGGCGGTGGGCGCGTTCGGGACGGCGCTGGCCGCCTCGGGACAGAGCCTCTTCGCCCTGGTCACCGGCTTCGCCGCCAGGGAGCCGGCCTGGCTGCTTCTCGGCCCGCAGCTCATGGCCGGGAGCCTGACGGCCCTCCTCGCCGCCTGGGTGGATCTGTGGCGGCTCGGCGCGGTGGCGGTGCTGGCCTGCCACGCCGAGCCGGCCTGAGGTCTCGGCGCAGCCCGCCGTCAGCGGGCCAGAAGCACCGGGCAGGCGACCTCGTCGAGGAGCCGCTCCAGGCCCGCCTCCCCTCCGAGGGTCGGGCTGTCGGCTCCGACCACCAGCAGCGCGTCCGGCTCCTGGACGGCGCGCACCACGTCGGAGAGCCGGCCTCCGCCGATCCAGCGGCCCGCCGGCGCCGCGGCGCCGCCCAGCAGCTGCGCCGCCTGGTCCGCGAGCCTCCCGGCCGCCTCGCGCGTCGGTGCGGCCAGCAGCACCGTCAGCGATCCGGCGCCGGCCCCCTCCAGCCGCGCCGCCAGGGACAGGGCCCGCTCCGAGCCCGGGGAGCCGTCGAAGACCGCCAAGACCGGCCGGCCCGGCTGGATGTCGCCGATCAGGACCAGGACCGAGACCGGCGCCCGGGCCGCGGCGGCGCGGGCGACCCGGCCGGGACCGCGCCCGCGGGGGACCGCGTACCCGGCCCTTCCCACCACCAGCAGGTCGGCGCCGACCGCAGCGGTGAGGAGCTCGCCGGAGACCTGGCCCCGCGCCACGCGGAAGCTCCAGCTGAGGCGGAACGGCGCCGCGGCCGCGGCCACCGCCTCCCGGGCCCGCGCCGCCATCGCCCGCAGCTCCGCCTCCAGGTTCAGCGGCTCGAGGGGGCCGGCGGCGCCGCCGGTCAGGGTGACCTGCCGCGCCACCGGCAGCTGGCCGAGCCGGACCAGGTTCACGTCCTCGATGAAGAGGCACTCCAGCTCCGCCCCCATCCGCGCCGCCAGCGCAGCGGCGGCGCGCAGGGCCTCCAGGCTCGAGCGCGAGGCGTCGAGCGCCACCAGGATGCGCCGGAGCGCGCGGGCCTCGAGGGTGGTCACGCGTCGGCCTTCCCCTTCGCCCCCTGCGGCGGAGCGGCGAAGGCGCGGGCGCGCTCCGCCATCTCGGCGAGCCGTGCCACCACCCGGGCGTTGACCGTCCCCTCCGGGAACCGCCCGTCCGGCCCGCGTTCCCCGGCCAGCGTGCCGGTGAGCAGCTCGACGCCCTGGTCGACGGTCTCGACCGGGTAGACGTGGAACCTGCCGGCGGCGGCGGCCTCCACCACGTCGGACCGCAGCATGAGGTGCTTCACGTTGGAGGCCGGGATGAGCACGCCCTGGTCGCCGGTGAGTCCGCGGGCCTGGCACAGGTCGAAGAAGCCCTCGATCTTCTCGTTCACGCCGCCGATGGCCTGGATCTCCCCGAGCTGGTTCACCGAGCCGGTGACCGCCAGCGACTGCCGGATGGGCAGCCCGGAGAGGGCCGAGAGCAGCGCATAGAGCTCGGCCGACGAGGCGCTGTCCCCCTCCACCCCCCCGTAGGACTGCTCGAACACCAGGCTGGCCGAGAGGGTGAAGGGCCGGTCCTCGGCGTAGCGGGCGCCGAGGAAGCCGGCCAGGATGAGGACGCCCTTCGAGTGGATGGGCCCACCCAGCTCCACCTCGCGCTCGATGTCGACGACCTCTCCCTTTCCCATCCGCACCCGGGCGGTGATTCGGCTGGGCCGGCCGAAGGCGAACTGCCCGAGCTGGACCACCGAGAGCCCGTTCACCTGGCCCACCGCCGTGCCGGCGGTGGCGATGAGGATGGTGCCGCGCCGCGTCTCCTCCAGCAGCCGCTGGCGCACCCGATCGGCGCGGCGGATGCGCCCCTCCACGGCCGCCTGGACGTCGGTGCGCTCCACCGCCTCCCGTCCGGCTTCCCCGGCGAGCTGGCTCGCCTCGCGCAGCAGGTCGGCGATGCCCTGCACGTGGGTGGACAGCTTCTCGCCGTCGCCGGCCAGGCGCGCGCCCTCCTCCACCACCCGGGCCACCGCCTCCCGGTCGAAGGGCCGGAGCACCTGGGAGCGGCCGAGCGTGGCGACGAGGCGGGCGTACTCGAGCTCGCTGGCGGGCCCCCGATCGATCTCCTCCTCGAAGTCGGCCGCAACCTTGAACAGCTCGAGGAATTCCGGGTCGTACTCGGCGAGCAGGTGGTAGAGGAGGCGCTCCCCGAGCAGCACCACCTTCACGTCGAGCGGGATCCGCTCCGGCTCGAGCGAGGAGGTGCCGGAGAGCCCGATCAGCCGCTCCGGGGGCTCGATGCGGATCTCCCGCGTCCGCAGGGCGCGCTTGAGGTCCTCCCAGGCGAAGGGCTGCTGCAGCACCTTCCGGACGTCGAGGACCAGGTAGCCGCCGTTGGCCCGGTGGAGCGCGCCGGAGCGAATCAGCGAGAAGTCGGTGACCAGCGTGCCGAAGTGGGAGTGATGGTCGATCCGGCCCACCAGGCTGGCGTGGGTGGGGAGGTCCTCGTAGACCACCGGCGCCCCCTTGGCGCTGCCGTTGTCCACGACGACATTGACCCCGTAGCGGTGCGTGGCCGGGGTCTCGGAGAGCAGCTTGCGGATCTGGGCGGCGGCGTCCTCGCCGTCGCCCGATCCCAGGAAGTCGTGCACGTTCTCGACCACGTCGCGCTGCACCGCGTCCAGGTGGGCCAGCACCGCCGGCAGGTCGGCGTAGGGCTTGCGCAGCTCGTCGATGAGGTGCCCGGCCGCGAAGAGGGCCACCTCGCGGTTCATGTCCTTCACCTTCTCGCGGTGCTCGCGCTCCAGCTGCGGCATGGAGCGCAGCGTGGCTTGCAGCTGCTCCTGCAGCTCGGCGATGTCCTTCTGGATGCGCGCCTGCTCCTCCTCGGGGAGCTGGTGGAACTGGTCGGGATCCAGCACCTCGCCGTTCCGGACCGGGGCCAGCGCCAGGCCCATGGGCGTGCGGATGACGGCGATGCCTCGCTGCTGGGCGCGCTCCTGGACCGCGTGCATCGCCTTCTCGCGCTTCTCCTCCAGCTGCTTCTCCAATACCTGGAGCCGCGTCCGGTAATCGTCGCTCTCGAAGACGGCAGGGATGGCGGCGCGGAGCTCCTCCACCAGGCGCTGCATGTCCTCCCGGAATGCGGTTCCGCGCCCGGCCGGGAGCTGCACCGCCCGCGGCTGCTGCCGGTTCTCGAAGTTGTTGAGGTAGACCCAGTCGGGCGGGGTCCGCTCCTCCGCGGCGCGCCGCCCCAGCACGTGCGACACCAGGGTCTGCTTCCCGACCCCGACCGGCCCCATGGCGAAGATGTTGTACCCCTCGCCCCGCAGCGCGATCCCGAAGCGGAGCGCCTCGGCGGCCCGCGCCTGTCCGAGCGGCTCCTCGAGGTCGGCGAGCTCGGCTGTGCTCCGGAACTCGAACCGTGAGGGGTCGCTGCGGCGGCAGAGGAGGTCGGGGGAAAGCGGGGCGACAGGCACTCGACGCGCTCCCGGCGCGCGGACCCCTCCCGCCCGGTCGGCGGGTCGGCCGCCTCGCCTTCGCTTCAAGGATGTGCCGGAGACCCGGGGGGGGGAAGGGGAAAGGAGGCATCGCCCCTTCCGTGACGCGAGCGGCGCCGCGGCGAAACCTCGGGCCGGGTGGCGCGGCCCGAGCATCCCCCGAGCTCGCCGCCGGACTCAACGACGCGGCCGCAGGAACCGGCGCACCGAGATCTTCCGCATCCGGGCGCCCACCGCGTAGAAGGTGAGGGCGCCACCGAAGAGGGCCCCGGCCACGAGCAGCGCGGCGAGGCCCAGCACCGGGAGTCCCCGCCAGGTGGCGAGGTCCCGGGACAGCACGAACATCCCGCCCACGGTGAGGCCGCTGGCGAGCAGGCCCACGAAGAGCGTGAGGCCGAGCCAGCGGACGTTCTGGGCGATGCGATCGAGCTCCGCGGACTGGACCTTGACCCGGAACTTGCCGCCCTCGAGGTCCGAGAGGATCTGCGACAGCTGCGCCGGCACGTCCTCGGAGAGCGCCTGCAGCTTGAGCAGCGACTTCATCAGCGTGCCGGAGGCGTCGGTGGGGCTGAACCGCGCCACCAGGAGCTCGCGGGCGTAGGGGAGCCCGATCTCCAGCATGTCGAGCTTGGGGTACAGGCGCCGGATGATGCCCTCCACCGAGATGGCCGCCTTGGAGAGCAACGCGTACTCCTTGGGGATCTTGATGCGGTGGCGAATGGCCAGCTCGAGGAGGTCCTGCAGCAGGCTGGAGGCGTGGATCTCGTCCAGCTTGAGGCCGAGGTACCGGTTGAGCAGTCGCGACACGTCGTCGCGCAGCGAGGTGATCGGGGTACCCGCATCGGGCACGCCCACCCGGTAGAGCAGACGGGCCACCGTTTCGGCGTCCCGCAGCGACACCGCCAGGATCAGCGTGACGAAGGCTTCCTGCATGGGCCGGGTGAGACGCCCCACCAGCCCGAAGTCGATGAGGGCGATGCGGTTCTCCGGCAGCACCAGCACGTTGCCGGGATGCGGGTCGCCGTGGAAGACGCCCGCCTCGAAGAGCTGGCGGAAGGCGGCCTGGATGATGTTTCGTGCCACCTTCTCCAGGTCGTAGCCGGCCGCGGCGGTGACGTCGCTCACCTTGACGCCCTGGACGAAGTCCAGCGTGAGCACGGTGCTCGAGGAGAGATCGTCGTGCACCCGCGGGATCACCATGAACTCGAGCCCCTCGCAGGCCCGGGCCATGTCGCGGGCGTTGCGTGCCTCGTTGGCGAAGTCGAGCTCCTCGTGGATGGCCCGGTCGAACTCCTCGATGATCCCCACCGGCGTGTAGATGCCGGTCTCCTCGACCACCGCCTCGAGCAGGCGGGCCAGGTCGTAGAGAAGGCCCAGGTCGGCCTCCACCTGCTCGCGCACCAGCGGCCGCTGCACCTTGACCGCCACCTCCGCGCCGCCGTGGGTGCGGGCCCGGTGCACCTGGGCGATGGAGGCGCTCGCCAGCGGGGCCGGGTCGAGCTCGGCGAACAGCTCGCCCACCGGGCGGCCCAGGCCCCGCTCGATCTCCTGGCGGATCTCGGAGAGGGGGAGGGCGGGACAGGCGTCCTGGAGCTTCGACAGCTCCTCGATCCAGTGGCCGGGGAGGATGTCCGGCCGCGAGGAGAGCAGCTGCCCCAGCTTGATGAAGGTGGGCCCGAGATCGAGCAGCATCTGCCGGAACCGGACCGCGGTGCGCCGGTCGGGCTCGGCGGCGGCCACCTCGCCGTCTGCCGCCGGCGGCAGCTCCACCGGGCCCACCGGCCCGCGCCGGCCCACCACCTCCCACACGCGGGAGCGCTCCAGGTAGGCGCCGAAGCCGTGCTTGGCGACCACCGCCGCGATCTGGCGGAGACGGTTCAGGTCCTGGATGGCGGCCTTGAGCAACTTCACCGGATGGTAGCACCCCGCCCCGGGGCGCCGCCATGTGGTGGTCCCGCCGTGCTAGAACGCCTCCGATGGCGGAGATCGCCCAGCCAGCCACGCCCATGATGCGGCAGTACCTCGAGACCAAGGCGAGGTACCCCGACGCCATCCTCTTCTTCAGGCTGGGGGACTTCTACGAGATGTTCTTCGAGGACGCGGTGCGGGCCTCGGAGGCGCTCCAGATCACGCTCACCGCCCGCTCCAAGGGCGACGAGAAGGTCCCCATGTGCGGCGTCCCCCATCACGCCGCCCGCGGATACGTGGCGAAGCTGCTGGAGCGCGGCTTCAAGGTCGCCATCTGCGACCAGGTGGAGGAGCCGGGAAAGTCCCAGCTGGTCCGCCGGGAAGTGACCCGGGTGGTGACTCCGGGGATGGTCCTCGACGACCAGATGCTCGACCCGCTGGAGCCCTCGTTCCTCGGAGCGGTGGCGCTCGGGGACGAGGGCGGGGGCCTGGCGCTGCTCGACGCCTCCACCGGGCACTTCCAGTGCGGCGAGGTCCCGAACGACTCCCGGCTCGCGGAGGAGCTCCGGCGCGCCGGCGTGCGGGAGCTGCTGCTCTCCCGCGGCGCCGCCTCCTCCGCCCGCGGCGAGGCCCTGGTCCGGGCGGTGGGAGTCCCGCTGGCGCAGGTCGAGGACGCGGAGCTGGAGCGCCCGGCCGAGAAGCTGCGGCGCCACCTCGGGGTGGCCACCCTGGACGGCTTCGGGCTGGGGGAGCAGCCGCTCGGCCTGGCGGCCGCCGCGGCGGCGCTCGCCTACCTGGGCGAGACGCAGAGGGCCACCCCCCGCCACGTCGACCGGATCTCCCGCCTCGTCACCGAGGGGGTGTTGCTCCTCGACGAGAGCACCCGGGCGAATCTGGAAATCGAGCGGACGCTCGTCGGCGGCAAGCGCAAGGGGGCGCTGCTGGGTCTGCTCGACCGCACCACCACCGCCCTCGGCGGCCGACGGCTGGCCGAATGGCTCCGCTACCCGCTGCTCGACGTGGCCGCAGTCGAGGCCAGGCTGGACTCGGTGGAGGCGCTGTCCGGCTCGGCGGTGCTCCGCGAGGACCTCGCCGCCGGCCTCCGGCAGGTGGGCGACGTGGAGCGGCTCCTGTCGAGGCTGGCGCTCGGCCAGGGGAACGCCCGCGACCTCCGGGCGCTGGGGCTGGCGCTCTCGGCCCTCCCGGCGCTCGCCGGCCTGCTGGAGTCGGCCACCCCGGCGCTGCTGCGCGAGGCGGGACGGTCGATGCGCGGGCTCGAGGGGCTGGCCGGCACCCTGGCGCGGGCGGTGGCCGAGGAGCCAGCGGCCACCCTCGACGAAGGGGGAATGATCCGCCGGGGCTGGTCGGAGGAGCTCGACCGGCTCGCCTCCATCGCCGAGGACGGAAAGGGATTCATCGCCGCCCTGGAGGCGAAGGAGCGGGAGCGGACCGGCATCGCCTCGCTCAAGGTCCGCTTCAACCGGGTCTTCGGCTACTACCTCGAGGTCACCAAGTCCAACCTGCACCTCGTCCCGCCGCACTACCAGCGGCGCCAGACCACCGTCGGCGGCGAGCGTTTCGTCACCCCCGAGCTGAAGGAGTTCGAGGAGCAGGTGCTGAACGCCGAGGAGCGCCGCTTCGCCCTGGAGCGGCGGCTCTTCGAGGAGCTCCGCGCCGCGGTGATCGAGGAGGCTACGCGGTTGCGGACCGCGGCCTCGGCGGTGGCCAGCGCCGACGCGCTGCTCTCGCTCGGGCGGGTGGCGGCCGAGCGCGGCTACGGCCGCCCGGCGCTCGATCGCTCGGAGTCGCTGGAGATCGTCGAGGGCCGGCACCCGGTGGTGGAGGCCATGCTGCCTCCCGAGTCGGGCGGGTTCGTCCCCAACGACCTGGCGGTGGGCTCGAGCGGGGAGGGCGAGGAGGGGCCCGGCCAGGTCCTGGTCATCACCGGGCCCAACATGGCCGGCAAGAGCACGGCCATGCGGCAGGCGGCGCTGATCGCGCTGCTGGCGCAGGTGGGAAGCTTCGTCCCGGCCCGCCGGGCGCGGGTGGGGCTGGTGGATCGGATCTTCACGCGGGTGGGCGCCTCGGACGACCTGGCCCGCGGCCGGTCCACCTTCATGGTGGAGATGACCGAGACCTCCGCCATCCTGCACAACGCCACCCGGCGCTCCCTGGTGGTGCTCGACGAGATCGGCCGCGGCACCTCCACCTTCGACGGCCTCTCCATCGCCTGGGCGGTGGCCGAGCACCTCCACGACCAGGTGGGGTGCCGGACCCTCTTCGCCACGCACTACCACGAGCTCCAGGACCTGGCCCGGGAGCGGCCGCGGGTGAGGAACCTCACCGTGGCGGTGCGCGAGGTCGGAGACCGGGTGGTGTTCCTTCGCAAGCTGGTCGCCGGCGGCGCCTCGCGCAGCTACGGCATCGAGGTGGCGAAGCTGGCCGGCCTTCCGGCGGAGGTGCTGGCGCGGGCGCGCGAGATCCTGCGCAACCTCGAGGCGCTGGAGGTGGACGAGGGAGGCCACGCCAACCTGGCGCGGGCCGGCCGGCGCCAGGGAGCCGCGCCGCCCGCGTCGCAGCTCGGCCTCTTCGCCGCGCCCGACCCGGCCGTCGAGGAGCTGCGCCGCGTCCTCCGGGCGCTGGACCTCGACGGGGTGAAGCCGATCGAGGCGCTGAACCTCCTGGCCGAGTGGAAGAGGCGCCTCGACCGGAAATGAGAAGGGCCGGACTCTCGTCCGGCCCTCGAGGCTGCAAACTGCGGATCGAAGCGGAAGCGCCTACTTCTTGTGGCACTCGGCGCACTTGGTGCCGTCCACCGGACCCTTGGCCTTCTCCTTGTGGCAGTTGATGCAGAGGGCGTGGGCCTTGTCCTTGTCGAGCTTGACCGGGCCCGGCTTGCCACCCTCGTGGCACTTGGCGCAGCCCTGGCCCTGGTGCGCCTTGTGGTTGAAGATCACGTTGCCGGAGCTGGCCTTCAGGGTAACGCTCTCGGGCGGCGGGCCGGCGAGGGCCGAGGTGGCAACGGCGACGAACGCGACGGCGACGATGGCGGAAAGGATCTTCTTCAAGCGTCTCACTCCTGAGTAGGGGGCGGACCAACCCGCCCTGGTCGGGTGCGGAATCTACCCGTTCCCGGAGACGGGCGGGAACAAAAATCCTTCAAAACAAAGCCGATTTGACTGCGGTCAAGCCCTCACTCCAAGGGGCCACGACCGCATCCGCCCTCGGGAAAGTGGGGCTCAGGCGAGCGCCAGCACCCGCGCGACGAGCTTCTCGATGCCGGCCGCCACCGGGCCGATGGTGGGCCCGAGCATGTAGGCGGGAGTGGAGACCACGCGGTTCTTCTCGTCCACCACCACCTGGTCCACCGCGCAGTCGACGTGCACCGCCCCCATGGCGTTCACCGCCGCGGCGGTCTGCGGGTCGTTGCCGATGGTGAGCCGCGGGTGAAGCTCCCCGAGCACCTTGGCCCCGATCACCGGCGCGATGCAGATGAAGCCGATGGGCTTCTTGGCGAGCGCCATCTCCCGGACGAGCCGCGAGACGTCGGGGTTCACCTTCATGTCCTTCCCGTCCACGGCGAAGCTGCACAGGTTCTTGGCCGCCCCGTAGCCCCCCGGGAGCACCAGCGCGTCCAGGTCCACCGCCTTCACCTTGGCGATGTCGGCGATCTGCCCGCGGGTGATGCGGGCCGCCTCCAGCAGGACGTTGCGGCGCTCTCCCGCCGCCGGCTCGCCGCGCACGTGGTCGACCACGTGCATCTGCTCCTGGCTCGGCGCCATCGCGGTGACCGTCGCGCCGGCCCGGTCGAGGAAGAGCAGGGTGAGGGTCGCCTCGTGGATCTCGGCGCCGTCGAGGAACCCGCAGCCCGACAGGACGACGCCCACGCGCTTCTTGGTCTGTGCCATGGTCCGCAACCTCCTGGTATCGGCTGAAGCGCCGATCCTACCGAAAAATGGACGTCGATATCAGCGGTCGTACATTGGTGCCCTTCCATGGCCTGGCCGCTCGCCGCCCTGCTCGCCGCCGCGGCCCTGGCCGCCGTTCCCGCCAAGAGCCGGAACGCGACGGCCGGGGGGCAGCGCCCCGCCAAGCCGGCCGCCGCTTCGAGCCCGACGCGCTCCCACGCGGCCAAGCCCCGGGAGGCGACGAGCGCCCTGACGCGGGCCCGGGCCCAGCTGGCCGCGGTCAAGCGAGACCCCGCCAAGCGGCGCTACCGGCATCACTGGGAGCGCGCCATTCGATCCCTGGAGCGCGCCGCCACCGGGAAAGACCGGGCCGTGGCCCTCCACGAGGCGGCCCGCGCCCGGTACGCCCTCTACCGCCTCTCGGCCATCGAGGCCGACCGCGACGAGTCGCTGCGCCTGGCGGGCCGGGCCGCCAAGGCGGGCTCGCGCGAGGCTGCCACCTTCGCGGCGGCGGTGCGCCGGGAGGCCGGTGACGAGGAGCCGGCGACGGCGCGCGGAACCCGGCTGGCGCGACCGGCACAGCGCCGGCCCGACCAGCCGGCGCCGGCGGCCGAGCGCGCCGCGTCGACCGACGAGGAGGCGAGCGATCCCGAACTGGAGAAGGTGGTCACCGAGGTGCTCGAGCCCCAGGAGGTCCCGCTGGCGCCGGTGGGCCCGGAGAGCTCCCCGGCGCCCGCCGAGCCGGCCCGCGTCTCGGAGGTGAAGAGCTGGTCGAGCGCCGACTACACCCGCGTGGCCATCTACCTCTCGCACGACGTCCCGTACCAGAAGCAGGAGCTGGCGGCCGAGGGCGATCGCCCGCGCCGCCTGGCCCTCGACCTCAAGCCGGCCCAGCTGGAGGGCAAGGGGCTGGCCCATGCGGTCGGGGGGGCCCGGGTGGAGCAGGTCCGCGCCGCCCAGCACTCCCCGGACACGGTCCGGGTGGTGCTCGACCTGCCCGGTAAGGACTCCTACCAGCTCTTCAGCCTCGACGACCCGCCGCGCCTCATCGTGGACGTGGGAACGCGGGAGGCGCAGCGGGAGGCCCGGGCGGCTGCGCTGCCCCCGCCGCCTCCCGGCGTCGAGGCGGAGGAGCTGGCCGCCGGCGCCGACCGCCGGCCCATCCGCCGGGTGGTGGTGGACGCCGGACACGGCGGCCACGACACCGGCGCCATCGGCCCGCGCCGGGTGCGCGAGAAGGACGTGACCCTGGCCATGGCGCGGCGGCTGGCCCGCAAGCTGGAGGCGGCCGGCTTCGAGGTGGTGCTCACCCGCAGGGACGACCGCTACCTGGCCCTGGAGGAGCGGACCGCCCTCGCCAACACCGCCCGCGGCGACCTGTTCCTCTCCATCCACGCCAACGCCCATCCCCGGCGCGACCGCAACGGCGTGGAGACCTACTTCCTCAACGTCACCGACGACCGGTACGCGGCGCGCCTGGCCGCCCGCGAGAACGGGGCGCTCTCCCTCGACGGCGAGGCCCCTCCGCTCCAGGTGAAGCGGATCCTCACCGACCTGAACGCCAAGGCCAGCGCCGGAGCGTCCCGCCGGCTGGCGCAGATCGTCCAGAAGGAGGTCTGCACCGGGGTGCGCGCGCAGTTCGGCGACGTCCGCGACCTGGGCGTCAAGAACGCCCTCTTCTACGTGCTGCTGGGCGCGCGGATGCCCGCGGTGCTGGTCGAGACCGCCTTCATCTCCAACCGCGCCGAGGAGCAGCGACTCTCCGGCGCCCGCTACCAGGAGGTGGTGGCCGAGAGCGTGGCGCGGGCGGTGGTCTCCTTCGCCGGCAAGCAGCCGCCGCGCGTGGCGGCGGCGCGTTGAGCCGCCGGCGCCTATATTCCCGCCCCGATGCCCGTCGCCGAGTCCACCCTCCCGAGCCTCCCCAAGGCCGCGCCCTACGAGTACGAGGCGCTGCTGCACGGGCTACCGCCCCTCACCGGCGACATCCGCGCCGACTACGCGGCGCAGCGCGCGTTCGTCGAGGGGGTGCACCGGTCGGGCGCCAGCGGCCACACCGTGGTGCGGCTGCAGAGCGCCGCCATGGACCGGATCGTGCTGGCGCTGTGGGAGCGGGCGCTCGAGGCGGCGGGCAAGGGAAGCAGGCCCTCGCCGGTCGCGCTGGTGGCGCTCGGCGGCTACGGACGCAAGGAGCTCGCGCCCTTCAGCGACCTGGACCTCCTGGTGCTGCACGGCTCGCGGGACCCGGACGCCTTCGTGAAGGCCGCCAGCGAGCGCTTCCTCTATTCGCTCTGGGACCTGCGGCTCGAGGTCGGGTACGGCGTCCGCGACGTCCAGGCCTGCGACCAGCTCGCCTCCGAGGACCACACCGCCCGGACGGCTCTCCTCGACCTCCGGCTGATGGCCGGCGACCGGGCCCTCTACCGCGAGCTGGAGCGCGACCAGCTCCACGGCCTCTCGCAGGCCAAGGTCGACGCCTTCATCGCCGACAAGGTCGAGGAGAACCGGGAACGCCGCGAGAAGTTCGGTGACTCGCTGTACCTCCTCGAGCCGAACGTGAAGCAGTCGGAGGGGGGCCTGCGGGACCTGCAGATGGCGCTGTGGATCGCCCGGGTGCGCTTCAAGATCGCCGGGCTGACCGAGCTCCTGTCGCGGGCGCTGCTGCCGGAGCGCGAGGCCACCGAGCTGCGGCGGGCCCGCGACCTGGTGTGGCGGGTCCGGAACGAGCTGCACTACCTGTCCGGCCGCAAGAACGACCAGCTCACCTTCGACCTCCAGCCGCAGGTGGCCGCCTTCCTCGGCTACCGCGACGCCCAGGGCGAGCCGGCGGTCGAGGAGTTCATGCGGCATTACTACCTGGCCGCCAAGACCATCCTGGTCGCCTGCGACGCCATCGTCGATCGCTGCGTCGAGGCCGGACACCCGGTCGGCTGGCAGCGGGCGACGCCGCCGGCCGCCATGACCGGTGCCGAGAACGGGAAGGGGACCCCCGGGGAGCGCCGCATCCCGGGCGGCGAGTTCAAGCTCTTCCGCGGCCGCCTCACCATCGCCGACCGCGAGGTGCTTCGGAAATCCCCGGCGGCCCTGGTCCGGCTCTTCGCCACCGCCGATCGGGAGGGGCTCGACCTGTACTCCTACGCCCGCGACCAGGTGGCGCAGGCCGCGGCCGAGCTGCCCCCCGACGCGGCCTCGGACCCCGAGCTCAACCAGGAGCTGCTCGCCTGCTTCACCCGCCCGGGCACGCGCGGCCGGTTCCTGACCATGATGCACGAGCTGGGCGTGCTGCCGTGCGTCCTGCCCGAGTTCGCGGGCATCACCGCCCGGAGGCAGATCGACCTGTACCACGTGTACACGGTGGACGTGCACAGCCTCTTCGCGGTGCGCCGCCTGCTGGCGATGCGGGTCGGCGACGTCAAGGTGGATTCCCTCTCGCCGCTGATGCAGCGCCTGGAGCGGCCCCTGGGCCTCTACCTCGGCACCCTGTTCCACGACATCGGGAAGGGGTCCGGCAAGGACCACTCGGCGCGCGGCGCCGAGATCGCGGCCGCGGCCTGCGTGCGCATGGGCATCGATCCGGCCGACGCCGCCGACATCGAGTGGCTGGTGGCCAAGCACCTGCGGCTGGCGGCGGTGGCCCAGCGCCGCGACCTCTCGGACCCGGACCTGATCCACGCCTTCGCCGAGGAGATGGGGACCCCGGACCGCCTGGACAAGCTCTACCTCCTCACCTACGCGGACATCTCGACCGTCGGGCCACGCACCTGGACCGAGTGGAAGGCCCGCCTGATGCGGGAGCTCTACGAGAAGACCCGCGCGGTCCTGGCCGACGGCCAGCGGCGCCGCCCCGAGCCGGGCACCCATGAGGCCGCCGGCCGCGCCCGCGTGGCGGCCGCACTGGCCTCCCGCGCCTCCGCTGAGGACGTGCGGCGGTTCGTCTCGGCCATGCCCGCCCGCTATTTCCTCACCGAGTCGCCTCTGCAGGCGCCGCGCCACCTCCGCCTGCTCCGGCTGGGACGGAACCTGCCGGTGGCGGCCGCGATCCGCCACCATCCGGCGCTCGGGCACTCCGACCTGGCGCTCACCGCCCACGACCGGCCAGGGCTCCTGGCGCTCATCGCCGGGGTCCTGGCGGCCCATCGCATCGACATCCAGCACGCCGAGGTCTTCTCCACCCCGTTCGAGGAGTCCGAGCTCGGCTGGATCGCCGGCCGGGCCCTCGACCTCTTCGAGGTCCGCGGCCCCGAGGGCGGGGCCTTGGAGCCGCCGCGGTGGCACGCCGCCCGAGCGGACCTGCAGCGGGTGCTGGCGGGCGAGGAGTCGCTCGACGGCCTGATGGCGCGCCGGCTCAAGGCCTCGCCGCTGCCGCAGAAGCCGCTGCCGCGGGTCGCCACCAAGGTGGTGATCGACAACGACAGCTCGCGGGAGCACAGCGTGGTCGACGTCTTCACCGCCGACCGGGTCGGGCTCCTGCACACGCTGGCGCGCACCTTCTTCGACCTCGGCCTCTCGGTCGACCTGGCCCGCATCACCACCGAGGGCCACCGCGCCGCCGACGCCTTCTACGTCCGCACCCGCGACGGGGGCCGGCTGGAGGGCGTCGAGGCGCAGCGGGTGGTCGAGGCCGTCACCGCGGCCCTGGCCCGCCCGTAGGCTGTCCTTCAACAGCAGGGTAGGGCGGGCGGCGGGTCCCTCGCCCCGTCCTCGCTCTCGCGACTCACCGGGCGGCTTTGGCCGAACGGGCGCCGTCCACAGACGCCGCGCATCTCCGCGTGCCGCTCGGTGACGTCGACGCGAGATCCGCTGTCGCCGTGGCGGCACGTCGATGCTTCGGCTCACGTCCTGCGACCGGGGCTACGCCCGCACGCGCTACCGCTCCGGGCGGGGCGAGGGACCCGGCCGGCCCGGCCTGTAAACCAAAATTTGACGATGAGTCCGGGTGGGTTAAGGTGCGCCTCGGAGGGTGGGTTCCGCACCGCGATGACGAGGGGGTTGCGCCAGCCTGGCCGCATCCGTCGAGGCCCCGACCGGCCTCCTTTCCGGGTCCACCTGCCGCCGGCCGCCCGAGAGGGAGGCGCTCCGTGAGAAGGGCGCTTTCGCCGGCCCGGGTGCTCCTCGCGCACGGCGACCGCGCCTCCCGCGTCGCCATGGCGGCCGGGCTTCGGGCCCTCGGCCTCCAGGTGACCCAGTCGGAGGACGGACCGGGGACCCTGGAGCGGGCCGCCAGCGCCTCCCCGGACCTGATCGTCGCGAGCGTCGAGCTTCCCCGGCTCGGCGGCGTGGAACTGGTCTGGGCCCTGCGCACCGACCCCCGCTGCCACTCCATCCCCATCTTGATGGTGGGGAGCAACTGGACAGAGGGAACCGTGGCCGCCTGCCTGGAGGCGGGCGCCGACGAGGTGGTCTCGCTCGACCGGCTCGACGCGGAGTTCGGCGCCCGGGTGCGATCGCTGCTGCGCACCTCGCTGCTCGCGCGGCAGTTGCGGCGCGAGCGGGAATGGCTCGACGCCGCCCTGGGGGTGGCGCGGGCCACCGCCGACTCGCCGGAGCTCGAGCAGGTGCTGGCGGTGGTGGTTCGCGCGGTGGGCGACCGGCTGGGAGCGGCGCGCTGCTCGCTGCTGCTGGTGGACCCGGCGTCCACCCCGGGGCGGGCGACCCTGGTCGCGGACCGCGACGAGTCCCTCGAGGACGGCCTTCCCATCGAGCTCTGCAAGTACCCGGAGCTGGCCGCGGCGCTGGAGCGGCGCGACCTGGTCCTCATCGACGACGCCGCCACCAGCGATTTCCTCCCGGAGACGGCCCGGGAGGCGCTCGGCCGCCAGCACATCCGCTCTCTCCTGGTGATCCCGCTCGTGTCCCACGGCGAGGGGGTGGGCGCCATCTTCCTGCGAATCGCGCGGGCCCGCGCCTTCGCCGAGGAGGACCTGGATTTCTGTCGGCTGGTGGCGGCCGCGGCCGCCAACGCCGTGCACTCGGCCTGGCTCTACCGGCGGTCTCACCGGCAGCGGGCGGAGATCTCGACCGCCCGGGACGGGCAGGAGCGCGACCTGCTGGCGGCCAACGCCACCCTGCTCCACGTGCTGCGGGCGCAGCAGTCGTCCCTCTCGGACGAGGACCTGCTCTCCGGCGAACCCTTCTTCATGGAAAAGCTGGCCGCGGCGCTCGGACACATGGCCGCCGACCCCCGGCCGGTGGCGGCGGTGGCGCTGCACGATCGCAGCCTGGCCCGGCGCAGCCCGGCCGACGCGGCCGGCGCGGTGGCCGAGCTGGTGGTGGCGGCGCGCTCGCTCCTGCCGCCGGGGGGACACGCGGTCCTGCTCTCCGCCGACCGGGTGGGCCTGGTCTTCCCCGCCTACGACGCCGTCTCGGCGCGCGCTGCCGTGCGCGGACTGCTGGCGAGCTTCCCGGACCTGGACATGGGCGTCGCAGCCGCGGTCCCGGGCGAGCCGCCGCCCGGACCGCAGGCGCTCTTCGCCGCCGCCGAGGCCTCCGCCGGCGATGCCACGCTCCCGCGCATCCTGGTGATCGAGGAGGACAGAACGCTGGTCGAGGTCCTCCATCGCTTCCTCTCCGGCGCGACCCGCTTCGAGGTGGTGCGGGCGCGCAGCGCCGCCGACGCCCTGGAGAAGGCCAGGCAGCGCCCGCCCGACGTGGCGCTGCTCGACCTGGAGCTCCCCGGCATGGACGGCGCCGAGGTGCTCAGCCGGCTGCGGCGCGCGGTGGGAGAGATCCCGGCCCTGGCCTGCGGCAACCGGCGGGAGGTGGCTTCAGCCGCTTCCGGCTTCGACGGCTTCCTGGAGAAGCCGCTGGACGCCAGCGCGCTGGTGGCCCAGGTCCAGCACCTGCTCCGCCTGCGTGGGTAGAGCGCTGGGCGGCCGTCGGGCGAGGTGCTAGAAGGGCGGAGCCATGGCGGCCCCCATCCTCGCCATCGACCCGGTCCACCCGCAGCCCCGCATCCTGGAGCGGGCGGTGCAGGTCCTGGCGGCCGGCGGCCTGGTGGCCTTCCCGACCGACACCTACTACGCGCTCGGCTGCGACCTCTTCGACAAGCGCGCCATCGAGCGCATCTACCAGCTGAAGCAGCTGCCCAGGAGCCACGAGCTCTCCTTCATCTGCTCCGAGCTCTCCGAGGTGGCGCGCTACGCCATCCTGGACAACGCCGCCTTCCGGGTCCTGAGGCGGAAGACCCCGGGTCCCTTCACCTTCGTCCTGCCGGCGACCCGGCTGGTCCCGGACCTGGCCCTCCGCAGGCAGAAGACGGTGGGCGTCCGGCTCCCGGACAGCCCCATCGCCCTGGAGCTGGTGCGCCTGCTGGCCCACCCCATCGTCTCCACCTCGGCTGCCACGCCCGAGGGCGAGACCCTGATCGACGCCCGGGAGATCAAGGAGCGCCTCGGGCACGGGCTCGACCTGGTGCTCGACGGGGGCTACCAGCAGGCCGAGCCCTCCAGCGTCATCGACCTCACCGGGCCAGAGCCACGGGTGGTCCGCGTCGGCAAGGGCGACGTGAGCGACCTCTAAACTGGACGCTGCGGGCCCGCGCGCTATCGTCCGCGCTGGTGGGAAGTCCGCTCGAGCCGGCGCTGGATCTGTTCCTGGCCCACGTCCGGGTCGAGAAGGGCCTCTCGGCCAACTCGGTCGAGGCCTACGGCCGTGACCTGCGCCGGTACCTCGGCTTCCTGTCCGAGCGCGGCCTGTCCTCCTGGCCCGAGGTCCGCCGCGCCGACCTCCAGGCGCACCTCGCCTGGCTGGTGTCCCACGGAATCTCGGCGCGAAGCCAGGCGCGGGCCCTCTCCGCCATCCGCGCGCTGCACCGGCTCCTCGCCGCCGAGCGCATCGCCGCCGAGGACCCCTCCGACGAGATCGAGGCGCCGCGCCCGGCGCGCCGGCTGCCCGAGCTGCTCTCCGTCGACGAGGTGGAGCGCCTCCTCGCGGCCCCGCGCCCCCGCACCGCCGCCGGGGCGCGCGACAAGGCGATGCTCGAGCTCCTGTACGCCACCGGGCTGCGGGTTTCCGAGCTCGTGACCCTCGACGTGAACCAGGTGGACCTCGAGTCGCGGGTGCTGCTGGCCCGGGGGAAGGGGAGCAAGGAGCGCCTGGTCCCGGTGGGCGCCCCGGCGGCGGAGGCGGTGCGCCGCTACCTGGCCGGCCCCCGGGAGGCGCTGCTCCGCGGCCGGCGCAGCCGCGACCTGTTCGTCACCCCGCGCGGCGGGCGGATGACCCGCCAGGGC
>Ga0079037_100000306_pt1 | contig 20896 bp, 20 predicted proteins | sample Mud3Dept4metaG_FD_71479 | JGI IMG/M metagenome (GOLD analysis project Ga0079037, IMG submission 71479) | Freshwater wetland microbial communities from Ohio, USA, analyzing the effect of biotic and abiotic controls - Mud 3 Core 4 Depth 4 metaG | ecosystem: Environmental > Aquatic > Freshwater >... | reverse complement strand
CTCTCCTTCAGCGACAACTGCGTGCTGGTGCGCGTGCGCCCCGGGCGCGGGGCCGGCGCGGCGGCGGTGGTCGAGACCGTGCCCGCGCTGCCGCACTTCCGGTTCCGCAACACCGCGCGCACGGTCGAGAAGGGCGGGCGGGTGTTCATCACCCGCGAGGACGGCGCCGACGTCTTCGTGGTCTCCGGCTCGATCGCGCGCCGCTCCGGCGCGCTCGACGTCTGGGTGGCGGTCCACGATCCGGCCGCCTACTTCGCCGGTGCGCTGCGCGCGGCGTTCGCCGAGGAGGGCGTCGAGCTCTCCGCCGGGGTGCGTCCGGCCCACGGCCTGCCGGAGGGGGTCTGGGAGCAGGTCGCGGCCCACCGCAGCGACCTCGCCGCCACGCTGGCGGTGACCAACAAGCGCAGCCAGAATTTCTACGCCGAGTGCCTCGCGAAGCTCCTCGGCCACCGCCTCGAGGGCAAGGGCAGCTGGTCGGCGGCCGCCGCTGCCGTGTCGAAGGTGGTCGCCGGCCTGGGCGTCGACCCCGCGCACTTCCGGATCGCCGACGGCTCGGGACTGTCGCGCGCGGACCAGGCCTCGCCACGAGCGATGACGACGCTGCTCGAGCGCATGTACTTCCACGCCTTCGGGCGCGATTTCGTGCGCTCGCTGCCCTTCTCCGGCGAGGAGGGGCTGGCCTGGCGGCGGCGCCTGGCCGAGCCGCCCTACCGCGGCAACGTCTTCGCCAAGACCGGGACGCTCTCCGGCGTCTCGACCCTGTCGGGCTACGCCAAGGGCGCCACCGGCCGCGTCTACGCCTTCTCGATCCTGTGCAACCAGGTGCGCAGCAACGCCGCCGCGCACGCCGCGCAGGACCGCATCGTGCGCGCGCTGATCGACCGCGGCTGAGCCGGAGCCCGGGACCGTGACCTCGAACGCGCCCGAGACGCGCCCGGCCGGCTACCGGCTGCTGATGAAGAGGGTCGAGCAGGTGGTGGCCGAGATCGAGGCGGCCGGCGAGACCGGCGCCGCGATCCAGGTGCTGGCCGCGGCCGTCATCGACCGGCTGCGCGACGCGCTGGGCATCACCGGCGGGCGCCTCTACCGGCGCGTGGACGGCGGTTACCGCATCGCGTCCACCTTCCCGGCGCCGCGCCCGGAGATCGTCGGCCTGCGCGTCTCGGAGGACTACGCGCCGGTGCACGAGGCGCTCGAGAACGGCGTCGTCTACATGACCGCCGACGACCCCGCGATCGACCGCGAGTTCGAGGCGCGCATCGGCGTCGAGGGCTTCGCGGCGATCGAGGTCGGCGAGGAACGCTTCCTGCTCTCCTTCGACGTCGCGCACGGCGCGCACCGCGACGACGTGCTCTTCTCGCTCGGCATGCTCCGCCACAGCATCAACCAGAAGCTGCGCCAGGACCGCATGAGCGAGGTGTTCGAGCAGGCGCGCCTGATCCAGGCTTCGATCCTGCCCAAGCGCGTGCCGGTCTACGGCCACTTCGACCTGTCCGGCTCGACGCGTCCGATGGAGAAGGTGGGCGGCGACTTCTACGACTTCATCCCGCAGAGCGACAAGATCCTGGGCCTCGCCATCGCCGACGTTTCGGGGCACGGGCTGCCGGCGGCGCTCCAGGTGCGCGACATCTACATGGGCCTGCGCATGGGCCTGGCGCGCGACTTCAAGATCGTGCGCACGGTCGAGCGCCTGAACCAGATCATTCACAAGTCGACGCTGACCAGCCGCTTCGTGTCGATGTTCTACGGCGAGCTCGAGGTCAACGGGGTCTTCATCTACGTCAACGCCGGCCACCCGCCGCCGTTCCACCTCTCGGCCGCGGGCGAGGCGCGTTTCCTCGAGGAGGGTGGCCCGGTGCTCGGTCCTCTCGCCGCCGCCACCTACGACCGCGGCTTCGTCCAGCTCGCCCCCGGCGACATGATCGTGCTCTACACCGACGGCATGATCGAGGCCGCGCCGGACGGCCCGCCGGGCGGCGAGGGCGCCGAGTACGGCGTCGAGCGCCTGGTCGCGCTCGCCAGGAGCCTCGCAGGCCGCCCCGCCAAGGAGATCGTCGAGGCCATGCTCGCCGACGTCGAAGCCTGGTGCGGCGACGCCGCCCCCAACGACGACCGCACGGTCGTCGTGGTCACCAGCCCGCTCGGCACCCCGGCCTGATTCCGGCGGCCGCCGGGCGGCTGCTACCATTCCGGCCATGCGAGCCCTTCCTTCGATGCTTCTCGGTGTGGCGGTCGTGGCGCTCGGCGCCTGCGGTGGCGGGAATGCGCCGGCGCCGCCGGCGGGCGGGTCCTCGGCGACCCAGGAGGACGGCTCGTACGCGGAGCCTGGCGGCGGGTCGGTCGCGGAGGCGGAGCGCACGCGCGAGATGCAGGAGCGGGCGGCGGAGATGGAGCGCGGACTGGCGGAGGCCCAAGCAGGCGGCGCGACCGGGGAGGACGCGGTCAGGGCCTGGGAGAAGTACGAGGCCGAGCGCGCCGAGCTCAACCGGCAGGGTGCGGGGGAGGCGGCCGCGGGCGAGGCCGCGCCGGCCGAGGGCGACAGCTACGAGCCGCCGCCGCCCGGGCCGTGAGGCGCCGCCTCAGCCGCGCGCGAGCCGCACGATCTCGAGCGTCTGGCGCAGCTTGATGATGGCGTCGGCGGGGTAGGCGCCCGAGCGCAGCTGGACGCCGGTGTAGACCTGGGTGCGCGCGCCCACGATCGTGCCCGGGTTGAGCACCGAGTTGCAGCCCACCGCGACGCCGTCGCCGAGCAGGGCGCCCAGCTTGCGGCGGCCGGTGGCGACCTTGTCCCCGCCGGTCGGGATCGCGATCTCGGCGCCGTCGTGGCGGAAGTTCGAGAGCACCGTGCCGGCGCCGAGGTTGACGTCCCTGCCCAGGACCGAGTCGCCGACGTAGGTCAGGTGCGGTGCCTTCGCCCGGTCGAGGAAGATCGCGCGCTTGACCTCGACGCTCGCCCCCACCACGCAGCCGTCGCCCAGCCAGCAGCCGCCGCGCAGGTAGGCGCCGGCGCGGATCTCGCAGTCGCGGCCGATGCGCAGCGGCCCCTCGAGCACCGCGCCCGGCCCGATCCGGGTGCCCTTGCCGATCGCGATCCGATCGCCCGCGAGGTGGACGCGCGGGTCGAGCGCGATCTCGATCGTCGAGGAGGGGAGCGCCGCGAGAGCCGCCTCGAGCGCGGCGTCGAGCAGCGCCCACGGCCGCGCCGGGTCGAGCGCCGAGCGGAACGGCTCCGGCAGCTCCGCCCAGAGCTCGGGCCACCGATCCGCCATGGCTTGCCCCGACGCGCTCATCGCCCGTAGCGCTCCCGGTACCAGGGCAGCGTCCTCGCCAGCCCCTCGGCCAGCGTCGTGCGCGGGCGCGCGCCGAGCGCGCGCCCGGCGAGCGCGGCGTCGAGCGAGTTGCGGCGCAGCTCGGCGAGCAGGGCCGGGGTGTGCACGGGCTCGACGCGCACGCCGAGCGCGGCCGTCACCATCCCGAACAGCGCGTTGACCGAGGTCTCGACCCCGGTGCCGACGTTGTAGGCGCCGGGCGTCCAGCGCTCGAGCGCGGCGCGGTGGACGGCCACGACGTCGCCGACGTGGACGTAGTCGCGCGTCTGCTCGCCGTCGTCGAAGATGCGCGGGGTCTGCCCGGTGAGCAGCTTCTCGGCCAGGATGGCGACGATCCCGGCCTCGCCCTTGGGCTCCTGGCGCGGCCCGTAGACATTGGCGTAGCGCAGCACGATCGGGTCGAGGTCGCCGGCGCGGCGGAAGGCGTCGAGGTAGAGCTCGACCGCGTACTTGGCGCAGCCGTAGGGACTGCCCGGCCGCTTCGGGTGGTCCTCGGCGCAGGGGAAGGTCTCCTGCTCGCCGTAGACGGTGCCGCCGCTCGAGGCGAACAACAGCCGGCGCACGCCGGCGCGCTTGCAGGCGGCGACCAGCGCCAGGCTGCCCAGCACGTTGACGCGCGCGTCGGCGGCCGGGTCGTCGAGCGAGATCCGCACGTTGGCCTGGGCCGCGTGGTGGCTGACCACCTCGACGCGCTCGTCGCGGAGCAGCTCGTCGAGGCCCGGGTCGAGCAGGTCGCGGTGGTGGAAGACGGCGCCGGCGGGGACGTTCTCGCGCTTGCCGGTCGCCAGGTTGTCGAGCACGATCACGCGCTCGCCGTGCCCCAGCGCGTCGTCCGCCAGGTGGCTGCCGATGAAGCCGGCGCCGCCGGTGATCAGGATCGTCCGCACGCGCGGAGCATATCGCGCGCGATGCGGACACCCGCCCTAGAATCGCTTCGTCGTGGGCTCCCTCCGTGCGCTGCAGCGCCATTTCTTCCGGCGCCCGTCCGATCAGGTCGCGCGCGACCTGCTCGGGCGCTACCTGATCCGCGAGCTGGGCGGCCGCCGGCTCGTGCTGCGCCTGGTCGAGACCGAGGCCTACCTGGGCCCGGACGACCGCGCCGCCCACACCTGGGGCGGGCGGAGAACCGAGCGCGTGCGCTCGATGTACCTGGGCGGGGGGCGCGCCTACGTCTACGCCATCTACGGCCTGCACTGCTGCCTCAACGTGGTGTGCGGCGAGGAGGGGTCGGGCAGCGCCGTGCTGCTGCGCGCCGGCGAGGCGGTCGAGGGCGCGGAGCGCATGCGCGAGCTGCGCGCGCTGGCGCGGCCGCCGCGCGCGGGCGAGCTCGCCGGCGGACCCGGCCGCCTCTGCCAGGCGCTCGCCGTCGACCGCCGCCTGGACGGCGTCTCGCTGCTCGCCGGCGAGCTGCGCCTGACGGCGGGCGAGCCGGTTGCGGACGGCGAAGTGGTGCGCGGCGCGCGGATCGGCGTGCATTACGCCGGCGCGGCCGCCGACTGGCCGTTGCGATTCGCGCTGCGTGGCTCCGTCGAGGTCTCGCGGCCCCGGCCGCGCTGAGCGGTGGCGCCGGTCAGCGCCGGCCGTGGAGGCGGATGAGGTCGGCCTTGAGCAGGCGCCAGAACAGGAGCTGGGCGTCGAGCGCCGGCATCGGACCGATCTTGATCAGCGAGGCGAGGTCGCTCGAGCCGTCGATGCGCGTCAGCGCGAAGCCCTCCTGGGGGGAGAGATTGAGCTTGGTCAGCTCCTCCATCGGCATGGCGAGCACGGGCACCGCGTCGAGGCGCATGCCGGAGGTCTCGATCTGCTCGCGCAGGCGCTCCTCGATGCGCTGCGCCGCGGTGGCCACCTTCGGGCTGTCGGGCTCGAGCGCGCGCGCCGCGCGCGCGTGGCGCAGCGCGGCCTCGAGCTCTTTCTTGTCGAGCAGCTGGCGGGCGGCCTCGACCAGGCTCTCGCCGGTGGTCGGCCCGTGGCCGGCGGGCGGCAGCTCGGCGACCTCGGAGTCGGCCTCGATCCGGCGCGGGCGCACCATCTTGAGGCAGCCGGCGGCGAGTTGCCGGACGAGCACGCGACAGACGTGGAACTCGTTGGCGTGCAGCATCTGCGCGATCTCGGCGACGGAGCGGTCGTCGTCCACCAGCGAGAGCACGAGCGGCGTGCCGTCCACGGTGTCGCTGCTGTCGAAGGGGGCGACCGCGACGGGCACGCAGTCCGTGCTCGGGATGACCTCGCGGATGCGCTTCCACTCGTCGAGACGCTGCAGGCCCTCCATGACGATCGCCGCCACGTCGAGCGAGATCGGCACCATGTTGTAGTTGGGGGGCAGTTTGCCGTCCAGGAAGCGGAACTCCCCCTCCGGCCAGGTGAAGACGTCGAAGATCCCCTCCTCCGACTTCATGCGCAGCATGTGATGGAGGTCTTCCTCGGAGACCGCTCCCACCGTGGTGAGGATCTTGCCGAGCAGCATCTTGTTGCTCTGCTGCATCTTCATCGCCTGGGTGAGCTCCATCTCGGTGATGAAGCCGTGGCTGACCAGGAAGGAGCCGAGGTGCTCGCTCGGGTCGGTGGAGGCCGACGAGATGACGCGCCCGTGCTCGAAGAAGATCTGCTTCTGCACGCGGGAGTTGTCGACCACGAGCGTGCCCGTCTTCTTGCTCATCGACAACCACTGCAGGAGCTCGGCGAGCTCCATGGTCTTGAGGTTGCCGGCGATGCTCATGGCCCGGACCGGATTCTATGCGCCCGTCCGGCGCGGAAGACAGGCGGCGGGCGACCGGGGAGGCTTCAGCGGCGGGCGACCGTGGTGCCGCGCTGGCCCTGGTAGTGGGAGGAGGAGCCGGGTTCGCCGTAGGCGACCTCGGGCTCGGACTCCATGGCGACGAAGATCAGCTGCGCGATGCGGCGGCCGGCCTCGAGCACGAAGGGCGTCGGGCCCAGGTTCTGCAGCTCGAGCGTGATGTTGCCCTCGAAGCCGGGGTCGCACCAGCCGGCAAGGGAGTGGTTGATCCACACCCTGCCGAGCGTCGACTTGAGCTTGAGGTCGCAGGCCACGGTGCGCGGGATGCGCACGTACTCGAGGGTCGAGGCGAGCACGACCTCGCCCGGGAACAGCTTGACGTGCGCGGCGCGAAACTCCTCGGGCTCGCGGGTGGGACAGATCCAGTGGTCGGAGACGCGCACGTCGTAGCTCGCGGCGTTGACCTGCGCGGGCTCGTAGGGCTCGACCCCGCCATCCTCCGCCCAGCGGCGGATCCAGCGGTCGGGCTTGATCATGTCTCGAAGTAGACCGGGCGCGCCGGGTCCTCGCGGTGGATGGTGTCGACGAAGCGGATCTCGCGGCGGGTCAGCGACATGAACAGCGTATGGGTGCGGTGGCCGCCGCCGAAGAAGCGCACGCCGCGCAGCAGCTCGCCGTCGGTCACGCCGGTGCACGAGAAGAGGATCTGCTCGCCGGGCGCCAGGTCCTCGGTGGCGTAGACCTTCGACAGGTCAGAGTAGCCGAGCTGCGCCAGCCGGGCGCGCTGGTGGTCGTCGGTGGCCACCAGCCGCGCCTGGATCTCGCCGCCCAGGCAGCGCATCGCGGCGGCGGTGATCACGCCCTCCGGCGCGCCGCCGGTGCCCATTACCGCGTGCACGCCGGTGCCGCGCACGGCGGCGGCGATCCCGGCCGAGAGGTCGCCGTCGCCGATCAGCCGGATGCGCGCGCCGGCGCCCCGGATGTCGGCGATCAGCTGGGCGTGGCGCGGACGGTCGAGCACCACGATCACGAGGTCGTCGACGTCGCGGTCGAAGGCGCGCGCCAGCGCGCGCAGGTTCTCGACCACGGGCGCGTCGATGTGCAGGCGACCGCGCGCGGTCGGCCCCACGATCAGCTTCTGCATGTAGGTGTCGGGGGCGTGGAGCAGGCCGCCGCGCTCGGCCGCGGCGAGCACCGCGGTGGCGTCGTTGGTGCCGGTGGCGCACAGGTTGGTGCCCTCGAGCGGATCGACCGCGATGTCCACGCCGATGCCCTCGGGCTTGCCCCGCAGCGTTCCGAATTCCTCTCCGACGTAGAGCATGGGCGCCTCGTCGCGCTCGCCCTCGCCGATCACGACGCGGCCGGCGATCTCGAGCGAGTCGAGCGCGGCGCGCATGGCCTCGACCGAGACCTGGTCGGAGCGCTTGCGGTCGCCCAGGCCCATGGTGTGCGAGGCGGCGACCGCCGCCGATTCGGTCACGCGGATGAAGTCGTAGCCGAGGATCTCGTCGATGTTGGCCATCAGCGCTTGGCTCCGGCCGGCCTGGGCGCCGCCGTTCTCGCCTTCTTCTCGGCCGCCATGGGCGGGTTGTAGGAAGGGATGCCGGTGACCGCCTCGCCGATGATCAGGCCGTGGATGTCGTGGGTGCCCTCGTAGGTGAAGACCGATTCGATGTTCATCATGTGGCGGATCACCGGGTAGTCGTCCACGATGCCGTTGGCGCCCAGGATCTCGCGCGCCAGGCGCGCGCACTCGCGGGCGACCCAGACGTTGTTGCGCTTGCCGAGTGAGATGTGGTGGGGCTTGATCCGGCCCGTGTCCTTGAGGCGCCCGAGGTGCAGTGCCAGGAGCTGGCCCTTGGTGATCTCGCTGATCATCCAGGCCAGCTTCTCCTGCACGATCTGGTGGGCGGCGATCGGCTGGCCCATGAACTGGACGCGCTGCTTGGCGTACTCGAGCGCCGTCCAGTAGCACTCCATGGCTGCGCCCAGCGCCCCCCAGGCGATGCCGTAGCGGGCCTGGGAGAGGCACGAGAGCGGCGCCTTGATGCCGATCGCGCCGGGCAGGAGCGCGTCGCCCGGGATCCGGCAGTCGTGGAAGCCGAGCTCGGAGGTCACCGAGGCCCGCAGCGAGAACTTGCCGTGCTGCTCGGGCGCGCTGAAGCCGGGCGTGCCCTTCTCGACCAGGAAGCCGCGCACGCCGTCGTCGGTCTGGGCCCAGACCACCGCGACGTCGGCGATGGTGCCGTTGGTGATCCACTGCTTGGCGCCGTCCAGGGTCCAGCCGGCGCCGCTCTTCCTGGCCACCGTGCGCATGCCGCCCGGATTGGAGCCGAAATCGGGCTCGGTCAGGCCGAAGCAGCCGATCGCCTCGCCGGTGGCGAGCCGCGGCAGCCAGCGGTCCTTCTGGGCCTGCGAGCCGTAGGCGTGGATCGGGTACATGACCAGCGAGCTCTGCACCGAGGCGAAGCTGCGCACGCCGGAGTCGCCGCGCTCGAGCTCCTGCATCATGAGGCCGTAGGAGACCTGGTCGAGCCCGGGCAGGCCGTACTCGGAGAGCGTGGCCCCGAACAGGTTGAGCTGCCCCATCTCGGGCACCAGGTGCATCGGGAACCGGCCCTCCCGGTTGCACTCCTCGATCACCGGCTTGACCCGGTCCTCCACCCAGCCGCGCACGCTCTCGCGCACGAGGCGTTGCTCTTCGCTCAGCAGGGAGTCGAAGTCGGCGAAGTCGACGCCGGGAAAGCGGTTCACGGAAGCGACCTCCTTCGGGCGGGGCGGACGGACCGGGAGGCCCCTCCGGGCGGAAACCGGCCGGATCCTAACACGCCGATCGCGGCCTTCCGGACGCGCCGGTGCCCGTGCCGGGCCGGTGTCGGGGCGGCGCGGCGGTGCGCTACCATGCGCCCCCATGGGCAACTTCCCGGGCGGCAGCGCGTGGGCGATGGCGAAGGACATCGCGGAGGGCGTCCTGCTGCCCACCGAGCGCAGCTTCATCCGGCTGCAGCCACCCGAGATGGAGCAGCTCGCGTTCGAGATCGACCGCGCGCTGCGCGACGTGCGCGGCAACCAGCCCTCGCTCGAGGACCAGGCGGCGCTCCAGCAGCGCAACCGCAAGATCATGCGCCTGAACCAGGGGCTCTCGATGCTGCGCGCGGCGCAGGCGAAGCGGCGCCCGGCGCCGACCCCGCCGCCGGGCGGGCCGGCGCGAGGCTGAGCCGGGCGCCGCCTTGGACGAGCTGCTCCGTCAGGCCGGGCCCGCGGCGCTCGCCGCCGCCGCCGCCCTCTATCTCGACCGCCGCACGCGCCGCCTCGGGCTCGACCCGCCCGGCTTCCGGGAGCCGCTGCGGCGCGTCCTCGGGCTGGGCGCGGTCGCCCTGGTGCTGTGGGTCGCGGTCTTCCTGCCGCTCGGGCGGATCGGGAGCGGGGCCGAGGGAGAGCCCGACTTCTCGAGCCTGCCGACCTGGCAGCTCTTCCTGGTGCACCTGCTGCTGCTCGCCGCCCTCGCGGGCTGGTACGGCGCCGGCTTCGGCGGCGCGGCCGGGCGCGGGCCCGGCGCCTCGGCCGCCGAGCAGCTCGGCCTCGCCACGCCGGGCCGCCTGCGCGAGGTCGGCGTCGGGCTCCTGTTCGGGGTGGGCGCCTGGTTCGTGGTCGTGGCGGGTCTCGTCCTGGTGGCCCTCTCGATCGCCTCCCTGGGCGGCGAGGCGCTGCTGCCCAAGCAGCCGCCGCCGGCGATCGAGTGGATCGCCGGCCAGCCCCTCGCCCTGCGCGCGGCGCTGGCGCTGTCGGCCGGCGTGGTCGAGGAGATCTTCTTCCGCGGTCTCCTCCAGCCGCGCGTCGGGCTGCTCTTCTCGACCGGGCTGTTCGCGCTCGCGCACCTGTCCTACGACCAGCCCTTCGTGCTGGTCGGCGTGACGGCGCTCTCGGTGCTCTACGGGCTGCTCGTGCGCTGGCGCCAGAGCCTGTGGGCGGCGATCACCGCGCACGCCCTGTTCGACGCCGTCCAGCTCCTGATCGTGATTCCCACCGTGCTCGATCAGTTCTACCGGGCCGCGCCCGCGCCGTGAGGCTCCGGCCGCGGAGCCCTTCTGTTACACTGCCCGCGGACACCGGGGACATGGGCCCGAGCGCGGACCGCGAGCTCCATCTGACGATCGGCAGCCGGTTCGAGAACATCGAGCTGGTCCAGATGACCGTCGACGAGGTGCTCCGCGAGCGCGGCGTGCCCGAGGACCTCCGCCACTGGATCGGGCTCGCCGTGCGCGAGGCGGTGGCCAACGCGATCAAGCACGGCAACCGGCTCGATCCGGGCAAGCGCGTGGACATCGCGGTAGGCCTCGAGCGGGACCGGGTCGAGATCCGCGTCGGCGACGAAGGGCCGGGGTTCGATCCCGACCGCGTCGGCGATCCGCTCGCGCCCGAGAACCGGTTGCGCACGGACGGCCGCGGCATCTTCTACATGCGCAAGTTCATGGACGAGGTGGGGTACAGTTTCGGACCCGGCGGCGGGACCGTGGTGACCCTGCGCAAGAGACTGAACTCTTCGCCAGCGGCCGGGCCGGGGCGAGAAGAGAGGGGGATGACATGAAGATCGAGAAGCGGGAGCGCGAGGGCGTCACCATCCTGGCGGTCGAGGGCAAGATCACGATCGGCAAGGGCGACGTGGCTCTGCGCGATGCGGTGCACGAGGCGGTGGGGGGCGGCGCGGGCAAGATCCTGATCGACCTCGGCCGGGTGCAGACCATCGACTCCTCGGGCGTGGGCGAGCTGGTCTCCGCCTTCACCACGGTGCGCAACCGCGGCGGCAGGCTGAAGCTGCTCAACCTCCCGGCCAAGGTCAACGACATCCTGCAGATCACCCAGCTCATCACGGTCTTCGAGACCTTCGACAACGAGAGCGAGGCGATCGCCTCGTTCTGACGCGCCACCCGCTCCCTCCCCGTCCTGCGCGCGCCCGGTCTCCCCGCGCGCCGCTGCCGCCCTCCGGGCGGTGAGCCGGGCGCCGGGGAGGGCGCCGCGGGCGCCCACTCCGCAGCGACTCCCGGCCGCTTCAGTGCCGTTCCGCGGCGCGCCCGCGCGCGCTCGCCAGCAGGGCGACCGCCGAGAGCGCGGCGCCGGCGGCGGCGAGGAAGGCGGCGCGCGCGGAGACGCCCTGCCAGAGGGCGCCGAAGGCGAGGCTGGAGAGCGCCGCGCCGAAACCGGCGGCGCGGTGCCAGGCGCCCAGGCTCGTCCCCGCGCGCTCCGCCGCGCCACCCAGCGTCACCGCGAGCGCGCGCTCCGCGCCCTCGACCAGGCCGGCGTGTGCCGCGTAGGGAACGAGCACGAGGAGCAGGGCCGGGAGCGTCGCGGCGAAGGCGAAGGCGCCGTAACAGAGCGCGTAGATCGTCCAGCCGGCGGCGAGCGACGCGCGCGCGCCGATGCGGTCGGCCAGCCTTCCGCCCGGGGCCGACGCCGCCCAGCGCACGACGTGGAACGCGGACCAGAGCAGGGCGAGCGTCGGCGCGGGTGCGCCGAGCTCGGCGGCGCGCAGCAGCAGGAAGGCGTCCGAGGCGTTGGCGAGCGCGAACAGGAAGGCGGCGGCGAGCGCGCGCCGGAGGGCCGGCGGCACCGGCGCCGCCGGGGCGGGCGCCGTGGCCGCCGACGGCGCAGCGCTCTCGCGCGGCAGCCCGAGCAGCACCACCGCGAGGCCGGCCAGGGCCGGCAGCGTCGCGGCCGCGAACACCGCGCGCGCGCCGGCGCCGGCGGCGAGCAGCGCCGCGGCCGCCAGGGGTCCGAGCGCAGCGCCCAGGTGATCGAGGCCACGATGGTAGGCGAACGCGTAGGCGCGCCGGCCGGGTTCGACCGCGCGCGCCAGCAGCGCGTCGCGTGGCGCGGTGCGCACGCCCTTGGCGAGTCGGTCCCAGAGGCGCAACGCCACCACCTGCCAGGCCGCGGCCGCGAGGGCGAGCAGGGGGCGGGCGAGCGCCGAGGCACCGTAGCCGAAGGCGACGAACGGCTTGCGCCGCCCGGCCCGGTCGCTGGCGCGCCCAGCCCAGCCCTTGACCACGGCCACCACCGCCTCGGCCGCCGACTCCATGGCGCCGAGCGTCGCCGGCCCGCCGCCCAGCGCGGCCAGGAAGCCCGGCAGCAGCGGGTAGACCATCTCGCTCGCCACGTCCTGGAAGAACGACGCGGCACCGAGCCTGCGCACCACCGGCGGCAGGTCGCGCCCGGACCAGAGCGCGCGACGGGAGGCCACCCCGTCCGCGGTCACCGCGGCGCCGGCGCGCGCGGCCGCCAGGCGACCTCCGGCAGGGAGAGCAGCTCGCCGCTCGGATAGCTGCGGTAGCCGTCGAGCGCGGCGGGCATCACCGCCACGTTGGTGCGCGTAAAGAGCGAGACGTAGGGGAGATCGCGCGCGACGATCTCCTGGACCTCCAGGTAGACCGGCCGGCGCAGGGCGGGATCGACGAGGCGGCCGCCGAGGTCGAGCAGGCGGTCGAGGGCGGGGTTGCGGTAGCGGCCCCGGTTGGCGCCGGTGGGCGGCAGGTTCCTGGAGTGGAAGAGGAGCGCGTAGAGGTCGGGCTCGTCGATGCCGGTGCGGGTGAGCGAGAAGACCTGGAAGGCGCCGCGCTGGACGTCGGCGTAGAAGGTCGCGAACTCGAGCGAGCGGATCTCGAGCGCGATGCCGGCCTCGGCGGCCATCGCCTGGAGGATCTGCGCCTGGAGGCGCGCGGTCTCGTCGGTCGAGGTCTTGTAGGTGAGGGCGAGGCGCGGCCGCGGCCCCCCGGCTCCGTCGGGGTCGGGGAAGCCGGCCTCGTCGAGCAGGCGGCGCGCCGCGACCGGGTCGTGGGCGAGGCGCGGCAGCGCGTCGTGGCGCGCCCAGTGGCCGGGCGGCAGCAGCGTCTCGGTGACCTCGCCCTGGCCGCGCCAGAGGGTCGCCACCAGCCGCTCGCGGTCGAGCGCGAGCGCGAGCGCCCGGCGCACGCGCGGGTCGGCGAGCGCCGGATCCTCGAGGTTGAGGCCGAGGTAGGCGTAATTGGAGCCCGGCTCCTTCACGATCCGGAAACGCGGGTCGCGCTCGAACATCGGCACCACGTCGGGCGGGACGCCGTTGACCACGAGCTGGACCGATCCCTTGCGCAGCTCGAGCACGCGCACGGTGACGTCCTGGACCTCGCGCAGCACGACGCGCTCGAGGCGCGGACGGCCGCGGTAGCCGTCGAAGGCGGCCAGCTCGACGCGGTCCGGTTCGCGGCGGGTGACGCGGAACGGCCCGGCGCCGACCGGCGAGCGGTTCTGCGCCTCCGGCGTGGTGCCGGCGGGCACCACGCCGACATAGGAGGTGACGTTGGAGAGCAGCGCGCCCCACGGCTCGCGGGTGAGGAAGTCGACGGTCGCCTCGTCGACCGCCAGCACGCGCTCGACCGGTGCGAAGGCGCCCTTCTTGGCGGTGGGCACGGTGCCGTCGACGATCGAGCCGTAGGTCCAGACCACGTCCGCGGAGGTGAGCGGCCGGCCGTCGTGGAAGCGCGCGTCGCGGCGCAGGTGGAAACGCCAGCGCCGGCCGTCGTCGAGGACCTCCCACGAGGCGGCGAGGTCGGGCACGAAGCGCCCGCGCTCGTCCTTGGTCACCAGCCCCGGGATCGCCAGCTCGAAGACGCGGCTCGAGGCCTGGTCGGTCGCCACCCGCGGATCGAGCTGCCGGGGCGCGTTCTCGACCGCCACCGTCAGCGAGCCGTCGTCGGGCAGCACCATCGGCGCTGGCGCGCAGCCGGTCGCGAGCGGTGCGAGCGCGAGCAGGCAGCGCCGCGCCCGCCGCCGGCCGTCTGCTAGCATCCCGCGCTCGGATCGGCCCATCGGCGGCAGTCTAACCAGCTTCCCACCAAGGAGTTCCGTCCCTGCGAGAAAGGCCCGGAAGGCGCGTCGCACGGGCTCTCCGGATCGCCGTCGTCGTGGCGTTCGCGCTCGCCGGCGCGATCTCCGGGCAGGAGGACGGCGCGCCGGTCGCGCTCGCGGCGGGCGCGGAGGCGGCCGAGCGCGCCGAGGAGCTCGAGCGCATCCGGGGCGAGATCGCCTCGCTCACCGTGCGCGTCGGGCAGGTGCGGGCGCGCGCCGCGGGCCTCGAAGGGGACATCGAGCGCTCCCGGCTCGAGCTCGACCTCCAGCAGCGTCGCGTCGCCGAGGCGCGCGCCGAACACGACCTCGCCCGGGCGCGGGTGACGGAAGCCGAGGCGCGCGTGGCCGAGCTCGAGGAACGCCTGGAGCGCGAAAGGCGCCGGCTCGAGGCGCGCGTGGGCGGCCTCTACCGGCTGGGGCGCCACGGCATCGCGCGTCTCGCCTTCTCGCTCGAGCCCGGCGAGGAGCCGGTCGCGGCGATCCGTCTGCTGCGCTACCTCGCGCGCCGCGACGCCGCCTCGGTGTCGCGCTTCGAGGACCTGCGCGCCCGCCTCGACGCCGAGCGGGCGAGCCTCGACCAGGATCGCGCCGTGTCGGCGGCCTGGCTCGCCGAGCAGGCGGCGCGCCGCGACGAGCTCGCCCGGCTCGAGTCGCGACAGACGGAGCTGCTGGCGGGCGCGCGCTCCGAATCGGAGCGGCTCGCGGTGCGCGCGGCGGAGCTCGCCGCGCGCGCCGAGCGCCTCTCGGCGCTGCTCGACGCCCTCTACGGGCGCGACGCGGAGGCGCTCAGCGGGCGCCCGATCCAGGAGTTTCGAGGTCTGCTGGCGTGGCCGGCGCGCGGGCGGGTGACCGTGGAGTTCGGTCCGCGCCTCGATCCGCGCTACGGCACGCGCGTGCCCCACCACGGCGTCGACCTGGCGACCGTGCCGGGCGAGCCGGTGCGCGTCGTCTACCCGGGCAAGGTGGTCTTCGCGGCGCCGTTCGAGGGCTACGGGCCGACCGCGGTGGTGCAGCACGCCGGACGCGCGTTCACTCTCTACGCGGGCCTCGAGAGCCTCGGGGTGCGACGCGGCGATCTGCTATCGTTGGGCTCGGAGCTGGGGCGCGCGGGTGCGTCGCTCTACTTCGAGATTCGCGTCGACAATCGTCCCGAGGACCCGCGCCAGTGGGCGCGCTGACCCGAACCCCGAGCCCCTCGCCCCGCCACCACCGATGAACCGGGCCCGCGTCCTCTTCCTCGCCGTCTCGCTCGCGCTCACCGTGCCGCTCGTCGCCGGCGTGCTGTGGAGCGCGGCGGTCGAGCGTCGCGCCGACGACGGCGGCGACTCGCTCTACAAGTACCTGACCATGTTCTCCGAGGTCCTCGGCCTGGTGCGCAACGATTACGTCGACGCGACCGAGGCCGAGAAGCTGCTGGCGGGCGCGCTCGACGGGGCGACCGACGCGCTCGACCCGTTCTCGGTCTTCGTGCCGCGCGCGGCGCGTGCGGAGTTCGCGCGCGTGATCGAGGTCGGCCGTTCGCGCTCCGGCATCTCGCTCGGCCACGATCACGGCATCGTCTACGTGCTGGCGGTCGAGGACGGCAGCCCCGCGGCGACCGCCGGCTTCACGGCCGGCGACCTGGTGGCCGAGGTGGGCGGGGTCTCGACCCGGGAGCTGCCGCACTGGCGGCTGGAGCGCCTGCTGGCGGGACAACCCGGCGACACGCTCGCAGTCGAGGTCCTGCGCCGCGGCGAGGCGCACGACCTCGAGCTCGTGCTCGCCGACTACGCGCCGCCCAGGGCCGTGCTCTCCGAGGCGGGCGGCCTGCCGCTGCTGCGCCTGCCCTCGATCGGCGGCGGCGCCGCCGCCGAGGTGCGCCCGCTGCTCGAGCAGCTCGCGGCGGCGGGAGCGGCGAAACTGCTGCTGGACCTGCGCGGCGTCGCGGGCGGCGCGCCGGTGGCGGCCTACGAGGTGGCGTCGCTGCTGGCCGACGGCCACCTGGGGCGGCGCGTGGCGCGGGGCGCGACGTTGCGCGAGTTCGCGGGCGCTTCGCCGCTCTGGAAGGGCGAGATCGTGGTGCTGGTGGACGCCGGCACCCAGGGTCCCGCCGAGCTGGTCGCCGCCGTCCTGCGCGACCGCGCCGGCGCGCGTCTGGTCGGTGCGCGGACCTTCGGCTGGGCAGGCGAGCGCGAGATGATCGAGCTCTCCGACGGCGCCGCGCTGCTGCTCACCACGTCCTTCTACTGCGGACCGGACGGCACGCCGATGTCCAAGGGGCTGGCGCCCGAGGTGCTCGTCGACGACCTCCAGCGCAGCTTCGGCGAGCGCGACAAGCCGCTCGGCGACCTCATCCTCGAACGCGGAATCGAAGTCCTCTCCGGCGCGGACGCGACGGCGCGCCAGGCGGCCTGAGCGCGGCTCCGCCGCATGGCCCGCCGACGCCGCGGCTCCGGCCGCGCTCCGCTCCGCCTCGTCGCCCTGCTCGCCGCACTCGCGGGCGTCTTCGCGCTCGGCATCTGGCTCGGACGCGGCGGCGGGCGCGAGCTCGTCGCGCGCTGGCGCGCGGGCGATTCGCGCCCGGCGCGGGAACCGTCCGCTCGTCCTTCCGGACCGCGCCGGGCGCCGGCGGCCGCGGCGGAGGCGCCGACCCGGGTCGCCGAACCGCCGGGCCGGACCGCGGAGGCGCGCGTCGCGATCGTGATCGACGATCTCGGCCGCAGCGTCGAGGAGGTGGACCGCCTGCTCGCTCTGGGCGTCCCCTTTTCCTATGCGGTGCTGCCGTTCGAGCCGCGCAGCGCCGAGGTGGCGGCACGCCTGGGCGCGGCGGGCGCCGAGATCCTGGTGCACCTGCCCATGGAGCCCGAGGGCGGCGAGGATCCGGGCCCGAACGCCATCCTCGAGCGCCAGCGCCCCCGGCGCGTCGGCGCGCTGACCGAGAAGGCGGTGCAGGCGGTGGCCGGCGCCACCGGCCTCAACAACCACATGGGTTCGGAGATCACCGCCGATCCCGACGCCATGGGCGCCGTGCTCGACGTCGTCGCCGCGCGCCGGCTCTTCTTCCTCGACTCGCGCACCACCGCCGAGACCAAGGCCTTCGAGTGGGCGCGCGCGCGCGGCATCCCGGCCGCGCGACGCGACGTCTTCCTCGACGACGATCCGGCCAGCGGCGCGGTCGCCGCGCAGCTCGAGCGCCTGCTCGCGGTGGCGCGTGAACGGGGGGCGGCGATCGCCATCGGACATCCGCGCGCGGCGACGCTGGCGGTGCTCGAGCGCGAGCTGCCGCGCGCGCGCGCGGCGGGGATCGAGTTCGTCCCCGTCTCCTTCCTGCTCGAGCGCTCCGAGACGCTGCCCGAGTAGCCGCTACTCGTGGCGCAGCGCCTCGATCGGGCGCTCGGCGAGCGGGCGCAGCGAGGCGGCGAGCCCGGCGAGGATCGCGAGCAGCGCGGTCGCCGCCGCGGCGGCGGCGAGCAGCGCGGGTTCGAACCGCCAGTCGATCTCGAAGCCGCGTTCGAGCACGGCCGCGGCGAGCACGGTGCCGGCGACGGCGCCGATCAGCCCGCCGGCGCCGCCCGCCAGCCCGTACTCGGCGGCGAACAGCGCCGCCACCTGGGCGCGCGTCATGCCGATCGCCTTGCCGATCGCCACCTCGCGCGCGCGCCGGGCGGCCCCGGCCGCGACCGCGCCGGCCAGGATCGCGGCGCCCGCCACGACCGTGAACCCGCCCACGAAGCGGATGCCCAGCCCGACGCGCTCGAGCACCGCGACCACCTTCTCGAGCACGTCCCGGATCGCGAACAAGGTCACGTTGGGATGGCTCGCGGCGAGCGCGTCGCGCAGACGCTGCTCGCCGCCCGGCGGCAGGCGCACGGCGGCGATGCGCATCTGCGGGGCGCGGTCGAGCGCGCCCGGCTCGGCGACCAGGAAGAAGTTGATGCCGAAGGTCTCCCAGCGCACGCTGCGCAGGCTGGTCACCGCCAGCTCCACCGGCACGCCCTGCACGTCGAGGACCAGCGTCGAGCCGACGCGGATCCCGAGGTCGCGCGCGAACTCCTCCTCGACCGAGACCTCGAAGCGCTCCGGGTCGCTCCACAGCGCTCCGGCCACCACGCGGTTGTCGTCGGCTAGGCGCTCGAGCCAGGTCAGCCGCTGCTCGCGGGTGAGCGCCCAGCGTCGCCGCCCCTCCTCGCGGCTGGCCGAGGCCGCCAGCTCGCGCACGGAGCGACCGTCGATCGAGGCGAAACGCGCCATCACCACCGGCACCGAGTCGGTGCGTGTGGCGCCGGCCGCTTCGATCTCCGCGCGCACCGTCTCCCACTGCGAGGGCTGGATGTCGATCAGGAAGGCGGTGGGCGCGTCGGCGGGCAGCTCGGCGTCGAGGCGGCGCACCAGGTTGCGCTCGACGGTCGCCATGCCGACCAGCACCAGCGCGCCCAGGCCGAGCGCGACGACGTGGGCGAGCGTGCCCGCGCCCGGCCGGCCGAGAGCCGCGACGCCCCAGCGCAACGGCACCGGCAGGCCCAGGCGGGGCAGGCGGCGGGCGAGCGCGATCAGGCCGCGCGCTGCGCCGGCGAGCAGGGCGGCGGTGGCGGCGAGGCCGGCCGCGAAGGCGGTGCCGTAGGCGAGCGAGCCGGCCTGGAGCGCCGCCACCGCGGCGACGCCGGCGGCGAGCGCCAGGCCGAGCGCCGCGGTCGCCGCGCGCGGCAGCGGCAGCGGTTCGGCGTCGCGGCGCAGCACGCGCGCGGCAGGCACGCGCAGCGCCGCGGCCAGCGGTGGCGTCGCGAAGAGCAGGGCGACGCCGAGGCCGAGCGCGAGACCGCGCGCCAGCGCCGCGGGCTGGAAGGCCGGCAGCGGCAGGTCGGGGAGCAGGCCGGCGAGCAACGGCGGCAGCGCGCGCTGGAGCGCGAGCCCGGCGAGCGCGCCCGCCGTCGCACCGGCCGCGGCGAGCAGGGCGACCTGCGTCAGGTAGAGCGCGGCGATCTCGCCCGGACGCGCCCCGAGCGTCTTCCAGACCGCGATCGCCTCCAGGCGCGAGGCGAGCCAGGCGCGCACCGTCTGCGCCACTCCGACGCCGCCGACGAGCAGGGAGAGCAACGCGGCGAGGCCGAGGAACCGCTCGGTCCGGTCGACGCCGCGGCGCAGCTCGGGCTGGCCCTGGGCGGCGGTCTCGACGCGGTGGAAGTCGGGATCGGGGAGCGCGGCCTTGACCCGGGCGGCCAGCTCCTGCGCGCGCGCGGCGCTCGCATCCCCGGGCAGGCCGACCAGGGTGCGGTGCTCGACGCGGCTGCCCAGGCGGTCGAGCCCGGTGGCGTCGAGGCTCGCGCCGGACAGATAGAGCCGGGGGCCCAGGGCGAAGGCGCTGCCCAGCCGGTCGGGCTCCGCGTGGACCACGCCGCGCAGCCGGAAGGGCCGGCCTCCGACCGAGATCGAGTCGCCCACGGCGAGCCCGAGCCCGGACAGCAGCTCGGGCGCCGCCACCGCGCCGTCGCCCGCGAGCAACTCGGCGAGCGGACGCTCGGGGTCGAGCGTCAGACGGCCGTAGAAGGGGAAGTCGCCCTCCACCGCACGCAGCTCGACCAGCCGGCTGCGGCCCGCTCCGGCCGAGGTGGGCGGAGCGGCCACCACGGTCGCCAGCTCGCGCACGCTCGCCACGCGCGCGCCGGACTCGGCGGCGAGCACGCGGGCGGCCGGCTCGGGCAGGGGACGGAGCCCTTCGACGCGCAGGTCGCCGGCGAGCAGGCGCCGGGCCTCGCTCGCCAGCCCCTCGCGCAACGCGGCGGAGAAGCCCGCCACCGCGACCACCCCCGCCACCCCCGCGCCCAGGCAGAGCGCGAAGAAGGCGAGCCGGCCGCGCGCCCCGCGCGACTCGCGCGCGAGTTGGCGCGCGAAGGCGCGCGCGTTCACGACTGGCTCTCGATGCGCCCGTCGCGCAGGTGGATGCGCCGGTCCGCGCGCGCCGCGACCTCGGGGTCGTGGGTGACCAGCACGAGGGTGGCGCCGCGCTCGGCGCGCAGGCGCACCAGCAGCTCGAGCACCAGGGCGCCGGTCGCGCCGTCGAGGTTGCCGGTCGGCTCGTCGGCGAGCAGCAGCTCGGGCTCGGCGGCGAACGCGCGCGCCAGGGCGACCCGCTGCTGCTCGCCGCCGGAGAGCTGCGCCGGATAGTGGTGGCCGCGCTCGGCGAGGCCGACCGCCGCCAGCATGCCGCGCGCCGCCTCGAGCGGGCGCGCCCGGCCTGCGAGCTCGATCGGGAGCAGCACGTTCTCGAGCGCGGTCAGGTTGGCGAGGAGCTGGAACGACTGGAAGACGAAGCCGAGGCGGCCGCGCCGCATCACCGCGAGCTCCCGCTCCGAGAGGTCCTGGATCTCGCGGCCGTCGAGCAGGACCCGGCCCTCGCTCGGCCGGTCGAGGCCGGCGGCGAGGCCGAGCAGGGTCGACTTGCCGCTGCCCGAAGGCCCGAGCACGGCCAGGAACTCGCCCGCCGCGACGGCGAGGTCGACGCGGTCGACCACCACCAGCTCGCGCTCGCCCGAGCGCAGACGCTTGGTCACCTGGCGCAGCTCGAGACGGGGCGGCGGTGGGCTCATCGAGGGGATCGCGGCGCGGCGCCGGGCGCCGCGCGGCCGGCGCAGCGTAGCACGCGCGCTCTTCCTTCCTCCTCTACGCCACGCCGGCGGATTCCTTTCGTCGCCGGTGGCGTCCGCATCGAAGGGCCTTCGCCTAAGATGGGCGCGTGCGCGGCGAGTGGGGCGAGTCCGGGACGCTTCGGGCGGCGGCGGCGGCGGGTGCGCTGCTCGCGCTGCTCGCCGCGGGCTGCTCGCGCGCCGGCGACGACGCGGTGGCCGCGCGCGAGCCGGCGACCGCGCCGCCGACGACCAGACAGGCGACCACTGCGACGTCGAATGGAGCCGCGAGCGCGCCGGCCGGCAGCAGCCTCCCTTCTATGGGAGCTTCTCGCTCTGCGTCGAGTGAAGGCTCC
>Ga0079037_100000304_pt1 | contig 21040 bp, 23 predicted proteins | sample Mud3Dept4metaG_FD_71479 | JGI IMG/M metagenome (GOLD analysis project Ga0079037, IMG submission 71479) | Freshwater wetland microbial communities from Ohio, USA, analyzing the effect of biotic and abiotic controls - Mud 3 Core 4 Depth 4 metaG | ecosystem: Environmental > Aquatic > Freshwater >... | reverse complement strand
CATACCGCCACGGCGCCTTCGGGCGCCGGGGCAAGGGTGAAAAGGTGCGGTAAGAGCGCACCGCGGCACCGGCAACGGCGCTGGCAGGCCAAACCCCACGCGGAGCAAGGCCAAATAGGGCGACGGCAGGGACGCCCGCTCCCGCGGCCGCAAGGCCGACGCCGCCGGGTGGGCCGCTCGAGCCCCTTCGAGAGGAGGGGCCTGGAGGAATGATCGCCAGCCGGAAGGCGCGAGCCGACCGGCCACAGAATCCGGCTTACCGTCCGGCCCGAGTCATTTCTCTAGAATCAGGGGGTGGCCGATCTCGTCGACGGAAACAACCTGATCGGAAGGCTCGGCGGCGGGACGCGGGACGGACTCGTCACGGAGCCGTGCGACCTCGCCCGCCGGAAGCGGAAGGGCCTGACGGTCGTCTTCGACGGCCCCCCGGATCCGGGGCGGCCGAAGGTCCAGTCGTTCGGCGCCGTCACGGTCGTCTACGCCGCTCCCCGGTCGGCCGACGAGGAGATCGTCCGCCGGATCCGCGAGGCACGCGACCCCCGTGGCGTCACGGTCGTGACGGACGACCGGATGCTCGCGACGGAAGCGGCCTCGGCGGGAGCCCGGACCGCCGGCGTGGAGTTCTTCGCCCGCGACGCCTCGAAGCGCCTCGGCTCGTCACCCGAGGCGCGGGGCGAGAAGCCGGTCCCCTCCCTCGGCGTGGCCGACTGGGAGCGCTGGTTCCGCGACCCGAAGAACCGGATCTCCGGATGACGCTGCGCCGGCTGAAGCCCGGGGACGTGGTCGGCGTCGCGGCGCTCTCCGGCCCCGCCGACCCGGAGGACCTGGCCCGGGGATGCGCCGCCCTCGAGGAGATGGGATACCGGATCCGGCTCGCCCCGAACGTGGGGCTGAAGACGGGGAGCCTGGGACTCGCCGGGGCGGACACGGAGCGGCTCGCCGGCTACCGGGGGCTCCTTCTCGACGGGGACGTGGCCGCGATCCTGTTCGCACGCGGCGGGTACGGAGTGACGCCGCTCCTCCCGCTCCTCGACCCGGAGGAGATCGCCGCCCACCCGAAGATCCACTGCGGCTTCTCCGACCTGACGGCGCTGTCGGGCTTTCTCCTTTCGCGCTGCGGTCTCCCGTCGTTCCACGGTCCGATGGTGGCGGCCGATCTCGCGCGCGGCCTCGATCCGCTCTCGGCCTCCTTCTTCCCGGCCCTCCTCGAGGGACGCGGCCCGTCCGGGCTGCCGATGCCCGGGGCCGACGTCCTCTCCGGCGGCGATTTCGACGGGCGGCTGGTCGGCGGGTGCCTCTCGCTCCTCGCGGCCGGGGTCGGAACCCCGGCCGAGTTCCCGTACGACGGGGCGATCCTCTTCCTCGAGGACGTCGGCGAAGAGGCCTACCGGATCGACCGGATGCTCGTCACGCTCCGGGACGCCGGGCGATTGGCTAAACTCAAGGGGATCTTGATCGGCTCGCTTTCCGCCATCACGTTCGGCGGCGTCGAGGACGCCGCGCGCCTTCGCGCGCTCCTCGTGGAGCGCCTCGCGCCGCTCGGGATCCCGGTCGTCGCCGGGCTGCCCGCCGGCCATCGGCCCCCCAACGTCACCCTGCCGGTGGGGGCCCGCGTCACGTGGGACGAGGGACGTCGCGTCCTGTCGTTCCGGGAGGAGATCGTCACGTGAAGGTCGTCCTGAAATCGGGGACCGCGGGAGGCTTCAGCGACTTCATCGCCCGGGTGGAATCGGGGAAGACCATCTTCGAGGAAGGCGACGTCGGGACCGAGATGTTCGTCATCCAGTCGGGGACCGTCGAGCTCCTGAAGAAGACCCGGCGCGGCGACGAGAAGATCCTCGCCACTCTCGACAAGGGCGACTTCTTCGGGGAGATGTCGATCCTCGAGGACGTTCCGCGGGCGGCCACGGCGCGGGCGAAAACCGACTGCGAGCTCGTCAAGATCAACCAGTCGACTTTCGACGAGATGCTCCGGCACAACACGGAGATCGCCGTCCGGATGCTCCGGAAGCTTTCGCGACGCCTCCGCGAGACGGCGAAGCTCCTCGAGGAGACGACCGGGACGGCGCCGGCGCTCGACGAGTCGTCCGACATCACGGCGTCCCCGTCCACGACGACCTCCGGCCGCCACCGGACCCACCGGGTCGTGGCCGAGACGGGGGAGGAGTTCTTCCTTTCGAGCGAGGACGAGACGACCGTGGGCCGGATCGACCCGGTCACCGGCATCCGGCCCGACATCGACCTCGCGAACCTCGACAACCAGCGTTCCGTGTCGCGGCGCCACTCGAAGATCACCCGCTCCGGCTCCACCTTCTTCGTCGTGGAGGAGATCGGGACGATGAACGGCACGTTCGTCAACGGCGTCCGGATCCAGACGGGCCAGCCCGTGACGATCAAGGACGGGGACCGCCTCCGCTTCGGGCTGGTCGACATGACCTTCCGGGCCAAGAAGAGCTAGGGCGCCCATCGACCTCTCGCCGCTCGCTCCGGTCGGCACGCTTCCGGGCGTCGGGCCGCGGACGGCCCGCGAGCTCGGAGAGGCCGGGGTCTTCACCGCCCTCGACCTCCTCCTTCACCTCCCGTTCCGGTACGAGGACCGGACGAACGTCACCGCCATCGGCTCGCTCGCGGCGGAAGGGCCCTCCGCCACCGTGGCGGGGACGGTCCTGTCGGCACGGCTGATCCGGACCCGGCGCCCCGGCTTCACCATCTTCGAGGCGCTCCTCGACGACGGGACCGGCTCGGTCCGGCTCGTCTTCTTCAATCAGCCCTACCTCGTCCGCGTCCTGACGGAGGGACGGCGCGTCTGGGTCTTCGGTTCTCCGCTCCTCGCCTCACGCGGACGCCGCGGCCTCGTGATCGAGAACCCGCAGTACGAGCCCGACGACGGGGCGGGCGATCCGCTCTCCGTCGGGCGGGTCGTCCCGATCTACCGGAAGCTCCCGGGCCTCCCGCCCCGGACGCGACGCCGCCTCGCCGCCCGCCTCCTCGACGAGATCGGGGACCGCCTTCCGGACCGGCTTTCCCCCGGCATGAGGACGCGGTTCGGCCTGCCTCCCCTCGCGGCCGCCCTCCGCGAGGCCCACTTCCCGGGAAGCGCCGGCGGCCCGGCCGAACCCGCCTCCTGGACGGGCCGCACGTCGCCCCATCTCGTCCGCCTCGTCCTCGAGGAGTTCCTCGAGCTCGAGGTGGCGCTCGTCCGCCGGCGCGCCGAGCGGGCCGCCGTCTCCGCGCCGAAGCTGGCCGCGGACGAGGCGATCCGGGAGCGCCTCCGCTCGGTCCTGCCGTTCCCCCTCACCGGGGCCCAGCGGCGGGCCATCCGCGAGATCGGGGAGGACTTCCGCTCGGGCCGGCCGATGCGCCGCCTCCTCCAGGGCGACGTCGGGAGCGGGAAGACGATCGTCGCGATCCTCTCCGCCGTTCTCGCGGCCGAGTGCGGATTCCAGACCGCGTTCATGGCTCCGACCGAGATCCTCGCCGAGCAGCACGCGCGCCAGATCTTCGAGCGGCTCGGGAGGACCCGCTTCGTCCCGGCGCTCCTGACGGGACGGGTGCGCGGTCGCCCCCGCGCGACGCTCCTCGACCAGCTGGCCGGCGGGAGGATCGACCTCCTCGTCGGGACGCACGCGCTCCTCGAGAGCCCCGTCGCCTTCCGGAGGCTCGGCCTGATCGTCATCGACGAGCAGCATCGCTTCGGCGTCGCGCAGCGGGCCGCACTCGCGGCGAAGGCGCCGGGCGGCGGCCTGGTGCCGCACCTCCTCGTCATGTCGGCGACGCCGATCCCCCGCTCGCTCGCCCTGACGCTCTACGGCGACCTCGACGTGTCGACACTCGACGAGAAGCCTCCGGGGCGGTCGCCGGTGGAGACGCGCGTCCTCCCGGAATCGGAGCGGAAGAGCGTCTACGCCGAGATCGAGCGGGAGGCCGCCGCGGGCGGCCAGGCCTACGTCGTCGTCCCCCTCATCGAGGAGTCCGACGCGATCGACGCCGCCGCCGTCGAGAAGCACGCCGACGAGATCCGGAAGGCCCTGCCGAAGCGGCGCGTCGGAGTCGTTCACGGACGGATGCCTCCCGACGAGCGCGAGAAGGCGATGGCCGACTTCACGGCCGGGCGCCTCGACGTCCTCGCGGCCACGACCGTCATCGAGGTGGGGGTCGACGTCCCGAACGCCTCGTTCCTGGCTGTCGAGAACGCCGAGCGGTTCGGCCTCGCGCAGCTGCACCAGCTCCGCGGGCGGGTGGGGCGCGGCGCGCGGGCCTCGCGCTGCGTTTTCCTCGTCGGCCGCGCGGCGTCTCCCGAGTCGCGCGAGCGCCTCGCGGTTCTCGCCCGGACGGACGACGGCTTCGTCGTGGCGGAGGAGGACCTCGCGCGCCGCGGGCCCGGCGACTTCCTCGGGACGCGGCAGAGCGGCCTCCCGCTCTTCCGGGTCGCCGACCTCGTCCGCGACGGCGCGCTCCTCGCGACGGCGCGGGAAGAGGCCGCGCGCCTCGTGGCGGCCGGGGAGGACGCGCCCTTCCGCGAGCCCCTTCTCCTTCGCACCGCCTCGATGCCGGAGACGGACTGAGGGCCGCGTCCCCCTGCTAACATCCGCGCGCCGCGCCGGGAGGCCGCCGCGGGGGAGTGCCGTTGAGCCCCGACAAGGTTCTCGAAGTCGTCATCCAGATCGCCGTCCTTCTGTTCGCCGTGTCGTTTCACGAGTCGGCGCACGGCTGGATGGCGCTCCGGTGCGGCGACACGACGGCGCGGGACCTCGGCCGGATCACCCTGAATCCGCTCAAGCACCTCGACCCGGTCGGAAGCCTCCTCTTCCCGGTCCTCCTCGCCTTCTCCGGCCTTCCCGTCTTCGGCTGGGCGCGCCCCGTGCCGGTCTCGCTCCGGGGCGTCCCGAACCCCCGGCGGGCGAACCTTCTGATCTCGGGGGTCGGGCCCCTCTCGAACCTCCTCCTTGCGGTCGGGTTCGCGGCGGCGACCTTCGCTCTCCGGCCGATGGTGGGGGAGCGGAACGACGCCCTCTACCCCCTCCTCCTGATCGCTTTCCTCTCGGTCGTCGTGAACGTCTCTCTCGCCGTCTTCAACCTGATCCCGATCCCGCCGCTCGACGGCTTCGGCGTCGTGGAGAGCCTCGCCCCGGCGAGCTTCTACCCGGCGATCTACTGGCTGCGTCGCTTCGGCTTCCTTCTCCTCTTCGTGGCGATGTTCACGGGCGTCCTCGGGCTCGTCATGAACCCGGTACGCCGCGTCCTCCTGGACTTCCTTCTGAGATGAGCACCGAAAGAAAGATCGTCCTCTCCGGCCTCCGGCCCACCGGGCGCGTCCACCTCGGGAACTACTGGGGCGCGGTGAAGAACTGGGTGGACCTCCAGGACGCCTACCGCTGCCACTACTTCATCGCCGACCTCCACGCCCTGACCACGGACTACGCCGACACGTCGGCCATCCGCGAGGCGACCCTGGAGGCGGCCACCGACTGGCTCTCGGTGGGGCTCGACCCCGAGAAAGCGGTCCTCTTCGTCCAGTCGCGCGTGCCGCAGACGGCCGAGCTGGCGCTCGTCTTCGGCATGATCACGCCCCTCGGCTGGCTCGAGCGGGTGCCGACCTACAAGGAGCAGATCGACCAGCTGCGCGAGAAGGACCTCGGCACCTTCGGCTTCCTCGGCTACCCGGTCCTGATGACGGCCGACATCGCCCTCTTCCTGGCCCACTACGTCCCGGTCGGCAAGGACCAGGAGAGCCACCTCGAGATCTGCCGCGAGATCGTCCGCCGCTTCAACGGCTTCTACGGCGAGGTCTTTCCGGAGCCGCAGGCCCTTTACACCGCGACGCCCAGGGTCCCCGGCCTCGACGGCCGGAAGATGTCGAAGAGCTACGGCAACACGATCGCCCTGTCCGACCCGGCCGCCGAGGTGCAGCAGAAGGTCATGTCGATGGTCACGGACCCGAAGCGCGCGCGGCGGTCCGACCCGGGAGACCCGGAAACCTGCAATCTCTTTCCGTTCCACGTCCTCTACTCGCCCGCGGACGAGGTGGCCGTGGTCGACCGGGAGTGCCGGACGGCCGCGCGGGGCTGCGTCGACTGCAAGAAGCACCTGATCCGGAACATGAACGCCGCGCTCGACCCGGTCCGCCAGAGGCGGGCCGAGATCACGTCGAAGCCCGGTTTCGTGCGGGACGTCCTCGAGAGCGGCAGCGAGAAGGCGCGGCACCTCGCGGACGCCACGATGGAGAAGGTGGCCCGCGCCATGAGTCTCCTCTGATGGCCGAAGGAGTCCGGATCCCGGTCCCGCCCGGCGTGGAGCTGGTCCAGCCCTACCCGGTGAAGCTGCCGACCTTCGAAGGGCCGCTCGACCTCCTCCTCCACCTGATCCGCCGGAGCGAGGTCGACCTCAGGGACATCCCCGTCGCCGAGATCTGCCGCCAGTACCACGAGTACCTCGTCCTGATGCAGGAGCTGGACCTCGAGGTGGCCGCCGAGTTCCTTTACATGGAGGCGGTCCTCGTCCACATCAAGTCGCAGCTCGTCCTGCCCCGGCCGACGCTCCCGGACGGGACGCCGGCCGAGGACCCGCGCGACGAGCTGGTCCGGCGCCTGCTCGAGTACCGGAAGTACAAGGGAGTGGCCGAGACGCTCCACGAGATGGAAGCGCAGCGCCTCGGCCTCTGGGCGCGCCCGCCGATGCACCTCGACGGCCCGGAGGGCGAGGAGGAAGAGGCCGACCTGACCGAGGTCTCGCTCTTCGACCTCCTCTCGCTCTTCCGCGGTGTCCTCGACCGCTACCGGGAGCAGCATCCGCCCGCGCTCCAGATCGAGCACCAGAAGTTCTCGATCCGCGAGAAGATGGACCAGATGCTCAGCCGGGTCCGCGGCGCGGCGGCGCCCGTCCCCCTCGCAGAGGTCTTCGCCTCGCTCTCGGGGCGGGCCGAGGCCATCGCCGTCTTCCTCGCCGTCCTCGAGCTTCTCCGGCTCCGGATCGTGCGCGCCGTCCAGACCGGGGAGTTCGCGGAGATCTACCTCGAGACGACGGGAGAGGAGGCGTCGCTCGACGGCTACCAGGAGGTCTACCGTTAGGTGACTTCCGAGACGAAGCTCCCGGCTCCCCCGGACGAGACGGCCCCGGCGGTCGATCCAACCCACGTCTCCCTCGTCGAGGCGCTCCTCTTCGCGTCGGGGAAGGCGGCGACGGTCGAACGGCTCGCCGAAGCGGCCGAGCTTCCGGTGACCGACGTCGAGGCGGCGCTCTCCGAGATCGCCCGGCGCTGCGACGCCGAGGGGAGCGGACTGAAGCTCGACCGCGTCGCCGGAGGGGTCCGGCTCGTGGCCCGGAACGAGCACGACATCCCGATCCGGAGGCTCCTCGGGATGGACGGAAGGACGAAGCTCTCGATGGCCAGCCTCGAGACCCTCGCCATCGTCGCCTACCGCCAGCCGATCACGGCTCCCGAGATCGCGGAGCTCCGGGGCGTGAACTCCGCCTCCTCGCTCCGGACGCTCCTCGACCGGAGGCTGATCACGACCGCCGGCCGGAAGCCGGTCGTCGGGACCCCCTTCCTCTACAAGACGACGAAGGAGTTCCTCGTCCACTTCGGCCTCTCGGAGCTGGGCGAGCTTCCGAAGCCCGAGGAGCTCGAGGCGCTTTACGGAATCGAGACCCCGGCCGGCCCGGACCCGGCCCAGACCGAGCTCTTCCCCACGGACGAGCCGAAGGAGGAGAGCGATGCCGGCTGAGCGTCTCCAGAAGCTCCTTTCGGCCGCGGGCGTGGCCTCGCGGCGGGCGGCGGAGGCGATGATCCTCGAGGGACGCGTCACCCTGAACGGCAAGGTGGTGACCGAGCTCGGGACGAAGGCCGACCTCGCCCGCGACCACGTGAAGGTGGACGGGAAGCTCCTCCGGCTCCCGACGTCGCACCGCTACGTCCTCCTCAACAAGCCGCGCGGCCTCGTCGTGACCCGCGACGACCCCGAAGGGCGCCCCACCGTCTTCGCGCTCCTCAGGAACCGCGTCGGGGAACGGGTCGTCGCCGTGGGGCGGCTCGACACCGAGTCCGAGGGGCTCCTCCTCCTGACGAACGACGGGGCCCTCGTCCAGAAGCTGACGCACCCGTCCGGCGGATGCCGGAAGGTCTACGAGGTGAAGGTCTCGGGCATCCCGACGCCGGAGCAGCTCGACCGGCTGCGGCGCGGGATCACGCTGGACGACGGCGTGAGGACGGCCCCCGCCGAGATCGAGATGGTCGAGACGACGCCCGAGAAGAACGGCGTCGGCGGAAACACCTGGCTGAAGGTGACGCTCGGCGAGGGGCGCTCGCGGCAGATCCGGAGAATGTTCGCCCAGGTCGGCCACCCGGTCTCGAAGCTCCGGCGCGTCGCGATCGGCCCCCTCCGTGACCGGGCCCTTCCGGTCGGCGGGTTCCGCGACCTGACCTCCGCCGAAGTGGCGGCCCTCCGGGCCATTCCCGCCGCTCCGCGACCCGCGACGCGGATTCGCCGGCCCGCCCGGCCCCGGGTCCCGGCGAAGAGGACGGCGCGATGAAGACGGCCCCCGTCCGGCCCGAGCCGCGCCCCTGCATCGGGACGCTCGCGCCGTACGTCCCGGGGCGGCCGATCGAGGAAGTCGAGGCGGAATACGGGATCACGGGAGCCATCAAGCTCGCGTCGAACGAGAACCCGCTCGGCCCGTCGCCGAAGGCCGTCGAGGCGGCCCGGCGCGCGCTCCTCGAGGTCCACCGCTATCCGGACGGCTCGGGGACCTACCTCAAGCGGGCTCTCTCGGCCCGGTACGGCGTCCCTCCCGAGCAGATCGTCCTCGGCGCGGGGGGCTCGGAGCTGATCGACATCACCGTCCGGACCTACGTCGAGAAGGGAGACGAGGTCGTCGTCCCGAAGGGGATCTTCCGGATGTTCCCGGTCGCCACGCACCGCGCCGGGGGAACCTTCGTGGAGGTCCCGTCTCCCTTCGCCGGGCTCAAGCCCGACCTCCCGGCCCTTCTCCACCGGATCGGCGAGCAGACGAAGATCGTCGCCATCGCGAATCCGAACAACCCGACCGGGAGCTACGTCCCGAAGGACGAGCTGGAGTGGTTCTTCTCGAAGGTGCCGCCCCATGTGCTCGTCTTCCTCGACGAGGCCTACTTCGAGTTCGCCCACGAGGTCGTTTCCGACTACCCCGACGGCCTCACGTTCCTCGCGCGCGGCGCCCCGATGGTCGTCCTCAGGACATTCTCGAAGATCTCGGGCCTCGCCGGTCTCCGGATCGGCTACGGATTCGCCTCGCCCGACGTCGCGGCGGCGCTGGAGAAGGTCCGGGAACCCTTCAACACGACGAGCGTCGCGCAGGCGGCGGCCCTGGCGGCCATCTCCGACGAGGAGCACCGCCAGAGGACGCGCGCCCTCGTCGTCGAGGAGCGGGCCTTCCTCTTCCACGAGCTTCTCCGCCGCGGCGTGAACCCGTGGCCCTCCGTGGCGAACTTCCTCCTCGTTGAGCTCGCCGTCTCCTTCGCACCGCTGGAGTCCGAGTTCGCGAGGCGGGGAGTCATCGTCCGGCCCATGGCGGGGTGGGGCTTCCCGAACGGCTTCCGCGTCTCGGTCGGGACCCACGCCGAGAACGTCCGGTTCCTCGAGGTACTCGACGAGGTCCGGGCCGCCGGCCTGCTGGGGCCGGGCGGAGGCTCCCGGTGATCGTCGCGATCGACGGGCCGTCGGGGGTGGGGAAGTCGACCGTCGGGAAGGCGGTCGCCGCGCGCCTCAACCTCGCCTACATCGACACGGGGGCGATGTACCGCGCCGTCGGCCTCGCGGCCAGACGGCAGGGGATCCCCCTGCCGATCTCCGACCCGGGATCCGTCGTCGCCATCGCCGAGCGGGTCACCGTCTCCGTCACGGGCAGCGCCGAGAACGCGCGGACGTTCCTCGACGGCGAGGACGTCTCGAAGGAGATCCGGACCCCCGAGATCTCGATGTACGCCTCGGCCGTCTCGGCGATCCCCGGAGTCCGGCGCCGCCTCGCGGGGATGCAGCGGCAGCTCGCGCTCTCTTCCGGAGGGGTCCTCGAGGGGCGCGACATCGGGACGAAGGTCGTTCCGGAGACCCGCCACAAGTTCTTCCTGACGGCACGCTCCGAGGTGAGGGCCCGGAGAAGGACTCTCGAGCTCGAAGCGAAGGGGACGCCCCAGCCCTTCGAGAAGGTCCTCGCCGAGATGGAGGCGCGCGACCGCGCCGACTCGACCCGAGCCGATTCTCCTCTGGCGCATGACGGGAGCTACCTCCTCGTCGACACGTCGGAGATGAGCGTCGACGAGGTCGTCGAGGCGATCCTCCGCCGGATCGGCGCCCCCGCCGGTTGACCGGCCCCCGCGCTGCGACTAACATCCGCGCTTCGGGCCGGGCTAATCCGTTGTCCGCGAGCGACTTCGTCCGCCCCGGAATCGACCCCCTGAAGGAGTTCGTTTGATGTCACCCATCGACCCCAAGAAGACCGCCGGGACCAGGCCCGAGGAGCCCGCCGAGAGCGGCGAGTTCGCGAGGATGCTGGCCGAGAGCGAGCGATCGCTGCGGGAAGGAGAACTGATCCGCGGCCGGGTCGTCCAGGTGACGAACGACGAAATCCTCGTCGACATCGGCTACAAGTCGGAGGGGATGATCCCCCGGCACGAGTTCAGCGGCCTCGCCGCCGACCGCCTCCCACAGCCCGGCGACGAGATCGAGGCGATCCTCGAGCGGACGGAGAGCTCCTCGGGCTACGTCGTCCTCTCGCACGAAAAGGCGCGCCGGAACAAGGCGTGGGACCAGGTCGAGGAGGCCTTCAAGAGCGGCGCCACCGTGAAGGGGCGCGTCCTCGAGCGGGTCAAGGGGGGCCTTGCCGTCGACATCGGCGTCCGGGCGTTCCTTCCCGGCTCCATCGCCGATTCGCGACCGCTGAAGAACCTCGACGTCCTCAAAGGGCGCGAGCTGGAGTTCCGCGTCGTCGGCCTCGACCGCAAGCGCGGCAACATCGTCCTCTCGCGGAAGGCGATCCTCGACGAGATCGCCGACGTCAAGCGGAAAGAGGCGCAGGAGGCGCTCGCCGACGGCCGCGTCCTCCACGGGGTCGTCAAGAACATCACGGACTACGGCGCCTTCGTCGACCTCGGGGGAATCGACGGTCTCCTCCATGTGACCGACATGTCGTGGGGGCGGGTCGGCCACCCGTCCGAGGTCGTCAAGGTCGGCGAGTCGGTCGAGGTGAAGGTTCTGAAGTTCGACGCCGAGACGGGGCGGATCTCGCTCGGCATGAAGCAGCTCAAGCCCGATCCGTGGCACGACCTTCCCGCTCACTACCCGGTCGGAGCCCGCGTCCGCGGGAAGGTCGTCTCCCTGACCGACTACGGCGCCTTCGTCGAGCTGGAGGAAGGGGTCGAGGGGCTGATCCACGTCAGCGAGATGTCGTGGACGAAGCGGATCAAGAACCCGTCGAAGGTCCTCAAGGTCGGCGACACGATCGAGGCGGTGATCGCCGACGTGAGCGCCGAGACGCGGCGGCTCTCGCTGTCGCTCCGCGCCACCGAGCCGAACCCCTGGGAGCAGCTCGCCGAGAAGTACCACATCGGCGACCGGATTGCCGGCACCGTCCGCAACCTGACCGACTTCGGAGCCTTCGTCGAGATCGAGGACGGCATCGACGGCCTCGTCCACGTCTCCGACATGTCGTGGGGGCGACGGGTGAAGCACCCGTCCGAGGTTCTCAAGAAGGGGGACCAGATCCAGGCCATCCTGACCGCCATCGACGTGGAGAACCGGCGGATCAGCCTGTCGATCAAGGAATTCCGGCCGAACGAGTGGGAGCAGTTCGCGGCGGCCCATCAGCCCGGCGACGTCCTCGAGGGGACGGTCGCCAAGGTGGCCGACTTCGGCGTCTTCGTCCGCCTCCCGGAGGGGCTCGAAGGGCTCATGCACGTCTCGGAGACCGACCTGCCCCGCGGGGAGAAACCGTCCCAGCACTTCAAGGAGGGGGACCCGGTCCGGGTGAAGATTCTCCGGATCGAGTCGGCCGAGCAGCGGATCGGCCTCTCGTCGCGCGGCGTCCCGCAGGACGCGGTCTCCGCCGGCGACGCGCCGGCATCCGACGAGGGCGAGCCGCCGGCGGATGCCGGGGAGCCCTCGGACTCGTGAGATCGGATCTCTGAAAGCCGCGCGGGACGGCCCGGCACGGGCGTCCCGGTGGAGGAACGATGGAAGAGGCTGGAACCCCGGTCGCCCGAAGCGAGGGAACGACGACGAAGGCCGACCTCGTCGAGGAGGTCGCGAAGGCGACCGACCTGACGAAGAAGCAGGCCGAGGTCATCGTCGAGAGGGTCTTCGAGGGGATCATCGAGTCGCTCCACGCCGGGCAGAAGATCGAGCTGCGGGGCTTCGGCAGCTTCCGGCTCCGCCAGCGCGGCGCCCGCGTCGCGCGGAACCCGAAGAAGAGCGGCGTGAAGGTCATGGTGCCGCCGAAGCGGGTCCCGTACTTCAAGCCCGGAAAGAAGCTGAAGGAACTGATCAACCCGCCGACCGGAGCCGCCGCCGCGGGCGGAAACCCCGCCGGCGAGGGATGAGGGGGAGAGCCGCGCGCCCGCCCCGGGAGCGCGGCCCGCGGCCCGACCGATGGAGTTCCTCTTCACCCCCTGGCGCCTCGCCTACCTGACGGGCGACACGGCGGCGAACGTGGACGGCTGCCTCTTTTGCGGGCTCCACCGCCTCCCGGACGAGGAGGGGCTCATCGTCCACCGGGGGACGGGCGTCTACGCGATCCTGAACCGGTACCCCTACTCGAGCGGCCACCTGATGGTGACCCCCTACGCGCACCGCGCCTCCCTCGCCGAGATGACCGCTCCGGAGAGGGCCGAGCTGCTGGAGGTCGCGGCCGTCGCCGAGCGGATCCTCGCGGCCGAGTACCGCTGCCACGGCCTGAACGTCGGCCTGAACCTCGGGAAGAGCGCCGGGGCCGGCGTGCCGGGGCACGCGCACCTCCACGTCGTCCCGCGGTGGGAAGGGGACACGAACTTCCTGACCGTCGTCGGCGGCACGCGGACGCTCCCCGAGGACCTCGCCGTCACGCGCGGGCGCCTCGCGGCCGGCTTCGCCCGCGTCTCGGCCCGTCCGGAGGGGCCGGCCTGAGCGGGCGCGGCGCCCTCCGCCCGGGCGTCGTCCTCCTCCTCGCCCTTCTCGCGCCCGGGCTCGGACAGTGGCTGTTCGGCCGGAGGAGAGGCGCCGCCTTCTTCCTGATCGTGGCGGTCACGTTCGCGGCGGGGCTCGCCCTCGACGGCGCCCTTCCGCGCCCCGCCGCCGGAGAGCCGCTCTCCTGGCTCGCGACCGCGGCCACCGCCTCGACCGGCCTCCTCGGCGCCGCGGCGTGGAGCCTCGGCCTGGGAAGCGGCCCGCTGACGGCGACGAGCGAGATCGGGACGGCCTTCCTCCTGACGGCCGGGATCATGTCGCTCCTCCTCCTTCTGGACGCGCTCGATCGCGTCTCGCGGCGGGCCCCGTGAGCCTCTTCCGCGACCACGCCCTTCTCATGCTCTTCCACGCGACCCTCCTCGCCGCATTCCTCGCCCTCCTCTGGCGGGAGGAGCCGCGCGCGGTCGGCCGCTTCTTCGTGAAAGTCTGGCTCGCGCTCGTCGGCGGCGGACTCGCCCTCGCGTGGCTCCTGTGGGTCCCCGCGAGATGAGCGCTCCCCTCAGGCTCCTCGTCTCGGCCGGCGAGGTCTCCGGCGATCAGCACGCCGCGGCCCTTCTCGACGCCCTCGTATCGCGCGTCTCCTCGCTCGAGACCGTGGGGTTCGGCGGAGACCTCTGCAGGGAGCGCGGCGTCCGGCTCCTCGCCCACCAGAAGGACCTCGCCGTCGTCGGACTCGTCGAGGCGATCGGGAAGATCCGCTTCGCCCGGAGACTCATCGGCGAGATGGTGGCGGCGGCCCGCCGCGAGAAGGTGGACGGCGCCGTCCTGATCGACTCGCCCGACTTCAACCTTCCCCTCGCCCGGCGGCTCCACCGGGCCGGAATCCCCGTCGTCTTCTACGTCTCGCCGCAGGTCTGGGCCTGGCGCGCCGGCCGGGCCCGCGCGCTCGCGCGGATCGGGCGGAGGATCCTCGTCCTGTTCCGCTTCGAGAAGAGCTGGTACGACGCCCGCGGCCTCGGCGCGTCCGTCGAGTGGGTCGGCCACCCGCTCGTCGATCGCGCCGCGGCGGAGCTGGGAGACCATCCCGCGGCGACGCTCCCGGTCCGGCGACGCGTCGTCCTGATGCCGGGCTCACGGGAAGGAGAGGTCCGGCGCCTCCTGCCGCTCCTCCGGGACGCCGCGCTCCTCCTCGAGAAGAGCCATCCCGGCACCGGGGTCACCCTCGTCCGGGCCGACTCGGTCCCGGAGAACCTTCTTCGGGACCTGGCCGGGCCGGCGCTCTCGCGCTGGACGGTCGTCGCGGGACCCCACCTCGCGCTCCTGGCGGCGTCGGACGTCCTCCTCGTCGCCTCGGGGACGGCGACCGTCGAAGGGCTTCTCGCCGGCGTGCCGATGGTCGTCGTCTACCGGGTCCACCCGATCACCTATGCTCTGGGGCGACGCCTCGTGAAGGTGACGCACATCGCCATGGCCAACATCGTCTCCGACGACGGATCGGGCGTCCGGGCCGTTCCCGAGTTGATCCAGCGCGACGCGACGCCCGAGCGGATCGCAGCGGAGGCCGCCGTCTTCCTCGACGATCCCGCGCACGCCTCCGAAGCCCGGCGCCGGCTGGCGCGCGGGCGTGCGGGGCTCGGGGCCCCGGGGGCGGGCGACCGGGCCGCGGCGGCGCTTCTCGCCGCCCTCGGCCGGAGCGGAGCCCCCGCGTGACGGCCGACGAGGGGCGCGGCGCACGCGACGTCCGGCGCCTGCTGCAGCTCTTCCGGCCGCACCGGCGACAGGCGGCGATCGCGGCCGCCGCCATGGTCGGAGTGGCGCTCTTCACCGCCGTGGTGGCCTACCTCTTCGGGCCCCTGTTCGACCAGGTCCTGACCCCCGAGGCCCGGGTCGCCATCTCGCAGCAGGCCGGGGACGCGGGCCCGGCGGTCGCGACCCCCCTCAAGACGCTGACCGGGGGCGGCGAGCCGGCGAAGAAGGTCTTCGTCATCCGGTGGCTCGACACCGGCCTCGAGAGTCTCTTCGAGGCTCTCGGCGTGACGAAAGAGCACCGGGGCACGGCCGTCCTCCTGACCCTTTTCGTCGCGTTCCTCGCGAAGAACGTCTGCTCCTTCTTCGCGCTCGCGCACTTCAACACGGTCGGTCTCGCCTTCGTCCGCGACCTCCGGACGACGCTCTACGACCGGCTTCTCCGGCAGTCGACCTCATTCCACGCGCGACACCCGTCCGGCGACCTGATCTCGCGGGTGACGGGCGACGTCGACCGGATCCAGTCCCTCTTCGGGACCGACCTCGCCGACCTCGCGCAGTCCCTCGCGACCCTCTCGACCCTCGTGATCCTCGTCGTCTCGCGCTCGCCCGAGCTGACCCTCGTCGCGCTCGTCATCGCGCCGGCCATCCTCGTCCCCGTCGTCGTGATCGCGAACCGGCTCCGGAAGATCTCGAAGGCCGCGCGGGAGCGGATGGGAGACCTGACGGGCGTCCTCTCGGAGACGCTCCGGGGCCAGCGGGTCGTCCAGGCCTACGGCGCCGAGCGCTACGAGGCCGCCCGGTTCGGAGACGTGAACGAGCGGACGTTCCGCCTCGCCCGCCGCGCGGCGCGGATCATGGCCTTCTCGTCGCCCCTCGTGGAGACCGCCTCGGTCCTCGCGTTCCTCCTCCTGCTCGCCTACGCCGGAAGCCGGATCGCCGCCGACAAGATGACGCTCGGGACCTTCATCTCCTTCGGCGTCGGGCTCGTCATGATGTACCAGCCCTTCAAGCGCGCGACCCGGATCAACCTCGCGCTCCAGACGGCGCTCGCGTCGGCCCGCCGCCTCTTCGAGGTCCTGGACGCGGACGTCTCGGTCGTCGACGCTCCCGACGCCGCGCCCGTCGCCCCCTTCTCGCAGGAGATCCGCTTCCGCGGCGTCTCGTTCGCGTACCCGGGGGACGCCCCCGTCCTCCGCGGGATCGACCTCGTCGTCCCCCGGGGCTCGGTGACGGCCCTCGTCGGCCCCTCGGGGGCGGGGAAGACGACGCTCGTCAACCTCCTGCCGCGCTTCATGGACGTGACGGACGGCGCCGTCACGGTGGACGGGATCGACGTCCGCCGGGCGACGCTCGCCTCCCTCCGCGGCCAGATCGGCCTCGTGACGCAGGAGGTCGTCCTCTTCGACGACACGGTCCGGCGGAACGTCGCCTACGGCCGGAGCGACGTCCCCGAGGAGCGGATCCGGGCCGCCCTCGAGGCGGCCAATGCGCTCGCGTTCGTCGACGCCCTGCCGCAGGGGCTCGAAACGAGGGTGGGGGAGTCGGGCGCGCGCCTCTCCGGCGGGCAGCGCCAGCGCCTCGCCATCGCCCGGGCGCTCCTGAAGGACCCGCCGATCCTCGTCCTCGACGAGGCCACCTCCTCGCTCGACACCGAGAGCGAGCGGGCCGTGCAGGAGGCGCTCGAGCGTCTGATGGCGGGACGGACGGTCATCGTCATCGCCCACCGCCTCTCGACCGTCCGGCGGGCGGACCAGCTCGTCGTCCTCGAGGCGGGCCGGATCGTGGAGCGGGGACGGCACGCGGAGCTCCTCGCGGCCGGAGGGTTGTATCGTCGCCTGCACGACCTCCAGGTCTTCGAGCCGGAGGCGGGAACGGAGGCTCCGGCTTCATGAAGTCGATGACCGGGTTCGGGCGCGCGGCGGCGACTCTCCCCGACGGGACGGACGCGACCGTCGTCGTCCGGGGGGTGAACCACCGCTTCCTCGACGTCGCCCTGAAGCTGCGCGACGACCTCGCGCCCGTCGAGGCCGCCATCCGGAAGGCCGTGGCCGCCGTCGCCGGTCGCGGACACGTCGACGTCGTCGTCCGGACCGTCCGCCCGGCGGGTCGGATCGCCTCGTTCGACGAGGAGGCCGCCGTACGCTACGTGGCCGCGTGGCGCGACGCCGCGGCGCGGCTGGGCCTCCCGGGCGAGCTGTCCGCGCGGGACGTCCTCTCGCTCCCCGGCGTCGTCCGGTCCGAGGAGACGGCCGATCCGGACGACGCGACGCTCGGGACCCTCGTCGCCCTCGTCGGTCAGGCCCTCGCCTCCTTCGACGCCGCGCGGGCGCGCGAGGGAGAGGCTCTCCGCGCGGCCCTCGAGGCGATCGTCTCGCGGCTCGAAGAGGGGGTCGCGCGCCTCGACGCCGAGCGGCAGGGACTCACGGAGCGGATCGCCGCGCTCCTCCTCGCGAGGATCCGGAAGCTCGCCGAGACCGTCCCGCTCGACGAGGCGCGCCTCGCGCAGGAGACGGCCCTCCTCGCCGACCGGGCCGAGATTTCCGAGGAGATCGACCGGCTGAGGTCCCACCTCGCCGAGGCCCGCCGCCTCCTCGCCGCACCGGGCCCCGCCGGAAAGCGCCTCGACCACCTCGCGCAGGAGCTGCACCGCGAGGTGAACACCGCCGGCGCGAAGGTGCGCGAGGCGGGAGCCACGCGGCTCGTCCTCGACCTGAAGTCGGACCTCGAGGCCTTCAAGGAACAGGTCCAGAACGTCGAATGAAGGACGTCCGATGAGCAGCCGTGGAGACCTCTTCATCGTCTCGTCCGCCTCGGGGGCGGGAAAGACCACGCTCATCCGCCGCGTCCTCGACGACCCGAGGATCCCGGCCGGATCCCTCCACTTCGCCGTCTCGCACACGACCCGCTCGCCCCGCGCGGTGGAGGCCGACGGGCGCGAGTACCACTTCGTCGCGCCCGAAGCGTTCCAGGCCCTCGTGGCCGAGGACGGCTTCCTCGAGTGGGCCACGGTGCACGGCCATCTCTACGGCACTTCTCGGCGCGAGGTGGAGCCCCGCCTCGCGGCCGGCATCGACGTCCTCCTCGACATCGACGTCCAGGGGGCCCGGCAGGTCCGCTCCCGGATTCCCGAGGTCGTCAAGATCTTCGTCTTCCCTCCCTCCCGCGCCGTCCTCGAGAGCCGCCTCAGGACCCGCGCCTCCGACCCGCCGGAGGAGGTGGCCCGGCGCCTCCGGGCGGCCGCGTCGGAGATGTCGGAGTTCGGCGAGTACGACTATGCGATAATCAACGACGAACTCGAGACCGCGGTGGACGAGCTTCGCTCGATCATCGTGGCCCGCCGGGCGGGACGGAACCGCCAGCGCGAGCGGCTCGAGGCCATCCTGAAGACGTTCGGCACCTGAGCCCGGAGGGGGAGACCATCGCATGACCGAAGTTCCGCCGATCGAATCGAAATTCCGCCTCGTCCACATCGCGGCCCGCCGCGCCGAGCAGCTCATGATGGGGGCGCGCCCGAAGATGGAGACGAAGCACGCCAAGGTGACGCGCATCGCGCTCGCCGAGGTCGACAGCAGCCTCGTCCGGTGGCAGCTCGCGCCGACCGAGCCTCTGCCGGCCGACCTCCCGGTGGCCGACCCGCTCCCGACCGAGAGCGACTGACGGACCGCCGCCGCACCTCCCGCGACGCGCTCTCCGAGGCGCTCGCCTACTACCGCGACCTCGGCGTGGGAGACCTCTTCCTCGAGACGGCGCCGCCCTCCCGTGCGGCGGTGCCCGCGCCCCGGCCCGGCGGGGATCGGAAGACCCGCCTCGCCGGCCTCGCCCGCGACGTCGCCGCCTGCCGGAAGTGCGGCCTCTGCGAGACGCGGACCCAGACCGTCTTCTCGGACGGGGCGCCCGACGCCCGGATCCTCTTCGTCGGCGAGGCGCCGGGAGCCGACGAGGACGCCCAGGGCGTTCCCTTCGTCGGACGCGCCGGCCGGCTTCTGACGCGGATGATCGAGGACGGGATGGGGCTCCCTCGGTCGAGCGTCTACATCTGCAACGTCCTGAAGTGCCGCCCTCCCGACAACCGGAACCCCGAGCCTCCCGAGATCGCGGCCTGCCGCGGGTGGCTCGAGGCCCAGATCGACGCCGTCGCGCCCGATGCGATCGTCGCGCTCGGAAAGTTCGCCGCGCAGTTCCTGCTCGAGACGGAAGAGGGAATCATGCGGCTCCGCGGGAAGTGGGGGAGCTGGCGCGGCATTCCCGTGATGCCGACCTTCCACCCGTCCTTCCTCCTCCGGCAACCCGACAAGAAGCGCGAAGCGTGGGAGGATCTCATCCAGGTGCTCGACCGCCTCGGCCTTCCCGCCCCCCGGAAGAAGGGGCCCGCCGCCCGATGAGACGGGCGTCCCGGCTCCTCCTCGCCTTCCTCGCGCCGCTGGCGGTGGCGGCGGCGGTCTTCCTGGTTCCGGGCCTCTCGTCGAAGAAGGCGGTGGTGGTCCCCGCCGGGGCCGGGCCTTCGGCCGCCGAGCCGGATCCCTCGGGACGGACCTCCTCCGAGAGCCGCGCCGCCGCCGAGGCGCTCGCGGCGCTCCCGCGCGACCAGAGAGCGCCGGCGCTCCGGATGGCCGAGGACGAGGACGCCGCCCCCTCTCCCGAGCGGGCCGACCTCGACGCGCTCTACGGGACCTATCACCCGTACTTCGTCCGGGGAGACCTGAACGGCGACGGGCGGACCGACTTCGCGCAGGCCTTCGTCGAGACGGGGCCCGGGGGCTGGTTCCACGTCGCCGTCTTTCTCGGGAAGGCGGACGGGGGGTTCGAGAAGCCGGTCTGGATCGAGAAGGCGGTCTCGCTGGCGGCCGGTGACCTCTCGATCGAACGGACGATCCTGATCGTCGTCCCCGATCTCTCTCTCGACGACGCCCGCCGCTGGCGCTGGGACCCGGTCGATCGCAAGTTCGTCGACGCCGACGCGACCTCCGGCCTCCGCGACGACGCCGACGACACGTCGCCCGACGGCCCGCCGCGCGTCCGGGTCTGACGTGCCTCCGGGCCGCATCGCGCTCCTCGTCCCGAACCGCTTCCCCGGACTCCCGTCCTATCGCCTCCCCGAGGACGTGCCGGCGCCCCCCGTCGGCGCCCGCGTCGCGGCGCCGTTCGGGAGTCGCCTCGTCACGGGGATCGTCGCCGCCGCCGATCCGCCCCCTTCGCCCGAGGGGACGGAGGAGAGAGAGATCGTCGCCGCCCTCGACGACGCCCCCTTCCTGCCGCCGCCCCTCGTCCGTCTCCTCGTCCGCGCCGGCGCCTACTACTTCGCGCCGCCCGGCGAACTCCTCCGCGCAGCCGTCCCGGCGCGCCTCCTCGATGCCGGCGAAGCGCTCTACGCCCCGGGCCCGGCGGCGGTCGGACGGACGCCGGGCGACCCGCGCGAGCGGGACGTCCTCGCGACCCTTCTTTCCCTCGGCGAAGCCCGGCTCGACACGCTGGTCGCGCGCGTCGGACGGGCCGGGCTCGCCTCGGCCCTCCGTCGCCTCATCGCGGACGGCGCCGTCCGGATCCGGAGCGAGAGGGCGAACCCCGCGGCGCCCCCCACGGAGAGGGTCTGGATGTCCCGTCCGGCGCCGCCGGACCACCCGGCGTTCGCGCGGCGGCCGAAACGGCAGGCGGCTCATGCCCACCTCGCCGCCCTCGGACGGCCCGCGTCCGGAGCCGAGCTTCGCGCCGCCGGAATCTCGCCGGCGCTCCTTCTGGCCCTCGCTCGCGACGGCGTCGTGACCGCCGTCGAACAGGAGCGGAAGGTGGACCTGCGACGGCACGTGGGAGGAGGGGGAAGCGACCCGCGCGTCGTCCCGACCGGCGCCCAGGCCGGCGCCATCGCGACGATCGCGGAGGCCGTCAGGTCGGGCGCCGAGCACGCCTTTCTCCTCGACGGCGTGACCGGGAGCGGGAAGACCGAGGTCTACCTCGCGGCGCTCGAGGCGACCCGCGCGGAGGGGAAGCAGGGGATCCTCCTCGTCCCCGAGATCGCCCTCGCGCCGGCGCTCGTCCGGCGCCTTCTGATCCGCTTCGGCGAGCGGGTCTCGCTCCTCCACAGCGGCCTCTCCGACGGCGAGCGCGCGGCCGAGTGGGAAAGGGCGCGCCGGGGCGAGGTGGACGCGGTCGTCGGGCCGCGCTCG
>Ga0079037_100000303_pt1 | contig 21085 bp, 13 predicted proteins | sample Mud3Dept4metaG_FD_71479 | JGI IMG/M metagenome (GOLD analysis project Ga0079037, IMG submission 71479) | Freshwater wetland microbial communities from Ohio, USA, analyzing the effect of biotic and abiotic controls - Mud 3 Core 4 Depth 4 metaG | ecosystem: Environmental > Aquatic > Freshwater >... | reverse complement strand
CTTCTGTCCCCAGTCTTCCATCATCATCTTGAATGTGTTTTGCCCGCTCTTCATCACCGTTACAAACCCTCCCCCCGGCTCACCCCAATGGCCGGCAAGATAGAGTCCCTTGACGGGCGTGCGGTTTTTGATGCGGGTCATGCCAAAATTGCTCATGGAGCTCTCGTATCCGACAATGGCCCCTTCGGGATTTCTCGTGTATGTCATGTTGGTCAAAGGCGTTGCCGCGTCCACTACCTCGATCATGGATTTGAGACCCGCGATGACCCTGGCCTCAGTGCGCTCGATAAGCATTTGGGTGATACGATCCTTCTCTTTTTGATAGGCTTCTTTACGGCCTGCAAAGTAGTCGGCCTCAAACTTTCTCCACGGCTCATAACCACAAAGCATTACGAGAGAGACTGAGCTCTTCCCCGGCTTTGAGTATCCGGGATAGGCGTTGTCGTAAACAAACACGCCAAACGGCGCCTTCGACGCATCAACGGCCAAAGAGGCCCCATGCGACGCTTCGAGATCATATCCTTCCGCGACGGCGATTTGATAGCCCCTGATTCTTCCCCTAAGCTCTTCTTTAAGGCCCAGCCAGACCTTGATGCTTGAAATGGAAGGCCGGCAGGTTCGAAGTTTGGCCATATACCCATCCGGCAGGACACCCGGGGCAAGCATCTTCTCGAATGTTGCAGGCGCGCTTGCGTTGGAGACAACCGCCTTAGCCGCGTGCGTCTTACCATCAGCAGTCTTGACGCCGACAACGCTTCCTTCTTTAGTCAAAATAGTCTCAACCTCGGTCTTCAGGATTACCCGACCCCCACGTCTTTGGATGACATCGACGAAGACAAGGCTCGCGTCCCTGGCATGGCCCTTAATTCTGACCTTACCCGCTACCATGTACGGTGCCGTTCCGCCGGCATAGGCAAGGGCCGGGAGCTTTGAGGGAGGCAGTCCCAGCGCCGGTCCGAGCGCAAACAGGATGGCCTTCAACTTTGAGTCCTGTACATACTTGTTCATGAACTGGGCAACGGTCTGGTTGCTCATGCTCCACATGGTCGGATGTGTGGAGGCGATGGTCTTGGGATCGATTGGTTGTCTCAACTCCTGAAAGAGACTCATCAGTTGACCGATCAAACCACGGATGCCTTCCGCCTCTTGAGGAAATTTCTCCGAAAGCAATTTGATGATCTCCCCTGGATTCTGCTGAGGGAAGATGAGGTCGTAATCCGGGGTGACCACCCTACAATACTCGGGAAGGGCGATCAGTTCAACTCTATCCCTAATTCCGAGGTCTTCCAGATACTGGGCCGCTCCCACCGTGTAATGGGGCGACACTTCAAAAACAAATTCTCCTCCTGCCCGGCCAAACGAAGTAGCGTAGCCTCCAGGGGTATCGTGCTGCTCAATCACGGTGACTGGAAAGCCGCTTCTTGCCAGATAGGCTGCGGCCGTGAGCCCACCCATACCCGCACCAATGACAACAACAGGATAGGCTGACTTGGGTTCGACTGCAGCCGCCAGGGCCTGGATCCTGGTCCAGTCCATGCAGTCCATGGCAGCTGAGGCCATTCCGGCAGCCATGGCCGCAATAAAGCTGCGACGAGAGATCGAACTGCCGAACAATCGATCCATCTCTTTCATGGGTGCCTCCTTTCCGACTCCAAAGAAGATCTCCAAGCACCACGCTCAATGAACCATGCGATCGGCAAGCTGTAGACTATGGAAATCTACCCGCTAACGCATGATCTCACCGGTGCGTCTACTCGACTCTCTCCAATACCTGTCGGACAACGGCTGTCTTGGATGGATCTCTGGGAAAGGGACTCGGGTCGCCTATTAACGTAAGTCGATTGCCCGACAGTGTCCAGTTACGGACCTGATCTTTACCGTTCCAGACTTCGGTCCAGGAAGCGTCCACTGCAATGATGATCCTGCTTCCCTCGATACGATACGTGCCTGACCAGCCTACCAGCGTGTCTAAGAGCGCAGCCTTATCCTCGGCAGAGGTTCCGAACTTTCTCGTGTCGCCTGTGAAGAACGAGACATAGCGGGTTGGTGTTATCACGACGTAACCATGGGGAGCCTTCCCCAATGGCTGGAGTGCACTGCCATTCACCTGGACATCCTGGGAAATGACCTTGTAGGTTCCGACCAGGGATTGCTGCCCTGGGCTCGGGGTTGCGATAAGAAGCACCAAAATAAGAGCACAAATCAGTCGAAGCATGCGAACCTCCTCAGGTAGTGCGCGCACATACCGTCGGACGCCGCTGTGCGCGGAACGATGCCCAACGAGTAATCCGCCAGATAGAGGGACTGTCCAGTCTTGCGCTTGTGTGTGAGCGCCACCTCCTTCGGCCCGCGCCGGTGCGAGAGCGATCGAGGACGTACACCGTCGATCCACTATGTTTTTGTTAGGATACATCATTGTATGCGTGAACATACATGCTGTCAAGCTGAATATATGGGTCACAGTGCATTCACCCCCCTACTCTGGAAGAGCCGTTTATACTTGCGTGCGTGCTGATCATCACCTACACTCTAAGATGAAACGAAGGAAAGGAGGGGGACCAGATGGCCAAGCGTATCTTCATAAGCGACATCCACATGGGGGACAGCCGAGGTTTGAAACAGGGCAACGGCGTGCATCGCTATTGCTGGTTCTACGATGGGCGACAGGCAACTCACGTGACCGAGAATCGTCCGGAGATGCTCACGACTTTTCTCAAACAGCATTGTCTCGACGACGGCAACGTGCAGGAAGTCGTCGTTATCGGAGATCTTCTTGACCAGTGGGTCTGCCCTGTGGACTATGACCCGACGGACCCGGCTGGCCCTATGCCGCCCCTCGGTCAGCAATTCAAGAACATCGCATCCGCCCAGCACAATGTGGGCGTCACCGAGGCGCTCCGGAAGCTCGCCTCTGAAGGCAGGCTCAAGTACCTGCCCGGCAACCACGACATGCTGGCTGACAAGAAAACAATGGCCGGTATATTCCCCGGCTTAGATTATATTGACCCGCTCCCCGGTGAAGAGGGACATTCTGTTTACAAGACCCCTGATGGCATATGGGCGGAACACGGGCACTGGTACGGTCTTTTTAATGCTCCCTACCCCAGACGGTTTGGCCAGGGATTCAGCAATAGCATTCTGCCGTTAGGCTTTTTCATGACGCGCGTTATTGCGGAAGAAGCTTTGAACACTGGCAACAGAGTAAAACCTGCGCACGTGTTCTGGGATTGGCTGAAAGAGATTTCCGGCAAAGGTCGCCGCAGAAACATCGACGCAATTCTAATGGAGTTGCTGACCGTGTTTGTGGAGAATTACGGGGGGAATCACGCCGATATACTATGCAACGGCACAGGCGAGATCCCCGGCAGCGTTTCCTGGAATGATGTCAGACAGCGGTACCGCCGGATTTACAATGAGTGGAGCGGCACCCACCATCACAATGTGGAGCCCATGGATGCCATCGCATGTGACGCGGGCAGTCTCTGGTACCCTGCCCGTAAAACACTGTTTGAACACGACAAAGATGTGAAGATCGTGATATTCGGCCACACGCATGGGTGCGAACTGGTCCCTGTTGTGCCGGCAAATCCCGGTCCCTCTGACCCGCCCTGGCAGGTCAGGCCACTCTATGCAAATACAGGTGCATGGGCCTACGATGTAGAACAGTGCACCTTCGTTGAAACAGAGTTTGATCCGAAGCGCCGCAGGCACTTTGTGCGCCGCATGAAATGGGTTTGGGATAACGCTGCGAAGCAATACAAGGCACGGGGGTACGGCGCCTACTGGGAAGACTACGTCGACACGTAAGGTTTCTCTGGTTTCTCTGGTTTCTCTGGTTTCTCTGGTTTCTCTGGTTTCTCTGGTTAGGCTGCTCACTGGTAACTGATAACTGACCACCGGTAACTCTTCGCCGGTCTCCCGTCGCCGGTCACCGGTCCTAACTGCTTACTGCTGACTGCTCACTGCTCACTCTTCTTCTGTCTCTCAACAAACCAATCTATCAGTCGTCGGGCGATACTCAGCTTGTCAGGGATCTGGGGCAACTCGTTCGCGCCGTACCATCCGGCATCCACGATCTCTTCGTCGTCGATCTGAATCTCCCCTTTCTCATACTCGGCTGTGAAACCGATCATCAACGAATCCGGAAAGGGCCACGGCTGGCTACCGAAGTAGCGTATGTTCCTGACGTCTATGCCAACCTCTTCCTTGATCTCGCGCTTCACCGTTTCCTCGATCGTCTCTCCCGGCTCCACGAATCCTGCCAGCACACTGTAGAAGCCGGTAACAAATCGATTGGAGCGGGCAAGGAGTAGCTTGTTGTCTCGCTCCACTGCCACGATCACAGCAGGAGAGATTCTCGGAAAAGTCAGGAGGCCGCATTTCGGGCACTCTTTGGCCCGCGCATCCTCCTTGTAAAGGTTCTCGGCGCCGCACTGCCCGCAAAAGATGGTGGTACGGTCCCACTCAACGAGGTGCATACCAAGGAACGCCACACGATACCAGGGCTCGCCTAAGGTGCCGAACAGGGCCCGAAGTCCCTTGAAGACCATACCGTCCTGGTGATCAATCTCCTCGGGAAGTTCTGCCGAATAACAGCCATGCTCACCCAGCCGTCCGAGATACTGAGTGCGTAAAGGCTCAATGCCAAGCTCTCCTGGACCATGCTCAAGCAGTGGAATAGAGAAGGAGACACCGTCGCTCTTAAGCAGAAGTTTGCGGTCGCTGAACATGAACCACCATGCAGGTCCGCGTGCCTCCGATGCGGGGGCCACACCGCTCTTAAACTCTGTCATGCGCAGAATGTACCCCGTGTCTAACGCAAAGTCAAAAACAACGGCCTTGGGGGGGATTCCTGAGAGCGTTGTTCAGCTCGTCATGACATCGATCGGCAGGCCCGTCTCGTGAGGTCCGTTTACCGATTGCATATGCATCGCGATTTCGATGGCAATCTCAAGCTGGCCGTCGGCAAAAGGCTTCATCACGAGCCCCAGAGGTTTAACTTCTTTGGCGCGCTGGAGTGTGGCCTCGTCTGCATGTGCTGTCGTAAAGACTATCGGCGTACCCCAGCTCGCACGGATTCTGCGTGCAGCCTCGATGCCATCCATACTACCCTTGAGCCGTATGTCCATCAGGACCACGTCCGGCTGATGTTTTGCGGCACTGGCAACTGCCGACGCACCGGTCGAAGACACAGCCACCACCTCGTGGCCCACATTACGGAGTCTTTCCGCCAGTTCAGCAGCAACGATAAGTTCATCTTCAACAAGTAATATGCGAGCCTTCTGCATGATTCCCCCGAACTACCCTGGTTATGGAAAGACTATCGTGAATACGGTTCCGCCCTTTCGTTGAAACTGTATCGTGGCCCCGAGCTGATTGACGAGGGTGTTCACAAGCTGGAGGCCAAGCGAAGGCGTGTGGCGAAAATCCACATGCGGCGGCAGGCCGATGCCGTCATCCTTGACCACTAGAGACATTGTGTCATCCTTGTTGCGGCGCAGCGAGACAAATATCGTCCCTCCCGTGCGTCCGACAAACGCGTGCTTAAGCGCATTTGACACCAGCTCATTCACGATGAGGCCGCACGGTATGGCTTTGTCAACGGTGAAAGAAACCCTCGTATCTACGTCGAAGGTGAGCTTAACTTTCGCTGTTTCACTGCCGTAAGTCTGAAACAGATTCGTCGTCAGGGTACCAAGGTAATCTCTGAAATTCACATGCGAGAGATCTTCAGACTTGTAGAGCTGCTCGTGTATCAACGCAATCGAGCGAATCCGTTCCTGGCTTTCGAGCAGTATATTGAGCATTTGGGGATCCCCCACACTCTTTGACTGCAGATAGAGCAGGCTCGACACGACCTGAAGGTTGTTCTGCACCCTGTGATGAATCTCCCTTAGAAAAGAATCTTTTTCGCGGATAGAAGCTTGCGCCTTCTCCTCTATCGCCTTTCGCTCCGTAATATCGGAAACAGCAAACAGGGCGCCCGTGAAAGCACCTATGTCGTCAAGCATGGGGATACTGGAGAGTCGAACTAGCACGGGTGTTCCATCCTTCGCCACAAATTCCGCGTCGAACTCCTCTTTCATGCCCTGTTTGCAGCGCTCCCATCTCTGGCCGACACTTTCCGCATTCTTAACGTGCATGAAGAGAAAGAACCTCTTCCCGGTCATTTCCTCCGGTTGGTAGTGAAGAAGTCTGGCCATACTTTCATTCACGAATGTAGTGGACCCTTCCGGATCGAGTATCCAGACCCCCTCCTGAACACCCTCCAGGAGCGAACGGTATTTTTTCTCACTTTCCTGCCAGGCCTGCTCGGCCCACTTACGTTCTCTCATGTCCGCGAGAGAAAAAACCATCGTATCCGTCCCTGGGACAGGCGTTGCAGTGAGGCGCATCTCCTTACAGGAACCATCTTTGCTGACGATCCTAAGGTCGTACCGTCGACAGGCCTCTTTTGGCTGAGCAAGAATCTTCCTGATGTACTCTTCCACAGGCGCCAGGTCTTCCGTGAAGACGAACTCCCGCCAGCTCTTCTTTCCTTCCACTTCCTCGCGCGAGCATGCGCACAGTTTCTCGAATTCTGCGTTGACGAGAGCGATTGTCGAGTCCTGACGTGCAACAAATGCAGGGGTCCCCAGATGATCGAAGATGAGCCTTGCACCGTCCTGCAGCTCCCCGGCCGTCTCCTTTTCTGTGCTCAGTTCAGGAGCGTGAAGCAGCGTCAGAACCCTGCTTCCCGCCTGGCCATGGTACCCCACTGCTAGTTCCATCGATTGCGCGACCCCTCCGCCACCCAGGACGTGGCATCGAAAACGAGTTCCCGCAAGCTGTTTATCGGCAAACCTCTGAAGCACCTCCTGGCGCACCCTCTCCACATCCTCAGGAACAACAAGCGATAGCAGGGTCTTTCTTCCCCCTAAGTCTCCGCTTCGCACCCCGAACAGAGCCTCAGCCGCCGGGTTGAGACTCCGGATAGTCATATCCTCACTCACGATCACCAAAGGCACCCCAGTCCCTTCAAAGGCTGCCTTCAGGTTCATTTCCCGAGCGTTCCGTTCCTCTTCCGCCTGCTTGTGCGCGCTCACATCTCTAAAAGAGACAAAGAATGAATCTTTCCCTTCATAGGTAATCTTGGAAACACGGGCCTCGCCATAAAAGGCGCTGCCGTCTTTTCTGGTCCCCGTGAACTCAAAGCTCGGGGGGCTCTGCTCCCCTCTACTCGAACGCTCGGCGAGACGCGCCTCGTCCCCGCGAACGGTCACAGCGAAGGGCTTGCCAACCAATTCCTCCGGCCTGTCGTATCCAAACAATTCCGCAGATCCTTGATTGAGAAAAAGGTACCTGTCTTCCTGTAGGACAGCGATGTTGTCGGGAAGCGAGCTGAAGAGCATGCGCCAGCCAGCCTCACTCTCCAGGGCGCTGCGCTCCGCATTCCTTAGGCCGGTGACATCGTGCATGGCCAGTTGAACAGCCCCCGTCATTGAGGTAGCCGGCCCACTCGCCATTTCTACCTGAAGGGGCTTGCCGTCAAGCGTGACCATGTGCGCCTCAACAAACGGCAGAATCTCTATTTCCCTCTTTTCCGCCTGCACATATGATTCCAACAACGACCGGTCCTCAGGCTGCACCAGGTCAAGCACTTTCTTACCCACGAGCTGTCCTGCTTCTTGAGCGCAAAAGAGCCTGAGCGCCGCCTCATTCACCATGGTGATCTCCCCGCGGACAGACACCATGAGCGGCCCGGAGGAGGCTTCGAGCAAAGCTTTCGTTCTGGCCAGACCTGCGGTCTTGTCTTCTTCGGGAGCCTGGATCTGCAGGAGTAACGCGAGCTGGTTGGCAACTGACAAGGCGTAGTGTTGAAGTTGTTCCGATACGTCCGCGGCTTCAGTATGGCCGAGCGTGAGCGCACCAAAGATTTTTTGGCGGACAACGATCGGAACACACACATAGGTGCTTATCCCCAGCTTGCGCAGGAAACCGTTCCCATATTCCGGTCTCTTCGAAGCTGCCTTCTCGACCAGCACATGGCCGGTCCGTATGGCAACGCCTGAGAGCGTCTCCGCGAGTGGGATCTCCATATTCAGCGGAACAGGGATCACGCTTCTCACACCTCTGAGTATCATTTTCTGCTGCTCTTCAACGTACTGCTCTACAGCAACGAAGGGATACTCAGCCGTCGATGCCACCTCAAGTGCAATCTCCTGAAAAATCTCTTCAAGAGGAGCTCTTTTCAGCGCCATCTCCGAGATGCGCCGCAGCGAGAGGATCTCTTCGTTGCGCGTGCTGATCTGTTGTTCCATCTCTTTTTGATCGGTCACGTCGACGCCGACGAGCACCAACCCCGTAAAACCCTCCTCATCCCGGGTCTCGTTTATGCGCCATGATATCAAACGTTTGACCCCGGATTTGGTTGCCAACGGCGCCTCGAAGCTGATGGGTAACTGTAGGCGGCTTGCCTGCCAGTCGAGAAAGCTACGCCATATGGAGACGTTTTTCGATATGGGCAGAATCACCTCAAACAGGTTCTTGCCCTTGAGGGACTGCTCCGAGTACCCGGTCACAACCTCCACTTCCTTGTTGAACACGCGGATCGCGCCCTCGCGGTCGAGTCCAATCATCATGATGCTCGCGCTGTCAATAAGGCTTTGCGCATAGAACCCTTCCTGCAGCTGACCGTTCCGCAGCGCCTGTTCTTCGGCAATGTCCCTGATCAGCATGACGACATGCTCGTTGTGGTTGAACAGGAAGTAATGGGCGCGTATCTCCACAGAGATCAGGTCATCCTTCTTGGAGCGGATCTTGGTCTCATAGATAAGGGAGATCTTCTCCCTGAGCCGATCCATGTGAAGGTCCCATCGCGAACCTTTCACGGCCGGGTCAAGGTCCTGCATAGAGAGCCACACCAGGTCGTCCCCGGTGTACCCGAGCATACGGCTTGCCGCCTCGTTTGCGTAAAGAATCCTGCCGTCCCCTCCAAGCCGTATCAGAGCCTGGGACATGAGGTCCACCGCGTACTGACTGAGGCGAAGCCCTTCTTCATGCTTTCTCGGGCCGGTGGCATCCCGGAAAACGAGCACAGCCCCGTGCACCCTGCCATCCTCTTCGGTTATAGGCGTTGCGGTCCCGTCAATCGGAATCTCCCTGCCTCCCTTGGCGGTGAGCACGTGATTTCGAACGGTCGTCACCACGCTCTCTGAAAGAGCCCTCGACACAGGGTGGACCAGTGCGCGCGTGGTTTCACTCTCGACAGGGAACACCTGCGTTACTGGCTTTCCCGTTGCCTCCTTCATCTTCCAGCGCGTAAGCAGTTCCGCAGCGGGGTTCATGAACGTAACAGCCCCTGCCGTGTCTGTCACAATAACCGCATCACCGATACTCTTGAGCGTGGTGCCCAGTAACTGCTCCCGGTCCTTAAGCGTATTATCCATCTTGTGCTTGTAGAGGGCGATCTCGATGGCGGCGTGAAGTTCTCTCTCGTTGAACGGTTTCAGCAAGTAGCCCATGGGCTCCGTTCGCTTGGCCCGCTGCAACGTGGTTTCATCCGCATGCGCGGTTACATACACAACCGGGATGTTGTGTTTCGTCTTGATCTGCCCGGCCGTCTCGATCCCGTCCATCTCGCCCTTGAGCATGATGTCCATGAGGACCACATCGGGCAGATCCCTTTCTGCTTTCTTGAGCGCTTCGGCCCCTGAGGCAGCGAGGCCGCAAACGTTATAACCGAGGTCCTTAAGACGGTATTCGGTTTCCCGTGCTACAATGCCCTCGTCTTCTACAATGAGTACCTTCTCACCTGGCATGTTCTATCCCCTGTGCTTCACAAGAGCGGCATCTCAAGAGTGCCATCACCAGAGCACCGTCATGAAAGCACCATGCTGAACGCAGTTCCGTTTGTGCTATCAACCTCCAGGGTTCCGTCAAGCTGTTTAACGAGTGTAGTGACCAACTGCAAGCCAAGTGACGGTGTATCTGTAATGTCCATACCCTTTGGCAGGCCCACGCCATCGTCCTTGACTGTGAGAATCAGCTTGCCGTCTCCGTTCCTTGCGAGGTCCACCACTATCTCACCTCGCCTGCCGTCAGGAAAGGCATACTTGAGCGCGTTCGAAACAAGCTCGTTGATGATCAGGCCGCACGGGATTGCGCGGTCGAGCCCCAGAGGGGCACTGTCAACATGGATCGCGAGTTTCACCATGTGCGATGCCACCCCGTATGAATTGAAAAGGTAGCTGGTGAGACTCCGAATGTAGTCGCCAAGGTTTATGTTGGCCAGGTCGTCGCACTGATACAGCTTCTCATGAATCAGCGCCATGGAACGCACGCGAGTCTGGCTCTCCCTCAGCACGGAAAGCACCTGTTGGTCGTTTGTCTTTCTGGACTGCAGGTAGAGAAGACTGGAGACTATCTGCAGGTTGTTCTTCACCCTGTGGTGAATCTCCTTGAGAAGGACCTCCTTCTCTTTGAGAGACGTGCGAATCTGCTCTTCGGCCTTCTTCCGATCGGTGATGTCCCGTGCGAGGGTGAGCACAGCCGACTTCCCATAGAATGAGAACCGTACCGACGACACTTCGATATCCATCACACTGCCATCTTTCCGGAAGAACCTCTCTTCGACAAAGGGCAGGTCTGCGGCACCCTGCTGGAGCGACCTCATCCGCTCCTCGAGGAGGGGTCTCGAATCCGGGTGCGCAAAATCAAGAAAGTTCTTACCGATGATGTCTTCTTCGCTTTTCAAGCCGATCAGCTTCAAGCCCGCCTCGTTCACAAACATGATTTCCCCATGGCTGTGCACAATAATGGCGTCAGGTGAATGTTCGACGAGCTTACGGTAGCGCTCCTCGCTTTCTTCCAGGGCGGCGTGCATGTGAATACGATAGGTGAACGCCGCAAGATCATTTGTCAGGCTGGAAGCAAGGGACAAAAGGTTTTCGTTGGCGTCTATGCTGGCGGGATGCGCAAGAACAAGGGCTCCCAGAAAACGATCGTTGACAATCATTGGAACGCTGACAACACTCTCGACGCCGAGCTGAGTGGTCAGAAAATTCGCAAAGTTGGGATTTGAAAGAGCATTAGTCTCAACCACGGCCTTCCGGTTTTCCCAGGCACGCCATGCGACGGATCGATCAAGAGGGGTCTCCCGCAGCCCTTCAGAGAAATTCGGGACCGCCGTCACCCCCTTTGTCACCATGACGCCACGCTGCTCATCGTATAGCTCGATGGCGCCGACGGGAAAGCCGGTTGCGAGACAGATCTCTTCTATGATGGCCTGGTACGCATCATCATACGATTCCGCTCCCAGCATGATCTCCGAAATCCGGTGGAGCGCAAAGAGTTCCTGGTTGCGGGACGCGACCTCACGCTCAGCCTTTACACGCTCAGTGATGTCTATCCCGAAGCAGATCGTACCAACAGTCTTGCCCGCCTCCTGTATCTCGTTGATCTGCCAGGATATAAACCTCTCCACGGACGACTTGCTGAAGATCACGCTCTCAAAGGTCAGCGGCAGGAGAAGCTTACCTTCCTGCCATTCCTTAAATTTTTCCCGCACGTAATTGTAGTCCCCCGCGGGTAGTACCTCGGTGAGCAGGTTTTTCCCGAGAAGCTCCTCCTGGGCGTAGCCGGTGATTTGCTCCGCCCCTTCGTTGAAAACAACAATGTTGCCCTCGGGGTCGAGACCAACAATCAGCACGTTTGCGGTCTGTATCAGCTTCTCTGCATACTCCTTTGACTTGTGGAGCGCACCCTCCGCCTTCTTCCTTTCAGATATTTCCTTTTCCAGTTCAATGTTGATTCTCGCCAACTCCGCGGTCCGGTCTGCGACCTCCTTTTCCAGCATGGCGGGAACCTGACGCAGTCGCTCCTCTGCACGCTCACGCTCGGTAACCTGCTCCATAGCCTGCTGGTAGAGCTTCTCGTAACGCCCCAACAAATAGTAGGCAATAAGGGTGGCGACGACTGTCGCAAAAATGACTCCGGTCAGTTGCAAGGGCGACTGTGCGATGTCCGGGTCTCCCCAGAAATAGTGGAGAAGTTGATAGAGCGCTGTTGCCGCGAGCATCAGTGCGAGGGTCAGCAGGATCGCCGGAACCAACCTGATACGCCGAATCGGCTTCTCGTTCTTCTTCCGGGTCATGGCCTCGTCTCTGCTCTTTTTCACGCTGTAAGTCCGAGTTTCTTTAATTCTGACAGCAGGTTCGGCTTACTTATGGGTTTGATCAGATACGAGGTGGCGCCACCTTTGAATATGGCAGCCGCAACGTTCTCCGGATCGCCGAGCGACGTTGTCATGATGACCTTCACTTCCCGCGACGGCTCCACGGACCTATCGCGCTCCAGGGTCCGTATCCTTCGAAGCGCTTGCTGGCCGTCGATGTTCGGCATCACAATGTCCATACAGATGAGATCGTAAGGTTTTTCCTCCTGCCAGGCCAGCTGAAACGCGCTTATCGCTTCGGCGCCATCGATGGCAATATCGCACTCCCCATACTCGGAAAGCATCTTCTGCATGAGCCGTCGGCTTATAAAATCATCGTCGACGATCAATACCCGCATACGACCTTTAGGTCCAGACACGTTTGCTCCACATAGAACTCCATACCGAAAGAGAACACCACTGACCACTGAGACAGTGAGGCACGTCACGAAGAGTCTTGCAAACAGGATGCCAGATTTGAGACTTTCGGCAGGCTTTTCGGGGGAAAATATAGGTCCGACGGGCCCGCTCTCCTCAGCGGCCCGGCCGGCCCGTCGAAGGAAAAACCGCGGCACGCGTGCGATCCAGGGCAGCGATACAGCGGCCGGGATTGATGGCTTTATACTCCGGGGACTGCGCCAGAGAAGCAACACCGTCCGACGGGAACTGCTCCAGCATGACGCCTGCTTCCTGGAGCACTGAGTCCGTAGCAGTCACAAGCAACGCAACGGCCTGATGGCGTGAACAATTCTTTGTGGCCTCGATGCCCAGGGCCATTTTTGATGCCTGCGAGACGGCAAAAAAGGTCAGGGACTTGTGCTGCTCTTTTCCCACCCGCCCCTTTCTTTCCGTATCGGTGTTCCGTACGCGAAAGCGGTACAGGGGGTCGCTTATTCTTGCATTGGAGCGCTCAGTCACAGATGTGGCAAACGACATGAGTTCGAGCCTGCCACCGGACTTCCCCTCAAAGACCGGTGCATCGATCACATACGTCTGGCCCCATCTTGACGGATTGCGGTCACGATTAACCCAGGAAGGCGCATAGAACCCACTTCCCTGGTGAAGGTTGAGCACGTAGTCCGATTGGCTGATGAGCAGCTTCGCCAGAGTGACAACGCCTCGATCGTTGGCCGCAAGGCCCGTTTCCGGCAGATCGAAAAGACGGTTCATATCTCCAGTTCTGCCAGGGCGCGTGCCAGCGACTACAGCGGGCCGGTTCAGGCGCGGCACCACGATCAGCGAGCCTCTCGTCGCAAGAACGTGTGCATAGCGATCCGCGGCCATGGCCGTGGCGGGCTCGTCGCCGTGAATACCCCCGACCAGGAGGACCGTCGGGCCGGGTTCCGCTCCCCTGATTACATGCACACGCACCTCGTGTTGGGAGCCTTTGAAAAACTCATGAACCGCGTATCCTGCTTCTGGGAAAAGGGAAAAGTTGGAGGCAAGAGCATCGCCGATGCCGGCGACGACAATGAAGAGGGCTATGATGGTAGGACAGATTCTCCTATAATCTGCCAACCCTTCTGACCTTTCTTGAGATAGAGTGACTTCACACTGACGCTGCTGAAATTGTTCGACCTGTACTGCTGCCGAAACCGTATGATCGCCACGTTTCCCTGATACTTCTGTGGCAGCAGCACAGCCCTTCGGTCGAGCTTCAGGCGGATAAATTTTTTCTCCTTACTCACCTTCTCCTTGCGCTGTGCAAACGTCTCGAGATCCTTCCCGTCTGCAGTGGTAAAGTCCTTATCGTAGAATCTTAAGAATTTTTTCATGTCCACGTCTTCCCAGGACTTCTGCCACGAGGCTGTGAAATCGAGAAGCTCCTGGGCAACTTTCTTCTGGCTCTCAGCGCTTCTGAAGGCAACTTTATCCACAATGACCATAGGGGTCGTCCCCAGTTTGATCATCGTGGAAAGTTCCCGCAGATGGTCGTTGCTCATCACGACGCATCCTTTGCTCGACTGAACCTCCTCGAGTCTTTTCTTCGGATCGTGGCCGTGCAGCCATACACCGTCGCCTGTCTTGCCCTCCTTCTTGTCCAGGAAGTCAGGGTAGTTCAGCACAAACGCACCCATGCCGTAGATTTCTGAGAGTTTGCTGGGCGGTACGAACTCTACAAGATAGTAGATGCCCTCGGGGGTTGCCATGTCCCCGGTCTTCTCCTTATCCTTGATGTTCTTGCCCACGAGGCAGGGGTACGACTTGGCCGACGTGAGCTTCCCTTGCACAGAACGCAACACGAACAACGTCTTCGTGTTCTTCTCCACGAGTATCACTCGTTCACCACTGTCTACGTGAATGAACGGAAACAGCACTTGTCCGGCCGGCGTGACAAGCGACGCCGCCTTTAGCTCCGCTTTCTCTGCCTGGGAAACTCCCCCAGGGGTCGGTGTGGACGGCTTATCGGCCGCAGGCTCAACCGGCGCCGACGGCACAATTTTTTCCTGCGCAGGCGCAGCCTTCTCTTGGGCGGGGGCAGGTGGAGGAACCTTTGCCTGGACCCGGGTCGGTGCCGGTTTACCGTCTGCCGTTGCAGGAGGTTTATCCGGAGCTGCGGGCTTTGCTTCCTTCGGTCTGTCGGCCAGAGTCAGTTTTAACTTCTGTTGGGTCTCGGCCAGCGCAGTCTGGGTGTTTCTGATCGTTTGACGCGGCACATCATCGGCTATGGACGAGATCTCCTTCTCGGTCTGTGCCACAACCCGCATGAGTTCATCGGTCTTGAGCCGTTCCCTCAGGTACATGAATAGAAGAGCGCCGCACACGAGTATGAGGAAGAGAAATGCCGTGAATACGAGCTTCCACTGCGAAACCCCGGCCTTGGCTGTCTTGGCTGTCTTGGCCGCTTGCGGCCTCTCCCCGAATTTCAGCTCGATGGGGGCCTGATACGCTCGCTCTTCATGCACCTGCCTTTTCGAAACTTCTTTTCTTTTTTTCTTGAGGAACTGCAGAAAGGCGTCTTGACTCTTCTTCGGCATACCCTTGTCGGCCACAAACGCAACGCTCTCTGCTGCGTGAATGACCAGTGATTTTCGGAAATTATGGGGTAGTGAGCTGTTCTTGTCAAGACAAAAAGGAGGTGCAGGCAAAAGAATTCGCTTGTCAGAAAGGATGCTGTATAATGTGCACGACAGGGAGGTGGTGCGTGGAAATGGCTCCCGGAGGCGGTCTACACGCCATCAGGCCACACGCCATGAAGACCGTGGAGATGTGTATCGCAGGACGCGCCGCCGGCCTGCTTGCAGCGCTCTGTTTCTTCTCTCTCACTGCATGCGCACCATCGCTCACGCGCCAATCAGTTGACGAATTCGCGCGCACGCCTGACGATCTCGCGCGCACGCCTGACGAATTCACGCGCACGTCCTCATTGCAGTCCGCGCACATTGGTGTCTCCGCCAGGTCGCTCACACAACATCACACACAACATCAGGATGACAAGGACCTGTACGCCATAAACCAGGAGCAGTTCTTTCTCCCTGCGTCGATCACGAAGCTTTTTACGAGCGCTGTCTCGCTCGTCCTGCTCGGTCCTGACTTTCGTTTTGAAACAGGACTCTACACAGACTCTGAGCCGGCCGAAGGTGTGATCAGCGGGAACCTTTTCATCAGAGGCAATGGGGATCCCACGCTCTCCGCGCGCTTCCGCGATGGCGGGGGTCGTGCGGTCTTCAATGAATGGGCGGATCGTCTGGTTACCTCGGGAGTGCGACGGATCAACGGCAATATCGTGGGTGACGGCGGCCTTTATGAAAGTGGTCCGCTCGGCAGGGGTTGGTCGTGGGATGACGAACTGCGCTGCTTTTCCGCTCAGATAAGCTCCCTCTCATTCGACGACAACTGCGTGTCTATTCTTGTCGCACCCGGTACTCAACCCGGAGAGAAAGGGCGTGTCACGGTGAGGGATCAATCCGATTATCTAACCGCGTTGAACGAGACTCTCACTGCCCAGCCGAACGAGGAATCTACCATCACGGTCGCGAGGGGGAAAGAGAACAACCTTATCGTTGTCTCGGGCCACGTACCCCTCGCTGCGACGCCACACGAATGTCGTGTTGCCATTCAGAATCCTGCCCTCTTTGCCGCGACCCATCTCAAGCTCGCGCTTGAGTCAAAGGGCATCGCGGTCGCGGGTACTGTCACAGACCGCAGTGCCTTTCAGGCGCAGCCGCTCTATCCGTTTCTTCGCCTGCTTACCCGGTATACGTCACCGCCTCTGGCAGAAATCATCAAGCATGTGAACAAGCCCAGCCAGAACCTGTATGCGGAGCTCCTCTTCCTCACGCTCGGCAGCCGCTTCGGCGGACAGGCATCAGCCGAGCGCGCATCGCAAGTCGTAAGCGAGACACTCTCACGCATGGGGGTTGATCCTCAAGCTGCCCTGCTGTATGACGGGTCCGGCCTTTCGCGACTCAACCTGGTCAAGCCTTCAGCGGTCATCGAGCTCCTCAGCTACATGTACCGCCACGAGTACTTCCGTTATTTTCTTGATTCCCTGCCTGTAGCCGGAGTCGATGGCACCTTGCGCTCGCGCATGCGTGACACCGGGGCTCAAGGAGTCGTGCGAGCCAAGACAGGCACGCTCGCGCATGTTCGTAATCTGGCGGGCTATGTCGAGGGGCGGACGGGCAACATGATTGCCTTTGCGATCATGACAAATAATTACGCGGGACCGCTTCAGGAACTGAAAGATTTTCAAGATGCAATTTGCATCATGCTTTCTTCTCTTCTCGAGTAAGAATCCCACCAAAAACCTCTTGACTTGAGGCCCCCCAAAATGCTTATATGTACCGGTCGGTACAGTACCTGGTATCGGCGCAGATTCAGCCTCAAAACCACCTTCGAGGAGTATTCTATGACAACGTTTTACCGGCGGTTACCCCGGCTTGACTACACCAGGCCCGCCTCACTCGATGAAGCCCTCTCCTTCCTGAGCCAGTACAAGGATCGAGCAAAGGCCTTCGCAGGGGGGACCGATCTCATCCCCGCAGTCAAACGGAGGGAGTTGCCGACTCCAGCTTTTTTTGTGGACCTGAAGGGCATCCCGGGGCTCGACCGTATCACGTATGACACATCAACAGGCCTTTCCATCGGGGCTCTGGCATCAATTACCAGCGTAGAACGCTCTGCCCTGGTGAGGGAACACTGCCCGATGCTCGCACAGGCCGTCACAACGCTGGCATCCCCGCAGGTTCGTAACCGTGGAACCATAACGGGCAATATCTGCAGCGCGGTGCCCTCAGCCGACACAGCCCCCAGCCTTCTCGTGCTGGAGGCGAAACTAAAACTCGTGAGCAGCAGAGGCACACGGGTCGTTCCTGTTGTCGAATTCTTTTCCGGGCCACGCAAGACCATCCTTGCCGATGACGAGATTGTCACAGAGATTCACATCCCGCCCTCTCCCCCCAAGTCCAAAGGGATATATTTGAAACTCTCGCCTCGCAAGTCGATGGATCTTGCCGTGGTCGGGGTAGCAGCCTTCGTTACATTGAATGGCGACGTCTGCAAAGAAGGTCGCATAGCCCTGGGTGCCGTGGCTCCTACCCCCGTACGGGCCCGAAAAGCGGAGAGCGCGCTCGTGGGAAAGAAATTGACCGCCGAAACAATCGAAGAGGTCGCCAGGACCGCCTCCACGGAATGCAGCCCCATAGACGACCACAGGGCATCAGCTGAATACCGGTGCGACATGGTCTACGTGCTCACCCGAAGGGCGTTGAACCAGTTGAAGGAGGAAGTTGTATGATAGAGATCCACATCACCGTCAACGGCAAACCACACGCACTCTCCGTCAGGCCGTGGTCAACACTCCTCGAAGTCATACGGGAGAAACTTGGATTTACGGGCACCAAGGAAGGCTGCGGTGTGGGCGAATGCGGTGCGTGCACGATCATCATGAACGGCAAGACAGTCAACGCGTGCCTGGTACTCGCCGCAGAGAGCAACGGCGCAGAAATTACCACAATCGAGGGGTTGGCCGATGGCGAAAAGCTCGATCCGGTGCAGGAGGCCTTTTATGAAATCGGAGGACTGCAGTGTGGATTCTGCACGCCCGGCATGATCCTGTCGACTAAAGCCCTTCTCGCAGAGAACCCCAACCCGAGTGATTGGGAAATACGCAAGGGACTGGAGGGGAACTTCTGCCGGTGCACGGGCTACACCAAGATCTTTGAATCAGTCAGGGAAGCTGCACGGAAGATAGCACCAAAACGTTGATGAAAGCCACGTGCTGGTGGATGAAAGCAGAGACCTTCCGTTAGCGAGCACGGCTCGCGAGAGGGGGAGGCTGGGGCACCCGCCAGGCGGGTCTTGGCTTTGCTACTGGAGGGGGCGACGCGAGCCCCAGGAATAGAAATCAAGGGGGTAACATGGATTACGCTGTCATCGGTAAAAGGGTCCCGCGGGTCGATGCAAAGGAGAAGGTGATGGGGCAGGCCAGGTACGCAGGCGATTACTCCCTGTCTGACCAGCTCTGGTGCAAGGTGCTGCGGAGTCCTTTTGCGCATGCGAAAATTCTGAATATAGACACGAGCAAGGCAGAACGTTTGCCCGGCGTCAAAGGTGTGGTCACTGCAAAAGATTTCGGCGGGTGGACCTGGGGTTTCATGGCAACGACACGGGATGAGCCGCCACTCGCCATGGAAAAGGTGCGGTACATGCACGAAGCTGTTGCAGGCGTTGCTGCCATTGACGAGGACACGGCAGAAGAGGCAACGGAACTGATCAAGGTGGAATACGAGGAACTGCCCGGAGTCTTTGAGCCGGAAGAGGCACTCAAGCCGGGTGCGCCCATCATTCACGCATACAGGCCAAACAACGTGAGCGTGGAGTACCACTATGACTTCGGCGATGTGGAGAAAGCCTTTGCCGAGGCATACATTGTACTCGAGGACCGATTCAAGACGGGAAGGGTTACGAAAGGCTACCTGGAACCACCCGCATCACTCGCCCACTACGACCCCTCCGGGTATATAACGGTCTGGCCTGCCAAGCAGAGCCCCTACTTCCACTACCGCCACCTTGCCGCCTGCTTCAAGCTCCCCCTGAACAGGGTGCGCGTCATTCAGCCTTTCATAGGTGGTGGCTTCGGCGGTACCAAGAACGACTCCGTGGCCGGGGACTTCTGCGCGGTCATGCTTTCGAAGAAGACGGGCAAGCCCGTCAAGTTCGTCTATTCCCAGGAAGAAGAACTGGCGACGTCGAAGCGGCGCCATTCGATGATCGTCTACAACAAGATGGGTGCTACGAAGGACGGACTCATCACCGCCATCCACAGCAGAGTCATAGCGGACGGAGGGGCGTACACAGCGATCAGCCCCCTCACCATGTACCTCGCCGGTTTTGCAACGCCCCTCCCCTATAAACTCCCCAATTATAAGTACGATGGCGTCCGTGCCTTCACCAACAATCCTATCTCGGCGGCGATGCGCGGCCACGGTGTCACCCACACCCGGTTCGCGTGCGAGATCCAGATGGAGATGATAGGCGAACAACTGGGCATCGATTCCGTTGAAATCAGAATGCGGAACGCCATAGACAATCCCAAACCGGGAACGATCTATCGGACGGTCAACGACATCACGCTGAAGACGTGCGGCATGAAGGAAGCGATTCAGGTAGTGGTGAATGACCCGGTCTGGGCGCAGAAAGAACATACGCCCAAGAAGGTCGGCCCGGTATCGTTCGGCGTCGGACTGTCAGCCACTTCATACCCTGGAGGCGCCCGGCAACTTGGCCATCAAGCCTGCGGGGCCATAATCAGGCTCTGTGAGGATGGGACGGTAAACCTGTTGACCGGCGCCACGGACTGCGGTCAGGGTTCCGACACGGTGCTCTGTATGATAGCCGCCGAAGAGCTGGGCCTCAAGTATGAAGACGTGATGATTCAGCGCGTCGACACAGCATTCACACCGTGCGATCCGGGGAGTTACGGGAGCCGCGTCACGGTCTTTGCGGGCCAGGCAACAAAACTGGCTGCACAAGATGTGAAAAAACAGGTGCTCGAGGCAGCAGCGAAGACCTGGGATGTTAAGCCGGACGACATCGAAATACGAAACTCCATGGTCTATCTCAAAGCCAATCCCGACAAGCACATGACCTTTGAAAACCTCGCCAAGATAGCCTGTTACTCTGGAACAGGTGCGGTCATCCTTGGAAAGGGGTATTCGAGCTACTCGTTGGAGCAGCTCGATTTCAAGGCCGGTATGGGGAACGGCGGAACGTCCTACAGTTTTACTGCTCAGACCACGCGCGTGGGCATCGATACGGAAACGGGCCACACCACGGTCACAGACTTCGTCATCGGCCATGATTGCGGCAGACCCCTGAACCCGGTCGGAGCCGAAACCCAGAACGAAGGGGGCGCGGTGCAGGGCATGGGCCAGGCCATCTATGAAGAGTTCGTGATGGACCGCGGAGAAACGCTCAATTCTACGTTCCTCGATTACAAGATGCCCAGGTCGACCGATGTTCCGGACATCAAGGTAATAGACATCATCACTGACGACCCCGACGGCATCTTCGGGGCTAAAGAAGCATCCGAAGGATCGCACGTGAGCGCACCGCCCTCATTGGCACTCGCCATCCATGACGCCACAGGGGTCTGGTTCAAGGAGCAGCCGGTCACGGCAGAGAAGATATGGCGGGGCCTGAAGGACGCGGGGAAGTGGATGAAATAACCGGGTCAAGGGGCATGAGTCAAGGGTCAAGGAAAGCCACCACAGATGCGGTGACGAATCTTTAAGTTTCTTTCCTATGTAAGTCCGTGACCCATGACCCGTGACCCATTATCACTAGGTCGGAGGGAGAAAATGAGACTGAAAGACAAGGTAGCAATTGTTACCGGCGGCGGACAGGGCATAGGAAAAGCCATAGCGTTGGCCTTTGCAGCGGAAGGCG
>Ga0079037_100000302_pt1 | contig 21088 bp, 19 predicted proteins | sample Mud3Dept4metaG_FD_71479 | JGI IMG/M metagenome (GOLD analysis project Ga0079037, IMG submission 71479) | Freshwater wetland microbial communities from Ohio, USA, analyzing the effect of biotic and abiotic controls - Mud 3 Core 4 Depth 4 metaG | ecosystem: Environmental > Aquatic > Freshwater >... | reverse complement strand
TGCTCCAGCTGGGCCTTGTCCTTGAGGACCTGGTCGAGCTGTTGCTGGCTGGCGGCGAGCTGCCCCTGAAGGTCGCGCACCTTCTTCTCGAGGTCGGCGGCCTTCTGGCTCTCGTCCTGGTACTGCTTCAGGTACCGGTTGGACTCGGCCACCTTGGCGTTGTACTTGTCCTCGGGGATCCCGCACGCGGCGAGCAGGCCAGCGGCGAAGGCGAGGGCGACGGGGACGCGCATGTGAGCCTCCTCTGGTTGTCTCGCGCCGGATGGTAGGGGATGCGACCGGACGCGGAGAGGATTTCGGGCTGCTGGACCCAAAGAGGGGTCGAAGAACCGCAACTGCCCGCGGAGTGGAGACGGGGCGCGGGCAGGTCCCGGTTGGAGCCGGAGGCCCGCATTCCGTTGACACCCTGGCGCGGCGGCGGCAAAAGGCTGGGAGGCCGATGGCGAACGAGGTCGAAGCGCAATCGCAGAGCCCGGCCGTCCACGGCCGGAGCCCGCCGCCGCGGGTCGCCATGCCCCAGCGCGGGGTGTTCGTCGGCTTCGCCTGGAGTGGCGCCGAGGGCGCCGGGAACCAGATCCTGGCGGCCAAGGTCGAATGCAGCGGGGAGCGGGCGCGGCTCGCCAAGGTCTGGCGGCCGTTCCAGGATGCTCCGGGCCGCCGCGACGTGCGCGACCGCTTGGCGGGCTGGCTGGTGGACGAGTCGCGCTGGGCCGAGGGACGGCTCACGGTGGGGGTCGACTTCCCGCTGAGCCTCGCCGAGACGCACCTCCGGCAGCTGGGACTGCTGCGCCAGGGGCTGCGGGGTCCGGCGGTGCTGGGCCAGAGCCTGGAGGAGCGCTTCCTGCCGGCGGGCGCGGACTTCACCGAAGGAGCCGAGGCCTTCCGGGAGAGCCTGGGCAAGGACCGTGGCCGGCTGGCCGACTGTTACCGGGCAGCCCCGCAGGCGCCCACATCGCCCCGGGCCTACCGCCGGACCTTCTTCGGGCTGGTGTCGCTCGCCGGCATCGACGCGGCCTTCCCGCCCTGGGACTCGCCGCAGGCCGGGAAGCCCACCGTGGTGGAGGTGATGCCGGCCCATGTGGCGCGGGCGCTGGCGGGGATCTGCAGCTACGCCGACGACCCGCGCGACGGGGTGGACCGCTCCAGCGTGCGCGCGACGCTGCTGCGCACCCTGCGCAACGCCTCCCGCCTCGAGTTCGAGATGGAGCAGGCCGCCCAGATCATCGAGGACGAGGAGGCGTTCGCCCTCGAGGCGGTGATGGGGGCGGTCGGCGCGGCCGCCGCCCAGGAGGAGGGCTTCGTGGGCGTCCCGGCCAACGTGCCCCGCAGCGAGGGCTGGGTGTACTCGGTCCGGGAGGAGCCGTGGCGAGGCGGCTGAGCCGGGCCGCCCGGGTGAGGGCCCTCGCCGCCATCCACCGGGACATCCGCAGGCACCGATCCCCCGGCCTGGTGGGGCCGCCGGTGCACGGGCCGCCGGTGCCGAGCCGCATCTTCCTCCTCGGCCAGGCGCCCGGGCCCCACGAGGCCCGCTTCGGGCGCCCCTTCGCCTGGACCGCGGGACGCACGCTCTTCCGCTGGTTCGAGCGCGCCTTCGGCGCCGGGGAGGAGGAGGTCCGGCGCCGCATCTACCTGGCGGCGGTGGTCCGGGCCTTCCCCGGCAAGAGTCGCGGCGGGGGGGACCGGGTCCCGAGCGCACGGGAGATCGCCTCGAGCCGGGGGTTCCTGGAGCGCGAGATGGCCGTGCTGCGGCCGCGGCTGGTCCTTCCGGTGGGCAAGCTCGCCATCGAGCAGGTGCTGGAGCGGCCGGCCCGGCTCGAAGAGGTGGTGGGGAGGCGCCTACGCGTCCGCTACCACGGCATGCCGGTGGAGGTGGTGTGCCTGCCGCACCCGAGCGGCGCCTCCACCTGGTTCAAGACCTCGCCGGGCCGGGAGCTCCTCGAGCGGGCGCTCCGGATGCTGGCGCGGCACCCCGAGATCCGCCGGGCCTTCCCGCCGCGCCGGGCCGGGCGGCGGAGCACCCCGGCGCCGCCGCCGGCGGGCCGGCGCCGGGCGAGGGCCGGGTGAGGGCGCGGGCGGCGGTTGCGGCCCTGTCGCTGCTCGCGGCCTGCGCCCACGGCCGGAGCCCGGGAGCGGCCGCGGAGGAGCCGCAGGTGGGGATCGCCAGCTTCTACGGTCGCGAGCTCGAGGGCCGCCCCACCGCCAGCGGCGCGCGCTACGACGGCAGGGCCATGACCTGCGCCCACCGCAGCTTCCCCTTCGGCGCCTTGCTGGAGGTGACCGACCTCGAGACCGGCCGGACGGTGCGGGTGACGGTGAACGACCGCGGCCCCTTCGCCGAGGGCCGGATCGTCGACCTGTCGAGGGAGGCGGCTCGCCGGCTCGGCATCCTCGAGCGGGGGCTGGCCCGGGTCCGGGTGGAGCGGATCCGCTGAGGCCGCCGCCCCGGCCGGGAAGGCGGAGCCCCGGCCGCCGGGTGGCGAAGCGGGCCCCTAGTGCTGGGCGGCCTGCGCGCTCTTGCGGATGGACCGGATGGCCTCGGCGTAGTCGCCGGCGCCGAAGACCGCCGTGCCGGCCACCAGGACGTTGGCCCCGGCCGCGGCCACCGCGCCCACCGTGTCGGGCTTGATGCCGCCGTCCACCTCGATGTCCAGGGACAGGCGCCGCGCCTCGGCCATCTCGCGCAACCGGCGCACCTTCTCGGTGCAGGAGGCGATGAAGCGCTGCCCGGCGAAGCCCGGGTTCACGGACATGACCAGCACCATCTCGCAGTCGCCGAGCACCCACTCCACCGCCGAGGGCGGGGTGGAGGGGTTGAGCGCCACCGCCGGCCTGGCGCCGGCGTCCCGGATGGCCTGCAGGGTGCGGTGCAGGTGCGGCGAGACCTCGGCGTGGACCGAGACGATGCTCGCGCCGGCCTTGGCGAAGGCCTCCACGTAGCGCTCCGGCTCCACGATCATGAGGTGGGCGTCGATGGGCAGGCGCGTCACCTTCCGCACCGCCTCCACCACCAGCGGGCCCACGGTGATGTTGGGGACGAACCGCCCGTCCATCACGTCCACGTGCACCAGGTCGGCGCCGGCGGCCTCGGCGGCCTTCACCTCCTCGGCCAGCCGGCCGAAGTCGGCGCTGAGGATCGAGGGGGCGATGCGGATGGGGAGGGGCATGGGGCCGAGTCTATGCCAGGCGGACTTGGCGGCGAAGCGCCGACGTCAGGGAGCGGCGAGCCGCGCGGCGTAGAAGCCGTCGGCACCGTGCCGGTGGGGGAGGGTGAGGAGGTCGCCCTCCGGCGCGAGCACGTCGGCCGGGAAGCCCTCCGGCGGCGGGGAGCGCCGCAGCCCGCGCGCCAGGAAGGGCGCCACCAGGTCCGGTCCCTCGGCCCGGGACAGGGAGCACACCGCGTAGGTGACCGGCGCCCCGGGACGGGCGTAGCCGAGGCAGGACTCGAGGAGGGAGGACTGGAGCGCGGCGAAGCGGGGGAGCTCCTCGGCGCGGCGGCGCAGCTTGAGCTCGGGGTGGCGCCGCAGCGTCCCCAGCCCGGCGCAGGGGGCGTCCACCAGGACCGCGTCGAAGCTCCGCGGCTCGAGACCCGCCACCGGCCGCGTCGCATCGGCGCAGATCACCCGCACCGACTCCAGCCCGCGCGCCGCGGCTTCGCTTCGCAGCACCTCCGCCTTGCGCGGGTGGACCTCGACCGCCACCACCTCCGAGCCGGCCCCCAGGATCTCGGCGAGGTGGAAGGCCTTGCCGCCCGGGGCGGCGCAGGCGTCGAGCACCCGCGCCCGGCGCCCCGCCAGCTCGCCCGCGGCCAGCCAGCCGACGAGCTGCGCTCCCTCGTCCTGCACCTGGAAGGGCAGCCCGGACGCGGCGCGGGCCGCGGCCTCGACCGACCCCGAGCGCAAGAGGAGGCCGGTGCGCGCCCGCGGGGCGGGCTCGGCCTGGAGGCCCGCCGCCCGGAGCCTCTCCAGGAGCTCGCCGCGGCGCGGCGAGCGGAGGCACAGCGGGGCCGGCTCGTTCATGGCCCGCGCCAGGCGCAGCGCCTCCTCGGCGCCGAGCCAGGCCACCCATTCGGCGGCGAGCCAGCGGGGCAGCGCCTCCGCCGCCGCCACGTGTCCGGCCGGGTCGGACTCGAGCGGCGGTGCCGGCGCGAGGGCCGGAGCGCGCGACAGCGCCCGGAGCACGGCGTTCACGTAGCCCGCGGCGCGGCCGTGGTCGGCCTTGCGCGCCAGCGCCACCGTCTCCCCCACCGCCGCGTGCGGCGGGGTGCGGAGGAACAGGAGCTGGTAGGCGCCGAGGCGCAGCGCCACCCGCGCCGCCGGGTCGAGGTCGGCGAGCGGGCGGCGGGAGCACGGGGCCAGGGCGGCATCGAGGGCGAGCGCGCGCCGCAGGGTCCCGTAGGTGAGCTCGGTGGCGAGCCCCGCCTCGCGCGGGTCGAGCGCCCCGGCGGCGGCCAGCGCCGCGTCGAGCGCCCGGCTGGCGTAGGCGCCGCCCTCCTCCACCCTTCGCAGCACCTCGAAGGCGATGGAGCGGGCGCTCATGCGCCCAGCACCGTCCCCTCGGGGAGGGGCTGCCCCTTGAGGAACTCGGAGGCGGGAAGCCGCCGCTTGCCCTCCAGCTGGACCTCGGAGAGTAGCAACGCCGTCCCGCCGCCGCAGCCGACCAGGATGCCCTCCGGGACGGCCCGGGCCCTCCCCGGGGAGAGGTTTCCGGCACCCTCCACCGCGGCGTGCACCTTGAGGACCCGACCGCCGAGGGCGGTGAACGCCCCCGGCCAGGGAGTGAAGGCGCGCACCCGGCTGGCGAGGCGCGCCGCCGGCAGCGAGAAGTCGAGCCGCCCGTGCTCCCGGGTCAGCACCGGCGCCAGGGTGGCCTTGGCCGGATCCTGACGGACCGGCACCAGCCTCCCCGCCGCGAGGAGGTCGAGGGCCTCCACCAGCGCGGCGCCGCCCAGCGCGGCGAGCCGGTCGCTCAGGGTGGCCGAGGTGTCCTCCGGCCGGATGGGCAGGACCCGCTGCAGCAGGACGTCGCCGGTGTCGAGCCCCTCGTCCACCTGCATGATGGTGACCCCGGTCTCCCGCTCGCCCTCGGCCAGCGCCCACTGGATGGGGGCGGCGCCGCGGTAGCGCGGCAGGAGCGAGGCGTGCACGTTCAGCGCGCCGTGGGGGGAGAGGGTGAGCAGGTCCTTGCCGAGGATGCGGCCGTAGGCCGCCACCGCCAGGAGGTCGGGACCGAGCGGCGCCAGCGCCGCCGAGAGCTTCCCGTCCCGGACCTTCTCCGGCTGCAGCACCGGGATGCCTCGCCCCTCCGCCCAGACCTTGGTGGCCGGGGGGCGGATCTCCTGCGCCCGCCCCGCCGGGCGGTCGGGCTGGGCCACCACCGCCAGGATCTCGTGGCCGGCCGCGGCCAGCGCCTCGAGCGAGGGAACCGCGAAGGCGGGCGTGCCCAGGAAGACGATCCGCATCCGGCTCGTATACCACCGATGGCGCGCGCCCAGCCCGCGGCTTCAGGCCGGGCCGTGCAGGGCGGCGCGCACGCCCTCGGCGGCTCGCTCCATGGCCTCGGCGGCGCGCTCGAGCCGGAAGGGCCCGAGGCGCGGCAGGGCCTCGACGGCCACCGCCCGCAGCCCCGGGCGCCTCGGGATCCGAAGCGCCGGGCCGTTCCTCCGGCGCCACGGGGACCGCGAGGTCAGGTGGTGGTAGAGCACCCGCTCGTCCCCCTCCGCCGCGGCGAGCCCGTGCCGGTCGAGGACGCCTCCGTCGAGGTAGGTGCGGTCGCCGATCCGGACCGGCTGGAAGAGGAAGGGCGCGGCGCAGGAGGCGTGCATCGCCGGCGCCAGGGGCCCCAGGCGCAGCACGGCGGTGCGCCGGGCCCGGAGGTCGAAGGCCGAGAAGGCCACCGGCCGGGGGCACTCCTCGATGCGGCGCACGGGAAGGATCGACTCCAGCCGGCCCCGGAAGCGGGCGCCCCTCAGCAGGCCCAGGCCGGGAGCGGGGTCCCAGAAGTCCTGGCGCCGCACCGCCAGCAGCTCCTCCCGGATGCGCCGGGCCGGCACGCCGGCGGCCCACAGCCCGCCTGTCAGTGCGCCGGCGCTCGACCCGCAGATGCGGGCGGGAAGGAGTCCCTCCTCCTCCAGCACCGACACCATGCCGGCGTGGGCGAAGAAGCCGAAGAAGCCCGAGGAGAGCGCCAGCGTGAACGGGGCCTCGGAGAGCCAGTCGCGCAGGGTGGGCATGCCCGCCATGTCCTCCGGAAAGAGGAGGGGCCGGCCCCTCGCGGAGCCGGCCCCGAAGCGTACGACGAAGATTGCTACTTGGGCAGCGTGGCCACGAACTCGACGCGGCGGTTCACCGCGCGTCCAGCCGGGGTCTTGTTGTCGGCGATGGGGTTCTCCTGGCCGAAGCCGGTGGCCGTGATGATGGAAGCATCGACGCCGCGCTTCACCAGCTCGGCCTTCACCGCGTCGGCCCGATCCTGCGACAGCTTCTTGTTGAAGTCGGGCTTGCCGGTGTTGTCGGTGTAGCCGTTGATCTCGATCCGCGTGGGCTTGGCCTTCTGCGCCCGGGCGGCCAGCCGGTCGAGCTCGGCGAAGGAGGTGGGGCCGACGATCTTGGCGCTGTTGGTCGCGAAGTTGACCTGCGGGACCAGCCTGAGCTCCCTCGGGATCTCCCCGCCCCTGACGGCCACGAACTCGACGCGACGGTTCACGGCGCGGCCGGCCGCGGTCCGGTTGTCGGCGATGGGGTTTTCCTGGCCGTAGCCGGTGGCCGTCATGATGGCCGGGTCGACGCCCCGCTTCACCAGCTCGGCCTTCACCGCGTCGGCGCGGGCCTGCGACAGCTTCATGTTCGACTCGGGCTTGCCGGTGCTGTCGGTGTAGCCGTTGACGGCGATGCTGGTGGCATTGACCTGCTTGGCCGCCGCGGCCAGCCGGTCGAGCTCGGCGATCGAGGTGGCGCCGACGATCTTCGCGCTACCGGTGGCGAAGTTGACCTGCGCGATCGCCTTGAACGGCTTGGGCGGAGGCGGAGGCGGAGGCGGAGGAGGAGGCGGCGGCGGCGGCTTCTGGACGTCGACCTTCATGGCGACGGCTTCGACCACCTTGAAGTCCATCTCCTGGCCCACCTGCACGTCCTTGAGGACGGAGGGGTCGCGCACCTTCCAGCCGTAGCTCTTGCCGGCCGCGTCCTGCACGGTCATGGTGCCGGCGGCCTGGTCCACCGCGGTCACCTTGGCGCTGCCGCTGACCATCATGGCGGCCACGCCCGCCGGCGCCTCGCCCGGCGCGCTCTTGTCGAGCACCTCCACCACCTCGATGGGCAGCGGCGGGTCGGTCGGCTTGCGGTTCTGGGCCTGGGCCTTGCGGTAGTAGTCGACGACGATCTTGTCGCCGGCCTTGATGTCGTTCAGGTTGGCGACGTCGGCAGGGACGGTGACGGTCTCCTTGCCGGCCGCGCCGGTCAGCGTCACCTTGCGGGCGGCGGCGTCCACCGAGTCCACGGTCGCGGTGGTGCGGATCTTCTCGGTGCGCTGGAAGGCCAGCACCTTGGTGATCTTGCCCGGCTCGACCGGCCCAACCACGTACTGCGCAACGGCGGCCTGCGGAATGCCGACGGCCGACAGCACGGCCACGGCGGCCGCAACAGCAACGGCCCTGTGAGTCATCTCGCTCCTCCCGTCGGGCTCGGCAACATGCCGCCGCCCTCCATGAAATGGATAGGCGCTCACAAATACCTGTCTGCGCGAGAGAACACAACCGGGGAGATGGAAAACCGGGCAGGGGGCGTTTCGCCGCACTGCGGCGTCGCATAGGGACGGGCGAAATTCGCGAGTCCCCGGGCCGCTGAACGATATCGCGATCCCCGGATGGTGGCAGGGGGTCGAGGGCCGCTACTCGACCGCGACCAGGTGCAGGTCGCACAGGTGCGTCCCGGACGAGAAGCGCGGAATGGCGGCGCCGAGGTGCACCGCCGCGGGGCCCGAGCGGGCGTCGGAGAGGGAACGGGCGACGTCCAGGTCGATGCGGGCCGCCCGGGCGGCGGTCTCCCCGTCCACCACCGCCCCCGCCTGCTCGGTGGGACCGTCCCGACCGTCCGAGCCGGCGGCCAGGAAGGCGGCCGGGAGCCCGGCGATCTCCAGGGCCACCAGCAGCGCCAGGTGCTGGGCGCGTCCGCCGTCGGGGCGGGCGGCGCTGGCGGGCACCCGCACCGTCGGCTCGCCCCCCACCGCCCAGAGCCGGCGGCCCTTCCCCGCGTGGGCGCGGGCCCAGCCGGCCGCGCGGCCGGCGAAAGCGGCGACGGCCCCGGTCACCGGCGCCGGCTCGGCCTCCGCCGCGAAGCCGCGGCGGGCCGCGACGGCGGCCGCCGTCCGCGCCAGCTGCACCGGGCCGGCCAGCACCCGGTGGGCGATGCCGGTGAACCCGGGGTCGCCGGGCTTGGGGGTCTCGGGGCGCTCGCCGCGGGCGCCGGCCTCGAGATGGGAGCGCACGCTCGCCGGCAGGTCGCCGGCGGCGCCGCTGTCCGCCACGATGCGGGCCACCTCGGCGAAGGTGGAGGGGTCGGGGACGAGGGGGCCCGACCCGATCGCCGAGAGGTCGTCGCCGGGCACGTCGGAGAGGACCAGCACCTCCGCCCGGGCTCCGCCGAGCCGCAGGCCGAGCCGGCCCCCCTTGAGGCGCGAGAGGTGCTTGCGGACCGCGTTGAGCTGGTGAATGGACAGGCCGGCCGCCATCAGCCGCGAGACGGCCCGGACCTTGTCCTCGAAGGACACCCCTTCCACCGGGGCCACCGCCAGCGCGCTGGCGCCCCCGGAGAGCAGCACCAGCGCCGGCGCGCCTCGCCCGCGATCGGCCCAGTCGAGGATCTCGCTCCCGGCGGCGAGCGAGCTCTCGTCGGCGCGCGGGTGGGAGCCATGCACCGAGCGCGCGCCCGGGGCCGGGCTCTCCCCGGCGGGCAGCACGCAGAGCGCATCGGCCGCCCGGTCCCCGAGGACGCCCAGCGCCGCCGAGATCATGGGAGCGGCCGCCTTCCCGAGGGCGAGCAGCCGCAGCCGGCCGGCCGGCAGGGGGGTCGTGGCCAGCGCGGCCTCCACCAGCCGGGCCGCCGAGAGCTCCCGCAGCGTCTCCCGGAAGATGGCCTCGCACTCGGCCGCCAGGAGCGCGCGATCCGCCATGCCAGGGTCATTCTGGCACATCGGCGGTCCCGTTCGTTGCGGGAAGGGAGGCGCGCGATAGAATCGCGCCGGCCGACGAAAGGGGATGCCCGCATGGCCGCCGAGAGATCCGAAGCCGCCCCGAGCGCCGCGGCCCACCCCCACCACCGGCGGGTGTACCTCGTCGACCGCACCTTCCAGCTCAAGTACAGCCTGATGCTGGCGGCGGCGGGCCTGGTGGTGCCGCTCGTCTTCGGGCTGTGGATGTGGCAGGCGCATCTCCAGACCACCGAGATCCTGGTGGTGGATCCGGAGCTCCGGCCGCTGGCCCAGGCCATCGACCGCCAGCTGCTGCTGGTGCTGGCGGGCATCGCGGTGCTCATGTCGGCGGCGCTGGGCCTGCTCGGGCTGCTGGTGACCCACCGGGTGGCCGGGCCCATCTTCGTGATGGGCCACTACATGCAGGTTCTCTCGCAGGGGCGCTTCCCGCGCATGCGCACCCTGCGGCGCCACGACGAGCTCAAGAGCTTCTTCCACCTCTTCCTGCAGGCGGTGGCCGCCCTCAAGGAGCGGGAGGCGCGCCACGCCGCGCTGCTGGAGGAGGCGGCGGGGCGCATGCGCGAGGCCATGGACCGGGCGCCGGAGCTGAGCGCGGCCATGGAGTCCCTCGAGGCCGCGGCGCGGGAGCGGCGCCTGGCGCTCGCCCAGGACGACCCGGAGCTCACCCCCCACTACGTCGAGGTGTTCGGCGGAACCGGCGCCGAGCGCAAGCCCCGCTGAGGCCCCTGCGCGCGGGCCCGCCGGGCCGGCTCACCCGGCCGCGGGGCTGCCCGGCGGCTTCTTCTTCCCCGGCGGCTGCTGGAAGGCGCTCGGAAGAATGTTGAAGGGCAGCAGCTTCGCCAGCAGGGGCAGGAGCAGCATGCCCCCCGGCGCGGCGAAGATGGCCAGGGCCGGGACCGCCTTGGCGAGGTCGATGAGCTGGGCCTTCACCTTGCGCCGCTCCTCGGCGTCGAGGGGCGTGCCGGTGGCGGCCTTGCCGAGCAGCTGCCCGAGCTCGCCGGTCTGGCGGATCTCGGTGGCGATGGCGTCGAGGTTGTCGAGGACGATCCGGGCCACGCGCTGCACCATCTGCTCGCCGAAGGCGTTCCAGCCGTTGGCAAGCGCCTCCCACCCCTCGGCCTCGCTGGTGGCGAAGGCCCGGAACCACTGCAGGTGGTCGGCGTGGAAGGCCGCCGCCTCCACCTGCATGGCAGCCAGGTCCTCCGGGCCCACCCCGGCCGCCTCGGCGAAGGAGATCAGGTAGGCGGAGCCGGAAGGGGTCATGTTCCCGCCCAGCGTGGCGAGCAGCATCTGCTCGAGGAGGAAGGAGTGCATCTTGGCCGAGGCCTCCCGGGCCAGCCCGGCCGCGGAGGGGGGCTCGTCGATGGCGGCCCGGACCCTGCGCTCCAGCGGCCGCGCCAGCCCGAGCCGTGCCACCTGCCGCTCCAGGATCTGCCGCCGCCGCGCGTCGACGGGCCCGTCGGCCGCCGCCAGGCCGACGAGCACCAGCGCCAGGAGCGTGAGCTCGTGCTCTGCGAAGGCGAGGTGGCCCTCCGCCCCGGCCGCATCGAGGTGTCCCTGGCGGTAGTAGGAACGCGCGATCCGCGCCAGCACGCGACGCTCCACCGCCACCGCGCCGGCGTAGATGCGGATTCCTCCGGCCGGGTCCCCGGGGGGGAATCCGCGGCGGACCAGGCCCGGGCCGACGCGCGAGAGGGCCCGCCGCACGGCGGTGTCGCTGACGTAGCCGGTGTCGGGGTCGGGCTCGGCGGCCAGCGCCAGCGGCAGGTCGCCGGCCGCGGCGGCGAAGAAGGCGGCCAGCTCGGCGCGCCGCCTCCCGGCCTCGAAGGGCCCACCCTGGAGCAGCGCCAGGTCGAGCAGCAGCGCCAGGTGGCCCTCGATGGGGGCCAGGAAGGCGGCCACCTGCCGCACCGAGTCCTCGCCGGCGTCGGGCTCGACCAGGCGGCCCCGCAGCGAGCGCATCACCAGGATGCGGGCGCGGGCCTCCAGGCTCGGCCCGTCGGGATCCTCCTCCCGGACCTCCCGCGGCAGGCGCAGCCGGGCGGCGGCCGGGTCGTAGCCCTGGAGATGGCGGTCCACCAGCTCCGCCAGCCAGTGCTTGCTCGCGATGTCGATGGTGGTTCCGCCCTCGCTCACCGGTGGCGCAGTGTAACCCGGAGCCGGGCGGGCGGGCGCTCCCCTCTCCGCCCGGCTGCGTCGGCCGCGGCGCCGAGGCGCTACTTGACGGCCTTGACGCGGCCCTTCTTGCCCTCGCCCTCGGCCTCCTCCGCCGGGTCGGGGACCGCGGCGGGACCGCGTCGGATGCCGTACTTCTCCAGGAGCTGGCCCTCGACCTGCTGCAGCACCTCCGGGTGCTCCTTGAAGAAGGCCTTGGCCTGCTCGCGCCCCTGGCCGATGCGCTCGCCGCCGAAGCTGAACCAGGCGCCGCTCTTCTCCACGATGCCCTCGTTGGATGCCAGGTCGAGGACGTCGCCTTCGCGGCTGATGCCCTGGCCGTACATGATGTCGAACTCGACCTCCCTGAAGGGAGGGGCCACCTTGTTCTTCACCACCTTGACGCGGGTGCGGTTGCCGATCACCTGCTCCCCGTCCTTGATGGCGCCGATGCGGCGGATGTCGAGCCGCTGGGTGGCGTAGAACTTGAGGGCGTTGCCGCCGGTGGTGGTCTCGGGGTTGCCGAACATCACCCCGATCTTCATGCGGATCTGGTTGATGAAGATGACGATGGTCTGGGACTTGGAGATGGTGCCGGTGAGCTTGCGCAGCGCCTGGCTCATGAGCCGGGCCTGCACGCCCATGTGGGCGTCGCCCATCTCCCCCTCGAGCTCGGCGCGGGGAACCAGCGCCGCCACCGAGTCGATCACCAGCACGTCGATGGCGCCGGAGCGGACCAGCGTCTCGGCGATCTCCAGCGCCTGCTCGCCGGTGTCGGGCTGGGAGATGAGCAGGTCGTCGGTGCGCACCCCCAGCTTGCGGGCGTAGGGCACGTCGAGGGCGTGCTCGGCGTCCACGAAGGCGGCGATGCCGCCCCGCTTCTGCGCCTCGGCGACGGCGTGGAGCGCCAGGGTGGTCTTGCCGGAGGACTCCGGCCCGTAGATCTCGATGATGCGGCCCCGGGGGAGCCCCCCCACGCCGAGGGCGATGTCGAGGGAGATGGACCCGGTCGAGACCGCCTGAACGTCCTTCACGAGCGCCTCCTCGTTGCCGAGGCGCATGATCGACCCCTTGCCGAAGGCCTTCTCGATGGACGAGACGGCCAGCTCGATCGCCTTTTCCTTCTCCGGTCCGACGGGCATCTCCCTCGCTCCTTGCCGGGCGCCTGGTGCGCCCCTCGCTCTGTCGCGTGACGGCCGCTCTTGTAACAGCCGGCCCTGACAACCTGAACGGACGAATACTGAACGGATGAGCGGATGTCAAGGAAGCGGCCGCGGCGCCTCAGGCCCCGCCGAGGGGTGCCCGCGCCAGGACCTGGTAGCGGGGCCCGGCCGGCGAGAGGCGAGACTGGAAGAGGGTGAGCGCGTCGGCCACCCAGGGGATGCCCTCGTCGGCCGAGGCATGCGCCAGCGCGCCGCCCAGGCCGAGCGCCCCCCGCCCGTCGCGGGCGCGGCCCAGGGTGAGGTGCGGGCTGAAGCTTCGCTCCTCGGGAGGGTACCCGAGCGGTGCCAGCAGGCGACCGAGCCCGGCCACCAGTGCGGAGAGGGCCTCGACGTCGCCGCCCACCCCGGCCCAGAGCACCCGCGGCCGGCGCGCGTTCGGGAAGCCGCCGGCCCCCCGCACCTCGAGGCGCAGCGGGCGGGAGGCCGCGGCGGCCGCCGCCACCGCGCGCTCCAGGTCGGCGACCCGCTCCTCCGGCACCGCCCCCAGGAACTGCAGGGTGAGGTGCACGTTCTCCGGAGCGACCCACTTCACCTCGTCGGCGGCGCGCCCGGCCAGGCGCCGCATCTCGCCGGCGATGGCGGCCAGCCGCCGCCGCACGGCGTCGGGCGGGTCGAGGGCCACGAAGAGGCGCAGGCTCACGGGCGGGCTCCGGCGATCCGGAGCCTACTGCAGCGGAGGGGCCGGCGCGAGCCGGGGCACCTCACTCGACGGTGACGCTCTTGGCCAGGTTGCGCGGCTGGTCCACGTCGGTGCCCTTGAGGTCGGCGACGTGGTAGGCGAGGAACTGCAGCGGCAGGATGGTGAGCAGCGGGGCGAGCAGCGGCGGCGCCTGCGGCACGGTGAGCGCCACGCTGGCGAGCCCGGCGGCGTGGGTGTCCCCCTCCGAGACCACCGCGAACACCTGGCCGCCGCGGGCCCGGACCTCCTCGATGTTGCCCAGGGTCTTCTCGTAGGCCGGCTCGCGCACCGCCAGCACCACCACCGGCAGCTGCTCGTCGATGAGGGCGATGGGGCCGTGCTTCATCTCGCCGGCGGCGTAGCCCTCGGCGTGGATGTAGGAGATCTCCTTGAGCTTGAGCGCGCCCTCGAGCGCCACCGGGTACTGGCTCCCGCGGCCGAGGAAGAGCACGTCGCGCGCCGCGGCGCAGCGCTTGGCCACCGGCAGCACCGAGGGCTCCTGGCGGATCACCTGGCCCATCTGCAGCGGGATCTGGCGCAGCGCCTCCAGGTGCGCCCGCGCCCCGTCGGCGTCGAGGGTGCCGCGCAGCCGCCCCAGCTTCACCGCCAGCAGGAAGAGCGCCGCCAGCTGGGTGGTGAAGGCCTTGGTGGAGGCCACCCCGATCTCCGGGCCGGCGTGCGTGTAGAGGGTGCCGGAGCACTCGCGCGGGATGGCCGAGCCCACCACGTTGCAGATGGAGACGGCCCGGGCCCCGCGCCGCTTGGCCTCCTTGACCGCCGCCAGCGTGTCGGCGGTCTCGCCCGACTGCGAGATGGCGAGGCACAGGGTGCGCGGGCCCACCAGCGGGTCGCGGTACCGGAACTCGCTCGCCAGCTCCACCTCCACCGGCAGCCGGGCCAGCGACTCGATCATGGCGCGCCCCGACAGGCCGGCGTGCCAGCTGGTGCCGCAGGCCACCACCACCACCCGCTCCAGGCCGGCCACGTAGGAGGGCTCGAGCTCCAGCCCGTCGAGCGTCACGTCGCCCTGCTCGAGCGAGATGCGCCCGCGGATGGTGTCCGACACCGCCCGGGGCTGCTCGAAGATCTCCTTGTGCATGAAGTGCTTGTGGCCGTCCTTCTCGGCGGCCACCGCGCTCCACTCGATGTGGCGGGGCGGACGGCGCACCGGGCGCCCCTCGCGGTCCTCGATGGCGATGCCCTGGGCGCCGAGCACGGCCAGCTCGCCCTCCTCGAGGTAGTTCACCTCGCGGGTGTGCGCCAGGATGGCGGGGACGTCCGAGGCCAGGTAGCTCTCCCCCTGCCCGTACCCCACCACCAGCGGGCTGGCGTTCTTGGCGGCCACGATCTCGCCGGGGCGTCCCTCCGCGATCACCGCGATGGCGTAGCTGCCCTGAACCTGCTTCAGGGCGGCGCGGACCGCGCCGGCGAGGTCCTCGGCGCCGGCCTGCAGGGCGTCGGCGATGAGGTGGGCGAAGATCTCGGTGTCGGTCTCGGAGGAGAAGCGGTGCCCCTTGCCCTGCAGCGAGGCCTTGAGCTCGAGGTGGTTCTCGATGATCCCGTTGTGGACCACCGCCACGCCCTTGTAGGCGTGCGGGTGGGCGTTCTCGTCGCTGGGCCGGCCGTGCGTGGCCCAGCGGGTGTGGCCGACGCCGGTGGACCCGGCCAGCGGATGCTCGGCGAGGAGCGAGACCAGGTTCTGCAGCTTGCCCTTGGAGCGCTGCACCGCCAGGCCGCCCGGCCCCACCACCGCCACCCCGGCCGAATCGTAGCCCCGGTACTCCAGGCGCCGCAGGCCGTTGACGATGATCTCGACGGCCGGCTTCGGGCCGACGTAGCCGACGATGCCGCACATGGGACTTTTATAGCCTAATGCCCGCCGCGGCGGTTCGAGCCGCCCTGTCCCTTGGCCTGGCGACGGCTGCGGGCCCAGCCGCGCTTCACCACCTGGCGCGCCCGCCCCAGGGCCAGCGCCCCGGGCGGCACGTTCTCGGTGAGGGTGGAGCCGGCGGCGACGTAGGAGCCCTTGCCGAGCTTGATGGGCGCCACCAGGATGGCGTCCGAGCCGACGAACACCCCGTCGCCGATGAAGGTGGGGTTCTTCTTCTCCCCGTCGTAGTTGCAGGTGATGGTTCCGCAGCCCACGTTCACCCCGGCGCCGATGGTGGCGTCGCCGAGGTAGGTGAGGTGGTTCGCCTTCGAGCCCTTGCCGACGCGGGTCTTCTTCAGCTCGACGAAGTTCCCGATCCGGACCTCCTCGGCCAGCACCGTCTCCGGGCGGAGCCGCGCGAAGGGGCCGAGGGTGCAGCGCGGGCCGATCCGCGATCGGTCGACGTAGGTGTAGGGGAGCAGCGTGGCGCCGTCCGCCACGGAGGTGTCGACGAGGATCGACCCCTGCCCGATGCGGCAGCCGCCGCCGATGCGGGTGGCCCCCTTGAGGCGGACCGACGGCTCGAGGACCGTGTCCGGGCCGACCTCGACGCCCTCGTCGCAGTCGAAGCGCTCCGGGTCCTCGATGGTGACCCCGCTCTCCATGAGCGAGGTCGCCAGCCGCCGGGTCAGGGCGCGGGCCGCCAGCGAGAGCTCCTCCTGGTCGTTCACCCCCATGGCCTCGGTCGCCGAGACCTTGGCCGCGACCGCCCCGGGCCCCTCGGCGGCCAGGGCCACCAGGTCGGTCAGGTAGAACTCGCCCTGGGCGTTCGAGGCCCGCACCTTTCCCAGCGTGCTCCACAGGAAGGCGGCGTCGGCGCAGTAGAGGCCGGCATTCACCTCCTTGATGCTGCGCTCCTCGGGCGTGGCGTCCTTCTCCTCCACCACCAGCGCCGGCCCGCGGCCCGGGGCGTGCACCACCCGCCCGTAGCCCTCCGGGTTCTCCAGGGTCATGGTGGCGAAGGCCAGCGCCGCCGAGCCGGCGCGGGCCTGCATCACCGCCTCGAGGGTGTGGGCGGTGATGAGCGGAACGTCGCCGGAGAGGATGAGCACCGACCCGGCGAAGCCGCGCAGCGCCGGGCGGGCCGCCCGCACCGCGTGGGCGGTCCCCCGCTGCTCGCGCTGGCGGGCGAAGCGCAGCGGCGCGCCCGGCAGGAGCCGGCGCAGCGAGTCCCGCACCTCGCCCCCCTGGTGGCCGACCACGACCACCACCGGGTTCGCGCCCGCCTCGAGGGCGCGCCGGACCGGGTAGTAGACCATCGGCCGGCCGCACACCTCGTGGAGCACCTTGGCCCGGCGGGAGCGCATCCGCGTGCCCTTGCCGGCGGCGAGCACGATGGCGGCCAGCGGGCCGCGCCTGGAACGTCGAGTGGAGCCCATGGCGGGCAGGCTAGAGGCGCCGTGCGCCGAGATCAAGCGGGCATTCGGTGCTATGAACCGGGGACATGGTCGCCCCAGCCGCACTGCTGTCGGCAGCGCTCGCGATCATGGCCGTCTCTCCCCGGGGCGCGGTCGCCACCGGCCACCCCCTGGCGAGCGAGGCGGGGGCCGCGGTGCTGCGGGCCGGCGGCAATGCGGTGGACGCCGCGGTGGCGGCGGCCTTCGCGCTCTCGGTGGTGGAGCCGGCGAGCTCGGGAATCGGGGGCGGCGGCTTCGCGGTGGTGTACCTGGCCCGGGAGCGGCGGGTGCGGGTCCTGGACTTCCGCGAGACGGCCCCGGGCGCGGCCTCGGCCACCATGTTCCTGCGGGAGGGCAAGCCGGTCCCCGGCCTCTCGCTCGACGGGGGCCTGGCGGTGGCCGTGCCCGGAGCGGTGCGGGGCTATGCCGAGCTGGCGCGTCGCTTCGGCACCCGGCCCCTCTCCGCGCTCACCGCGCCGGCGGCGCGCCTGGCGGCCCGGGGCTTCCCGGTGGGGCGGGTCTACGTGGAGAAGGTGCGGGACCGTTTCGCCTGCCTCGCCTCCCGCCCGGCCGCGGCCCGGGAGTTCCTGCCCCGCGGGGAGGACGGCCGCCCGGCACTGCCCGAGCCGGGCTGGCGGCTGCGGCGGGCCGACCTGGCGCGCACCCTGGAGGCCATCGGACGGCGCGGCCCGGAGGCCTTCCACCGCGGCCCGCTGGCGGTGCGGATCGCCGCCGCCGTCCGCGCCGAGGGCGGGGTGCTGACCGAGGCGGACCTGGCCGGCTACGCCACGGTGGAGCGGGCGCCGGTCGAAGGGCGCTACCGCGGCCGGCGCCTGGCCTCGGCGCCCCTCCCCTCGGCCGGCGGTGCCATGGTCGTGGCGCTGCTGCAGGGGCTGGAGGCCGAGGCGCCCCGCGCCGGCGGCTACCGGCCGGAGCGCTTCCTCCACGCCATGATCGAGCTCCAGCGGCGGCTCTTCGCCTGGCGGGCCGGGCCTCTCGGGGACCCGGCCTTCGCCGCCGGCGCGACGGCCGAGGTGGAGCGGCTGCTGTCGCCGGAGGGCGCCGCCGAGCTGCGCCGGGGCCTGGGGGAGCGGGCCGCGGCGCCCGAGGCGCCGGCCCCGCGCTCCGCCGGGCAGACGAGCCACCTCTCGGTGGTGGACGGGGAGGGGAACGCGGTCGCGCTCACCACCACCGTCAATGCGCTGTTCGGGTCCTGCGTGCTGGTGCCGGGGACCGGCATCCTCCTCAACGACCAGATGGACGACTTCGAGGCGGCCCCAGGGGTGCCGAACGTCTACGGCCTCGCCGGCAGCGGCGCCAATGTGCCGGCGCCCGGCAAGCGGCCGCTCTCCTCGATGTCGCCGACGCTGGTGTTCGGGCCGGGCGGCGAGGTGGAGCTGGCGGTGGGGGCGGCCGGCGGCGGACGCATCCCCACCGCGGTGGCGCAGGTGATCTCCCACCTCCTGGACGACGGCATGCGGCTCGACGAGGCGTTGGCGGCCCCGCGCCTGCACCGGCAGATCGAGCCGGACGCGGTGCTGGTGGAGCCGAACGGGCTCGAGGCGGCCACCGCCGCGGCGCTGGCGGCGCGCGGGCACCGGATCACCTTCCTGGAGCGTGCCAGCCTCGGCAACGTCCAGGCGGTGCGGGTCGACTCCTCCACCGGCTGGCGGGAGGGGGCGGGCGACCCGCGCCAGGAGGGGGTCGCGGCGGTTCCCTGATCGCCCGTGCTACGCTCGCGGCGATGTACTTCGACGCCCACCTGCGGGCCGGGGGGCTCGGCGCGCGCGACCTGGCCGACCTCCGCTTCTTCGGCGTGGCCGGGGCGCTCTGCCCCTCGGGCGACGACGTCACCCCGGCGACCGCTGCCGCGATCCTGCGCGCCTGGGCGGAGCTCTCCGGGCCGGTGCTGCGGCGGCTGCGCCGCGCCGGGCTCGCCGCCTACGTCGCGCTCGGGGTCCACCCGCGGCGAATCCCGTGGCGCGGCCTGGAGGCGCTGCTGGCCGAGCTGCCCGACCTCCTGGGCCGGCCCGGGGTGGTGGCCATCGGCGAGGTGGGCCTGGAGGAGGGCGGGCCGCGGGAGGAACAGGTGCTGCTGCGGCAGCTGCAGCTGGCGCACGACCTGCGGCTCCCGGTCCTGGTGCACACGCCCTGGAAGGAGAAGGTCCGCGTCACCCGCCGCACCCTGGCGCTCCTGCGCGAGGCGGAGCTCCCCGCCGCCCGGGTGCTGGTGGACCACGCCGACGGGCGCACCGTGCGGATGATCCGGGCCTGCGGCCACTGGGCCGGCCTGTCCCTCTCGGCGGGCCGGCGGGCGCGAGGGCCGGTGGAGGAGGCGTCGGCGCTGGTGGCCGAGCTCGGACCGGAGGGTCTGGTGCTCGACTCGGACGCCGGCGAGGGGGGCGGCGACCTGCTGGCGCTGGCGAGGGCCGCCGACCGCATGGCGCGCCGCGGCCTCTCCGAGGCGGTGGTGCGCCGCGTCTGCGGCGGCAACGCCCTCGCCTTCCTCGGGCTCGACCCCGGGCTGCTCAGGGCCGGGCCCGGCGGCCGGCGCGGGACCGGCGCCACAGGCCGCTCCGGCCGCCCCGCTTCTCCATGAGCTCGACCGACTCGATGCGCATGCCGCGCTCGTGGCGCTTCAGCATGTCGTAGACGGTCAGGCAGGCGGCGGCCACCGCCGCCAGCGCCTCCATCTCCACGCCGGTGCGGTCCACCGTCCGCACGGTGGCGGTGACGGCCACCCCGCGCGGTCCGGGCCGGGCCTCGACCTCGACGCCGGAGAGGGCCACCGGGTGGCACAGCGGAACCAGGTCCGGCGTCCGCTTGGCGGCCATGACGCCGGCCAGGCGGGCGGCGGCCAGCACGTCGCCCTTCTCGACCTCGCCGCGGCGGACGAGAGCCACCGTCTTCCGCGACATGGCGACCAGCCCGCGCGCCACCGCCACCCGCTCGGTGGGCGGCTTCCCGCCGACGTCGATCATCCTCATGGCGGCCCTCCGGGGGCGGCGGCCGGGCGGCCTAGTGGGCGCCCTGCTCGGCGAGCCAGCGCTCGGCGTCGATGGCGGCCATGCAGCCCGAGCCGGCCGCGCTCACCGCCTGGCGGTAGGTGGGGTCGGAGACGTCGCCGGCGGCGAACACCCCGTCCACGGAGGTTCGGGTGGAGGGGGGCTTCACCGTCAGGTAGCCCACCTCGTTCATCTCCAGCTGGCCGCGGAAGATCGCGGTGTTGGGCTCGTGTCCGATCCCCATGAAGACGCCCTTGAGCGGCAACACGCGGGTGGACCCGTCCTTGGTGCTCTTGAGTCGCACGCCGGTGACGCCCTTCTCGTCGCCGAGGACCTCGTCCACCACCGCGTTCCAGACCAGCTCGATCTTGGGGTTGGTCCGGGCCCGCTGCTGCATGATCTTGGAGGCGCGCAGCTCGCCGCGGCGATGCACCAGGTGGACCTTGGTGGCGAACTTGGTGAGGAAGGTGGCCTCCTCCACCGCCGTGTCGCCGCCGCCCACCACCGCCACCTCGGTGCCGCGGAAGAAGAAGCCGTCGCAGGTGGCGCAGGCGGAGACGCCGCGCCCCTGGTACTTCTTCTCCGAGGGGATCCCCAGCCACTTGGCCGAGGCGCCGGTGGCGACGATCACCGCGTCGGCGGTGTGGAGCTTGTCCTCCTGCCAGAGCTGGAAGGGGCGCCGCGAGAAGTCGACCCGGGTCACCTCGGCGCCGACCAGTCGGGTGCCGAACCGCTCCGCCTGCTTCTTCATCATCTCCATGAGCTGCGGTCCCATGATCCCGTCCGGGAAGCCCGGGTAGTTCTCGACCTCGCTGGTGATGGTGAGCTGGCCGCCGGGCTGGAGGCCCTCGAAGAGCAAGGGCGACAGGCTGGCGCGGGCCGCGTAGAGCGCGGCGGTGTAGCCGGCGGGTCCGCTGCCGACGATGACGAGCTTCTCGTGCTGGGCCATGGGGCTGGATCCTCGATCGGGAACGCGGGTCTTCTCTAGCGCCTTGGAGCCCCCTTGTCATCGGGAGGTTCGGGGCGCGCCCGGCCGGGCTGCCTGGTCCCGCTGGCCCCGGACCAGGAACCGCGGAGCCAGTCTCCCGCGGATGCGCCCTGGACCAGGGGCCGCTTCGCCCGGCCGCGGAGCACGCCGCCCCGCGCCGGGGCCGCGGAGCCGGCCTCCGCAGGCCGCGCCTCGGGAACCTCGAACGCGTGCGGCGATCGCAGTCCTCTCCACCCCGGTCGAGCACGCGGACCGCACGCGACCCGCCGTACCTCGTCCCGGCCGAGGACAAGCCGGCGAAGCGGATCCCGGCGCGGAGCGGTCGCTGGGTCAAAGCTGCGCCCAGAAGAGGATGCGCTTGTAGGTGTAGAAGTAGGGTCGCTCGTCCGGGAGCGCCGCGCGCAGCCGCACCCGGTAGCCTTCCAGGTAGCGGTCCCACAGCTCCCCGGGCAGCCGCTTCTGGTAGTCGGTGAGCAGCGTGCCCCGCACCCACTCGACCACGTCGTCT
>Ga0079037_100000300_pt1 | contig 21110 bp, 16 predicted proteins | sample Mud3Dept4metaG_FD_71479 | JGI IMG/M metagenome (GOLD analysis project Ga0079037, IMG submission 71479) | Freshwater wetland microbial communities from Ohio, USA, analyzing the effect of biotic and abiotic controls - Mud 3 Core 4 Depth 4 metaG | ecosystem: Environmental > Aquatic > Freshwater >... | reverse complement strand
GATCGACTGATCGACCGATCGACGGAGCGACCGAAAGACTGAGCGCCCGAGCGACCGCGAGACTGACAAACTGAGCGACCAACCGACTTGGTGTAAGGTAAAGGGCTCCGGCCGGGCTGTCAGCTGTCACCATGGCGAAACTGGTTATCGTGGAATCGCCTGCCAAGGCGAAGACGTTGTCGCGCTTCCTGGGCCCCAACTACCGGGTCGAGGCGAGCTACGGGCACGTGCGCGACCTGCCCGAGTCGGCCAAGGAAATCCCCGATGAGATCCGCGACCGCTCCTGGGGCCGCCTGGGCGTGGACACCGAGGGCGAGTTCAAGCCCTACTACGTTGTTCCGGCCGACAAGAAGCGGCACGTCGCGGCCTTGCGCGCGGCCCTGAAGGGTGCCGAGGAGCTGGTGCTCGCCACCGACCCGGACCGGGAGGGCGAGTCGATCAGCTGGCACCTGACCGAGCTGCTCCGCCCGAAGAAGGGCCTGCCCGTCCGTCGGATCGTGTTCCACGAGATCACCGAGGACGCGGTGCGGGAGGCGCTGGAGCACGCCCACGACTCGGTGGATCAGGATCTCGTGCGGGCCCAGGAGGCGCGCCGGATCCTCGACCGGCTCTACGGCTACACGATTTCCCCCGTGCTCTGGAAGAAGGTCCAGACTGGCCTCAGCGCGGGTCGGGTCCAGAGCGTCGCCGTCCGCCTCATCGTCGAGCGGGAGCAGGAACGGCTCGCCTTCCGGGTGAGTGCGTACTGGGATCTCGAGGCGCGGCTCGCTGCGGGCGAGACCGTCTTCGCCGCCACGCTCGTGCGGCTCGGCGACGCGCGTGTGGCCACTGGCAAGGACTTCGACCCTGACACGGGCCGGCTGTCGGCGAGCGGCGTCCGACACCTCGAGGAGGCGGATGCGCAAGGTCTCGCCGCCGACCTCGGGGCGCGGCTGCCGTGGCAGGTGACGGCCGTCGACGAGCGCCCCACCGCGCAGCGCCCCGCGCCGCCCTTCACGACCTCCACGCTGCAGCAGGAGGCGAACCGGAAGCTCGGGTTCTCCTCCGAACGGACGATGTCGATCGCGCAGCGCCTCTTCCAGGGCGTGGACATCGGCGGGGGCGAGATGGAAGGCCTCATCAGCTATCACCGCACCGATTCGACGACGCTCAGCGAGAAGGCGCTGTCGGAGTCGGCGCGGTTCATCAGGCAGTACTACGGCGAGGGTTACCACCTCCGGCGGCAGTACCAGACGCGGGTGCGCAACGCGCAGGAGGCCCACGAGGCCATCCGGCCCACCGACTTCCGGCTGACGCCTGCGGAGCTGCAGGGCCGGCGCGTGCTCGACGCCGACGAGGCTCGGCTCTACGAGCTCGTCTGGAAGCGGACGATTGCCTCGCAGATGGCCGACGCGCGGCTGCTTCGCACCACGGTGGAGATCACGGCCCGCGACGCGGCCGGGACGCCGGCGGTGTTCACCGCGACGGGCAAGGCGATCCAGTTCCCCGGGTTCCTGCGCGCCTACGTCGAGGGGAGCGACGACCCCGGGGCCGAGCTGGGCGACCAGGAAACCCTGCTGCCGAACCTGACCGTGGGCGACGAGGTGGCGGCACCGGGCGCCGGCGCGGTGCTCGCCCTCGCCGAGGTGCAGCCCAAGGGACACGAGACGGCTCCGCCTCCCCGCTACACCGAGGCCTCCCTCGTGAAGCGCCTCGAGGAGGACGGCATCGGCCGGCCGTCCACCTACGCGCCGACGATCGAGACGATCCAGCGGCGCGGTTACGTCTTCCGCCAGGGAAAGGCCCTCGTCCCGAGCTTCACGGCGTTTGCCGTCACCGAGCTGCTCAAGAAGCACTTCGCCGAATACGTGGACGTGGGGTTCACGGCGCGCATGGAGGACCTGCTCGACGACATCTCCAACGGCAAGCGTGACTGGATCGACTTTCTGCGCGAGTTCTACCGGGGCGGGGGCGAGGAAGGCCCGGGTCTCGAGACGAAGGTGCAGCAGACCCAGGAGATCGACTACCCGGCCATCGATCTCGGCGAGGACCCCGCCGGCGGGCGGATCATCGTGCGCATCGGGCGGTACGGCCCGTTCCTGCAGCGCGGCGAGGGCGGGCCCGGCAACACGGCCTCGCTGCCCGACGACCTCGCTCCGGACGACCTGGACGTGGCCAAGGCGGTGGAGCTGCTCGACAAGAAAGCCGCGGGTCCCCGCGTGCTGGGCCGGGACCCGAAGACGGGCCAGGACGTGCTCGTCATCCACGGCCGCTTCGGCACCTACGTGCAGCTCGGGCGCTCGCCGGAGCGGGGCAGCAAGGCACCCAAGCCGTCACGCGCCTCGCTCGTCGGCGGCCTCACCGAGCAGACGGTGACGCTCGACGACGCGCTGCGGCTGCTCGCGCTGCCGCGCGAGCTCGGCCCGCACCCGGATGACGGGCAGGTGGTGGTGACCAACTTTGGGCGGTATGGACCCTACGTGAAGCACGGCTCGGAATTCCGTTCGCTCGAGTCCGAGAGCGACGTGTTCACGATCACGCTCGAGGGAGCGGTGGCGCTGCTGCGCGAGCCGAAGCGATCGCGGCGGCGACAGGCGGCGGCGCCCAAGCGCGTGCTGCGGGAGCTCGGCGCCCACCCGCAGAGTGGTACCGCCGTGCGCATCCTCGACGGCCGCTACGGCCCGTACGTCACCGACGGCGCCACCAACGCCTCGCTCCCGAAGAACGCGTCGCCCGAAGCCCTGACGATGGAGGAGGCGCTCGCGTTGCTCAACGCGCGCGCGTCGAGCGGCCCCACACCGGCGCGGCGCATCGCGCGTGGCGCCCGGCGCGCGCCGGTGAGGCGGAAGACGGCGTGATCAGTTGGGGCGGCCACAGGGCCAACCGTGACGGGCTCCGGCCTCCGTGTTCATGGGTGACCAGCCCTCCGTCCTGATCGTCGGTGGCGGGCTCGCCGGCTGCGAAGCGGCGTGGCAGGCGGCCGCGCGAGGCGTCCAGGTCGAACTGCTCGAGATGCGGCCCCTTCGCCCCACGCTCGTGCACCGCACCGACCGGCTGGCCGAACTGGTCTGCAGCAACTCCTTCCGTGGCGACAAGCTCGACAACGCCGTGGGGCTGCTCAAGGAGGAGATGCGGCGCCTCGGCTCGCTCGTGATGCGCGCCGCCGATGCGGCGCGCGTGCCGGCGGGCGCCGCCCTCGCCGTGGATCGCACCCACTTCTCGGCGGAGGTCACCGCCGCCATCGCGTCGCATCCCGGCATCGCCCTCCGTCGCAGCGAGGTCACCGACATCCCGGCCTCCGAGCCGGGCCGTCCGGTCGTCATCGCGACGGGACCGCTCACCTCCGACACGCTCTCCTCACGCATCGCCGCCTTCGTGGGCCGCGAGCACCTGGCCTTCTACGACGCCATCAGCCCAATTGTCTCGGGGGAGAGCCTCGATCGTTCGAAGGTGTTCCGGGCGTCACGGTGGGACCGCAGCCTCGGGCCGCGCTCCGCGTCCGACGACGCCACGAGCCCTGCGTTCGACGGAACCGCGAGTCCGGCGGCCGATGGAGCCGCGGGCCATTCAGGCCCGCGGGCAGCAACCTGCGGCGTCGACGACGGACAGGGCGACTACCTGAACTGCCCGCTCACGAAGCAGGAGTACGATCGGTTCCACGATGCGCTCGTGGCGGCCGAGTCGGCCACGGTGCACGACTTCGACTGTGCCGTGTTCTTCGAGGGGTGTCTGCCCATCGAGGTGATGGCGCACCGCGGGCGCGACACGCTGCGGTTCGGCCCAATGAAGCCCGTGGGCCTCGTCGACCCGCGCACGGGACGGCGGCCCTACGCTGTGGTGCAACTGCGGCAGGACAACCTCGCCGGCGACCACTTCAGCCTCGTCGGGTTCCAGACGCAGATCAAGTGGGGTGACCAGCAGCGCGTGCTGCGCCTCATCCCCGGCCTCGAGCAGGCCGAGTTCGTCCGAATGGGCATGGTGCACCGCAACACCTACATCAACGGGCCCACGGTCCTGCGGGACACCTGGCAGACGCGCCGGCGTGACGACCTGCTCTTCGCGGGGCAGGTGTCGGGCGTGGAGGGCTACGTGGAGTCGGCGGCCTCGGGGCTGCTCGCGGGCGTCAACGCGGCCCGGCTCGCGCACGGCGAGGCGCCCGTGGTGGCTCCACGCACGACGGCCATCGGGGCGCTGGCGTTCTACGTGTCGAACGCCGACCCGGCCCACTACCAGCCGACCAACATCACCTTTGGCATCATGCCGCCGCTCGAGGCGCCACCGCGCGACAAGGCGCGGCGCAAGATGCTCGTGGCCGAACGCGCACTCGCCGATCTGGCCCGGTGGATGGACGGATGGGCAGGCCACTGACCACGCCGCTGGCCGAGCACGTCGCGGCCTTCCTCGAGTACCTGCGGCTCAACCGGGGCGCCTCGGCCCACACGGTGCGCGCGTACGAGGGGGACCTCACTCAGCTCGTCACGTCGATCGCGGCGGCCCGGGGCTCCCGGCGGTCGGAGGTGCTGGCGGAGCACCTCGACACGACGGCCGTGCACGGCTTCCTCGCCGACCTTCACGCACGCGGCGCGTCCCGCGCCTCCACGGCGCGCCGGGTGGCGGCCGTACGCACCTTCGCGCGGTTCCTGCGGCGCGAGGAGATCATCAGCCACGATCCGGCCGCACTTGTCGGCACGCCACGGCTCGAGAAGAAGGTGCCGCCACACCTCGAGGTGGACGAGATGGCGCGCCTGCTCGAGATGCCCGACGTCAGCACGCCGCTCGGGCGGCGCGACCGGGCGATGCTCGAGCTGTTCTACGCGTCGGGGCTACGGCTGAGCGAGCTCGTTGGGCTCGATCTCGACGCGCTCGACCTGCCGGGGCGGATGGTGCGCGTGCTCGGCAAGGGCGGCAAGGAGCGGGTGGTGCCCTTCACGCGGAGTGCGGCGACGGCACTCGGGGCGTGGCTGCGGGACCGGGACGCCGTCGCGGCCCGTGCCGCGGCCTCACCGGCGCGGGCCCCCCTGCCGACGCGCGCGGGCCGGCGGCGCTTCCGCGCGGAGGAGACCGCCCCGGTGTTCCTCAACGCGCGCGGCGGCCGGCTCTCGGGCCGCAGCGTGCATCGCCTGGTGCGGCGCTACGTGGGGGCCTGCAGCCTTCGGTTCGGGGTCAGCCCGCACGCGCTGCGCCACTCTTTCGCGACCCACCTGCTGCAGAACGGCGCCGATCTGCGCGCCATCCAGGAGTTGCTCGGACACGTCCGGCTCTCCACGACCGAGCGCTACACGCACGTGAACGTGGCGCAGCTGCTCGAGGTCTACCGCAAGGCGCACCCGAGGGCCTGACACGGCGTCCGGCGGGCACAGGGGCGGGCTGGTGGTGCACGGACGGGGGTAGGGCCGCCCGCCGGCCGCAGTGCCCGCCTCGCACGGGCGCTCCTCCGATGGCGCGGTTGGTTGGCGGCGGTGCCGCGATCCCGGCGGCCGCCGCGGCCGCGATGCTGCGTCGGCGGCACCGACGAGGCCGCGGCCCAGCGCCTCCTGCGGCCAATCGGTGGGGTCGCCGAGGTATGGCCGTTGCAGCGCCACCTGCAGCCCCCGAAGCCGGCGACGGCTGTCGAGCGCCGCCTGGTCAGCGCACGGCTGGGTTCGCGCTCTTGTGGCGGCTGTCGGGGCAGGGGAGGACACCATGATCGCCCCGTCCATCAGCCAGTTCCTTCAGCGCTCTGGGGTTCCGTTCACGGTGGTTGCCCATCGGACGGCGTTCACCGCCCAGGAGGACGCCGCGGTGATGCACGTCCCCGGGCGGATGTGGGCCAAGACGGTGGTGTGCCTGGCCGATGGGGAGCCGGTCCTCGCCGTGCTGCCGGCTCACTATGCCGTCGACATCGGACAGCTGCGCCAGCTGGTCGGAGCGACGGCCTTGCGGCTGGCCAACGAGGTGGAGCTCGCGCCCCTTTATCCCGACTGCGAGCTGGGGGCCATGCCGCCGCTCGGGCCGCTTTTCAACCAGCCCGTCTACGTGGACGAGAGCCTCACGGCCGACAAGGACATCCTGTTCAACGCAGGCACGCACACCGATGCGGTCCGGATGTCCTTCGACGACTTCATGAAGCTCGTCCGACCGCGCGTGGGCGTCTTCGGCCGCCGCCCCGGCCCGCGGTTGCACTGACCGGGGAACGGCACCGGGGCCGTGGCCGAGCGGGCACGGAGGCCGTTGCGGCCCCTGCCGCGGCGGGACCTGGAGGCCGCTGTGCGTCTGCGCCGAGTCACCCCGCAAGCGCCAGCGGGGGCGGCATGCGGCGTGAGCGCGGGAAGTCGATCCCGAGCGTCTTGATTTTGTAGTTCATCACGCGGGGGCTGATCGACAGCAGTTCGGCCGCGTCCTTCTGCACCCAGTTGCACATCTTCAGCGCCTCGACGAGCGCCTGCCGCTCGATCTGTTCAAGCGGGATGCCCGTTGGCGGCAGTTTCACCACCGGCGCGGCCTCGCCCGGGTCCATCGACGGCTGGTCGCCCACACGGAGATCGCCTGGGGCGATGAGCCGCCCGTCGGCGAGGAGCACCGACCGCTCCACCGTGTTCTCGAGCTCACGGATGTTGCCGGGCCAGTTGTAGCGTATGAGCAGCTTCACGGCCTCGGCCGTGAACCCGTCGACCTTCTTCTTCAGCTCGCCCGCGAACCGCCTCACGAAGAACTCGGCGAGCGCCGGCACGTCCTCCTTGCGCTCGCGCAACGGCGGCATGTCCACCGACACGACGTTGAGCCGGTAGTAGAGGTCCTCGCGGAACTGCCCGGTCGCGACCATGGCCGCGAGGTTTCGGTTGGTGGCCGCGATCAGCCGCACGTCCACGCGGATGGTGCGCGTGCCGCCCAGCCGCTCGAACTCGTGCTCCTGGAGCACGCGCAGGATCTTCGCCTGCGTGTTCGGGCTCATGTCGCCCACCTCGTCGAGCAGCAGTGTGCCGCCGTCGGCCTGCTCGAAGCGGCCGATACGCTGCCGGTCGGCGCCGGTGAACGCGCCCTTCTCGTGCCCGAACAGCTCCGACTCGAGGAGGTTCTCCTGCAGGGCCGCGCAGTTCACCTTCACGAAGTTGCGCGCGGCGCGCAGCGAGTTGTGATGGATGGCCCCGGCGATCAGCTCCTTGCCGGTCCCCGTCTCCCCGCGGATCATCACGGTGGTGTTGCTGCGGGCCACCTTCTTCACCACCTCGAGCACGCGCTGCAGCGCCCCGCTCGCGCCCACAATCCGGTCGAACTGGTAGATGTCCTGCTGGGTGTGGCGGAGGTAGTCGATCTCGTGCCGGAGGCGCCGATGTTCGAGCGCCTTGGCGATCTTCACCTCCATCTCCTCCACCTCGAAGGGCTTCGGCACGTAGTCGAACGCGCCGATCTTCATCGCCTCGACGGCCGTGTGCACGGACCCGAACGCGGTCATCAGGATCACCGCCGTTTCGGGGTGCAGGCTGCGTGTCGTCTTGAGCACCTCGAGGCCGTCGGCACCGCCCATGCGGAGGTCGCTCACGACGACATCGAAGCTCGTCTCGTTGACGCGCTGGAGGGCGAGGTTGCCGTTGCCGGCCTCCTCGACGTCGTGGCCGGCCTCCGAGAGCGCACGGGCAAGCCCGCGTCGGAGGGAGTCGTGGTCGTCGGCGATGAGGATTCTGCCCATGTGGTGCGCTCGCTTGTCATTGACCCGGGACGGCACTCGCCCGCCAGCGTGTCGCCTCTCGTGCCTCGTGCCTGGTGCCTCGTGCGTCGGCGTGCCGGGTGCCTCGTACTTCGGCGGGCTTCGTGCCTGGTGCCTCGTGTGCGCTCGCGCTCGGACCATCACCCGGATCGACACGCCGGCCAGCCCGAGGTCCGAGACCCCAGGCCCGCCGAGGCCCGAGTTCCGAAGCCCGCCAAAGCACGAGGAACGAGGCCCGAAGCATCACGGCGTCAGTTTCCTGCTACCGGCAGCACGATTCGGAACGTGGTGCCGTGGTCGGCCGCGTCGAGGTCGATGCGGCCCTCGTGCGCGTCCACGATCTTCCGGACGATCGGCAGGCCGAGGCCGGAGCCGCGCGGCTTGGTCGTGAAGAACGGGCTGAAGATCCGGTCGCGGAGCTCCGCCGGAACGCCCGGCCCATCGTCTGAGACGGTGATGACCACCGCGCCGTGCGAGAGCGGCTCGTCGGGTGCCGGGTCCTGTGGCGCCACGAGGTGCATCGCGCTCACGCGAACGGTGCCCCGGCCGCCGAGCGCCTCGAAGGCGTTCGTCACGAGGTTGGTGAACAGCTGACGCAACTGCTGCGCGTCGGCTTCGATGGCCGGCAGCGTCCGCGGCAGGTCCACGTGCACGCGCACCTCGCCGCGGGCAGCTTGGCCGTCGGCGAGCTGCACCGCCTCGTCGAGCAGGCGCGCGAGCGACACCGGCTCCACCTGCAGGCGGATCGGCCGCACGAACTCGAGCACCTCGAGCACGATCGCATTGGCGGTCTTGGCTTCCTTGATGATGTCGGTGAGCAGGTCGGCGTCGGGGCCGGTCGGCACGCGTCGCCTCAGCAACCCCGCCATCACTTCGATGCCCGCCAGCGGGTTCTTCACCTCGTGGGCGATGGCGGCCGCCATCTCGCCGAGCGCGGCGAGCCGGTCGCGCAGGCGCTCTCGCTCCTCGAGCTGCTCGACGCGCGTGAGGTCCTTGAAGAACAGCGCCGCACCGGTGATGCGCCCGCGGGCGTCGCGCACCTGCGACAGCGTGTAGCCGATCACGCGGCGGCTGTCCCGCAGCCGCAGCTCGGCGCGGTTCGGCAGGTTCGTGAGCTCGAAGGCGGAACCGAGGATACGGACGATGTCCGGTGCGGCGCGGAGGACGTCGTGGTAACGACGTGCGTGGTCGTGTGGCCCCGGACGGATGCCCAGGATCCGGTACGCTTCGGCGTTGATCGTCGCGATGCGGCCGCTGCGCGTAATGGCGATGACGCCGTTGCGCATGCCCACGACCATGTCGCGGAAGAAGGTGGCCGGCACGGGAGACGCCGATCGCGCGCGCGCCGCGGCGGCGCGGCCGGGGGCGGCATCGTCGGCAGGGATCGGCGAGAGCGGCTGGGCCATGGCTGGGGAGCGGCGACGAAACCGTGGGCCCGTGACGAAACCGTGCGGGCCGTCCGGCGCCGACACCCGAGCAATCGGCAGGGGATGACAGAACTGTAATGACGCCCTGCGCCTTGCGCCAGGTTCTGCCGCACGCCGGACGTCTCGCGCGACCGACCCGCGGCGCAGCGGGTCGAGGTAGACTGGCGCGCCATGAACGCTCTCCGTGCTCGCGCCGCCGGGTTGCTGCCGATCCTCCTGTGCCTGTTCCTGGCTTCACCGGGGGAGGCGCAGACCGCGCCGCCGGGCGTGGCCCGGCACGTCGTCATCGTGACGCTCGACGGCATGCGCTGGCAGGAGGTCTTCACCGGAGCCGATCGCGACTACTTCAAGCGCGACGCCCAGGGCAACGCCGGTGAGCCCGAGCGGCGGTTCTGGCGCGCCACGCCAGCCGAACGCCGCGCCACGCTGATGCCGTTCCTGTGGGGGACCGTGGCCACGGAGGGGCAGATCCTCGGCGATCCGGCTGTTGGCAGCACCTCACGCCTCACCAACGGGCTGTGGTTCTCCTACCCCGGCTACAGCGAGATCTTCGCCGGCGTCGCCGACCCGCGCGTGGACAGCAACCGCAAGGTGCCCAACCCCAACGTCACGGTGCTCGAGTGGCTGAACCGCCGGCCGGGGTTCGAAGGCAAGGTGGCGGCGTTCGGCTCGTGGGACGTGCTGCCGTCGATCCTCAACGTCGACCGCAGCGGACTGACAGTGGGCAGCGGCCACACGCTCGTGGCGTCACCAGCCACGGACCGCGAGCGCGCCATCAACGAGCTGGCCAGCGACCTCCCGCGGTACTGGGAGTACGGCCCCTTCGACGCACCGGTCCTGTATGCCGCGCTCGAGCACCTGCGCATGAGGCAACCCCGGGTGCTCTACATCCTGCTTGGTGAGACCGACGAGTGGGCGCACGAAGGACGCTACGACCTGTACCTGGATGCCGCCTTCCGCGCCGATCGCTTCATCGAGCGGGTGTGGGCCACGCTGCAGGGCATGCCGGAGTACGCGGGCCGTACGGCGCTGCTCGTGACGACCGATCACGGGCGAGGGGCGACGACGACGGACTGGACGGATCATGGGCGGGAGGTGCCGGCCGCCGAGCGCACGTGGATGGCGCTGCTGGGCCCCGGCGTGCCTGCGCGAGGCGTGCGACGCGACGTCACCGTGACCACGGCACAGGTGGCCGCGACGATCGCGGCGCTGCTGGGCGAGGACTTCCGTCAGGGCGTTCCCGCGGCCGCCCCGGCGATTGATCTGGGGCGGTAGATGCCTGGCGGGGCCGAAGCCCCGCCCCGCGCACGACGCCCAACGACGCACGCCGAGGCCCCAGCCACCACGCACGCCGAAGCCCCAGGCCCGAGGCAGCGCAGGGATCAGCCCAGGTCCTGCAGCTGCTGCTGCAGCTCCTCCCACTGGTGCATGAGGTCGCCGAGGTCCCACATCAGCGCCTGGTGGCGATCGGCCGCCTGCCGCGACGCGTCCTTGTCGGCATAGAAGTCGGGATTCGACAGCTCGGCCTCGAGGCGCTTCATCTCACCCTCGCGCTGCGCGATGCGCGCCTCGATGTCGGTGACACGAGCCTGCAGCGCATCGGCGGCGCGCTTTCGGCGTCGCGCCTCGGCCTCGAGCCGCTTCTTCTCCTCGCGCTCGCGCGCCCCCGCAGCGGCCTCGGCTGGCGCTGCCGTGATGCCGCCCGGCTTCGGAACAACGGCAGCCTGTCCGGACGTCTGCCCGTTGCCGCCCGCGGCCGCGCCCGAGTGTCCGCGGGCCTGCGGCGGCTGCGCCCCGCTGCCCTTGGAGACCGGCGCGGCTGGCGGTCTCACCACGGTGCGCACAGTGCCGCCGCCGTTGCCGCCCCGCGCGCGCTCCGCCTTGCTCCAGCGGAACTCCTCGTAGCCGCCCGGGTAGACGAGCGCCTCGCCGTTGCCCACCTCGATCACCTTCGTCGCGAGGCGGTCGATGAAGTACCGATCGTGGCTCACGAGGATCAGCGTGCCGCCGAAGTCCTCGAGCGCCTCGAGCAGCACGTCCTTGGAGTCGAGGTCGAGGTGGTTGGTGGGCTCGTCGAGCAGCAGCGTGTTCGACGGCCGCAGCAGCATCCGCGCCACGGCGAGCCGCGTCCGCTCGCCCCCCGACAGCACCCCCGCCTTCTTGTGCACATCGTCACCCTCGAACAGGAAACCCCCGAGGATCGTGCGGATCATCGGCACCATGTTCGTGGGCGACCCGTCGGCCAGGGTCTCGTAGACGGTGCGCGTGGGGTCGAGCCGCGTGGCCTCGTCCTGCGCGAAGTACTGCATCACCACCTGGTGGCCCTCTTCGCGCGTGCCCCTGTCGGGGGGATCGACCCCAGAGAGCATTCGCATCAGCGTGGACTTGCCCGCGCCGTTGGGCCCGATGAGCGCCACGCGGTCGCCGCGCTCGAGCAGCAGCGAGAGGTCGCGGAACACCACCGTGTCGCCGTAGGCCTTGCGCACGTGCTCGAGGCGCAGCACGGTGCGGCCGCTCTTCGCGCAGGCAGGGAAGGTGAAGCGCACGCGCTTGCGCGCGGGCGGCACGTCGATGGGGACGATCTTCTCGAGCGCCTTGACGCGGCTCTGGACCTGCGCGGCCTTGGTCGCCTTGTACCGGAACCGGTCGATGAACAGCCTGACGCGCGCGATCTCCTCGTCTTGCTCCTTCTTGGCCTGGCGCAGGCGGTCCATGCGCGCCTGGCTCTCGCGCAGGTAGTCGGTGTAGTTGCCCGGGTAGTCGGTGAGCGTGCGCAGGTTCAGCTCGGCGATGCGCGTCGAGACGGTGTCGAGGAAGTAGCGGTCGTGGCTCACGAGGATGACCGCGTGCGGGTAGTCGACGAGGAACTCCTCGAGCCAGTTGCGTGCCTCGAGATCGAGGTGGTTGGTCGGCTCGTCGAGCAGCAGCAGGTCGGGGCCGCTCAGCAGCAGCCGTGACAGCGCGATACGCATCTGCCAGCCGCCCGAGAACGTCTCGGTGGGCTTCTCGAGGTCGTCCTCGCCGAAGCCCAGGCCGCGCAGCACGTGGTTCACCTTCAGGTCGATGGCGTAGCCGTCGCGGCGCCGGAACTCCTCCTGGGCCTCGGCGTAGCGCACGAGCATCCGCTCGTGCTCGTCCTCCGGCACGGCCGCGTCGCCGAGCCGCTCCTCGAGCGCGTGGAGCTCCGCCTTGAGATCGATGAGCCCTTGGAAGGCCGACTGCGCCTCGGCCAGGAGGGTGCGCCCGCCGTGCGTCAGGCCGTCCTGCGGCAGGTAGCCGACCGTCATCGCCGACGGCTTGACGATGGCGCCGGCGTCGAGGTCCTCGAGTCCTGCCAGCATCTTGAGCAGGGTGGTCTTGCCAGACCCATTGGGGCCGCAGAGCGCCACGCGGTCGCGGTCGCCGAGCTGCCAGGTGACCCCGTCGAGGAGCACCCGATCGCCGTACGCCTTGGTGAGGCCGGAGAGCTGGATCATGGAGCGGGCCGCGCCGTGGCGCGCAACCTCCGATCGTAGCATGACGGTGCCCCCCCTCGACCCGTCGGGGCGACCGGCCGGTCGCTCCGACGCCCCCCGTCCAACGACGCCCGCCCGTCGTCTAAGCTGGTGATGGACGCCGGGCAGGATGGGCCCGCCCGGCGGCCGGGGCCCACGGGAGTGACCGCCACCACCGACGAAGACCTCGTCGCACGGGCGATGGCCGGCGATCTGGACAGCTTCAACCAGTTGGTGCGCCGCTGGGAACGCCCGATCCATGCCCTCGCGTTCCGGGTGCTCGGGCGCGACGAGGACGCGCGGGACGTGGCCCAGGAGGCGTTCCTCCGCGCGTACCGCTCGCTGCCCGGGTTCCGGGGGCAGGCGAAGTTCTCCTCGTGGCTCTATCGCATCACGCTCAACCTGTGCCGTGACTGGATCCGCCGGCAGCGCCGGTCGCCCATCGTCGAGTCGCCCGAGGGGGTGGACGTCGTCGCGCTCGCGGCCGAGCAGGGGCCGGTCGAATCGGTCGAAGACCTCGTGAGCCGCAACGACATGGGCCGGGCCGTGGCGCGGGCGATGCGCAAGCTCACCGAGGACCAGCGGACTGCGATCGTGCTGAAGGAATACCAGGGGCTGACCTTCCAGGAGATCGCGGATCTCCAGGGTGTCCCGCTGAGCACGGTGAAGACCCGTTTGTACCAGGGGCTGGTGGTCCTGCGCCGCGAGTTGGAGCGCGAAGGTGTGCGCGGCGTGGGCGACGTGGTCCCGTTCGAGCCCCGGCGGCTCTCCCCGCCGGTGCCAGACACGCCATGACCGAGAAGCTGATCGACAGCTGTCCGTCGAAGGACGCGCTGGTGTCGTTCCTCTACAACGAGGCTGACGCGAGCACGCGGGCCGAGGTGGAGCGGCACGTGACGCGCTGTGCGGAGTGCCGCGACGAGGTGGCCGCGTTCGGCCGCGTCCGGACCCGGCTGGCCGCGTGGGAGCCGCCCGCGCTCGACACGCACCTCGCGGTGGCCGTGCCAGACGTGGCGCCGCGCGAGGCACGCCCCTGGATGACGCGGCCGGCCTTCATGGGCGCGGCGGCAGCCGTACTCATCCTCGGGATGTCGGCCGGCTTGGCCAACCTCGAGGTGCGCTACGACGCCAACGGCCTGTTGGTCCGTACTGGCTGGGCGCGAGAGCAGGCGGGCACGACGACCGCGGCGAACCCGCCCGCGCCGGCACCGACGAGGGTGGTCCCGGTTGGCGCCCCGACTGCCGGCGCGGCCCCGGCCGGCCCTGACAAGGTGGTCCCGTGGCAGGCGGATCTCGCGGCGCTCGCACAGGAGTTGCGGGGCGAGTTGGCGACGGCGGCCGCGGCGCAGTTCTCCACGGCGGCACCCGCTCGCGCCGCCACCGCCCCGAGCCAGTCCATCGATCCAGCGCTGTTGCGGCAGGTCCAGGCGCTCATCGATGAGAGCGAGGTGCGCCAGCAGCGCAACCTGGCGCTCCGCGTGGCTGAACTGGCCCGCGACTTCGACGTGCAGCGGGACGCCGACCTCGTGCAGATCGAGCAGGGGCTCGGCCGCATCGAGGGCCGCTCCGAAGCAGAGGCGGCCCGTTCGCGGGAGATGATGAACTACATCCAGCGGGTGTCGCAGCAGTTGCCCCCGCGCTAGCCCGTGTCGAACATCGCCATGCCCATGCGCTCCTTTCCGTCACGTGTCGTGAGGACGTTCGCCGCGGCCCTCGTCGCGGCGGTCACCGCCGCCGGCGCGGCGGCGATGCCGCAGGTGCCGGAGGTCCACGTAGTGCCGCCGGGGCCCACCCCGGCTCCTGTGGAGCCGGGGCTCCCCGGCGCGGCACCCGTCGAGGGGCGCGAGCCTTCCGACGCGCGGTACCAGATCCGCGTGATGGAGCGCGTGCTCGAGAGCGCGGTGCAGCACGGCGCGCAGGTGGTCACCCGGCAGATCCGGCAGGTGTCGCCCGAGTTGCTGGCGTTCACCGGGCCGGCCCGCGCACGCGGGTACCGGTTGGAGAACTACGGAGTGTTCTTCAGCGTCGAAGTGCCGGCCGTCCGGCGCAGCGTGGCCTGGAGCATGCGGACGCTGCAGCGGAGCGGCCCGGAACTGGGCCGCGCCATCGATGCGCTGCGGCGCTCGATCGAAGCCCAGGCCGACGCGCGGACGCGACGCGAACTGCAGCAGGCGCTGCGGCTCGTGGAACTGCAGGTCGGTCCGCTGCCGACGCCGCCCGGAGTCACGTCGGGGAGCGGGGCGCGCATGGCCACCGCCCAGGACGCGGCGCGTGCCGCCGAGCGACTCGCCGATCGCTCCGGACCGGAGGTCGAAGTGGAGGAACCGCCGGCGGCGGTGCGCGACCCCGGGGCCGCCTACGAGGCGGAGGTGAAGACGGCCCTGGCCACCGCCATGCTCGACTACAGTGGCCCGCTCGACCTGCACCCCGGCGACTGGCTCACCGTGGCGGCGCGGGACAACGACGACCGCCTCCTCACCGACCTCGCCGAGTCGGTGACGATCGTGCTGCGCGTACGTGCCAGCGATCTCACCGCGTGGCGAGACGGGCGGCTCACGCGCGAACAGGCGCTGGCGCGGGTGGAAGTGCGGGAGTTTTGATCGGTTATCGGTTGCTTCCTGCCCTTCAGCGACCCTTGTGTGGATTCGGGTTTCGGCGAGGCTGCCCGGGGGCGGCCGGCGCCCGCGCCTCCGGGCTGACGCGTCGGATCTCCGGGACTCGCAAGGCACCGACCACCGATGACCGACAACCGACAACCGACAACCGAAAACCGAAAACTGAGATTACAATCCCCCCTATGCCTCGATACCGCGAGCTCCGGGTTCCGCGTGGCATGGCGGCTGTCGCGTCGCTGCTGCTCGCCTGCGCCCTTCTCGCCACGGCGTGCGGCGCGTCGGTCGATGTGCAGAAGGCCCTCCAGGTGAGCGACCTCACGACGGGCTGGTACGACGCGGGGATCGTGAACGGCAAGAACAAGCTCGTGCCCACCGTCTCGTTCCGCGTGAAGAACGTCGGGTCCTCCACGGTGAAGTACGTGCAGCTCAACGCGGTGTTTCGGGTGATCGGCGACCAGGAGGAGCTGGGCTCGATGTTCGTCAAGGGCATCGGCGGCAATGGCCTCGCGCCCGGCGCGTACACCGAGACCTACGTGCTCCGATCGGCGCTCGGCTACACGGGCGAGCAGCCCCGTCACGAGATGCTCGAGCACAGCGGCTTCCGGGACGCGAAGGTGGAGATTTTCGCCAAGCCCGGCGCGTCCCAGTGGGTCAAGCTGACCGAACACACCGTCGCGCGCCAGCTCCTGACCCGCTGAATGCCCGGCCCGCGCCCGCCTGCCGTCCTCGACCGCCGTCTCGGTCCGGCCGACGCCGCGGCCGTCGTCGTGTCGAACGTCATCGGCAGCGGCATCCTGATCACGCCCGCGTTCATTGCTGCCTCGGCGCCCAACGCCACGGCCCTGCTCGGGGCGTGGCTGGTGGGCGGACTGCTCGCCTTCGCCGGCGCGATGGCGTACGCCGAGCTGGCCGCGCTGCGGCCGCGCGCCGGGGGCGAATACGTGTACCTGCGCGAGGCGTTCGGGCCGCTTGCCGCGTTCCTCACCGGGTGGACGTCGTTCGTGGCGGGCTTCTCCGGCGCGATCGCTGCCAGCGCCGTGGGCCTTGCGGGGTATCTCGGCCGCTTCCTCCCCGCGGCCGGCGACACGACGCCGCTCTTGGCCGTCCCGCTCGGCATCACCACGCTCACCGTGTCACGCCAGGCGATCGTGGCGCTGGTTGCGATCGCCCTGCTGTCGTCGGTGCACATCCGCGGCCTTGGGCCCGGCCGCGTGGTGCAGAACGCCCTCGCGGTGGGCAAGGTGCTGCTGCTCACCGGCTTCGTGGCGGCCGGCCTCTCGATCGGACAAGGGTCCATGCAGCACTTCGGCGGCGGCGCCTCCGCGACGGCCGGCGGGTTCCTCGTGGCGCTCATCCCGGTGATGTTCAGCTACTCGGGCTGGAACGCCGCGGCATACGTGGCCGAGGAGATCCGCGACCCGGGACGAAACGTGCCGATCGCGCTCGCCCTCGGCACCGGCGCGGTGGTGCTCGTGTACCTCCTGCTCAACGTGCTCTACATCTACGCGATGCCCGTGCCCGAGCTCGTCGGACTCAAGGTGCGCGTCGTGGACGCCGCCGCCGACCGGCTGTTCGGTGCGCAGGCCGGCGATGCCCTCGCGCTCGTCACGATTCTGATCGTGGCCGGCAGCATCAGCGCCATGGTGTTCGCCGGGCCGCGCGTCTACTTCGCCATGGCGCGCGACGGCCTGTTCCTGCCCCGCGCGGCGCGCGTGCACGGCCGCTACCGCACGCCCGCCTTCGCCATCGCCGCACAGGGCGTGTGGAGCGGGGTGCTCGTGCTGTCGGGCACCTTCGGGCAACTGGTGGACTATACCGGGTTCGCGGTGGTGCTCTTCGCGGGAGTCGCCGTCGCCGGGCTCTTCGTGCTGCGGTGGCGCGAGCCCAACGCGGTGCGCCCCTTCCGCGCCTGGGGCTACCCGCTCGCCCCGGGGGTGTTCGTGCTCGCGAGCGCCGCGATCGTCCTCAACGCCTTCGTGGCCAACCCCAGGCCCTCGATCGCGGGCGTGGCGGTGATTGCCGCAGGGCTGCCGTTCTATTTCTATTTCACGCGTTGGTCGGGGCGCGGATAGCGGCTCGCCGGGCGCGCACGCGCCCGGGTCCACGCGCTGTTCCTCAGACCCTGCCGCGCCGGCCGGACGCCGCACCGCGGGGCCGCCGCGTGGCCAGCAGTGCCGCCAACGTCCACACCGCCAGCGCCCCGTCGCACGCCGCAAAGAGCAGGAACGAGGCGGGGGAGCCGCGCAGCAGGAAATCCCGAACGAAGACGAGTGCGCCCGCGCCCTTGAGGAGCGGCCCCATCAGCCACAGGTAGGCGCGCCAGCGCTCAGGGTCGCGCCAGGGGAGGACGTACCCCAGCCCGATGCACACCAGGAAGAGCCCGTTGGTGTCGCCGAAGACGGGCGGGGATGGCGGCGGAACGCCGAACCACGCGGCCACCGTTGGCGCCCCCATGAGCAGGGCCACGCCGACGAGCACGTCGTACACGCCGGACACGAGCGCGACCCTTCGCAACATGGGACCGACGACGCCCTTTCGGCGAGCTGGGGGCGCCCCGGGCGGCGCCCTCTCTCGGCCAAATCTACCGCGACTCGTTCGGGCGCAGAAACGGAGGGGCGGAACCTCCGTGAGGCACCGCCCCTCTTCCGCCCGACGCTTCAGCCGCCGGCTGTCATGATCGTCAGTACGTCGTCGGTCCTTGGCCTTCCGGCACCAGGTCGCCATCGAGCGTCAGCGTGTGGTCGTACACCACGCGGATCTTGAACTCCAGCGGCACGAACCCCGGCTTCTTCACCGTGATGACGTGCGGGCCCACTTCGACCTTCAGCCGCTGGAACGCCCCGTCGAACTCGTCCACGATGCCCACGTAGTAGCCGTCCACGTGCACCGCGGCGTCACGCGGCTTCACCTTGAGGCGCACCGAGCCGAGCTCGTCGCTGTAGTCGTCGGCGTAGTACGGGCCGTAGGACCCGTAGTAGCCGTAGTCGAAGCCCCAACCGAACCCCCAGTAGGGCCACCAGCCGTAGTAGCCCCAGCCCGGGTACCAGTAGCCCCAGTCCCAATAACCGTTGCCCCAGCCGGGGTAGTAGGGCGGGTAGTAGCCCCCCCCACCGCCATAGTAGGACCGCGGGACCGCTGTGCCCGTCACCGCGCGCCCGTCACGCGACCGCGCGTAGGCCCCGGCACTCCCGCCGGAGCTCCGTCGTCCATCCGCCCGGTCGTACGTTCCGCCGTAGCTCCCGCCACGTCCGCTGCTCGGGCCCGAGCGCACCGCGGAGCCCGAGGACGACGGAGCCGAGCCGCGGCTGGACCCCGAGGAGACCCGCGACCCGCCGGACGAAGACGACGAGCCGCCGCCGCGCGGGACCGCGTGATGCGCCTGGTCGGCCCAGGCGAGCCCCCGGTTGAAGCCCGGCGCGCGGTCCGCCCGTGCGTCGGCCCGGCTCGTGGTGCCCGGGCCGCCATGATCCGCCACGCCGGTTGAACCAGACGACTCGGAGCTGCCCCGAGACTCGGCTCTATGCACCGGCGCCTCGTAGCGGGCCGGCGCCTCGTGCGACGGCGCCCGGTCCACCGTGACCGCGCGCTCCCGCTCCGGGGCCGGAGCGGGTCGCTCTTCCTGCGGGGCTGCGCTCCCAGGCGCCCCCGCCAACAGCAGGGCCAGGAACGTCGTCGTGCTCAGGATTCGGGTCATCATGGCCGGTCTCCGGGTGCTCGCCGCACCCGTCTGGCTTACTTCAAATGTGTTGCCAACCCCCCGACCGTCTCTGGGTCCAGAATACGCGCATTCCCGCTCGAGGGCGGCCGGAAGTGTCCTCCAGCCGGGATCCGATTGTCATCTGCCCAGGCCGTCCCTCAACGCGACACCTTCGCCGGCGTGACGCTCCCGCCCCCCGTCGGCGGCACAGTCGCTGTCGGGTTGTCTGCCGCGCGGTGCCGAGACGCCGCGCCACGAGGCGCCGGGCCCACCCCGAGCGCACGGTGCTGAGCGGGGGGCGTGAAGCAGACCCGGGCCTCGGGCGTCAGGCGTCGAGGCGGAGGCCAGACTCGGGCGCTAGGCGCAAGGTGCAAGGCGCTGGGCGCCAGGCGCAAGGCTGATAGACTGACCGACTACCATGACGACGTTCCATGCCACCACCGTGCTGGCCGTCCGGCGGGACGGCCGGGCCGTGCTCGCCGGCGACGGCCAGGTCACCTTCGGCACCACGGTCGTGAAGGACGGCGCCCGCAAGATCCGGCGTCTCTACAAGGACAGGATCCTGGCGGGCTTCGCCGGCTCGGCCGCCGATGCCTTCACGCTCTTCACCCGCTTCGAGGCGAAGCTCGAGGAGTTCCGCGGGAACCTCGAGCGCTCGGTTGTGGAGCTGGCGCGCGACTGGCGCACCGACCGTTATCTGCGCCGGCTGGAGGCCATGCTCATCGTGCTCGACCAGAAGTCCACCTTCCTCGTCTCGGGCACGGGGGATCTCATCGAGCCCGACGACGGGCTGGTGGCGATCGGATCGGGCGGGCCCTACGCGCTGGCGGCGGCGCGGGCTCTCCTGCAGCACTCCACGCTCGACGCTCGCGCCATCGCCGAACAGGCGATGCACATCGCGGCGGGGATTTGCATCTACACCAACGACCACCTCACGATCGAGGAGTTGTGAGGCAGTGCCCGGCCCTGAACGGGCCGGGCCTCCGACGGACTCCCGACTGAAAGACCGAGAGACCGAAAGACCGACGAAATGCCCACTCGCATGCCCGACCAGAACGCGCTGCTCGCCGAGTCGCTCACCCCGCGGCAGATCGTCGCCGAGCTCGACAAGTACGTCGTCGGCCAGCACAAGGCGAAGCGGGCGGTGGCCATCGCCCTCCGTAACCGCACGCGCCGGCAGAAACTCCCCGAGGAACTCGCCGAGGAGGTGGCGCCCAAGAACATCCTGATGATCGGGCCGACGGGCGTCGGCAAGACGGAGATCGCGCGGCGCCTCGCCCGCCTCACGCAGTCGCCGTTCATCAAGGTCGAGGCCTCGAAGTACACCGAGGTGGGCTACGTCGGTCGCGACGTGGAATCGATGGTGCGCGACCTCGTCGAACTCGCCGTCGGCATGGTGCGCGAGGAGCGGGTGCTGCTCGTGCGGGAGAAGGCGCGGGCCGCCGCAGAGGAGCGGCTGCTCGACCTGCTGTTGCCGCCCGCCTCCGCCCCGCCGGCGCCCGCCGGGTTCGGCGCGTTCGCCACCGGGCCCGGCGGGCTGCCGGCCGGCGCCGAGCCGGCGCCGGGTGCCGACGCCGCCTCGCGCACGCGCGAACGGCTGCGCGAGCAGCTCCGCGACGGCCTGCTCGATCACCGCGTGGTCGAGATCGAAACGACCGACCAGAGCCTGCCGTCCTTCGAGGTCGTCACGGGTTCCTCGGTGGAGGAAATCGGGATCAACCTGAAGGAGATGCTCCCGGGCTTCTTCCAGGGCCGTCAGAAGCGCCGGCGGCTGCGCGTGCTCGAGGCCCTCGAGCACCTCACGCGCGAGGAGGAACAGAAGCTCGTGGACATGGACACGGTGGCAAAGACCGCCATCACGCGTGTGGAGCAGTCGGGCATCGTGTTCATCGACGAGATCGACAAGGTGGCCGGGCGCGAGGGCGGCCACGGGCCCGACGTGAGCCGCGAGGGTGTGCAACGGGATCTGCTGCCGATCATCGAGGGCACCACGGTGAACACCAAGCACGGGATGGTGCGCACCGATCACATCCTGTTCATCGGGGCCGGGGCCTTCCACGTGTCGAAGCCGTCCGATCTCATCCCGGAGCTGCAGGGGCGCTTTCCGATTCGCGTGGAGCTCGAGGCGCTCGGCCGCGACGACTTCGTGCGCATCCTCACCGAGCCGCGCAACGCGCTCGTGCGCCAGTACACGGCGCTGCTCGAGACCGAGGG
>Ga0079037_100000299_pt1 | contig 21140 bp, 17 predicted proteins | sample Mud3Dept4metaG_FD_71479 | JGI IMG/M metagenome (GOLD analysis project Ga0079037, IMG submission 71479) | Freshwater wetland microbial communities from Ohio, USA, analyzing the effect of biotic and abiotic controls - Mud 3 Core 4 Depth 4 metaG | ecosystem: Environmental > Aquatic > Freshwater >... | reverse complement strand
AGGTTCGATCCCTGCAGCACCCACCACGGTAACGAGGAGTGGTAGTTCAGTCGGTTAGAATACCGGCCTGTCACGCCGGGGGTCGCGGGTTCGAGTCCCGTCCACTCCGCCATTCGTGAGGCAAACGGGGTATCCGCGGATACCCCGTTTGTCTTTCTGCGTACGAAAACCGTCAGGTACCGCACATGCTTCAGGAGATCAGAGAGAGGGCCCAGGGCTGGTTCGCATGGGCCATCGTCGTCCTCATCAGCATTCCGTTCGCGCTCTGGGGAATCCAGGAATACATGGGCTTTGGCCAAGTTCCCGTCATCGCCAAGGTCAACGGCCAGGAGATCACCGAGCGCGACCTAGACCTGGCGCTGCATCGGCAGCGACCCGAGCCCGGCGAGGCCGTGGATCCCGACGTCGGCCAGGCGCAGCGCCGCAAGGCGGTGCTCGACGGGATGATCCGGGAGTCGCTGCTGGTGCAGGCGGCCGAGACGATGAAGATGCGCGCCGGCGATGCCGCGGTCGTCGCGACGATCCGGTCGGTGCCGGCCTTCCAGCGCGATGGTCAGTTCGACATGCCTGTCTACCAGCAGATGCTGCGCCAGCAGGGGATGGCCGAGGCGGCGTTCGAGCAGCAGTTGCGCCGGCTGCTGGTGACCGACCAGCTGGTCGAGGGCATCCGAGGCTCCGCCTTCGTCACGGAGGCAGAGTTGCGCGACTCGCTCCGCCTGACCGAACAGCAACGCGACGTCGGGTACTTCGTGCTGCGCCGCGCGGACTTCGCCACCGCTGCCGCGCCGGCCGACGACGAGATCAAGGCCTACTACGAGCGGCACCGGGACGCCTTCATGACACCCGAGCGGGTCCAGATCGAGTACCTGGAGTTGGATGCCGCTCGGCTCGCCGCCGCCGTCAACCCGACCGAGGAGGCGATCAAGGGCTACTTCGAGGAGCACCGGGACGAGTTCGTGCAGCGGCCGCAGCGCAAGGCCCGTCACATCCTGCTCGCGGCGGATGCGGCCACGGCCGGCGACAAGCTGGCGGAGGTCGAGGCGAAGGCCAAGGCGACGCTCGAACGGCTGCGCAAGGGCGAGGACTTTGCGGTGCTGGCCAAGGAGCTCTCTGATGACCCGGGATCCGCGGCCCAGGGTGGCGATCTCGGCTGGTTCGAGCGCGGCGTGATGGTCAAGGAGTTCGAGGACGTGGCCTTCTCCCTGCCGGCCGGGCAGGTGAGCGAGCCGGTACGCTCGCCGTTCGGGTTGCACCTGATCGAGGTCACGGAGGTGCGCGAGAGCGACCAGCCGAGCCTGGATGCCGTCCGGGACCGGGTCGTGCAGGCGCTGCAGCGGGCGGAAGCCGAACGGCTCTACTACGACCAGGTCGAGCGGTTGAGCGACCTCACCTACGAGAACGCCGGCAGCCTGGATCCCGCCGCGGAGGCCCTCGGCCTGAAGCCGCAGCTGACCGATTGGTTCGGGCGCGAGGGCGGGCTCGGTGTCCTGGCGTCGCCGAAGGTGGTCGCGGCCGCGTTCAGCGAGGAGGTGCGCGGCGAGGGACGCAACAGCGACCCGATCGAGCTGGGACCCGAGCACACCGTCGTGCTGCGCCTGCGCGCCCACGAGCCCGCGCGGTTGCGTCCGCTGGAGGAGATTCGGGCCGAGGTCAGCGCGAAGCTGGTGGAGGAGAAGGCGGCGGCGGCCGCGCGGGCGCGTGCCGCGGAGCTGGTCGGACGCGCGCGGGCCGGCGAAGGGCTGGACGCCCTGGCGAAAGAGGCCGGGTCGGGCTACGAGCGGGTCGCCCGCCTGGGTCGGCGAGGTGCCGGCGTGTCCCCGGCCATCGCACAGGCCGTGTTCAGCCTGCCGCGGATCCCTGCCGGTGGCGCGCCGGCGTTCGCCATCGTCGACCTTGGCAACGGTGACGCTGCCGTCGCGGGCCTGTTCGGTGTCGAGGAGTCCAGCAGCACTGTCAACGAGGCGCAGGCGCAGGGCTTGCGGACCGCCTTGGCGGCGCAACAGGGGGCGGTGGATCTGACCCGCTTCCAGGAGGCCCTGCGCGGCCGGGCCGAGCTCGAGGTGAAGCCGTTGTCGGCCGAGCCGGGGCGGCCGCTCGACTGACGGGACGTCGCGAACGGCGTTGCCACCCCCGCGGGGGCGGCAACGCCGCCCGGCTCACATGCCCAGGATGTGGTACCCGGAGTCGACGTAGAGCACGTCGCCCGTGATCCCCGACGCGAGGTCGGAGCACAGGAAGGCCGCCGCATTCCCGACCTCGTCGATGGTGACGTTGCGGCGCAGCGGCACCTTCTTCTCGGCCTCGGCGAGCATGCTCTTGAAGTTGGCAATGCCGGCGGCGGCGAGGGTGCGGATCGGTCCCGCCGAGACCGCGTTGACCCGGATCCCCTCCGGCCCCAGGGCATCGGCCAGGTAGCGGACATTCGCTTCCAGGCTCGCCTTGGCGACCCCCATGACGTTGTAGTTGGGGACCACGCGCACGGCGCCGAGGTAGGTCATGGTCAGCAGCGCGCCCTTGCGGCCTTGCATCAGCGGCCGTCCCGCCTTGGCGAGGGCCGCGAAGCTGTAGGAGCTGATGTCGTGCGCGATGCGGAAGCCTTCGCGGCTCACCGCATCGATGTAGGTGCCCTCCAGCTGCTCGCGCGGCGCGTAGGCCACCGAGTGCACGATGCAGTCGAGGCCGTCCCAGCGCTCGCCGAGGGCCGCGAAGGCGGCCGCGATCTGCGCATCATCGGCGACGTCCAGCGGCAGGACGATCTCCGAGCCGCATTCCGTCGCCACCTCGTCGACACGCGACTTCAGCTTCTCGGTCTGATAGGTGAAGGCGAGCTCTGCGCCTTCGCGGTGCATCGCCTTGGCGACGCCATAGGCGATCGAGCGATTGCTCGCGACACCGACGACGAGTGCGCGTTTGCCCTGCAGGAATCCCATAACAGTGACCTCGCTGGTGCCGGCTGAGGCGCGGCTGACAGGGCCGGCCGGGGATGCGAAGATGATGTCGCCGCGTGTGCGCGGCAATTTAACGAAATCGTTCGCGACGGGCAAAAAGAACCGGGCCGATGAGCGCTGCCGCGCCGACACGCCGCTGCCGGGCCGGGTGGCTGGCGCTCAGCCTCCTGCTGGCGGGCGGCTGCGGCGAGGGTCCCTGGAACGATCCCCATGCAACGCCCGCCCCAGGCGAGCGGGTGATCTACAGCTCCTTCGAGGAACGGCCGAAGCACCTGGACCCCGCGCGCTCGTACAGCTCCAACGAGCAGCGCTTCATCGCCCAGATCTACGAGCCGCCCCTGCAGTACCACTACCTGAAGCGTCCCGCCGAGCTCGTGCCGCTGACGGCGGAAGCGCTGCCCGAGGTGACGCTGCTCGACGCCGGCAATCGGCCACTGCCGGCCGGCGCACCGCCGGAGCAGATCGCCTTCTCCGAGTACCGCGTGCACATCCGGCCGGGCATCCGTTACCAGCCGCACCCGGCCCTGGCGCGCGATGCCGCCGGCCGGCTCGTCTATGGCACCTTGCCCGATGAGCTCACAGCGCGGGTCCACAGGCTCGCCGATTTCCCGGTGACCGGTACGCGCGAGCTGACTGCTGACGACTATGTCTACCAGATCAAGCGGCTTGCCTACTCGCCCCTGCACTCCCCCATCGCCGGCCTCATGGCGGGCTACATCGTCGGCTTCGCCGAGTTCGGCAAGGCGACCGACGCGGCGCTGGCCGCACTACGGGAGCGCAGTGGGCAGGAGCACCCCTGGCTGGACCTGCGGGAGCACGCGCTGGCGGGTGTCGCGGCGGAGGACCGGTACACCTATCGCATCCGGCTCAAGGGGCAGTACCCGCAGTTCCGCTATTGGCTGGCGATGAGCTTCTTCGCTCCCGTTCCCTGGGAGGTCGACCACTTCCACCATCTGCCGGGGTTGCGGGAGAAGAACATCAGTCTCGACTGGTTTCCGGTGGGGACCGGCCCGTTCATGCTGACCGAGAACAACCCGAATCTGCGGATGGTGCTCGCCCGCAACCCGAACTTCCGCGGTGAGACCTATCCGCGGGAAGGGGAGGAGGGGGATGGCGCGGCCGGCCTGCTGGCCGACGCCGGGCAGCCGCTGCCGCTGGTCGATCGCGCCATTTACGGTCTCGAGAAGGAGGCCATTCCCCGCTGGAACAAGTTCCTGCAGGGCTACCACGACGCCTCCGGCATCACGTCGGACAGCTTCGACCAGGCGGTGCAGTTCGGCGCCAGCGGCGAGGCCACCCTGACGGACGAGATGCAGCGGCGCGGGATTCGCCTGGTGACCTCGGTCGAGACCTCCGTGTTCTATTTCGGCTTCAACTGGAAGGACCCGGTGGTCGGGGGCGACGGCGAGCGGGCGCGCCGGCTGCGCCAGGCCATCGCGATCGCCCTCGACTTCGAGGAGTTCATCTCGATCTTCCGCAACGGCCGCGGCGTGGCGGCGCAGGGGCCACTGCCGCCCGGCATCTATGGTTACCGGAGCGGGGTGGATGGCCTGAACCGCTACGTGTACGAGCTGGCGGACGGTGCGCCGCGGCGCAAGTCGATCGAGGCGGCACGGGCACTGCTCGCCGAGGCGGGCTACGCCAACGGCGTGGACGACGCCACCGGGCAGCCGCTGGTGCTGAGCTATGACACAGCGGCGACGGGACCGGACAGCAAGGCGCAGCTCGACTGGTACCGCAAGCAGTTCCAGAAGCTCGGCATCCAGCTGGTGGTGCGCGCCACCGACTACAACCGCTTCCAGGAGAAGATGCGCAAGGGGACCGCGCAGCTGTATTCGTGGGGGTGGAACGCCGACTATCCAGACCCCGAGAATTTCTTCTTCCTGCTCTACGGCCCGCACGGCAAGGCGGACCACGGTGGCGAGAATGCCTCGAACTATGCCAATGCCGAGTTCGACGCGCTGTTCGATCGCATGAAGAACCTGGCGGACGGGCCAGAGCGGCAGGCGCTCATCGACCGGATGACCGAGATTCTGCGTCACGACGGTCCCTGGGCCTGGGGCTTCTTCCCGACCGGCTTCACCCTGCACCATGCCTGGTACCGGAACGTGAAGCCGAACCTGATGGCGAACAACACGCTCAAGTACGTCGCCGTCGACGCGGCGCTGCGGCGGGATCGCCAGGAGGACTGGAACCAGCCGGTCGTCTGGCCGGCCGCGGCGGGGCTGCTGCTGGTCGCCGGCCTGACGGTGCCGGCGCTGATCGCACACCGTCGGCGCGAGCGGCGGAGCCTGCGGTGATTGCCTACATCCTGCGCCGGCTACTGTATGCGATCCCGATCCTCATCGGGGTGAACGTCATCACCTTCGTGCTGTTCTTCGTGGTCAACACCCCGGACGACATGGCGCGCATGCAGCTCGGGCAGAAGCGCGTCGGCGAGCAGGCCATCGAGAACTGGAAGCGGGAGCACGGTTACGACCGGCCGTTGCTCATCAACGCCGGCGCGCAGGGTGCCGCGACGGTCACCGACACGATCTTCTTCCAGAAGTCGGTGAAGCTGTTCCAGTTCGACTTCGGCCAGTCGGACAGCGGGCGCGACATCGGCTACGACATCGGCCAGCGCATGTGGCCGAGCCTGGCGATCGCGGTCCCCGTCCTGCTGGTGGGGCTGCTGATCAACATCAGCGTTGCGCTGCTGCTCGTGTTCTTCCGCGCCACCTACATCGACGTCGGCGGCGTCGTGCTTTGCGTGGTGTTGATGTCGGTTTCCGGCCTCTTCTACATCATTGGCGGCCAGTACCTGATCGGCAAGCTGCTGCGGCTGGTGCCGATCTCCGGCTACGACACCGGCCTGGCGGCGGCGAAGTTCCTGGTCTTGCCGGTGCTGATCGGCGTGGTCAGCGGCATCGGGGCGTCCGTGCGCCTCTATCGCACGCTGTTTCTCGAAGAGGTCAACAAGGACTATGTCCGCACCGCGCGCGCCAAGGGACTGGGCGAGGCCGCGGTGATGTTCCAGCACGTGCTGCGCAATGCGCTGATACCGGTCCTGACCGGCATCGTCGTCGTGCTGCCGCTGCTGTTCATGGGCAGCCTGCTGACCGAGTCGTTTTTCGGCATCCCTGGGTTGGGCTCGTACACGATCGACGCGATCGACATGCAGGACTTCGCCATCGTCCGGGTGATGGTGTTCCTCGGGTCGGTGCTCTACATCCTCGGCCTCGTGCTCACCGACATCTCCTACACCCTGGTCGACCCCAGGGTGCGCCTGGCATGAGGTGAGCCGTGCCGGTACCCGTCCTGCTCGCGACCGACGCCCTGTTCTTCACGCTCTTCCTGCTGTTGCTGGTCTTCGTGGCGATCGCCCGTCGGCGCGAGCACCTGCGCGCGCCCTGGCGCGCCGTCGCCCGCAGCCGGCTGGCGGTCGCCGCCACCGTGGTGCTCGGCAGCTACGGCGTGATCGGCCTGCTGGATTCCCTGCATTTCCATCCGCCGCTCGATGTGGCCGCGCACCGGCCCGGCCAGTCCCATTCCACCGAGGTGCTCAGCCTGTTCGACGTGCTGGTCGGCCCGCTTCGGACGCAGAAGGAGAAGACGTACTCCGCGCCACTTGCGACACACCTGTACACGAAGGAGTCGGTCGAGGGACCCGAAGGCGTCACGCGTGTGCATCCGCGCCTGCGCCATGGCGGGGCGCACCTTTCGGATCCCGAGCGCGACTGGGCCGGTGACGTCGCCTCGAGGGTCGGGAAGGGGCTCGCGCTCGCCGCGCTGATCTGGTCGGTCATCCTCGGGCTGGCGGCCTGGCGGCGCGGCCGACGCACCCGGGAGCCCGTCCCCCGGGCCGCGCTGGGCCTGCTGCGGGGCGAGGGGCCGCAGCCGAGCCACATCCTGTTCCTCACCCTGGCGGCCGTTTTGTCCATCGGTTGCGTCACGGCATGGCTCGCCGCCGGCTACCACGTCCTCGGCACGGACAAGGTCGGCCAGGACGTGCTCTACCAGGCCTTGAAGAGCATTCGCACGGGCCTGGTGATCGGCACCCTGACCACGCTGGTGATGCTGCCGGCGGCGGTTCTGCTCGGCGTGATGGCGGGCTATTTCCGCGGCTGGGTCGACGATCTGATCCAGTACCTCTACACCACGCTGAGCTCGATCCCCGGCGTGCTGCTCATCGCCGCCGCGATCCTGATGATGCAGGTCTACGTCGCCAACCACGAGGAGGCGTTCGCGAGCATCACCGAGCGCGCCGACCTGCGCCTCCTGTTCCTCTGCGTGATTCTCGGCGTGACGAGCTGGACCTCGCTGTGCCGGCTGCTGCGTGGCGAGGCCCTCAAGCTGCGCGAGCTCGACTACGTGCAGGCGGCGCAGGCCTTCGGTGTCGGCCACTTCACGGTGCTGCGCCGCCACGTGCTGCCCAACGTCCTGCACATCGTGCTCATCACCGTGGTGCTCGACTTCAGCGCGCTGGTTCTCGCCGAGGCGGTCCTCTCTTACGTGAACATCGGGGTCGATCCGACCACGGAGAGCTGGGGCAACATGATCAACGGCGCGCGCCTCGAGCTCGCCCGCGAGCCGGTGGTCTGGTGGTCGCTGGCCGCCGCGCTCGGCTTCATGTTCCTGCTGGTGCTGGCCGCGAACCTGCTCGCCGACGTGGTTCGCGATGCCCTCGACCCGCGCCTGAGGGCCGCACGATGACGCCGCCCGACGATCTGCCGTCCGCCGCCTCGCCGCTGCTGCGCGTGCGCGGGCTGCGAGTGCACATCGGCGCCGCCCAGGGCGGGATCCGGGCCGTCGACGGCGTCGACTTCGACATCCTGCCCGGCGAGACGTTCGCGCTGCTGGGGGAGTCCGGCTGCGGCAAGTCGATGACCGGCCTCGGCCTGATGCGCCTGCTCCCGCTCGGCGCGCAGGTGCTCGGCGGCGAGGTCGTGCTCGAGGGGACGGACCTGCTGGCGCTGCCCGAGGAGCGCATGCGGCGCGAGCGTGGTGGGCGGGTCGGCATGATCTTCCAGGAGCCGATGACGTCACTGAACCCGGTGATGGCTATCGGCGAGCAGATTGCCGAGGCGGTCAGGCTGCACGACCCGCCGCATCGGCGCGGCCCGCAGCCCCGCGTCGTCGAGCTGTTGCGGGCGGTGGGAATCCCCGACGCGGAACGGCGCAGCCGCGAGTACCCCCACCAGCTTTCCGGTGGCATGAAGCAGCGGGTGATGATCGCCATCGCCCTGGCGGGGCGGCCGAAGCTGCTCATCGCGGACGAGCCGACCACCGCGCTCGACGTCACCATTCAGGCCCAGGTGCTGCGGCTCCTGAAGGAGCTGCAGCGCTCGACCGGGATGGCCGTACTGCTGATCACCCACGACCTCGGCGTGGTGGCGCAGGTCGCCGATCGGGTGGCGATCATGTATGCCGGCGAGATCGTCGAGACGGCGGGTCGGCGCGCGTTCTTCGCCCAGCCGCGGCACCCTTACGGCCGCCTCCTCTTCGCGTCCCTGCCGGACGCCGCCAAGCGCGGCAGACCCCTCGCGGTGATCCCCGGCGCGGTCCCGCGGCTCGATCGCCGCTTTACCGGTTGCCGATTCGCCGACCGCTGCGCGCTGGCGGTCGAGGGCTGCCGCGCAGGGCCGGTGGGGTGGGCCGGCACGGTGCGGGAGGGGGTTCGCTGCGTCCGTGCGGACGACCGGGGCCCGGCCGACGCCAGCATCACCAGCGCCCCCGCCCGCGGGCAGGCGGGCGGCGAGTCGCTCCTCGAGGTCCGCGACCTGCGGGTGCACTTTCCGATCCGCAAGGGTGTCCTGCAGCGGGTCGTGGGGCAGGTCAGGGCGGTGGACGGGGTGTCGTTCGACATCCCTTCCGGCCGGACGCTGGCCCTCGTCGGTGAGTCCGGGTGCGGGAAGACGACGGTCGGCAAGTCGCTGCTGCAGCTGATCCGGCCGACGGCGGGCAGCGTACGCTTCGATGGCACCGAGCTCACCGAGCTCCGTGGCGGGCGCCTGCGCCGGCGGCGCCGGGAATTCCAGATCGTGTTCCAGGATCCCGCCTCGTCCATGAACCCGCGCATGCGGGTTGGGGACATCGTGGCGGAGGGGCTGGTGGCACAGGGGCTCGGCGGCCGAACGGCGGAGCGGCAGGCCCGGGTCGCCGCGCTGCTCGAGCAGGTGGGGCTGAGCGGTGACGCGGTGACCCGCTACCCGCACGAGTTCTCCGGCGGCCAGCGGCAGCGCATCGCGATTGCCCGCGCCCTGGCGCTGCAGCCCAGGCTGGTGGTCTGCGACGAGCCGACGAGCGCGCTGGACGTGTCTGTACAGGCGCAGATCATCAATCTTCTCGGAAATTTACAAGATAAATTTAATATTTCTTATCTGTTCATCACCCACAACATCGGCGTGGTCGCGTACCTCGCGCACGAGGTCGCCGTGATGTACCTGGGGCGGATCGTTGAGGCGGGGACGGTGGAGGAGGTGATGGGCGAGCCGTTCCATCCCTACACCCGTGCCCTGCTGGCGGCGGTGCCGTCGACCGATCCGGAACGTCACGCGGTGGCCGAAAAGCTCAACGGCGACCTGCCGTCGCCGGCGGCCCCGCCGTCAGGGTGCCACTTCCACCCGCGTTGCCCGCTTGCGACGGGCGCCTGCCGGGAGCGCTACCCGGCGCTGGGGTCGGTGGGGGCGACGCATCGCGTCGCCTGTCTGCTGTGGAGCCAATCCGAGGATTTCGGGGATAAGCGCCCAGGCAGGTAAGAATAAAGAAAACAATTATTTAAATGAATCAGTGAACTTCGTTTCTGAAGTCACGCACGTCAAGCCCCTGTTCCAGCCGTCTGCTCCGTGCCTCGGCGCCTCTGCGGTTTCGGGCCGAGCCGAGATGCGGCGGGTATGGCGTCTGTGAGGAGGCCTCAGCCCTCGCCGTCAAACCGGTTGCCCACGACCTGGGAGGTGCGCGGCGCCCCCGTCGGGATGGTCAGCCGCTGGCCCTCGCGCAGCGGCGTGTCCGGCTTGATCCGGTTGGCCCTGGCGAGCTCCGCGACCTCGACGCTGTGCTTCCTCGCCACGGCCCAGAGCGAGTCGCCCTTGCCGACGACGTGGGTGGTGTCGGGCGTACTCTCGGCCGCAGCGCTGTGCTGCGGCTTTTCCGCCAGGGCCACAGGCTCGGCCGGCGCCTGCGCAACGGCCGCAGCAGGCCGTTCCGAGGCAGGCTGCCCGGCGCGCCTGTCCAGCTCGGCAAGCAGGGTCGGCGCCTTCTCGACGGGCACGAGCAGGCTTTGCTGGCTCGGGAGCTGCGACCGCGTGCTCGCGAGACCCGGATTGAGATCCTTGAGCTCGCTTAGGGACATCTGCGCCAGTTGCGCCGCCAGCGAGAGGTCGATCTGCTCGGCGACCCGCACCGGCGTCACCTCCGGCTCGGCCGGGAGGTCCGACAGCTGCACTCCGAATGATCGGGGGTGCTTCACCACGCGGGCAGCGGCGAGCAGTCTCGGCACGTAGGCCTCGGTCTCGGCGGGGAGATCCAGCGACCAGTAGTCGGTGGGCTTGCCGATCTCCCGGTTGCGGGCGATCGCCCGACGCACCGTTCCGGAGCCGGCATTGTACGAGGCCAGAGCCAGCTCCCAGTTGCCGTCGAACTCTCCGGCCAGGGTCTGCAGGTAATCGAGCGCTGCGTCGGTCGCGGCGAGCACGTCACGCCGACCGTCGTAGTGACCGTTGCGCTGCAGCCCGAGCGTCTTCGCGGTGGTGGGAATGATCTGCCACAGACCGGCGGCCTTGCCGGGGGACACTGCCGTGGGGTCGAAGGTGCTCTCGACGATCGGAATCAATGCCAGCTCGAGCGGAAGGCGGCGCTGCTCGACCTCCTTGACGATCAAGGGCAGGAAGCGCCGGCCGCGCTCCTCGATGCGCGACCAAACCTCCGGCTTGTCCTTGTAGACCGCAGCGGCCTTGTCGATCCGGCGGTCTTCCCGATCGTCGAGCTGGAACCCGTGGCGCAGCCGCCCCCAGATGTCGTCGCTCTGGTCCGAGGCCGCTCGGGCAGAGGCGGTGGGCGCGAAGTCCCGGGAGGGCATCAGCCACTGGCGCGCGAGCTGGGTGAGCGACGGCGCGACGTCAGCCGTGCCGGCGCCGTGCGCGCCGGCGAAGGCGTCGTCCGGGTCTGACCAGCGAAGCGCCTTGCCAGCGTCGGAAAGATGGCGCGCCGAATCCTGGCCCGTAGGGTCGGCGCGGTGCTCCTGTGTCGCACAGCCGGTGACGAGACAGGCCATCTTCAACGTCACGAGGGTGGCAAGGGCGGCACGCGCAAAATACTTCACATCCTTACGCTGCCGGGCGCCAGCCACGTCGTCAGATATTCTCTGAAGAACGGGATCCATGTCGCACCGGGGTCGGGAGGAATACGGGAAAACCCCAATTTACACGAAGCGCCCGCGTCAATAAACCCTAGCGCTCCCCAGGTGGCCCCAGGACCTGATTTCTTCGTTGGAAAAAGCGTTTGGAATCAAATCTCTATAGATGGTTTCTCGACCAACCTGGCAGGCTCATGCTGGGTCAGGAGCGGGATGCCGTGGCGGCGATCGCCCCCCGGCTGTTCGGCTACCAGCTCCTCCAGCTCGGGCTTCTGGGGACGGATCTCGATTACCTCGCGGCCTGCCCGATCCGTTCCCGCACCGTCGTCTCCGCGACCCTGGGCACGTCCCTTGGCGCTGCGCGGGTACTGGGCATTCCCGAACAGCTGCCGATCGCGGCCGACTCGGCGGACGCGGTGGTGATGCCGCACACGCTCGACCTGGCGAGCGACCCCACCCAGGTGCTGCGTGAGGTCGAGCGCGTGCTGATTCCGGAAGGGCGCCTCGTCCTGATCGGCTTCAATCCCTGGAGCCTCTGGGGACTCCGGCGCTGGCTCGGCACGCGCGCGAGCCCCCCCTGGAGCTGTCATTTCATCAGCTACCCGCAGCTGCACGATTGGTTGTCGCTGCTGGGCTTCTCCGTCGAGCGGACCGACGTCCTCATGTTCCGGCCGCCGATCGCGCATCCCGGGCTGCTCGAGCGCTTCGCATTCCTCGACCGGCAGGGCGCGCGGCTCTGGCCGATGCTGGCCGGCGTGTACGTGGTGCAGGCGATCAAGCGGGTATCGACCCTGACCCCGATCACGCTACCTTGGCGCCGTCGCCGGCTGATCAGGGCGAGCGCCATCGAGCCCTCTGCCCGCGGAATGCGCAATGGCTGAGACGGTCGAGTTGTTCACCGACGGTGCCTGTCAGGGCAACCCCGGTCCCGGCGGGTGGGGGGCGCTGCTGCGCTACGGCGGGGTCGAGAAGGAGCTGTCCGGCGGCGAGCCTGCCACGACCAACAACCGAATGGAGCTGACGGCGGTGATTTGCGGCCTCGAGGCCCTCAAGCGACCCTGCCGGGTCGTGGTGACGACGGACTCGCAGTACGTCCGCAACGGCATCACCGACTGGATCAGGCGGTGGCGCCGCAACGGCTGGCGCACCGCCGACCGCCAGGCGGTCAAGAACAGCGACCTGTGGCAGCGGCTCGACGAGGTCGCCGCCCGGCACGAGGTGGAGTGGCGCTGGGTGAAGGGGCACGCCGGCCATCCCGAGAACGAGCGGGCGGACCGTCTGGCGACCGCTGCGATCGCCGCGCTGCGGCGGCCGGCGGTGCCTGCCCGATCAGCCGACGAGGATTGACGCGATGCCGACCCGACAGATCGTGCTCGATACCGAAACCACCGGCCTGGAGCCGGAGCAGGGGCACCGCATCATCGAGATCGGCTGTGTCGAGCTGATCGACCGACGGCCATCGGGACGGAACTTCCACCAGTATCTCCAACCCGATCGGGAGATCGACGCCCGGGCCGTCGAGGTGCACGGCATCACCGACGCCTTCCTGGCGGACAAGCCGCGATTCGCGGACATTGCCGCGGATCTCCTCGGGTACCTCCGCGGCGCCGAGCTCATCATCCACAACGCGCCGTTCGACACGGGATTCCTCAACGCCGAGCTGGCGCGGCTCGGCCCTGACGCCACCCGCATCGAGGCCAGCTGCACGATCACGGACACGCTGATGCTCGCGCGCCGGCTCCATCCCGGCCAGCGCAACAGTCTGGATGCGCTCTGCACGCGCTACCGCATCGACAACTCTCACCGCGAGAAGCACGGGGCGCTGCTCGACGCCGAGATCCTCGCCGACGTCTATCTCGCGATGACGGGCGGCCAGGCGACCCTCTCCCTCGACGGCGTGGCGGATGCCGGCGCGGGACGACCGCGGGAGCGGGAGAGGCGACCCCTGCTGAAGCCGGTGCCGCTGCGCGTCATTGCCGCGTCGGCCGCGGAGCTCGCCGCGCACGCCGACCGTCTCGCGGCGATCGCCAAGGCCAGCGGCGGCCGGTGCGTGTGGCTGGAGGAATAGAGCGGAATGTCGGTGCCGGCCGTACCGCCTGTCTCCCTGTCGCGACGCCTGCTGCGGCGCGTGCCGATGCCGCTGCTCGCGGTGCTGATCGGCCTGGTCGTGGGCTTCGTCGTCTGGAAGGTGCTGGATGGCATGCAGTCGCGCGCGCTGCAGGGAATGTTCCAGGAACAGCTGCGCGGCGAGCTGGCCCAGAGCGCCCGCGAGTCGCTGATTCGCTTCGAGCGCTTCGTCGATGGCGTCGCCTCCACCGCGCGTCTGCTCGCCGGCAACCGCTACCTCGCCGCCTACCTCGACCGGGACCCCTGGGCGACGCCCGAGACCGGCTCGCCGAAGGTGCGGGAAGGGCCGCAGCCGCCTTGGCTGACGGTCATCGCGGAGTGGAAGGACCGCGAGCGGGTGCGTCAGATCCTGCTGTTCGACGCCAGCGGGCACCTGCGGGAGATCTACCCCCTGGGGCCCGAGCCGTTGCCACCCGGGCTCAAGAAGTCCCCGGTGCTCAACCCCAACACCATGACCTCGCCCCTCGTGTTCGCGACCATCGAGGGGCGCCCCTACCTGCTGGTGTCGCAGCGGCTCGAGAACAATGCCCTGCAGGTCGTGGGCACCCTGATGCTGGTGGTGCCGCTGGACGAGCAGCTGCTCCTCGCCTCGCAGCACGGCGCGGCGCCGACCGGCGTGGTCATCGCCCTGGTCGACCCCGACACCCAGCGGGTGGCGACCAGTAGCGACGGCCGCGTCGTGCCCGCCGGCGTCGCGCTGCAGGAGGCGGGGCGCCGCTACTTCGTGACGGCGCAGTCGCTCGGCGAGTACGGCTCGTCGGACTGGAGCCCGTTGTTCGCGACCTTCGTGCTGCAGCAGGGCATCAAGACCACCGTCAAGCAGCTGATGCATCTCGAGCGGCGGCAGCGCCTGATCGTGGCCCTGACGATGATCGGCGTGTTTTCGGCGCTGTTCGGCATCGTGTCCGGCCGCCTCAACCGCGTGCTGCGCCGGATCGCCGAGTTCTCGCGCCGCGGCCTCGGTGCCGACGCTCCCGAGCCGCAGGCCGGCAACCAGCTGCTGATCCTCGAGGAACGCATTCGCGAGCTGATCGGCCTGGTCATCCGGGCACGCGAGCAGATGCGGGTGCAGCACGAGACGGAGATCCAGGAGAGCGAGGCGATCCGCGCGGCGATCATGGCGAGCTCGCTGGATGCCATCGTCACCATCGACGACACGGGCAAGATCCTCGACTTCAACCCGACTGCCGAGCGCCAGTTCGGCCATCCCGAGCACGAGGTGGTGGGTCAGGACGTGTCCGCACTGATGTTCGGGGCCGACTGCCGCGACAGCTTCGGCCAGCTGCTCGACGAGTGCCGCCGCGCGGGGCTGCCGAGCGACGAGAGCCTGCGGGCCGAGCTGGTGGCGGTGCACGGCGACGGCTCGGCGTTCCCGGTCGAGGTGTCGATCAAGCCGTTCCAGCTGCACGACCGGCTGCTGTTCGCAGTGTACCTGCGCGACATCTCGGAACGCCGGCGGCAGGAGCGGGAGATCCAGAGCCTCGCCGCCTTTCCCGGGGAGAGCCCGAGCCCCATCCTGCGCGTGGATCGCCAGGGCGTCGTGCTCTACGCCAACGAGCCGAGTGCGCCGCTGCTGGCGCATTGGAGCTGCCAGCTCGGCCAGGCGCTGCCGCCGGACTGGCGGGGGCCGGTGCGCGACGCCCTCGAGGACGGGCGCGATCGGGAGCAGGAGCTGGACTGCGGCGGCCGCGTCTACTCGCTGCTGCTCGCGCCGATCCGGGACTTCGGCTACGTCAACATCTACGCCCGCGACATCACCGAGACACGGGCTGCCGAAGAGCAGTCCCGCAAGCATCAGACGGAGCTGGTCCACGTCTGCCGGTTGTCGACGATGGGCGAGACGGCGACCGGCATCGCGCACGAGCTGAATCAGCCGCTGGCCGCGATCATCAACTATGCCAACGGCTGCGTGCGGCGCCTGCGCAGCGGGTGGGACGACAAGTCGGAGCTGCTCGATGCCCTCGAGCGCATCGGCGGACAGGCGACGCGCGCGGCCGAGATCATCAAGCGTCTGCGGGCAATGGTGGGCAAGCAGGCGCCGTCGCGGGTCGAGGTCGACCTCAACGACCTGGTGCGCGAGGTCTGCGGCTTCATCGAGTTCGACGTCCGCCGCATCGGCGCAGTCGTGGATCTACAGCTCGCGGTGGAGCGCCTGCCCGTCAACGTCGATCTCGTGCAGATCGAGCAGGTGATCCTCAACCTGCTGCGCAACGCGCTCGACGCCCTGGGCACGCTCCCCGACGCGGCCGAGCGTCGCGTCACGATCCGCACCGGCCGCAATGCGCCGGACCGGGTCTACGTGGCGGTCGAGGACAGCGGCGCGGGTATCCGGCCCCAGCTCATGGAGCGGCTGTTCGATCCGTTCTTCACCACGAAGGAGAGCGGCATGGGAATGGGCCTCACGATCAGCCAGACCATCGTGGCCGATCACGATGGTAAGATCCGGGCGGAATCCTGGCCGGGCCGCGGCGCGATGTTCATCGTCGAGCTGCCGGCCAGCGCCGACACCCAGCCCGAGCCGGCAGTGGCCGTATGACGCGAGCGAGTGCGACAGCCGAACCGATCGTCTACGTCGTCGACGACGACGACGCGATGCGCAGCTCGCTCAAGTGGCTGATCGAGTCGGTCGGCCTGCGCGTCGAGACCTTCGGTTCCGCGGACGAGTTCCTGAGCTGCTACTACCCGGGGCGCACCGGCTGCCTGCTGCTGGACGTGCGCATGCCCGGGATGAGCGGCCTCGATCTGCAGGAGTACCTCGCGAACCGGCACATCCAGCTGCCGGTGATCATCATCACCGGGCACGGCGACGTGCCGATGGCGGTGCGCGCGATGAAGGCCGGTGCCCTGGACTTCATCGAGAAGCCGTTCAACGACGAGGCGCTGCTGGACGCGATCCGCCGCGCCCTCGTGCTGGCGGTGGAGCAGCGCAGCCTGCAGGCGCGCCAGGCGGAGATCGCGACCCGGCTGGCGCTGCTGACGCCGCGCGAGCACGAGGTCATGGAGATGGTGGCCGACGGCCGGTCGAACAAGGAGATCGCCAACGCCCTCGGGGTCTCGGCGAAGACGGTTGAGGCGCACCGCGCACGGGTCATGGAGAAGACCGGGGCCCGCTCGCTTGCGGAGCTGGTCCGCATGGTCCTGACGGCCAACCTGGTGGATGAAGACGGCGGCTGAGCCGGTCGCCGTGGCGTCCGCGCCACGCCCTGACGCCGTCCCGCGCCGCTGGGGCGGCGGGTGAAGAGGGTCAGCCGCAGGGAGCTCGCCTGGGCCCTCTACGACTGGGCCAACTCCGCTTTTGCCACCACGGTGATGGCGGGCTTCTTCCCGGTCTTCTTCAAGCAGTATTGGGCGACCGGGCTGACCACTACCGACAGCTCGTTCCAGCTCGGGCTCGGCAACTCGCTGGCCAGCCTCGTCGTGGTCGCGGCCGCGCCCCTCATCGGCGCCATCGCCGACCGCGGCGGCCTCAAGCTCCGGCTGCTGCTGCTGTTCACAGTGCTCGGCGTGGCGATGACCGGCGGGCTCTACCTCGTCGCCCAGGGCAACTGGGCGATGGCGCTGCTGCTCTACGTGCTCGCGCAGCTCGGCTTCTCGGCCGGCATGGTGTGCTACGACGCGCTGCTCCTGGCCGTCGCGCCGCCCGAGCGCTGGGACTTCACGTCCGCGCTCGGCTACGGGCTCGGGTATCTCGGTGGCGGTCTGCTGTTCGCCGGCAACGTGCTGATGGTGTCGAATCCCACCTGGTTCGGTCTCGACGGGCCTGCTGAGGCGGTGCGCGTCGCCTTCCTGACCGTCGCCGTGTGGTGGGCGGTCTTTGCTGTGCCGGTGTTTCTGTTCGTGCGCGAGCCTCCGGTCCCCGACGGCGGTGCCCGGGGCCGCAGCTGGTTACGCGCCGCCTTCGCGCAGCCGTTCGAGACCTTTCGCCACATCCGCGCCGTGCGCCCGGCGTTCCTGTTCCTGATCGCATACTGGCTGTACATCGACGGCGTGGACACCGTCGTGCGGATGGCGGTCGACTATGGCCTTTCCCTCGGCTTTGCGGCCGATGGCCTCATGACCGCGCTCCTCGTCACCCAGCTCGTCGGATTCCCGGCCGCCCTCGTGTTCGGCCGCCTCGGCGAGCGCCACGGCCCGAAGTTCGGCATCGGGCTCGCCATCCTCGTCTACCTGCTCACCATCGCCTGGGCGTCGCAGATGCGGTCCGAGGCGGAGTTCTACGTGCTCGCGGTCGTGATCGGTCTGGTGCAGGGGGGCATCCAGTCGCTGTCCCGCTCGCTGTTCGCCAGGCTGATCCCCGCCGACCGTGCCGGAGAGTTCTTCGGCTTCTACAACATGCTGGGCAAGTTCGCCGCGGTCATCGGGCCAGCGCTCATGGGCTGGGTCGGGGTGGTCAGCGGCAGTCCGCGCATCGCCATCCTCTCGATTGGCGTGCTGTTCGTGCTCGGCGCGCTGCTCCTGCGGCTGGTCGACGACCGCGGGCCGCCGGCATCCGCCGGCTCGCCACCGTCCGCGGCCTCCTGAGCCCGCCGGAATACCGCCGCTCGCCGGTCGGGCGCACAGTCGGTTCTCCGACGGGGCGCAGTGAGGGCCCTCCAACCGGCTGAGCAGAAAAGAGTTTCAGACACCTGGTCGGTGGCATGTGGATTGCTTGAGAGGCCGGCGACCCTGGCTATCGGCGAGCATCACATGGCAATCGCGCGACTGGACGAGAGCACCGATCTCGGCATCGAGAAGCCGAAGGGGGGCAAGGGGCGTCTCCTCATCATCATCGCGGTCGTCGCGGTGCTGCTGCTCGCCGCCGGTGGCGGTGCGGCCTGGTACTTCCTCGGCCGTGACGACGGCGCGGCCGCCGTCGCGGGCGCGAAGGGCAAGAAGGGCAAGGCGGCCGCCGAGGCGGCCAGCAAGGCCGAGGCGGTGCAGGCGCCCCCCATCTATCACCCGCTCGACCCGCCCTTCGTCGCCAACCTCCCGCCGGGCGGCAAGGCGAAGATGCTGCAGGCGGCGGTCCGCATCCAGACCCGCGACCCCTCGCTGGTCACCTTCCTGCAGCAGAACGATCCGATGGTCCGCCACCACCTGCTGAGCCTGCTGGGGGCGCAGGATGCCGCGGGCCTCCTGACCCGGCCCGGTCGCGAGCAGCTCCAGGCGGATGTCCAGAAGACGCTGGCCAAGCTCGTCCAGGACAACGGCGGGGAAGGGACGGTCGAGGCCGTGTACTTCACCCAGTTCGTGCTGCAGTGAGGTGATGACGATGGCCGGCGACGACCTGCTGTCCCAAGACGAGATCGACGCCCTGCTGCACGGCGTCGACAGCGGCGACATCGAGGTGGAGACCGATGCCCACGCCGACGGCGGGGGTGCCCGGCCATACGACTTCGCCACCCAGGACCGGATCGTGCGCGGCCGGCTGCCGACGCTGGAGATGATCAACGAGCGGTTCGCCCGGCACTTTCGCACAAGCCTGTTCAACCTGCTGCGACGGTCGGCCGAGATCGCCGTCGCGGGTGTCCAGCTGCTGAAGTTCTCCGAGTTCGTCCACACCCTCTACACGCCGACCAGCCTCAACCTGGTGCGCGTCGCGCCTCTGCGCGGCAAGGCGCTGTGCGTGCTCGATCCCCGGCTGGTCTACAGCGTGGTCGAGAGCTTCTTCGGCGGCAACGGACGCTTGGTCGCGAAGGTCGAGGGACGGGAATTCACGCCGACCGAGAACCGCGTCATCGAGATGCTGCTCGGCCTGGTCTTCAAGGACCTCAAGGAGGCCTGGCGGCCGGTGCTGGACGTGGATTTCTCCCGGCTCGGCGCGGAGGTCAACCCCCAGTTCGCGAACATCGTCAGCCCCTCCGAGGTCGTGGTGGTCACGGCTTTCTCGATCGAGATCGAGGGCGGCGGCGGCGACCTCTACGTCACCTTTCCCTACACGATGCTCGAGCCGATCCGCGAGCTGCTCGACGCCGGTGTCCAGACCGACCACGGTGACCGGGACGAGCATTGGGGCCGGGCCCTGAAGGACGAGGTGATGGCGGCGAGGGTCGAGCTGGCGGCCGCGTTCGCCGAGACGACGGTGTCCGTGCGCGAGCTCGCGGAGCTGCAGCCGGGCGACATCATTCCGATCGAGATGCCCGAGCTGGTCGACGTGACGGTCGCCGGGATCGGCGTGTTCCAGGGACGGCTCGGCGCATCGCGCGGCAACTACGCGATCCAGGTGGCGGAATGGAGCCGGCGCAAGGCCGGACGCGGGCTGCACGATCTGCTGGGGGAAAAAGGCGAGGGAGAGCTGTCGCGCGCCCTGCGGGTGGGCAACGGGTAGAGGCTGGGCTGGAGCGAGGAGTCACGAGATGAGCAACGAACAGAGCACGGCTGCCCAGGCATTGGCGGGCGAGGCGCTGGGCGGGGTCGATCTGCGGCAGGCTGCGGGCCGGTCGCCGGCCGCCGCCGAGTTCCCGGAGCTGCGCGCCGAGCGCAGGCCCGACACGCAGGGCGACATCCGGCTGGACGCCATCCTCGACGTGCCGGTGACGGTGTCAATGGAGATCGGCCGGTCGCGGATCAGCATCCGCAACCTCCTGCAGCTCAACCAGGGCTCGGTCGTCGAGCTGGATCGGCTGGCCGGCGAGCCCATGGACGTGCTGGTCAACGGCACCCTGGTCGCGCAGGGCGAGGTCGTGGTGGTGAACGACAAGTTCGGCATCCGCCTCACCGACATCATCAGCCCGTCGGAGCGCGTCAAGAGGCTGCGCGGATGAGACTCGCGCCGCTGTTCGCGGCGGGGGTCTGCCCGATCGCCGCGGCTGCCGACGAGGTTGCAAGGGGCGCCGCGCGGCTCGGCGGGTCGTCGACGCCGCAGGTCCTCGAGGCCGTCGCGGGGCTCGCGCTCGTGCTCGCCCTGATCTTCGCGCTCGGCTGGGCGGTGCGCCGCTTCGCGCATCTGCCGGCGGCGGGGAAAGGTCTCATCCGCGTGCTCGGCGGCGTCACGCTCGGGTCCCGCGAGCGGGCGGTGATCGTCGCGGTCGGCGGCACGCGCCTGCTGCTCGGGGTCGCGCCCGGCCAGGTGCGGATGCTGCACGTCCTGCCACCGGACGAGCCGGCGGGCGGCAGCTTCGCCGCGGAGCTCGACGTGGCGCGCAACAGGACGGCACCGTGAAGCCCGCAGCGCCGCTCCTCGCCATCGGGACGCTGGCCCTCGCGACGGCGGTGACCGCCGCGCCCGGCGTCGAGGCCCTGAGCGTGAATCCCGCACCGGGCGGCGGCCAGACCTACACGCTCACGGTGCAGGTGCTGCTGCTGATGACCGCGCTGAGCCTGCTGCCCGGCGCGCTGATCATGATGACGGCCTTCACGCGCGTGGTGATCGTGCTCGCCCTGCTGCGGCAGGCGCTCGGCACGGCGCAGACGCCGTCGAACCAGATCCTGGTCGGGTTGGCCCTGTTCCTGACCTTCTTCATCATGGCGCCGGTGCTCAACGAGGTGAATCAGCAGGCGCTGCAGCCCTACCTCAACGAGCAGAAGGCCGGGGCCGAGTCGCTCGCAGCCGCCGAGCGTCCGATGCGGGCCTTCATGCTGGAGCAGACCCGTGATGCCGACCTCGCGCTCTTCAGCCGCCTGTCCGGCCGCGACGACATCGCCAGCGAGGAAGAGGTGCCGTTCTCGGTGCTGCTGCCGGCGTTCGCAACCAGCGAGCTGAAGACGGCATTCCAGATCGGCTTCCTGCTGTTCATCCCGTTTCTCGTGATCGA
>Ga0079037_100000298_pt1 | contig 21148 bp, 16 predicted proteins | sample Mud3Dept4metaG_FD_71479 | JGI IMG/M metagenome (GOLD analysis project Ga0079037, IMG submission 71479) | Freshwater wetland microbial communities from Ohio, USA, analyzing the effect of biotic and abiotic controls - Mud 3 Core 4 Depth 4 metaG | ecosystem: Environmental > Aquatic > Freshwater >... | reverse complement strand
GGAGCCGCAGGCGGCCGCGAGTGAGGCGAGCGTAACGAATGAAACCAAGGACAGGGTTCGTCGTGCGGTCAATCTGGTCTCCCGAGCGTGACGAGCGTTGCGAGTTGGCCGGGAGGGTCGTCGAGGCCCGCCCTGAATATTGGAGAGAAAATGTAGCCGTTCTTGGTATTATTGTCAAAAAATGGCCAAGGTGATGCTCTTACCGTCGCGTCGAGGTCGCCCGCAGAAGTTCGGGAGGCCGTCGCGCGCCGTGACCCTGACGTTGCCCGAGGATGTCATCGAGGCGCTTGGGCGACTCGACGGTGACGTCAGCCGGGCCGTGGTGCGGCTCGCGGAGTCGGCGATGGCCGACGTTGCGCCGCGACCCGACGCGGAACTGGCCAACTACCGCGACAGCGCCGTGATCGTGACCAAACGGGTGGCGGCGCTCGAGCGCATCCCGGGTGTGACCCTGGTTCCCCTGCCCGACGGTCGCGCCCTGATCTCGCTGGCCGAACACGTGACCGCGTACGAGTTCGAGCTGAAACTGCGCGACCTGGTCGAGGATGGCGACACCATCGACCCACGAGATCGCGCCGTGCTGGTGTCGATCGGGGAGATCCTGAAGGCGGCGAGGAGCACGAAGGGCATCACCGTCCACCAGCGCAGCATCATCGTGCTGCAGTCGACGCGGCACCGTCGCATCGCGCGCGCCTGACGCGGCAGGACCGACGGTGGAGACCTTCGATCTCGAACGCTTCGTGCACGCCCAGGATCGTGGCAGTGCCTTCGCCGCCGCCGTCGCCGAGCTGCGCGCCGGCGCCAAGCGCGGCCACTGGATCTGGTTCGTGTTCCCACAGTTGCGGGGGCTGGGCGTCTCGCCGATGGCGGAGCGCTTCGGGATCGATGGGCGCGAGGAAGCGCAGGCCTACCTGGGCCATCCGGTCCTGCGGTCGCGGCTGCGCGAGGCGACAGCGGTCGTGCGCGACCAGCTCGCCGCGCGTGGCGCGCGCCTGCGGCACCTGATGGGTTCGCACATCGACGCGCTGAAGCTCGTGTCGTCACTCACGCTCTTCGAGCGCGTTGCGCGCGCCCTGCACGCCGCGGAGCCCTGCCGGGAGCTGGCGGAGCTGGCCGCGATGGCGGGCGACATCCTCGATGTCGCCAACGCGCAGGGCTACCCGCCCTGCCGCTTCACGCTCGACGCGATCGGGTGACGCCCCGGTCGGTGGCGCACAGCGCTGAAGCGCCGTACCACGGGCGGCGGGCGTGGCCGCGGCCTCAGCGCCCCGAGCACCTTCGGCTGCAGCGTCCCCGCGAGCCGTGCCTCGAACAGGCAGCAGGCTCCAGCCTGGGCGCCGTCCACAGGCGACCGACCGGGTCCTCGAGCTCCCCCCTCTCCACAGAAGCTGAGAGAATACGGAAACCCGGAGCGGGAAGCCCCTCGCTTCGAGGAAGGAGACTCTCGTGAGCAAGCGACTCGCCCGGATCGCCCTCATCGCCTCGTTCATCGTACCCGCGCTCGCCAGCGCCCAGCAGCCGGACGCGAAGGGCTGCACGGATCATCCCCTGTTCCCGTCCCGGATGAAGGGCTACTTCATCGCGGCCTGCGAGACCAAGGACTTCGACATGTTCGGGTTCGAGACAGCCAAGCCGCGCGAGAAGAACAACGTGGAAGGCCGCAGGACGAAGTTGACCTACAGGATCCAGGATCCCGCGCAGGAGCCGAGCGCCCTGGCGGTCGTCCGCAACTACGAGAATGCCATCGGCAGCGTCGGGGGCACGGTCACCTTCTCGAACCCCAACCGGTGGATGAACGGGAAGATCGTGAAGGACGGCAAGGAGATCTGGGTGCAGGCCGAGAAGGGCAACAGCCTGATCTGGCTCACCATCGTGGAGAAGCAGGGCATGGTCCAGGAGATCGTGGCCGACGCGGCGACCTTCGGCAAGGGCCTCGAGGCCGTGGGCCACGTCGCGGTCGAGGGCATCTACTTCGACACCGGCAAGTCCGAGGTGAAACCGGAGTCGAGACCTGCGCTCGGTGAGGTCGCCACGCTGCTCGCCTCCAACCCCACCCTGAAGCTCCTGGTGGTCGGCCATACCGACTCGGTGGGCTCGTTCGAGGCCAACATGAAGCTCTCCCAGGCGCGGGCCGAGGCCGTGGTCCAGGCGCTCGTCCAGGGGCACGGCGTCGCCCCGGCCCGCCTCAGAGCGCAGGGCGCCGGGCCGATCGCGCCGGTTGCCAGCAACCGCACGGAGGAGGGCCGCGCGAAGAACCGGCGCGTTGAGCTCGTCGAGCAGTAGGCGCCCGGAAGCGCGTGAGATTCTGGCGGAAGTCGCTGAGTCCGGAGCCGGCCACCGTTGGCGACCGAAGAGGTGCGCATGAGCCGGTTGGCCGTGCGTTTTCACATGCTCCTCCGGGAGGACATCGTGTCGACCTTCATCGAGGCCGCTGGACGCCCCTTCACCCACCCGCGCCCAAGGCGGGTGACAACTGCGCTGGCGGGACTCGTCGCCACGAGCGTCACGCTGTCGCCTGCGCTGGCGGGCCCTCCGAGCCCGGCGGCCGTCGCCGCCTGGGACGCGTACACGGTGGCGACCGAGAAGCGCATCGACGACGAGATCGCCCGCGGCGCGCCCTTCCTCGTGCAGGACATCGTCGCGCCCGGCCAGGGCACGCACGCCAGTTCCGGTCCGCCGAGGCCGGACATCTTCGTGTTCAGGATGCCGCCGGCCACGAGCGGCGGCCGCCCCATCACGACCGGCGATGCACTGATCCACCACTGGCTGGGGAGCGTGTTCATCCCCGGCGTGACGATGGCGAACGTGCTGGACTTCGTGCGCGACTACGACAACAACGGCCGCCACTTCGAGGACGTGGTGGCGTCGCGTCAACTGTCGAACGACGGGGACGTCTACCGGATCTTCCTGAAGCTCAAGCGCACCAAGGCGATGGTCGCGGTCTACTACAACACCGAGCACACGGTCGTGTACAGCGTGCCCAACGGCGACCGTGCGTCGAGCCGGAGCGTGGCCACGAAGATCGCGGAACTGGAGGACGTCGGGACCAGGACGGAGCACGAGAAGACCCCCGACAAGGAACGCGGGTTCATGTGGCGGCTGAACTCCTACTGGCGGTTCCTGGCCGTGCCGGGGGGCGTGATCGTCGAGTGCGAGTCGACCAGCATGAGCCGCGCCATTCCGACCGGCCTGAGCTGGCTGATCGGCCACTACGTCAACTCGATCCCGAAGGAGTCGCTCGAGCGGACGTTGACGGGGATCAAGAACGGCGTCCTCGCGCGTGCGGGGCGGACGAAGTAGTACGTGGGATCCGGCACGACTGAGACGAGCCCGCCCCGAGTTGCAATCGAGGGGGCGGGACCGGCCGCGGAGAACCCCGGAGCGAGGACGCTCCGCGGCCGCTGCGCTCCTCTCAAGTACGCCCGCGCGGAGCGCACGTCAGAAGGAATGCCGCGGCCTCAGCGCCCGGCCCGGCTGCACAGCCGCTTCAGCACACGGTGCCGTTCGGTGGAACATGTCGCCTGATCCCCCCGACGCCCCCGCTGCGCGGCGTGGGTCACAACCTGCTCAGTGCTCGCAGAAGCCCAGAGCAGCGGGCCTGCTGGTCCGCTTGGACTGGGGCCCGATTCCTGAGGCGAGCTGCCGGTCGCCCGTTGCCGGCCGCTCGCCGCCAGCCGACCGTCACCGCCGCCGCACCACCAGCATCGTCACGTCGTCTCTGCTCTGCCCGGCAGCCCGGTGATGGTCGAGGGCGTGGAAGTACTCGGCGACGAGCGCGGCCGGACTCAGACCGGCGTGGCGCGAGGCGAGGCGCTCGAGACGGGCGAAGCCGAACTCCTCGCCGGCGGCGTTCTCGGTGTCGAGCACGCCGTCGGTGCACAGCACGAGCGCGTCGCCGGGGCCGAGCCGCTCGTGGAACGACTCGTAACGGCCGGCGCAGAACATGCCGATCGGGAGGCCGCTCGCATCGGCGAGCAGCCGCGTGGTGCCGTTGGTCCGCACCAGCACCGGCGGCAGGTGCCCCGCGTTGCAGATCTCCACCGCGCCGTCGGCCTGGGCCCGCACGCAGGCGAGGGTGGCGTAGTGCGTCGGCAGCGTACTGTCGCAGAAGATCGCGCTGGCCCGCTCGAGCAGGTCGCACACCGGCAGCCCGACGGGGATGAGCGACCGGAACATCGCGTGCAGCTGGGCCATCAGCATCGACGCCGCCACGCCCTTGCCGGCGACATCGCCGAGCAGGAAGAAGCGATCGCCGGCGGGCCCGGCGATCACGTCGCAGTAGTCACCGCTCACCAGGTGGGCCGGCTCGTACCGGTAGGCCCAGTCCCACCCGTCGACGGCGAGGTCGGCCGGGGGCAGCAATCCCTGCTGGATGCGCGCGGCCAGCTGGAGGTCGCGCTCGAGCGCGGTCTGCTGCTCGGGTGTGAGGTGGTCGAGACAGAACCGCAGCAGCGGGTCGGCCAGCAGGCGGTCGGCCTCGATTGGGTCGCCGCAGGTCTCGCACAGGCCGTAGGTGCCCGCCTCCACGCGACGGAGCGCCTCGTCGACCTCGGCGAGGAGCGAGGCCAGCTGACGGGGCGCGCTGGGCCGGGCCAGCGCGGCCTGAAGTTGCTGACGCCGCCCGTCGAGTTCCTGCCGAATGACGTTTTCCAGCATGCCCTCAGAATACGCAATCCCGCCACCGGGAGTTTCTCCCCGGCGTCGAACGCGCGAAGAACCGCTGGTTCGTCTCCCCTGTGCACCGCCTGCCGAGGTCCGAAGCCAAAGGCCCGCCCAGGCGCGCCCGAGGTCCGAAGCCCCGCCGGGTCGGCTCCGACTGCCGGATGCGCCTCGGTACACCTCCGGAGGGCTGGCACCGATTCGGGCTCCGCGGGTCTAGTATGAAGGGCGGCGGTCGGATTCATCTCCGCGGTTCGACATCCTTCCGGCCGGTCAACCCGGCATCGACGAGGGGGCACGGAATGGGCAAGGCAACGCTCTCGGTCACCGACAACCGGACAGGTCAGCAGTTCGAGATCCCCATCAAGGACGGCGCCATCTCTGCGATGGAGTTCCGGAAGATGAAGACCGGTCCGGAGGACTTCGGCCTGATGACGTACGACCCGGCGTTCATGAACACCGCGAACTGTCGGAGTGCCATCACCTTCATCGACGGCGACCGGGGCATCCTGCGCTACCGCGGGTACCCAATCGAGGAGCTGGCCGAGGAGACGTCGTTCCTCGACGTCGCCTGGCTCATCTTGCAGGGCGAGTTGCCGACGGCGGAGGAGTCCCGGGCCTGGAAGGGCGACATCACGCTTCACACGATGGTCCACGAGAACGTCAAGAAGCTCGTGGACGGCTTCCAGTACGACGCGCACCCGATGAGCATCTTCCTCGCCACCGTGGGGGCGCTGTCGACCTTCTACAAGGAAGCAGGCCACATCGAGGACCCCGCGAACCGGAAGCTGCAGATCCGCCGGCTGGTGGCGAAGGTGCCGACAATCGCGGCCTACGCCTACCGCCACCGGATGGGCCTCCCCTACGTCCAGCCGGACAACGACCTGTCTTACGCCGGCAATTTCTTGAACATGCTGTTCAAGATGACCGAGGCCAAGTACCAGGTGAACCCGACGATCGAGCGGGCACTCGACATCCTCTTCATCCTGCACGCCGACCACGAGCAGAACTGCTCGACGACGGCCATGCGCGGGATCGGCAGCTCGCAGGTGGATCCGTACTCGGCGCTGGCCGGCGCGGCCGCGGCGCTCTTCGGGCCGCTGCACGGCGGGGCCAACGAGCAGGTGCTGCGGATGCTCGACGAGATCGAGACCGTGAAGAACATCCCGCCCTTCATCGACAAGGTGAAGAAGGGCGAGGGCAAGCTCATGGGTTTCGGCCACCGCGTCTACAAGTCGTACGACCCGCGCGCCAAGATCCTCAAGGAGATGGCGCACAAGGTGTTTGCGATTACCGGGCGCAACCCGAAGCTCGACATCGCGCTCGAGCTCGAGAACATCGCCCTTCACGACGAGTACTTCATCCAGCGGAAGCTGTACCCGAACGTGGACTTCTACTCGGGGCTGATCTACCAGGCGCTGAAGTTCCCGACCGAGATGTTCACGGTGCTCTTCGCGATCCCGCGCACGGTGGGCTGGCTCGCGCAGTGGGACGAGATGCTGCGCGACCCCGAGCAGAAGATCGCTCGCCCGCGGCAGATCTACATCGGGTCCGACGTGCGGCACCTGCCCGGCAAGGAGAAGGGCGCGAAGTCGGCGGTGTAGCGGCGGGCGGCGAGCGCACAGCCCAGAGCTTGGTGCTGAGGGGCGTCGGGCCCCTCGCGCGACGAGGCCGCCCGGCGCTGGTCGCCTGGGGTCAGGCTGTCGGTTCACCGCCTGAACAGATACGCCAGCTTGATGAAGAACCCGTCGCTCGCCCGTTCGAGCTCGAGTGACCGGCGCGCGTCCGGCGCGTCGAGCGTCGAGCCGTAGCCGAAGTAGGCCACCGTGCCCGGCGAGGGCTCGTAGGCGAAGAGCCAGTCGAGGCGCAGTGTGCGGGAACGGCTCGGCTCGGCCGGCGCGCCGGCCTCGTACAACGGGGCCCCGGTCCAGGCGTCCTCGAGTGCGGCCACCCGCTCGTCGCGCAGTTCGCCGACGACGCGGAAGAACCAGGCGCGGCTGGGCTGGTACTCCAGCTTCAGGCGGGGCAGCACGGTCCGGGCGAACTCGCCGCCGCTCTCGCGGGCGAGGTGCGCGACGAGTGCCGACGCCGACACGCGGATCGACGGCGTCGGCCGGAGGGCCACGCTCGCCGAACCCCGCACGCCGCGGCCCTCCGCGCCTTCGTCGAAGAGCGGCGCCTCGCCCAGCTGCACCGACAGGCCGGCGTTGAGCCGGCGCCACGTGGGCGTCCCGACGCTCGCGCTCCACTCCCACAGGCCGTCGAGGCGCGGCGGCGGCACGTAGGGCACGAGCGCGCCTGCCGGATCCGCCACCTGCAAATCGTCGTAGTCGCTCGTGTCGAGCAGGTAGAACGACCGCCGCACGCCGCCGCTCAGGCTCCAGCCACCGCGGGCCTGCGCCATCACGTTCACGTAGTCGTTGCCCTCGATCGGGCGCGTGTCGGGGTACCCCGTGTGCCGCCAGTAGCGTGTGGGCCCGGCAAACACCGACACGCTCTCGAACGCTGCGCCGCGATCACCGTAGAAGGTGATCCGATTGAACGCGCGGCCCTCGACGATGTCGGTGCGCGGGACGAAGCCGGCCTGCGCGTCGAAGCCCTCGCCGATTCCGGTGAGCTTGTAGTTGAAGCCCCAGCTGCGACCGGTGCGGTCGAACTCCGCGAGCCACACCGGCGCGGCCACGCGGGTCTCCGTCATGTCACTGGAGGGCACCGCGCCGTCGTTGCCCGATCGCGTCCACGAACCGCCCACCTGCCCCTGCAGGTAGTACATCTTGCCGAACACGTACCGCGCGTCGGCGGCGAGAACGGTGTTGCGATCACCGTCGATCGTCCGGTCCGTGAGCGTGACACCCGCGACGGAGTCGGCCCCGAAGTCCGTTCGCACCCGCGCGAGGTTGAACCACGCGTCGCCCTCGTCCACGTCGTCGACGGCGCTGAGCACGGCCACGCCCACCCGGCCCACCTTCCCGGTGACCTTCCCGCCGGCGATCGGGTCCACGATCCGGCGCGTGTAGACGAGCTGGTTGGGCGTGGCAAACAGCTCGATGCCTTCGAGGAAGAACGGACGCTTCTCGGGGTAGAACAGCGCGAACCGCTCGTTGACGGTGACGAGCCCCGCGTCGGACTCCACCTGGCTGAAGTCCGGGTTGACCGTGGCGTCCACCGAGATGTTCGTGAACCCGAGGTGCAGGTTGGCACCGGCATCCGGCTCGAGCGCGTCGCGGTCGAACCCGTTGGCGGTGCGGATCCCGTCGGCCTGGCCGGTCACGAACGGCTGGGCCGCGAGGACCACCCCGCGCTCCAGGCCGTGCAGCCCCTCGATCGTCCCCGACTGCGCGAGGAAGCTCGCCGCGCGCCGCGTGTCGGTCCACGTGTCCTCGTAACCCGTGCGCTGCACCTTGCGCAGCACGTTGAGACCCCACCGCTGCGCATCGGCCGCGGGGTAGCGCAGGCTCTTGAAGGGAATCCGGACCTCCACCACGTAGCCGTCCGGCGTGAGGCGTCCCTTCGAATCGAACAGGTAGTCGGGGTTCCGATCGATCGAGCCGCCGATCATCGTCCCCGGGTTGAACTGCCCCTCGCTGAAGACGCCGTCCTCCTGCGCACCGAGCGGGTTGACCCCGAAGAAGAACGCGCGGCGACGGTCGAGGAACGTGTCGAGGTAGAGGGTGACCGTGTCGTCGCGCTCGAGGTTGTCGCGATCGGCCACTGTGGCGCGCACGCCGCCGGCGTCACGGTCGTAGGCGACGATGCCCACGTGGAGCGCCGAGGGCGAGTACCAGATGAGCACCTCGGTGCGTTCCTCTGCCGGTCGCGCGTCCACGGGACGGTACTGGTGGAATCCGTCGAGCCGTGCCGCGTGCGCCCACGCGGGCTCGTCGAGCAGGCCGTCGATGGCTGCCTCGGCCGTGATGCGGGGCACGGACACGGTGGGGGCTGTCGCCGGCGCCGCCTTGTCGCCAGGCTGCTGTGCGGCCCGTGCGGGGGAGCCCGACAACACCGCGATCGGGATCACGAAAGCGAGGAGCAGGGGTGTCGAGCGGAGGCTCACGGTGCGCAGCACGAGCGCCGCTCATTGTACTGTCCAGGCGGGACGAAGGCCGTGGTGGGGCGCAACGCACCAGCGCACCGAGGCAGCGCCGGCCGACTCTGGGAGGCCCAGCCCTGAAGGGCCGGGCCACGAGCGATGGAGGGGCCGGTTCACGACGGTCGCCGCCGTGGCACAGCGCTTCAGCGCTGTGCCGACACCGCCTCGTCTAGCAGCCACAGATACGACTGATACGGTCGCCCCGTTGCCCGTGCGAGGGCCAGCTCGCACGTCCGGCTGCTCGAATAGTGGCGATCGCAGCCCCGCGCGCGCACCTCCGCCGCCTCGCGCCGCGTGGCCGACGCCGTCAGCTCCGGCACGAGGAACCCACGGTCGCCCGCGAACCCGCAGCAGCCCGCGTCTTCCGGGACGAGCACCTCGCGAGCGCACGCGCGGGCGATCCCCGCGAGGCGTGCCTCGAGGCCGAGTTTCACCACCGAGCAGACCGGATGCAGGGCGACGCGGCGATCGAGCGGCACGGGCGTCAGGCGCGGCAGCAGCACGTCGTGCACGAACTCGATGCTGTCGAGCAACTGCAGCCGATCGTAGACACCGCGACTGGCGGCGCTGAGCACGGGGCGGCACGTCCGCAGACCGTACGCGCACGGGCTCGTGTCGAGGACGACGGGCAGGCGGCCCGCGTCCGACCAGGCCCACACGCGCTCGACGAGGGCGTTGACCGCGATCGCGTGGGCTTGGGTGTAGCCCTTCGAGGAGAACGGCACGCCGCAGCAGGTGCCGGGCGCGTCCATCGGGACGAACACCGGCCGGCCGGCGCGCGCGGCGAGGCGGGTGAGGGGGAGCGCTGGCGAACCACCTCGCGCCCGAGCGGTCCCCGTCGTCGTGAGGTCCGGCCCGAGCGTGCGGGTGATGCACGTCGGGTAGTAGACGGCAGCGGCGTGCGCCGCGTCGGTGATGTACGGGGCGATCTCCTCGCGCAGCGCGGACCAGCCGCGCGCCGCGCGCGGGATGTCGGACGTCCACTGCGGCACGGTGACGCCGAGGCGCCGCAGGCCGCGCGTCACGCCGCGCAGGACCGCGTCCCCGGCCAGCGTCTCGGCCAGGTGCGCGGCGCGCAGCCCCATGCGCGCGCCGGCCTCGACGAGATCGAAGTGCGTCGCGCACCAATTGGCCACGCCGCCGGCGAGTGGCGACTGCGCCTCGTGCCTGAACCGCTTCACGAGCTGCCCGGTGTCGATGTGCACGGGGCAGCGCGTGGCGCACAGCCCGTCCACGGCGCACGTGTCCACGCCGCTGTAGGGATACGCCCGCTCCAACTCCGCCAGCACCTCGTCGTCTTCGTCGGCTGCGCGGCGGCGCGCCACCTCGCGGCGGACGACGATGCGCTGGCGGGGGGTGAGGGTGAGGTCGCGGCTGGGGCAGACCGGCTCGCAGTACCCGCACTCGATGCAGCGGTCCACCTCGGGTTCCACTGGCGGCAGCGCCTTGAGGTGCGCCACGTGGGCCCGCAGGTCGGGGTTGAGGATCACCCCGGGGTTCAGCAGGTGATCGGGATCGCACAACGCCTTCACGCGGCCCATGATGGCGACCGCCTCGGGGCCCCACTCCGTTTCGACGAATGGGGCCATGTTGCGCCCCGTGCCGTGCTCCGCCTTCAGCGCGCCGTCGTACCGGTGCACGACGAGGTGCGCGAGGTCGTCCATGAATCGCGCGTACTGATCCACAGCCGCGCCGGTGTTGAACGACGGGGTCAGCACGAAGTGGAGGTTCCCGTCCTTCGCGTGGCCGAACACGATCGCATCGCCGTAGCCGTGCCGCGCGAAGAGGTGCGTGAGGTCGGTGGCGGCGTCGGCAAGGGCGGGCACCGGGAAGGCGACGTCCTCGATGATGACCGTGGTGCCGCTGCGCCGGGTGGCGCCGACCGAGGGGAACATCCCCTTGCGGACGTGCCACAGGCGCGCCTGTTCGGTGGCGTCGTGCGTGAAGATCGGCGGGTGCAGCAGCGGCAGCGGGGCCGTCGTGTCGGCGGCGAGCGCGGTGAGCCCGGCGCGGTCGCCTTCCTCGCGCGCCTGGAACTCGACGAGCAGGCCGGCGGCGCCGTCGGGCAGGGTGCGCAGGGCAGCCGGCACGCCCGGTTCGTCCTGCACCGACCGCAGGGCCGCGCGGTCCATCAGCTCGAGCGCCACCGCCCCGGCGTCGCGGAGAGGCGCGATGGCCGCGCAGGCCGGGTGCAGCCCCGAGAAGAACAGCATGCCCGTGTAGCGGACCGGCAGTTCCGGGACCGTGCGCAGCACCGCCTCGGCGATGAAGGCCAGCGTGCCCTCCGACCCGATGAGCAGCTGGCGCATGATGTCCACCGGCCGCTCAGCGTCGAGCAACGCGTTGAGCGAGTAGCCGTTGGTGTTCTTCGTGCGGTACTTCGCGCGGATGCGGTCGCGCAGCGCCGGGCGGTCGAGGACCTCGCGGCGCAGCGCCAGCAGGCCCTCGGCGAGCGCCGGCTCCCGTGCGCGGAACCGCTCGTCGGCGTCGGGCGCCGCGGTGTCGATCACCGTGCCGGAGGGCAGCACGAAGGTGAGCGACTCGATCGTGTGGTAGGCGTTCTGCACGACGCCGCAGCACATGCCGCTCGAGTTGTTGGCGAGGATGCCGCCGATCGTGCAGGTGCCGATCGACGCGGGATCGGGGCCGATGCGCGCGGCGAAGGGGGCGAGCCGCGCGTTGACCCGGCCGCCGATCGCGCCGGGCTGTACCCGCACCCGCGCGCCGCCGTCCTCGACGGTGATGCCGGTCCAGTGCCGGGCCACCTCGACGAGCAGGCCGTCGGTGACCGCCTGGCCCGAGAGGCTCGTCCCCGCCGCGCGGAAGGTGAGCGGCACCCGGTGCGCCCGGCTGATGCCGAACAGCTCGCGGACCTCGTCGACGGAGGCTGCGAGAACGACGGCGGTGGGAATCAGGCGGTAGACGCTCGCGTCGGAGGCGAAGGCGATTCGATCGATGGGCCCTGCGAGCACGCGGTCGGCCGGGACCGCCCGCGTGAGCGCTCCCGCCAGCGGCGCCGGCAACCCGTGCCGCGTCACCTCGATCACGACACAAGGATATCCGAGCGTCGGTTGCCGGCCGGCGAGCGACGGCGTGACGCCTTGCAGCTGACGCGCCGGCGTGCGCCCTCCAGTGGCCGGCCGGACGCAGGCCGGACCGATGGGTCGGGCCCGTGCCCGGGCCGTCAGCCGCCGGTCGCCGGCCGCGACCGTCGCATTGGTGGAATAATGCCCGAATGGCGTCCGACGGCGACCGGGACGATCGCCCGCGGTCGCGCACGGTGGTGCGCGCCGTGTCGGCCCTGCTTGCGGCGGGCATCATCGGGCTGCTCGCGTTCACGATGCGCACGAGTGCGCGGGACGCGGCGGAGGCCGAGCGGCTCGTCGCGGCGCTCGGTGTCGTGGCCGGGAGCCACGTGGCCGATGTCGGGGCGGGGAACGGCGCCTTCACCCTGGCGCTCTCGAAGGTGGTGGGCCCCGCCGGACGGGTCTATGCCACCGAGATCGACGACGGGAAGGTGGCCGACCTCCGGCAGGCCGCCTCGCGCGCCGGGGCAACCAACATCGAGGCGGTCACCGCGACAGCAGCCGACAGCGGCCTGCCGCCCGCCTGCTGCGACGCCCTGCTGCTGCGCCGCGTCTACCATCACTTCACGCGGCCGGACGAGACCCTGGCGACGCTCTTCCGCGCCGCGCGGCCGGGGGCGCGTCTCGCCGTCGTCGACTTCGAGCCCGGTGGCACGCTCTGGCCGGCCCCCGAGGGGGTGCCCGCCGACCGCCGAGGCCACGGGGTTGGCCGGGAGACGGTGATGGAGGAGTTCGTCCGCGCCGGCTTCCACCTGCTGCGCGAAGACACGCAGTGGTCGGGCCGTGACTACCTGATCCTGTTCCGCAAGTAGGGGCGGCTCCCCGGGGCGGCCCGCCCACGGGGATGGCACGACCCGACGAGGGTGACGACCATGGTCAACGAGAAGGCCGTCGAATTGCTGGCCCGGGGCTTGTACCGCGATGCGTTCGCGGTGCTGGGTCCCCACGTCGAGGGGAAGGGCACATCGGCGCGCGTGGTCATCCGCGCCTTTCAGCCGGCCGCCGCGGCGATGGCCGTCGTGCGCGAACCCGCGCACGGGCAGGCCGAATCGGCCGCGGTGGTGCCGATGGCGCGCATCCATCAGGCCGGCATCTTCGAGCTGGCCGTGCCCGGCGCCACGCTCTTTCGCTACCGCCTGCGCATCGAGTGGGCGAGCGGCGAGACGCACGAGGTGGAGGACCCGTATCGGTTCGGCCGCGTGATGGGGGATCTCGATCTGCACCTCCTCGGCGAGGGCCGGCACGAGCGCGCCTTCGACGTGCTCGGTGCCCACCTGCGGACGATCGACGGCATTGCCGGCGTCTACTTCGCCGTGTGGGCCCCCAGCGCCGACCGGGTCAGTGTCGTCGGCAACTTCAACGGGTGGGACGGGCGCGTCCACGTGCTGCGGCAGCTCGTGCCGAGCGGCTTCTGGGAGATCTTCGTGCCGGGTCTCGTCGCCGGTGAGCGGTACAAGTTCGAGATCCGCTCGAAGCTCGGCGGCCTCACGTTCCTCAAAGCCGACCCGTGGGCGCGCTACGCGGAGAAGCCGCCGGCCACCGCATCGGTCGTGTGGGACGCGAGCGGCTACACGTGGCGCGACGAGGACTGGATGCGGGGGCGGCCGGCGTCGAACTCCTGGTTCGACCGCCCCATGGCCGTCTACGAGGCGCACCTCGGCTCGTGGGCGCGCGTCGTCGAGGAGGGGAACCGGCAGCTCACCTACCGCGAGCTGGGCGAGCGCCTCATCCCGTACATCCGCGACCTGGGCTACACGCACATCGAGCTGATGCCGGTGTTGGAGCATCCCTACGACGGCTCGTGGGGCTATCAGGCGGTCGGCTGGTTTGCGCCCACCAGCCGCTTCGGCCCGCCCGAGGACTTCAAGTGGTTCGTGGACGAGTGCCACCTCCACGGCCTCGGGGTGATCCTCGACTGGGTGCCGGGCCACTTCCCGAAGGACGCGCACGGCCTCGCCCGCTTCGACGGCACCGCGCTCTACGAGCACGCCGACCCGCGGCAGGGCGAGCACATGGACTGGGGCACGCTCGTCTTCAACTACGGGCGCAACGAGGTGCGCAACTTCCTGCAGGCGAGCGCGCTCTTCTGGCTCGAGGAGTTCCACCTCGACGGCCTGCGCGTGGACGCGGTGGCCTCGATGCTCTACCTCGACTACTCGCGCAACGCGGGCGAGTGGGTGCCGAACCGGCACGGCGGGCGCGAGAACCTCGAGGCGATCGACTTCATCCGGCAGATGAACGAGCTGACCCACGGGCGCTTCCCCGGGACGATCACCATCGCGGAGGAGTCCACGTCGTGGCCCGCGGTGAGCCGGCCGGTGTACCTCGGCGGCCTCGGCTTCACCTACAAGTGGAACATGGGCTGGATGCACGACATGCTCGAGTACATCCGGCAGGATCCCGTGTTCCGGCGGTGGGCGCACAACAAGGTCACCTTCTCGATGTTGTACGCCTACAACGAGAACTTCATCCTGCCGTTCAGCCACGACGAGGTCGTGCACCTGAAGCGCTCGATGCTCGACAAGATGCCGGGCGACACGTGGCGCAAGGCCGCGAACCTGCGTGCGCTCTACGGCTACATGTACGGGCACCCGGGCAAGAAGCTGCTGTTCCAGGGCCAGGAGTTCGGCCAGTGGACGGAGTGGAGCGAGAACACGGGGCTGCCGTGGGACGCGGTCGGCCACATGCCCCACGCGGGCATCCTGCGGTTCGTGAGAGACCTCAACGCGCTCTACCGCCGCGAGCCGCCGCTGCACGAGCTGGACTTCGACCCCGCCGGGTTCCAGTGGATCGATTGCAACGACAACGAGAACAGCGTGTTCTCGTTCATCCGGCGGTCGCGCGCCGCGTCGGACCTGATGGTGGTCGTCGTCAACTTCACGCCGGTGCCGCGCGAAGGCTACCGCATCGGGGTGCCGAAGCCGGGCACCTACGGGGAGGTGCTCAACAGCGACGCCGAGGCGTACGGCGGCAGCAACACGGGCAACGCCGGTGCGGTGACGACGGAGGTGATCCCCAGCCACGGGCACGAGCAGTCGCTGCGGCTGCAGCTGCCGCCGCTCGGCTGCCTGTTCCTGAAATGGCAGGGACGGGACTGAGGGAACGCTGTTCGCCCTGCGCCCGACGCCTTACGTCCTACGCCCGGCCGGGCGCAAGGCGCCAGGCGTGAGACCGACCCGGGCGCAAGGCGAAGGTCCCAAGGCGTAAGGCGACGAGGATCACCATGAACTGGCTGGTCAAGGAAGAGCCGTCCACCTACCCCTTTGCGCAGCTGCAGCGCGAAGGCCGCACGCGGTGGAGCGGCGTGCGCAACCCGCTCGCACAGAAACACCTGCAGGCCATGCGGCCCGCCGACCGCGTGTTCTACTACCACACGGGCGCGGAAAAGGCGATTGTCGGCACCGCCACTGTATCGTCCGTCCCCGCGCCCGACCCCGGGGACCCGTCCGGCACGCTCCACGCGGTGGAGATCGCCGCCGGCGCGCCCCTCGCGCGCCCCGTGCGCCTCGCCGAGGTCAAGGCCGATCCGTTCTTCGCCGATTTCGCGCTGGTCCGCATGGCGCGGCTCTCGGTGATGCCGGTCAGCGACGCGCAGTGGGCGCGGATACTGGCCATGTCGAACGTGTGAACGTGAGGACGATCGAATGGAACTCCCCCCGCTTCCCCCGCTCGTCCTGGCCGCGCTCCTCTCGGCGTGGGGCGCCGAGGGCACCGCGCAGCCGCTGCCAACGTCCCAGCCGACGCACCTCGCCATCGTCATCGAGCAGGTTCCGGCCGGGCACGGACCCGCCTGGGACGCGCTCGCCCGGGAGCGCCGTGCCGTCCTCGAGCGCGCCGCCCTCGCGCCGACGACGCTCGCGCTGCGTGCGGTGACGGGCGCCGACGAGGCGTGGTTCATCAGCACTGCCGCGTCGTTTGCCGAGCTGGGCGAGCGGTCGTCGCGCCGGCCCGCGGCGCCCGAGGCCGCGGCGCTCGAACGGGTCGAGACGGCGATGGCGGCGCACGTCGCGGCCCGTCGGACGGTGCAGGCCCGTGCCCGCCCCGATCTTTCGCGCGGGGCCTACCCGGACCTGGCCGCGCAGCGCGTCTGGGAGATCTCCGTGTTCCGCGTGCAGGCCGGGTACGAGGACGCGGTGAGCGCCGCCTTCGCCAGCTATGCGGCCGCGGCCGACCGCGCGAAGCTGGGGCTCGCGTGGCGGGTGTACGAGGTGGTCGCGGGCATGCCGGGTCCCACGTACCTGGTGTTCTCTTCCTTTCCCACCCACGCCGGCCTCGACACGATGGCAGCAGAGGACCACGCCATCGTCCCGTCGTTCACGGCCGAGAACGGCGTCGCGTTCAGCCGGTTCCAGAAGGCGCTCACGAGCGGCGAGGTGAACCGCTACCGCCTCGATCCCGCGCTCAGCACGGTGCCGGCGGAGGTGCGCGCCCGCGACGCCGCGTTCTGGGGGAAGTAGTCGGCCAGTCGGTCGGTCAGTCGGTCAGAACGCCGCCCCGGTAGGCCTCGGCTGTCGGCTGTCAGCCGTGTCAGCCCGTCTTCCGTCAGGCGCCGCCAGCCGTGGGCCCGGGGCCGCGCGCCGATCGCGTCAGGTGCGGGCCGAGCGCCGGCGCAGCCGACGTGCGGCTCGGTTACACTCCTGTGGCCGGTGGCGCGTCGGCCGCCGTGCTCCTGGAGGGCCACGCACGTCGTGGCCGATCGCGTCCGCGGAGGCCTGCCCGTGTCCAGCTCCGTTCAGCCCCCATCCGTTGCGGTCGCCGAGGTGCGGCTGCCCGAATCCGCGTACCGCCTCCTCAAGCCCGGCGAACGGTACGAACCCCTCGTGCCTGCCGGCGCGGCGCCGCCCGAGTCCACGTGGCGCGCCGTGCTGTGGGGCCTGTTCCTGTGCGTGATCTTCACCCTGGCGTCGGCCTACTCGGGCCTGAAGGTCGGACAGGTCATGGAGGCCTCGATTCCGATCTCGATTCTCGCGATCGGTCTCGCGCGCGTGTACCGGCGCCGCTCCACCGTCCTCGAGAACGTCATCCTCACCGGCATCGGCGGCACCTCGGGCGCCGTCGTTGCGGGCGCCATCTTCACGCTGCCGGCGCTCTACATCCTGCGGCTCGATCCGCACCCGCTGCAGACGATCTTCATCTGCCTCGCCGGCGGCTGTCTCGGGGCGCTGTTCCTCATCCCGCTGCGCCGCTACTTCGTACGCGAGGCGCACGGCGAGTTCCCCTTCCCCGAGGCCACGGCCATCACCGAGGTGCTGGTCACGGGCGAGCGCGGCGGCTCGCAGGCCAAGCTGCTGCTGCAGGCGACGTTCCTCGCGGGTGTCTACGACTTCTTCGTCACCACCTTCCAGGTGTGGAAGGAGTACGTGGACCTGCGGTTCATCCCGTCGGTCCAGACCCTCGCCGAGCGGGCGCGCATCGCCACGAGCTTCGACGCGGTGGCCTTCATCCTCGGCCTCGGCTACGTGATGGGCCTGCGCAGCTCGATGGTGCTCGTTGCCGGCGGCGTGCTCGCCAACTTCGTGCTCGTGCCGCTCATCTGGATGATCGGGCAGCACGTGGCGACCGGCCCGGTGTACCCCGCCACGGTCCCCATCCTCGAGATGAGCGCCACGCAGATCTTCCGCGGCTACGTCCGCTTCATCGGCGTCGGCGCGATTGCCACGGCCGGCATCTTCGGCATCGTCAAGTCGCTGCGTGTGGTGGTGGGGTCGTTCTCGATCGCGGCGCGCGCCTTCAAGCACGGCGAGGCGAGCGGCGAGCGCACCGACCGTGACATCCCCGTCATGGCGATGCTGCTCGGGGTGATCGTCAGCGCCCTCGGCGTCGCAATCTTCTTCGGCACGCTCGAGCCGAGCCTGCTGCACGTGCTGCTCGGGCTGGGCCTCACGGCGCTCTTCAGCTTCTTCTTCGCCTCGGTGGCCGCCAACGCCATCGCCACGACCGCGCGCAACCCCGTGTCGGGCATGACCATGCTGACGATCATCATCTCGTCGGTGGTGCTGCTGCGGTTCGGCATGAGTGGCCCGGCGGGAATGTTCTTCGTGATGGCGATTGCCGGCATGGTGTGCACGGCGCTCTCGGTGTCGGGGCAGTTCATCACCGACCTGAAGACCGGCTACTGGATCGGCTCGACGCCGGCGGCCCAGCAGCGCGTGAAGTTCCTCGGCGTGATCGCGGCCTCGGTGGCGGCCGGCCTCGCGATCGTGCTGCTCGCGCGCGCGTTCCAATTCGGCGAGGCCGCGCCCGGAGACACGCGCACCGTGCTCGCGGCGCCGCAGGCCTCCATCATGCAGGCCCTCGTGCAGGGGTTCATGAGCCAGCAGCCCGTGGCGTGGATCCTGTTTTCTGCGGGCGCCATGGTGGCCGTGCTCGTGGAGATGTTGCGGGTGCCGACGTTGATCTTCGCGCTCGGCATGTACCTCCCGCTCGAGCTGAACCTGCCGGCGCTCGTCGGCGGCATCCTGGCGCACTACGTCGGCCGCCGCGCCGACCTTCGTGGCGGCCCTGCCGGTGCGGGCATGCGCGAGCGCGGCGTCATCGTCGCCTCCGGGTTCATGGCGGGCGGCGCCCTCGGCGGCGTGGTCGGGGCGGGGCTGCGCCTCTTCCCGTGGTACCGCGAGGACCTGGTGAAGACCCCGTTCTTCGACCACGACGCCGTCTCACAGACGGTGTCGATCGTCGGCTTCGCGCTGTTCTGCCTCTATCTGTGGTGGAAGGCGATGGGGAAGGCGGAGGAGTAGAACCGGGCAGTGCCTCGTGCCTGGGACCTCGCGCCTCGGCTGCCCCGGAACTCGTGCCTGGGCATCCCGGTCCGGGCATGGGTGATCTGACGCGCCGCCCACGCGCGGCGACGGGAGATCACCGACGCCGCTGACCCCGGGCGCATCGTCCGGTGGCCGTAGAGGACGGCTCCCGTGTTCGTCTCCAGTCGGCTCGTCTACCTCCAGCCGCAAGAACAGGGTGTACGCACGTCGCGACGCTCCTGAGCGACATCGTCGGGGGCGAGCAGATCGGCAAACACGATCGCCTCCCTGGCGGGATGGACCTCGAGAACAGACTTGTCCTGGGCTCGGTCCGCAGTCCCTGGGACTGGTATGTCTCCCTCTGGGCCTACGGCTGCGGGGGCGCCGGTGATCTCTATCAACGGTTGGCGACCCGTCGAATCTGGACCCACAGAGTCCGGAAGCACCCTCTCCAGGAACAGCTACCGCTACGAGGTCACCGCCATCCTGATCAGTTGGATCACACTCGTCGCTGCCGGCGTCATGCTGAGCCTCGTGTTCCGGGCGTCGGGACGCGACGGTCCCTCGAGGTGAATGCACGCCCGGTGCTCGGCGTCTTCCCATTCGCACGTGACGGAGTCGTCACACGCCCTTGGTATCGTCGCGCAGCCGTGTGCTGCGGCGAGGCGAGCCTCGCCGTGCTGACATCCATGTGCTCAGGGACTTGCGAATGCCACGAGTGTATCGGCAGGCGGCCGTCATACCCTACCGCGTGCGCGAGCAGCGCCTCGAGATCGCGCTCGTCACCACGTATCGCGGCAAGCGTTGGATCGTCCCGAAGGGCTCCCTCGACGACGGTGAGCGGTCACCTGACGCCGCGATTCGAGAAACGGAGGAAGAAGCCGGCCTGATTGGTGAGCTGATGCAGCGGCCGGTCGGCAGATACCGGTACACGAAGCAGAACGACTCGTACGACGTGGACGTCTACTTGATGCGCGTGACCGCGGTTCTCGACCACTGGCTGGAAGCCAGGCACCGTCACCGCCGTTGGATGGCGGTGGACGACGCACTGACTCGGCTGCATCCCGACCTTCACGGGTTCGTGCACGCGACGGGCCGCCTGGTCAGATCGGAAAACGGCAGTTCGCACAACGGTCACGGCCGCACCCGTCGCCGGGCATCCCGCCAGTGATCCCCGAGGCGCTGTACGCGGCGCCTGGCGTCCACCCCGTAAACCCGCGGGCGGCTCTGGCCACGTGTTCCTCGCAACCGACGAGCCGTGCGGCTTCCGGCGCGGTCAACCGCAGGCCCGGCGTCCGCTTGAAGGCCATTGCGACATGCTCGGCGACGACCAGCCGGCGCTCCAGCTCGGCCGGGCGGGCGCCAATGCCCCCGTGTTCGTTGGGGTGATGCTGACTTCCCGGCTGCGCGGTGTTCCGCAGTGCGTCCATGATGACTTCCCTGAGGCCATGATGCCCGTCGAATGCGACGCTACCGTGTCGGCGGCGCCAACACTCTGAAACGGCCCTTCTGGAGCTCCTCGACTCACTGTCGTCGCCGGGTTGTCACATCTCATGCCGGGTCCATGAGGGCGATCGCCGTGCCCCGGTCGAGCGGCGTACCTGGCCGGCCATCGCGCGGGCGCTCCGGAGCAACGTGGAGGTGGCGATCACGCTCTACCGCAACGGCAGCTGGGCACCGTCGATGACGGACGAGCAACGCGACCTGGTCCCGGCCCTCAGTCGAGCGGGTGCTCCTGGGCCGCGAGCCGCAGGCCGCCAGCCGCGTGCCGGACGTTCCCGCGGCCGTGACGTCGCTGTTTCGCCCCCGACGCGTCGCTGTCGTCTCGACCGGCTATCGTAGCCTCATGGTCCTTTCGTCCCGCGCCGCTCGGGCCGTCACCGACCTCGTGCTGTTCGTGATGTCGGCTGCTGCCATCGTCGCGGCGTTCATGTTCTCCTTGTGAGCGGCCCCGGAGGGAGGGTCTCATGGGCAGCGCCACGTTCGTCACCCCGGAGGATTCGTGGGCGGATGTCACGACGAGAATCACGCGGGACTTCCTGAGTACCCCGCCGCTCGCGCTGACGCTGGCGCAGGCGCGCCGCCTCTGGGCCCTCGACGAGGGCAGGTGTGGCGAGGTACTGGGCAGGCTGCTCCGGTCTGGCTTCCTCGCCCTGCGGGCCGTTGGTTCCGCTATGCTACCGACATGGACCGCGAGGAGATCCTGCGCGTGCTCCGGGCCTTCGAGGCCGCAGGACTCGAGTACGTGCTCATCGGGGCGACGGCCATGGGTGTGCACGGTCTCGTGCGCGCGACCGAGGACGTCGACCTCGTCATCAAGGCGACGCCGGAGAACGTCGAACGCCTGCGCGTGGCGTTGCGAGCCGCGTACGGCGGAGACCCGCACATCGACGAGATCACCGCCGGTGACCTGCTCGGAGACTACCCGGCTCTTCGGTACTACCCCCCGACTGGGGACCTGTATTTCGACGTCATCGTTCGTCTTGGGGAGGCCGCGAGCTTCGAGACGGTCGATGCCGAGAGCATGACCATCGAGGGCACCCGGGTGAACGTCGCTACACCGGCGGCGCTCT
>Ga0079037_100000297_pt1 | contig 21178 bp, 20 predicted proteins | sample Mud3Dept4metaG_FD_71479 | JGI IMG/M metagenome (GOLD analysis project Ga0079037, IMG submission 71479) | Freshwater wetland microbial communities from Ohio, USA, analyzing the effect of biotic and abiotic controls - Mud 3 Core 4 Depth 4 metaG | ecosystem: Environmental > Aquatic > Freshwater >... | reverse complement strand
AGCGCGCCGAGCGCGAGCGCTCGCTCGACAGCATCTTCCGGGCCGAGCAGATCTGGTCGAACCGTCAGGGGCCACTCAAGGCAGCGCTGCGGCGGCTGCCGCGGCCCGAGATCGACGCCCTGCTCGTTGCCGCGGCCGCCGCTGACCGCATGGCCAAGGGCAGCCTGCGCGGCGACGCGTGGGTGGCGCTCGAGGCTCTCGTTGCGAGGATCGCCGGCGTGCGGCTGGCGGCATGACTCCGATCGGGATTTTCGGCGGCACCTTCGACCCGATTCACTTCGGTCACCTGCGCACCGCGTTCGAGCTGCTGCACGCGCTGCGCCTCGCCGAGGTGCGGTTGATGCCGGCAGGCCGACCGCCACATCGCGGCGCCCCGCTGTGCGAAGCACACCACCGTCTGGCGATGGTGCGGGCGGCGGTCGCCGACCAGCCCGGGCTCGTCGTGGACGATCGCGAGATCCGGCGCGAGGGTCCGTCGTACACCGTGACCACGCTGCGTGAACTGCGTGCCGAAGCGCCGGCACGGCCGATCTGCCTGATCATCGGGATGGATGCATTCCTGGGCCTGCCGCAGTGGCACGAGTGGCGCGCGGTGCTGGAACTCGCGCATGTGGTCGTTGCGCACCGCCCGGGCTGGGCCGCGCCGGACTCGGGCACGCTCGGCGACCTGCTGGCGGCGCGCGGCACGCAGCGCGTCGAGGACCTGCACGAAGGCGTGGCGGGCCGCATTCACGTGCGCCCGGTCACGCAGCTCGAGATCTCTTCCACGGACCTGCGCGATCTGATCGTCGCCGGACAGGATCCGCGCTACCTGCTGCCCGACGCCGTCCGGGCCATCATTCACGATACCGGTTGTTACCACGCCCCAGCCACGAGGTGAGCATGACAGTGAAGCGCCCAGCCACACGACGCACAGCGAGCGACGCGACCCTCAAGCCCAGGGCGAAAGCCAAGGCCCCCGCCAAGGCCCCCGCCAAGGCCAGGACCAGCGCCAGGACCGCCGTGCGGAACGCAAGCCCGCCGGCCAAGTCGGCAGCGCCCGCGGCCCGGAAGGCTGCCCGCCCCAAGGGCAAGCCGACGCTGCGTGACGTCGTGCTCGGAGCGCTCGCGGAGCTGAAGGCGGTGGACGTCCGGGCGCTCGACGTGCGCGGCCTGACCGACATCACCGACACGATGGTGGTGGCGAGCGGCACTTCCGACCGCCACGTCAAGTCGATCGCGGATCGCGTCGTGCAGCGCTGCAAGGAGGCGGGCTTCCGGCCCTACGGAATGGAGGGCGAGCGCGACGGCGAATGGGTGCTGCTCGACCTGCAGGACATCGTGCTGCACGTGATGCTGCCGCGGGTACGCGAGTTCTACTCGCTCGAGAAACTGTGGGAGGGCGGCGCCGCGGCGTGAGGCCGCGGGCCCGCTTGGGCCATGCAGATGCGACTGCTCGCCGCCGGCACGCGCATGCCGGCCTGGGTCGATGCCGGCGTCGCGGACTACGCGGGCCGCCTGCGTGGCGACTATCGGCTCGTGCTGGTCGAGATCGAACTCGGACGCCGCGGCTCGGCCGACGTGCAGCGCGCCATCGCAACCGAAGGTGAGCGCATGCTGGCGGCAGCCGGGTCGCGTGCGGCGCTGGTCGCCCTGCAGGTGGGCGGACGCGCCCTGTCCACTGAACAGCTCGCGCGCTGGCTGGAGGAGCGGTCCCGGCTCGGCGAGCCGCTGGCCTTCTGCATCGGCGGTCCGGACGGTCTCGCACCGATCGTGGACCAGAAGGCCTGCCTGCGCTGGTCCCTGAGTCCGCTCACCCTGCCGCACGGCCTGGTCCGGGTGGTCGTCGCGGAGGCGCTGTACCGCGCCGTGTCCGTCGTCAAGGGACTGCCGTACCACCGTCCCTGAGGCTGCGTTCGCCGCAATGGACAGCGCCGTGCGGGCAGGTTTGAATGACGAGTTAACCCCTCAGTCCGGAGCATTGCATGCACCCGTATCCGCACCTCTATACCGTCCAGGCATCCGCGGCGCCGGAGGGCGACGTGCCGGTGACTGCCGCCGGCCTGCCCGCCCTGGCGACGGCGGCGCCGGCGGAGTTCGACGGACCCGGCGACCGCTGGTCGCCCGAGACACTGCTGGTCGGGGCCGTCGCTGACTGCTTCCTGCTCAGTTTTCGCGGCGTGGCCCGCGCCAACAAGTTCGCCTGGAACACGCTCGAATGCTCGGTCGAGGGTACGTTGAACAAGGTCGAGGGCAGGACGAAGTTTACGCAGATGGTGGTGCGGGCCACGCTGCGCGTGCCGGCCGGCACCGATGAAGCCAAGGCCGTCCAGCTGCTCGAGCGCGCGGAGCACGTCTGCCTGATCAGCAACTCGCTGGTGGCCGAGCGACGCATCGAGACGACGGTCCTCGGTGCCTGAGGCGCAGGTGGCGGAGCCCTCGATCATGCTGGCCTCGGCGTCGCCACGGCGCAGCGAATTGCTGCGCCAGGTCGGTATCGCGCACGAGGTCCGCCCGGTGCACATCGACGAAGCGGTGCTGCCAGGCGAGGCCCCGTCTGCGTACGTCCTGCGGCTGGCCGAAGCGAAGGCCAGTGCGCTCTGGCAGAGTCTCGGCCCGCGCGAGCGTCAACCGGTGCTCGCCGCCGACACTACGGTCGCGCTCGAAGGGGAGATCTTCGGCAAGCCGGCTGATCTCACCGAGGCGCGCGCGATGCTGGGCCGGCTGTCCGGGCGCACGCATGAGGTGCACACCGCAATTGCCGTGCAGCACGCCGGCGGCGTCGCAGCCCGCGTGAGCAGCAGCACGGTCACCTTTCGCGAACTCTCGACCGCGGAGATCGACTGGTACTGGAACACGGGCGAGCCCGCCGACAAGGCCGGCGGTTACGCCGTGCAGGGTCGTGCGGCGGCCTTCATCAGCCACATCGCCGGCAGTTACTCCGGGATCATGGGCCTGCCGCTCTTCGAAACCTGGGAACTGCTCGCGCCGTTGCTCGGTCTGACGGCCGGAGGCCGGCGGGCATGAGCACGGAAATGGTCGTCAACGTGAGTCCGCGCGAAACGCGGGCGGCCCTGCTCGAGAACGGCGTGCTGCAGGAACTGTTCGTCGAACGCGCCAGCCGCCGCGGCCTCGCAGGCAATCTGTACAAGGGCCGTGTGTCGCGGGTGCTGCCGGGAATGCAGGCAGCGTTCATCGACATCGGGCTCGAGCGCACGGCGTTCCTCCACGTTTCGGACATCGTGCAACCCGCGGATGCGGAGGGCGCGGTGGATGCGCCTCGCACCGACAGCATCCGCGAACTGGTGGGCGAAGGCGCCGATATCCTCGTGCAGGTGCTCAAGGACCCGCTCGGCACCAAGGGCGCGCGGCTCACCACGTTCATCACCATCCCGTCGCGCTATCTCGTGTACATGCCGTTCGGTCACGGCGTGGGCGTCTCCGCGCGGATCGAGAACGAGGCCGAGCGTCAGCGCCTGCGCGAGGCCATGCAGACATATGCGCTGGCCGGCAGCACCGGCGGTTACATCGTGCGCACGGCGGCGGAAGGCGCCTCCGGCGAGGCGTTGCGTGCCGACATGCTGTTCCTGCGCAAGCTGTGGGACGTGCTCACGCAGCGGGCACGCGGCGTGGCGCAGGGGACGCTGGTGCACGAAGACCTGCCGCTGCCGCTGCGGCTGATGCGCGATCTCGTCGGCGAAGGCGTGGACCGCGTGCTGGTGGACAACGAGCGCACCTGCGAGCAGATGCGCGAATTCGCCGCGACGTTCATGCCCGGGCTCGAGGCGCGGGTCGAGCGCTACACCGGCAGCCGCCCGATCTTCGACCTGCACGGCGTCGAGGAGGAGATCCAGCGCTCGCTCGAGCGCAAGGTGGCGCTCAAGTCGGGTGGCTACCTGATCATCGACCAGACCGAGGCGCTCACCACCATCGACGTGAACACCGGCGCCTACGTCGGGCACCGCAACCTCGAGGAGACGATCTACCGCACGAATCTCGAGGCCGCGGTGGCGATCGCGCGCCAGCTGCGCCTGCGCAACCTCGGCGGGATCATCATCATCGACTTCATCGACATGGAGGAGGAGGAGCACCGCCGCCAGGTGCTGCAGGCCCTCGAGAAGGCGCTCGCCAAGGACCACGCCAAGACGCACGTGTCCACGGTGTCGCAGCTCGGCCTCGTCGAAATGACGCGCAAGCGCACGCGCGAGAGCCTCGCACACCAGCTCTGCATGCCGTGCCCGGCGTGCGAGGGCCGGGGGTTCCTGAAGACGCCCGAAACGGTCTGCTACGAGATCTTCCGCGAGATCCTGCGCCAGGCCGGGCAGTTCGACCTGCAGCAGCTGCTGGTGCTCGCGCACCAGGATGTGATCGAGCGCCTGCTCGACGAGGAGTCCGCGGCGCTCGGCGAGCTCGAGGTGCTGGTCGGCAAGCCGATCCGGCTGCAGACCGAGTCGCTGTACGAGCCCGACCAGTACGACGTGGTGCTGATGTGAACGCATCGCCCGGCCGCGGCGCATCCGCGCGGCTCTGGCGCATCCTGGCCGGGACGCTCGCAGGCGTACTGATCCTGGCCGCAGTGCTGGTCGGCGCACTGCGCCTGGCGATTGCGCGGGTGCCCGAGAATGCGGCCCGCATCCAGGCGTGGGTCGAGCGGCAGACGGATTACCGGCTCGAATTCTCGGGGCTGGACGCGCGGCTGCGCTGGTGGGGGCCGGAGGTCGTACTGCGCAACCTGCGCGTGCTCGACAGCGATGCGGGCCAGGCGCTGTTCGAAGCCCGCGAGGGCGCCGTTTCGCTCGACGTGTGGAACCTGTTCCGCACGGGCGAGCTGGTTGCGGGGCGCGTGCGAGTCATTGGTCCCGCGCTGACGATCGTGCGGCTGGCGGATGGGCGGATCCGGATCCTGGGGCAGCGCGAGCGGCCGGCGAATCGCCCGCCGTTCGATCTCGATCGCCTGCCGGCCGGTCACCTGCAAGTCGAGGACGCGACGGTCCATTACCGCGACCTGCGTGCCGGACGCGGTCCGTGGACCCTGCGGCGCGTGCAGTTGTCGCTGCGCCGGACTCGCGATGCGGTGGACGTCGCCGGGGGCGCCCAGCTGCCCGAGTCGCTCGGTACCGGGGTCGACTTCACCGGCCGGCTGCACGGTTCGCTGGAGCACGTCGCCGGACTCGAGGCGCGGCTGGACCTGCAATTCGATCGTCTGCTGCTCGCGGGCCTCGGTGACCTGCTGCCGGCAGGAGCCGGCCGACCGCTCTCCGGGGCTGGGCCGCTGGAGGTGGCCGTCGCTTTCGACCGCGGCCGCCTGGAGCATTTGCGTCTGGACGTGAACTTCGCGGACGTCGCGCTGGCCCTGCCGTCGCGCAAGGTGCCGCCGATCCAGGCTGTCGAGGTCTCGGCTCCGAGCCGGCCACCGGGCAGCTCGCCACTCAGCATGCCGATGGCCGAGAAAGCGATGGTGAACCGACCGGCAGCGGAGTTCCCCCGCCAGGTCCGGTACTCGAGGATCGAAGGCCGCCTGCGCCTGCGTCAGGAGAACGACGCGTGGCTGTTCCGCGCCAGCGACCTGCGGCTCGGTCGCGAGGCGGCGCGTCCGGCGACAGTCGCGTCGCTCGCCGCCCGCTGGCGCGGTCATCCCTCGAGCGCGTTCGAACTCAGTGTCCACACCGTGGAGCTGGAGCTCGCGGACCTGTGGCCGCTGGCGCTCGCGGTGGCGCCACCGGCGTTCGATCGCTGGGCCGGTCTCGATCCCGCCGGCACCATTCACGAGTTGCGTGCCGACGCGGTCCGCGAACGCGCCGGATCGGAGCCGCGCTTTGCGTTCTCCGCGGATGTCGCGGACCTCAAGGCGCGGCCAACAGGACGCTGGCCGGGTCTGGCGGGCTTCACCGTGCGCGCGTCGGGCACCGAACGGCGCGGCCGTATCGCCTTGCGCGCTGAATCGCCGTCATTCGACTGGCCGCGGCTGTTCCGCGAACCGCTCAAGGTCGTGCGCGCCGAGGGCGAAATTGACTGGCGGCGGGAGAACCGTGCCTGGGTGCTCCACTCGGCCCTGATCGCGCTCAGCCATCCGCAGGCTTCCGCGCAGTGCGCCATCACCATCAGCCTGCCGGGCGGCGGGCGCTCGCCGTACCTCGACCTCGACGCCCGCGTCGAGCGACTCGATGCGACGCTGGTGCGCAGCGTGCTGCCGGTCGGACGGCTCATGCCGCGCTCGATTGCGTGGCTCGACCAGGCATTCCGGCACGGCACGGCGACCGATGGCGTGGTCTCGTACCACGGACCGGTGCGCAAGTTCCCGTTCCGTGCGGGCGAGGGCGAATTCAAGGCACACGCCCTGGTGAAGGACGCGACGCTGATCTACTTCGACGGATTCGCTCCGCTGGTCGGCGGCATCGGTTCGGTGGAGTTCCACAACGCCGGCCTCGCGGCTCGGCTCGAAGGCGGTGAGGTCGGCGGACTGCGACTGCGCGGCGCAGAGGTAACCATCGCGGACCTGAAGGAGCCGGTGCTCGAGATCGATGCCACGGCCGCGGGCGACGTGGCCAAGGCGCTCGCCGTCCTGCAGGGCAGTCCGCTCGGCCCGCAGATCGGTACGCAGTTCATGCAGCTGTCGGGACAGGGGCCTGCGGACTACGCATTCCGGCTGCACCTGCCGACCCAGGACGTCGCTGCCCGCGACTACGTCGTGCGAGCGCAGCTGCACTCGGTGTCGGCAATCTGGCCGGTACTGCGTGCGCCGGTGAGGCGCATCACCGGCGACCTCGAGATCCACAACCGCGAGTTCCGCGCCGGCTCGCTGCGCGGCGAGATCCTGGACGGACCCTTCGAACTGAGCGTGCAGCCCGGGCCGGTCGGAGCGGATGTAAGCGCCTCGGTGATGCTGAGCGCCAGCGGCCGCGCGGCCGGTGCCCAGATGCCGGCGTTGATCGGATTGCCTGACACGATCCGCATGTCGGGCGCAGCGGACTGGCGCCTGGACGGACGCATCGAGCGTCGCGGCGAGGGCGCGCAGTGGCCCGCACGGATCGAGGTGGTGTCTGACCTGCGCGGCCTCGCGATCCAGGCACCGCGCCCGTTCGAGAAACAGCCGGCCGATTCACGCCCGACACGGGTCGTTCTCGAACTGCCCGGCAGCGGACGCACCGCGGTGCAGATCGCCTCGGGTGCTGCGCGCGCGGCGCTGCTGTTCGCCGAGCGCGCCGACCGGCGCTGGGACCTCGAGCGCGGCGCGGCGCGGTTCGATGCGCAGCCGGTCACATTGCCGGCGCGGCCGGGCCTGCACGTCGCGGGTGACTGGCCGGAATTCGACCTTGGCGAATGGCTCGCGTTGCGGTCGCGGGCGCCCACTGGGCGCGGTTTGTCCGACTGGCTGGGCCCCGTCGATGTGCACCTTGATCGGGCGCGCGTCCTCGGCTTCGAGTTTCTCGACGTCACGGCACGACTGGAGCCGCTCGCCGCGGCCTGGCGCATCACGGCGAGCGGGCCGATGGCCGAGGGCACCATCACAGTGCCGGCCGACTTTTCGCGTGGCGAGCCGCTGGACCTCGACCTGCGGCGCCTCGTGCTGCAGTCCGCGCCCGGCGCCGCAGATGCTGCGCGGGAGCAGCAGAGCGACCCGCGCGACCTGCCCGCGATTGCGGCGCAGGTGGCCGAATTCACCTGGCAGGGCCGGGAATTTGGCCAGCTGAGCGCGCAGGTGGAGAAGGTGCCGCTGGGCCTCAGGCTTGCGAACCTGGCCACCGAGTCGAAGCACTTCACGCTCAGCGGCACGGGCAGCTGGCTGGCGGAGGGGTCCGGCTCGCGCACGCGTCTGGCGCTTGAGTTCGCGAGCAGCGACCTTGCCGCAGCCTCGCGTGCGCTCGGCTACCGCGACGCGGTCGAGGCACAGCGGACGCGGGCGTCGGCCAGCCTGACCTGGAGCGGCGGTCCCGCCGAGGATGCGATCGCGCGACTGGGCGGCACGGTGCGACTCGAACTCGACCGGGGCCAGTTGCGCGGCTTGAAGCCCGGCGCCGGCCGCATGCTCGGCTTATTGAGCGTCATCGAGCTGCCGCGGCGCCTGGCGCTCGATTTCCGCGACGTCACGGACGAAGGCCTTGCCTTCGACACGGTGCGTGGCGATTTCGACATCCGCGGCGGCAACGCCTACACGCAGAACCTGCTGCTCAAGGGTGCGGCCGTGGACATCGGCGTGGCCGGACGCACCGGCCTTGCCGGGCAGGATTACGAGCAGACGGTGGTCGTCAGCGGCAACCCGAGCGGCCCGATCACCGTCGCGGGCGCGCTCGCCGGCGGACCGGTCGGCGCGGCAGGTGCGCTGCTCATTTCGCAGCTGTTCAAGGGGCAGCTGCAGGGCCTGGCGCGGATCTATTACCGGGTGACGGGTCCGTGGTCCGATCCCAGGGTCGAGCGCATTTCGGCGGCCTCCGGAGGTAACCTGCCCACCGCAGAGGCAGCTGGCAAGGAGGGCGAACCGTGACCCGCGTGGCGGCGATCCAGATGGTCTCCTCGGCCGCCGTCGGCCGCAATCTCGCGGCAGTCGCTGAACTGCTGCGACAGAGCCGCGAGCAGGGCGCACGGATCGCGACGCTGCCCGAGAATTTCGCGTTCATGGGCCTGGCCGAGGCGGACAAGCTCGCCATCGCCGAGGACGAGGGCGCCGGCCCGATCCAGGACGCGATGGCCAGCCTCGCGCGTGAACTCGGCCTGTGGATCGTGGCCGGCACCGTGCCGCTGCGGGTGCCTGGCGAGGCACGCACCGCCGCAGCCTGCCTGGTGTTCGATGCGGACGGCCGCCGCATTGCGCGCTACGACAAGATCCACCTGTTCGACGTCGCCATTCCCGGCAAGGACGAGCGCTACCAGGAATCCGCGTCGGTGCGGCCCGGCCAGAGCCCGGTCTGCGTGGATACGCCCGCCGGGCGGCTCGGGCTGGCGGTCTGCTACGACCTGCGCTTTCCGGAACTGTTCAGGCGCCTGCTCGTACTCGGTGCCGAGTGGTTCTGCCTGCCGTCGGCATTCACGGCGCCGACGGGCCGCGCGCACTGGGAAACACTGCTGCGGGCGCGGGCCATCGAGAACCTGTGCCACGTGGTGGCGCCGGCACAATCCGGCTTCCACGACAACGGCCGCGAGACGCACGGCGACTCGATGATCGTGGACTGCTGGGGCAGGGTGCTGGCGCGGCTGCCGCGAGGCACGGGAGTAGTCGTGGCGGAGATCGACCTCGTGCGCCAGCGCGAGGTCAGGCAGAATTTCCCCTGCGTCGAGCATCGGCGCCTGCCCGTCTGAGCCCATGCAGATCCAAATCCCGCCCGCCCTGTTCTCCCCCCAATCCCCGGTCACGGCTGACGGCGCAGGGTCTGACCCGCTCGACGTCGCGCGTTCCGGACTGCTCGTGCCCGCAGGCCTCGACGAGGATCGCGTGGCGCGCGTGCTCGGCGACGTGATGGGTCACGCCGTGGACTATGCGGACGTCTATTTCCAGCTGATCCGCGAGGAATCCTGGGCGCTCGAGGACGGCATCGTGAAGGACGGCGCGCACAGCATCGACCACGGCGTCGGCGTGCGCGCGCTGGCGGGCGAGAAGGCCGGCTTCGCGTACTCCGACGAAGTCGTGCTGCCCGCACTGCTCGAAGCCGCCCACGCAGCGAGGGCGATCGCGTGCTCCGGCAGCACTGGCGCACTGCAGGCCTGGCGCGCGCAGCGCGGGCGCAGCCTGTACCAGCCGATCGACCCGCTCGAAACCCTGGGTGACGCCGAGAAGGTGCGCCTGCTCGAACAGATCGACCGGGAGGCGCGTGCGCTCGACTCGCGCATTACGCAGGTGATGGCGAGCCTGGCGGCCTCGCACGACACCATTCTCGTGCTGGCAAGCGACGGCACGCTTGCCGCTGACGTGCGTCCACTGGTGCGCCTCAATGTCGCCGTGATCATCGAACACCAGGGGCGGCGTGAACAGGGTTATGCCGGCGGCGGCGGGCGCTACGCCTATTCCGAGTTCCTCGCTGCCGAGCGCTGGCGCGACCTCGTACGCGAAGCCGTGCGCACCGCGCAGGTGAACCTCGATTCCGTGCCGGCGCCGGCGGGTACCATGACCGTAGTGCTCGGTTCGGGCTGGCCCGGCGTGCTGCTGCACGAGGCCGTGGGGCACGGACTCGAGGGCGATTTCAACCGCAAGGGCACTTCCGCGTTCAGCGGACGCATCGGCCAGCGCGTCGCCGCGCCCGGCGTGACAATCGTCGATGACGGCACGCTGGCGTCGCGCCGCGGCTCGCTCAACGTGGACGACGAGGGCACGCCCTCGCAGTGCACGACGCTGATCGAGGATGGCTATCTGCGCGGCTACCTGCAGGACAAACTCAACGCGCGGCTGATGGGCGTGGCGCCGACCGGCAATGGCCGCCGTGAGTCCTTCGCCCACCTGACGTTGCCGCGCATGACCAACACCTACATGCTGCCTGGCCGGCACACGCCGGAGGAGATCCTCGCCTCGGTCCAGAAAGGGCTGTATTGCCGCAACTTCGGTGGCGGCCAGGTGGACATCACCTCGGGCAAATTCGTGTTCTCGGCGAGCGAGGCGTACCTGATCGAAGACGGACGCGTCACCGTGCCGGTGAAGGGCGCGACGCTGATCGGCAACGGCCCTGAAGTGATGACCCGAGTGTCCATGGTGGGCAGCGACCTGCGCCTCGACGACGGCGTGGGCACCTGCGGCAAGGAGGGGCAGGACGTGCCGGTCGGCGTCGGCCAGCCGACGCTGCGCGTGGAGGGCCTGACCGTGGGCGGCACGGCCTGACCGCCCGGACTGCCAGCAGGCCGCCGCCATGTGGATTCCGCGCCCGCTCTACGAGGTTCTTCCCTACGTCTACATGGGAACCGGCGCTGCGCTGCTTGGCGCGGCGTACTTCATCCGGCAAGGTCCCCGCGGATATCTGCTGGCGCTCGGGGCGGTCGGGCTGACCGTTGGCCTGGTGGTGTGGATGCGCCGGCGCGACTACCGCGCGAGCCACCGCGAGTACGACGACCACTCGCTCGACCGGTGACGCCGCTCAAGCGTCGTGTCTATCCTCGGTCTCGGCGTTCTCGGCTTCGTCGTAGTCGTCGGCCGGCTCGCCTGACTCCTCATCATCGTCGACGTGCAGGCTGCCGGTCGCGACAGTGTCGTGGACGTCCCGGTGAAACGTTATCTCGTGCAGACCGAGCTTGACGGAATCGCCGTCCTCCAGGCGCCGGCGGCGGATGCGCCTGCCACCCGCATAGATTCCGTTCGTGCTGTTGAGATCCTCGATCCAGATGCCGTCGGCCGTGCACACGACCTGGGCGTGGTGGCGGCTGATGTAGGTACTGTCGATCTGCAGGTCGTTGTCCGACGTCCGGCCGATGATGCAGCGGCCCATGCCGATCGGGCACTCGGACACCTTCTTGCCCCTGAACGACAGCACGAGCCGGCCCGGTGTCAGCTGCACTTGCGGCGAGGTGTCCTCAATCGCGGCCCGCAATTGGGTGTGGGTGCGGGACGAGTATTCGATCCACTGCAGCTCGTCGATCGCGGCGCGGAGTTCCTCCGTCGACACCGTCGGGCGATCCTTCGCGAAGGCAACGAGCATCGCGGTGTCGCAGAGCGTATTCACGAGGCGGGGAATCCCGCCGGTGTAGCGGTAGATGACGGGAAACGTCTCGGGCTCGAAGATGTCGCGATCCGCCGCGCCCGCCACCCGCAGTCGATGGCGGATGTACTCGGTGGTGTCCGACTCGCTCAGCGCGGTCAGGTGGAAGCGCAGCCGGACGCGCTGCATGAGCTGCACCAGCTCGGGCGAGTCCAGCTTGTCGGAGAGTTCGGGCTGGCCGGCCAGGATGATGTGCAGCACCTTCTGCTTCGTCGTCTCCACCCCGGACAGCAGGCGCACCTCCTCGAGCACCTTGAGGCTGAGGTTCTGCGCTTCGTCGATGATCAGCAGGATCTTGCGACCCTTCGCGTACTGCTCAACCAGGAACTCGTTGATGGTGGCGAGCAGTTCCGCCTTGCGCATCTTGAACGGGCTGAACCCGAACTGCACGAGGATCGCCTGCAGGAACTCGACGGGCGAGACCTGGGTCTGGTTGATCTGGGCGACCACCACGTCCTGGTCGAGTTCGCGCAGGAAGCTCTCGATGAGCGTGGTCTTGCCCGAGCCGATCTCGCCGGTGATCACCACGAAGCCGTCGGTGAACCAGATCGTCGACTCCATGTAGGCTTTGGCCCGGGAGTGTATCTGGCTGAGGTACAGGAATGCCGGGTCCGGGCTCAGGCGGAACGGGAGGTCCTGCAGTTTGAAGTGTTCGAGGTACATGGCTGGTCCCGGGGCGGTAATATACGTCAGAAGCTGCCGGGTCAGAGGTGGGGGTCCGTCACAGTCTCCGCAGCTGCCGTTGACGGCCCGCCCGAATTCAGCGTGGCACCCGGCGCAGCAGCTGGCGCAGCACGGCGTCACGCTGCGCTGCCGTCGCGGCCACCACCGTACAGTGACCCAGCTTGCGGCCGGCCCGCGGCGCCTTGCCGTAATCGTGGTGGTGCGCGCCGGGCAGGTCCAGGATCCGCGCGCGGTCGGGCATGGTGCCGATGTAGTTGACCATCGCGGCGTGCCCAACCGCGCGCGTGTCGCCCAGCGGCAGACCGAGGATGGCGCGCAGATGGTTCTCGAACTGGGAAGTGACGGCGCCTTCGATGGTCCAGTGCCCCGAGTTGTGTACCCGCGGGGCCATCTCGTTCGCCACCAGCCGGCCCTGCGCGACGAAGAATTCGATCGTGAGCACGCCGGCATAGTCGAAGTGGTCGAGCACCCGGTGCAAATGCGCTTCGGCGGCACGCTGCAGGCGTGCGTCGCGGGTTGGCGCCACCGTCAGCCGCAGGATGCCCTCGCGGTGCGTGTTGGTGACGATCGGGTAGGCGCGGGTCTCGCCGCGCGTGCTGCGCGCGCCGACGATTGACACCTCGCGCTGGAACTTCACGAAGCCCTCCAGGATCAGCGGCACGCCGCCGATGGCCTGCCATGCCGGCCCGATGTCCGCGCGCTTCTTCAGTACGCGCTGTCCCCGGCCGTCGTAGCCAAGGCGGCGCGTCTTGAGCACGCACGGCAGGCCCAGTGCCGCAACACCGGCCTCCAGCTCAGCGAGCGAATCCACGGCCCGATAGGGTGGCGTCGGGATGCCGAGGCGGCTGAACAGCTCCTTCTCGAGGATGCGGTCCTGCGACACGCGCAGCGCATCGACCGGCGGGAAGCACGGCCGCGTCGCGGCCATTTCGTGCAGTGCGGCCACGGGGACGTTCTCGAACTCGTAGGTGACGAGGTCCACCTCGCCCGCGAGCCTGCGCAGTGCGGAGATGTCGTCGAACGCGCCCACGACGATCGGCGCCACCTGCGCGCCCGGTGCGTCGGCGCCCAGGTCGAGGAACCGGAACTTGAGCGCGAACGGATAGCCGGCCAACGCCAGCATCTGTCCGAGCTGGCCCGCGCCGATGATGCCGATCTTCATGCGGGGGAGGACGGCTGTCGGGGGTCGGGCTGCGCCAGCACCCTGTCGGTCTGCGCCGCGCGGAACGCCTCGAGCGCAGCGCGGATCTGCGGCTGCGTGTTGCCGAGGATCGAGGCGGCGAGCAGGGCGGCGTTGGTTGCGCCCGCCACGCCGATCGCGAGCGTGCCGACCGGGATGCCGGCAGGCATCTGCACGATCGACAGCAGCGAATCGAGCCCGTTCAGCGTCTTAGACTGCACCGGCACACCGAGCACCGGCAGCGAGGTCTTGGCGGCGGTCATGCCCGGCAAGTGCGCCGCGCCGCCGGCACCGGCGATCAGCACCTGCAGGCCGCGGTCGCGGGCCGAGGCGGCGTACTCAAACAGCAGGTCGGGCGTGCGGTGCGCCGAGACTACGCGAACCTCGTGCGGGACGCCGAGCTTCTCGAGCGTCTCGGCCGCGTGCCGCAGGGTCTCCCAGTCGGAGGTCGACCCCATGATGATGCCGACGAGTGGTTTCATCCGGAAATTGTAGCACCGGCCGCCCGCGGCCCTAGAGTTCCTGACGGGCAAGCAGCTCGCGCAGTCGGCGGAACAGCTGGCGCGACGCCGCCGGCGGGCGGGCCGCGTCGCGCTCCGCCCGCGCCTGACGCGTCAGCGAGCGCAGCTGCACCAGGTCAGCGGGCGGGATCCGCTCGCCGAGTTCGGTCCAAGCGCCGGACTCGTCGGCGAGCAGGCGCTCACGCCACTGCTCGATGACGTGCTCGCGCCGGACGCGTTGCCGATCCACGTCGGCACGACGGGCCATGGCTGCACGGATTGGCTCGACGTCGATGCGGCGCAGCAGCTTGCCGATGTACAGACGCTGGCGCACCCGCGCGCCGTGGGCGGTGATGCGCCTGCCCTCGATGACGGCGTCGCGCAGGTCGTCGGGCAGCTCGAGCGCGTCGAGCTCGACGGGTGGCAGGGCGACCAGCTCGTCACCGAGATCCTGCAGTTCGCGGACCTGGCGCTTGAGCGCGCTCTTGCTCGGGCCCTCGTCCTCGAAGTCATCCCGCTCGTCCATGGGCCGCGATGCTAGCACGTGACGCGTCACCGCCCGCTTCTGGAGGCGCTGCTAGAATGACGCGCTTACAGCCGGGGACGCCTGCTTACATGGCCAACGATCCATCCACTGCCGTCGCTGCCGACGGCGCCGACCTGCTCGCCCTCGTCGAACTGGCCCTCGGGGAAGCGAGATCGTTGGGCGCCTCGCAGGCCGAAGCGGCCATCAGTATGGACGTCGGCCTGTCGGTGTCCGTGCGCCTCGGCGAGGTCGAGACCATCGAATACCAGCGCGACCGCGGCATGGCGGTCACCGTCTACTTTGGCACGCGCAAGGGCTCGGCCAGCACGGCTGACCTGAGCGCCGGCGCCCTGCGCGAGACCGTGGCCAAGGCATGCAGCATCGCGCGGTTCACCGCCGAGGATCCCTGCGCCGGCCTTGCCGACCCGGACACGCTTGCCACCAGGATCCCCGACCTCGATCTTGCGCACCCGTGGGACGTCACTCCGGAACGCGCGTGCGAGATCGCACTGGAGTGCGAGGCGGCGGCGCTCGCTGTCGATTCCCGGATCACCAACTCCGAGGGCGCGGGCGTCAGCACGCATCGCGGCGTGCGTGCCTACGGTAACTCCCACGGCTTTCTTGCCGCCTACCCGGGCACGGTGCACAGCCTCAGCTGTGCGGTGCTGGGCGTCGAAGGCGAGGGTATGGAGCGCGACTACTGGTACTCCACCGCACGCGACTGGCGCGAACTCGAGGTGGCGGCGGCCGTCGGGCGCACAGCCGGTGAGCGCGCGGTGCGGCGGCTCGGGGCGCGCCAGCTCGGGACGATGCGTGTGCCGGTGCTGTACGCGCCGGACGTCGCACGCGGATTCATGAGCCACTTCATTGGCGCCGTGCGCGGCGGCAGCCAATACCGGCGCGCATCGTTCCTGCTCGATGCAGCCGGCCAGCAGGTGTTTCCCGACTGGTTTGCGCTCTCGGAGCGGCCGCACCTGCCGCGCGCGCTCGCGAGCGCGCCGTTCGACCACGAAGGCGTGGCAACCCAGGACCGCGAGCTTGTCACGGGCGGCGTGCTGCTCGGTTACGTGCTCAGCACCTATTCAGCGCGCAAGCTCGGGCTGCGCACGACGGGCAACGCGGGCGGCACGCACAACCTCATCGTGCACGGGCGTGGCCGGGACCTCGACGGCATGCTCGCGCTGCTGGGTCGAGGCCTGCTGGTCACGGAACTGATGGGCCAGGGGGTCAATGGCGTGACCGGCGACTACTCGCGCGGCGCGGTGGGCTTCTGGGTCGAGGACGGCCGCATCGCCTACCCGGTGCACGAGGTCACCATCGCGGGCAACCTGCGCGACATGTATCGCGGCATCGTGGAGGTGGGCTCGGACGTGGACGCCCGTGGCGGAATCCGCACGGGTTCGATCCTCGTCGAGCAGATGACGGTCGCTGGCGCCTGAGGCGGCGTCAACCCTGGGGGGTGACCAGATCGCGCAGGTTGCGGCCGCGCATGCTCGCCCGCAGGGCGTCGTCCGCGATGCGTGCCACCGCATCCGCGCCGGGCACTGGCCGCGGTGTCGGTCGCCGCGGATCGGGTGTCTCGTGCCGGACCGCGTCGAGGATCGCGTCGAGCGATATCGACCCCAGGTCGCGCGCCGGTGCCACAGTGTCGTCCTCGACGTCGAGCACCAGTCCATGCGCCTGCAATGCCGACACGATCTCGTCGAGCAGTGTGCCCGGCACGTCCAGCCGCTCGGCCAGGTCGTTGATGGTCCAGCGCGCGCCACCCGCCACGAATCTCTCGCCCACCAGGTACATCACCGCCAGCGCCACCCGCTCGCGCAATGCGCTGGTGAGCGCAACTTCGGCGTGCCCGCTGCGCAGGTGCTCGGGGTGCTGGACGTAGAACGACAGCTGCGCGCCGAGCAGCAGGATCAGCCAGCTGATGTACACCCAGACGAGGAACAGCAGCACCACGGCGAAGCCGGCGTACACCGCGGCAGTTTTCGCGGAGTAGACCACGATACGCGTGAAGACGGCCCCCACCGCCGCCCAGAGCACGCCGCCGAACACGGCACCCACGAGCGCCGGGCCGATGCGTACCCGCGTGTTCGGCATGTAGACGTACACGAACGCGAACAGGGCCACCACCATCACGTACGGCGTGAGGTGCGCGTTGCCGGCGTTGCCGCTGGCGAGGCCGGAGAGGCGTGCCAGCACATCGCTGGCTTCCACCCGCGCGAGCAGCACCATCGCGAACACGGCGATCGCTGGCCCGATGAGCATGACGACGAGGTACTCGCTCACGCGGCGCGCCAGGCTGCGGGGGCGCTCGACGTGCCACACGAAATTGAGCGATGCCTCGATCTTCTGGATCATCGACACCACGGTGAAGAGCAGGAACGCGAAGCCCACCGTGCCGAGGATCGTGCCCTGCACGTTCTCGACGAAGCCCATGATGTTCTTGGTGAGCGTGTAGCCCTGCTCGCCGAGCGGCCGCAGGAACTCGAACAGCACGGGTTCGAGCTCGCGGTGGTAGCCGAAGGCCTTCAGCACTGCGAACGCGACGGCGATCACGGGCACGACCGCGAACAGCGTCGAGTACACGAGGCTCATGGCGCGCAGCCCGAGCTCGCCGCGGCCGAGGTCGCGCAGCAGGGCGTACAGGTACCGGAGCGGCAGCGCCACCCAGCGCATCGCGCGCCCGCCCAGTGCCTCGGGCAGGTCGAACAGCCAGTGCTCGAACTGGCGCCGCAGGGTGGGAAACAGGGCGGGTGACTGTGACAAGCAAGGTCAAGCCTTGCACGGCCCGGGGTGACGGGCAAGTGCTAGATTAACCCCATGCAAACGGCTGCTCGCTTTCCCTCCCGCATCGTCTGCCTCACGGAGGAGACCACCGAGGCCCTGTACCTGCTCGGCGAGGACTGGCGCATCGTCGGCATCTCGGGCTTCACCGTGCGCCCGCCGCGCGCGCGCAGGGAGAAGCCGCGAGTCTCGGCGTTCACTTCCGCCAAGCTCGACCGCATCGTCGCACTCGAGCCGGACCTGGTGCTCGGCTTCTCCGACCTGCAGGCGGACATCGGGGCCGAGCTGGTGCGCCGCGGCCTCGAGGTGCACGTGTTCAACCAGCGCAGCGTCACCGACATTCTGCGCATGCTCCGCACGCTCGGCGGCATGATCGGCTGCGAGACGACGACGGCCGCGCTGGTCGCGGAACTCGAGGCCGGGCTCGAGTCGGTGCGCGCCGCCGCTGCGGCGCTGCCGCGCCGTCCGCGTGTCTACTTCGAGGAGTGGCACGAGCCGCAGATCTCCGCCATCCGCTGGGTGTCGGAGCTGATCGGCATCGCCGGCGGCGACGACGTGTTCCCGGAACTCGCCACGCAGGCGCTCGGCCGCAACCGGATCATCGCCGACCCGCTCGAGGCGCCGCGCCGGCGGCCTGAGATCATCTTCGGCTCATGGTGTGGCAGGAAATTCAACCCGCGTTCCGTCGCGGCGCGCCCGGGCTGGCAGGACGTGCCCGCGGTGCGCGACGGCGAGTTGCACGAGGTGAAGTCGTCGATCATTCTGCAGCCGGGACCCGCGGCGCTCACCGACGGCGTGCGCGAGTTGCATCGCGTGATCGCGCGCTGGGCCGCGCGGTTCGCGTGATGCGCTTCGTTGCTGGCGCTGTCGCGGCCTTGTCGCCGCGACGCTGATCGAGTCGAGTGCGCCAGGGAACGGCGCAGCGCCAACGCGCTAAGCAGTCAGACGCCGCAGCGCCTCGCGGTACTTCTCGGACGTCCTGCGGATCACGTCGGCCGGCAGGTGCGGCGCCGGCGGCGTCTTGTTCCAGTCCAGCGTCTCGAGGTAGTCACGCACGAACTGCTTGTCGAACGACGGCGGGCTCGAGCCGGGCGAGTAGGTGTCCACCGGCCAGAAGCGCGACGAGTCCGGCGTCAGCGCCTCGTCGATCAGCACCAGCGAGCCCGACTCGTCCACGCCGAACTCGAACTTGGTGTCGGCGATGATGATGCCGCGCGCGAGGGCGTGCGCTGCTGCGAACTGGTACAGGGCGATCGCCGTGTCGCGCACCTTTGCGGCCAGCGGTGCGCCGATCGTCGCAGCGATCACGTCGAACGCGACGTTCTCGTCGTGCTGGCCCTGCGCGGCCTTGGTGGCGGGTGTGAAGATCGGCCGCGGCAGCCGGTCAGCCAGCGTCAGGCCGCGCGGCAGTTCGATGCCGCAGATGCTGCCAGTGGCCTGGTAATCCTTCCAGCCCGAGCCGATCAGGTAGCCGCGCACCACGGCCTCGACGGGCAGCGCCGTGAGGCGGCGTACGACGATCGCACGGTCGGCGATCAATGCACGGTCGGTCGCGTCCGGCACCGCTCGCTCGAGGGGGTAGTCCGCGAGATGGTTCGGCACGATCTGGCGCGTCTTTCCGAACCAGAAATTCGAGATGCTGGTGAGCACCTGGCCCTTGCCCGGAATCGGGTCGGGCAGAACGACGTCGAAAGCGCTCAGGCGGTCGGTGGTCACGATCAGCATGTGCCGCTCGTCCACGGCGTAGATGTCGCGGACCTTGCCCTGGTGGATGCGCTGGAGCCCCTTCAGGTGCGATTCGTGCATCGGCGGGGACGGGTTGCTGAGTGCGCTGGCGGTCATGCTCGTGGTTCCACGATTCGGCAGGAGCGGCGGCCCGGACTGGTAACATAGCGCGCTGCCGCGGGCAGGCAGTGTTGCAGGCAGATTCCCCGACGGTCAAGGAAGCGATGGGCTGGTACGGCAAGCTGATCGGGGCGGTGCTCGGCGCCATCATCGGGCGCGGCCTGTTCGGTGCAATTGTGGGTTTCCTCATCGGCCACCAGTTCGACCGGAAGGCCGACGGTGCGCGCCGTACCGGGACCATCCCGACGCGCGAACTGCAGGCTGTCTTCTTCCGCGCCACCTTCCAGGTGATGGGGCACGTCGCGAAGGCCGACGGGCGCGTGACGGAGCAGGAAATCGACGCGGCGCGCGCAACGATGCGCCGCTTTTCGCTGAGCGAGGCCGACGTCCGCCGCGCCATCGACCTGTTCACCGAGGGCAAGTCGGCCGATTTCCCGCTCGAGGACGTGCTCGGCGAGTTCCGGTCCGCCTCGACGGGGCGCGAAGACCTGCGCCGCATGTTCGTGCAGATCCAGCTCGAGGCGGCTCTGCAGGGCGGCGGCCCCAGTCCGCCGGCGCGGACCGTGTTCGCACGCATGTGCAGCGCGCTCGGCATATCGGCGATGGAGTTCGCCGCGCTCGAAGCCATGCTGCGCATGCGCGGGCAGGCGGGCGCGGCCGGCGCTTCCCGGTCTGCCGCCGACCAGCTGGCCGACGCGTACCAGGCGCTGGGCGTGCGTCCGGCGACGCCGGACGCCGAGGTGACGCTGGCCTACCGGCGCCTGATGAGCCAGAACCACCCCGACAAGCTGGTGGCCAACGGTTTGCCGCAGTCCATGATCGAGGCGGCCCACCAGCGCACACGCCAGGTCCTCGAAGCTTACGAGGTCATCCGGAAACACCGGGGGATGAAGTAGTTCGCGAGCCTGCTACAGTGGACCATCCCCCGCTGGAGCCGCGTCATGCAGTCCCCCTGGATCGCACCCTCGATTCTCTCCGCTGATTTCGCGCGTCTGGGCGAAGAGGTTCGCCACGTGCTCGATGCCGGTGCCGACATCGTGCACTTCGACGTGATGGACAACCATTACGTCCCGAACCTGACCATCGGCCCGCTGGTGTGCGAGGCGCTGCGCAAGGCGGGCATCGCGGCGCCGATCGACGTGCACCTGATGGTCAAGCCCGTGGACCGCATCGTGCCCGACTTCGCCAAGGCCGGCGCCACGTGGATCACGTTCCACCCGGAGGCGAGCGAGCACGTCGATCGGACCATCGGCCTGATCCGCGAGCACGGCTGCCGGCCCGGCCTGGTGCTCAACCCGGCGACGCCGGTGAACTGGCTCGATCACGTACTCGACAAGATCGACATGGTGCTGCTGATGTCGGTGAACCCGGGCTTCGGCGGCCAGTCGTTCATTCCGTCGGCGCTGCCCAAGATCGCGCAGGTGCGCGCGATGATCGACCGCAGTGGCCGGGAGATCCGGCTCGAGGTGGACGGCGGCGTGAAGGTGGACAACATCGAAGCCGTCGCGGCCGCGGGCGCGGACACGTTCGTTGCGGGCTCGGCCATTTTCGGTGCACAGGACTACCGCGCGACCATCGCTGCGATGCGCGAGAAGATCGCGCAAGCGCGGCGATAGGGCGCAGGGAGCCTCACCCGGGCGGCGGACCGCTCCCGTCGGCGGGAGCGGTGGAGGACCTACTCCTCGTCGTCCTCGTCCTCGTCGTCTTCATCGACCGTCGTCGCCTTGCGCGCGCGCAGGGCGAGCGGCGAGGGCGCGCTCGGCTGGGCCGACATCTGCGCCGCCTTGCCCTTGAGGCGCGGACGCACGCCGTAGACCACCATGGTCTTGCCGCGCGCGGTCAGCAGGCCCTGCTCCTCGAGCACCTTGAGCACGCGGCCGGCCATTTCACGCGAGCAGCCGACGAGGCGCGACAGTTCCTGGCGGCTCACCTTGATCTGCGTGCCCTCCGGATGCGTCATCGCGTCCGGCTCGTTGCAGAGGTCCATGATCGCGTGCGCGACGCGGCC
>Ga0079037_100000296_pt1 | contig 21203 bp, 17 predicted proteins | sample Mud3Dept4metaG_FD_71479 | JGI IMG/M metagenome (GOLD analysis project Ga0079037, IMG submission 71479) | Freshwater wetland microbial communities from Ohio, USA, analyzing the effect of biotic and abiotic controls - Mud 3 Core 4 Depth 4 metaG | ecosystem: Environmental > Aquatic > Freshwater >... | reverse complement strand
CGAACAGGATCCCCGACAGTTCGACGAAGCCGAACAGCTCGCCTTGCTGCACGCGCTCCGCGTAGAGGACGTAGACCTTGCCCTGGCTGATGAACGAGATGCGGAAGATGTGCATGGGTGGAAACCGTTGTCCGCCCCATTGTACGCGCCGGACGGATCGCCGTATGCGCTGGTGTATGATCCCGACCGGCCCCTCCGGAGGATTGCGGCATGGCGTCGCTGAAGCAGACCGAGCGGCTCGCGATGGGCGAGGGAATCCCTCTCGCCGAGGCACTCGCCGGCCTGCGCTGGAACGCCGACGGCCTGGTACCCGCGATCGCGCAGCAGCACGGCAGCGGCGAGGTCCTGATGATGGCGTGGATGAACCGCGAGGCCCTCGACGAGACCCTGCGAACCGGCCGCGTCTGCTACTGGTCCCGCTCCCGTCAGACGTTCTGGCGCAAGGGGGAGTCCTCGGGCCAGGTCCAGGTCCTCAGGGAGATGCGCTTCGACTGCGACGGCGACACCATCCTGCTCCGGGTCGATCAGACCGGCCCGGCCTGCCATACCGGCCGCCGGGACTGTTTCTACAACCTGGTTCAGGGCGACCGTGTGGTGGTGGACCGCGCCCCGCTGATCGACCCGGACACCCTGTACGGGCGCTGAGGCCGGATGCTGGACGTCTCCGCCATCCCCGCCTTCGACGACAACTACATCTGGCTGCTCCGCCGACCGGACTGCGGCGCCTGCGCGGTGGTCGACCCGGGCGACGAGGATCCCGTGCTCGAACGGCTGGCCGCCGACGGCCTCGAGCTCACCGCCATCCTCGTGACCCACAAGCACGGTGATCACGTCGGCGGCGTCGCCGCTCTCAAGACGCGGTTCCCGCGAGCCCTGGTGTTCGGACCAGCGGGCGAGCCGATCCCGCAGCGCGACGTCGCGCTGCGCGACGGCGACCCTGTCGCCGTGCCGGGCCTCGATGCCCGCTTCACGGCGCTGGGTGTCCCCGGTCACACCGAGGATCACATCGCCTACGTCGGCGAGGGCGTGCTGTTCTGCGGCGACACCCTGTTCGCGGCCGGCTGCGGCCGGGTCTTTGGCGGCACCCACGAGCAGCTGCACGGCTCGCTGCAGCGCCTCGCCGCACTGCCGCCGCGCACCCTCGTCTACTGCGCGCACGAGTATACGGAGGCCAACCTCGGCTTCGCGAAATGGGTGGAACCGGAGAACGTCGAGCTGTCCTGCCGGGAAAGCGAGGTCAGGCAGGTGCGCGGCCGCGGCGACCCGACGGTGCCTTCCGTGATCGCCCTCGAGCGCGCGACCAACCCCTTCCTGCGCGTCGACCAGCCGGCGGTGATCGCCGCGGCGGAGCGCTGGGCGGGGCGGCGGCTGCAGCGGGGCGCGGAGGTGTTCCGGGCGCTGCGGACGTGGAAGGACCGCGACTACGATTGACACTGATTGGTGCGCGCTGCGCACCGCACGACTGGACCGGTGGAGCGATGGCCAAGATCCTGATCAAGAACGCCCGCCTCGTGAACGACGGTCGCACCGTCGACGGCGACCTGCTGATCGACGGCGAGCGCATCGCCCGCGTGGGCGGCGAGATCGCCGCCGCGGACGCCTCCGTCATCGATGCCCGCGGCCTGTTCCTGATGCCGGGCATGATCGACGACCAGGTGCACTTCCGTGAGCCGGGGCTGACCCACAAGGCGGATCTCGCGACCGAGTCGCGCGCCGCGGTGGCGGGCGGCATCACGAGCTTCATGGACATGCCCAACACCCAGCCGCAGACCGTCACGCTGGACGCGCTCGAGGCAAAGCATGCCATCGCCGCCGGGCGGGCCTGGGGCAACTACTCTTTCTACCTCGGCGCCACCAACGACAACATCGACGAGATCCGCCGCCTCGGCGCCAACCAGACCTGCGGGGTGAAGGTCTTCATGGGGGCGTCGACCGGCAACATGCTCGTCGACGACCCGGCGGTGCTGGACATCCTGTTCCGCGACGTGCCGACGCTGCTGGCGGCGCACTGCGAGGACACGCCGACCATCCGCGAGAACGAGATCGCCTTCCGCGCTAAGTACGGCGACGCGGTGCCGGTCCGCTTCCACGCGGATATCCGCAGCGCCGAGGCCTGCTGGAAGTCCTCGTCGCTCGCCGTCGAGCTCGCGCGGCGTCACGACACGCGTCTGCACGTCCTGCACCTGACGACCGCGCGCGAGCTCGAGCTGTTCCGTGCCGGCGCACCGGACGGCAAGCGCATCACGGCCGAGGTCTGCATCCACCACCTGTGCTTCGACGAGCGCGACTACGAGGTGCGGGGCATGCTGATCAAGTGCAACCCGGCGATCAAGACGCGCGCGGATCGCGACGCGCTGCGCGCGGGGCTGCGCGAGGGCCGTCTGGACCTCGTCGGTACCGACCACGCGCCGCACACCCTCGAAGAAAAGGGACGCAGCTACTTCGGCGCGCCCGCAGGCCTGCCGCTGGTCCAGCACGCCCTGCCCATGCTGCTCGAGCTGGTCCACGACGGCCACCTCGCCCTGGAGCTGGCCGTCGAGAAGGTCGCCCACGCACCTGCGCGGATGTTCGGGATCGTCGACCGGGGGTACCTGCGGGAGGGCGCGTATGCGGACCTCACGCTGGTCGACCTCGACAGCGCTTACCAGGTGCGGCGCGAGGACGTGCTCTACAAGTGCGGCTGGTCGCCGATCGAGGGGCAGCGTCTGCGCTCGCGGGTGGTTGCCACCTTCGTGAACGGCCGGAAGGTCTACGAGGAGGGACGCTTCCTCGGCGAGCCGGCGGGGCAGCGCCTGCGCTTCGCGCGGTAGGGTGGCCCGAGGCCGGCGTTCGCCGGCGCGCGCGGCTTGCCCTCAAGTGTCATCCCGCGGGCGCCGCTAACGCTGGGAAAGCCGATTTCGTGAATTGGACAACTGCTTCCTCGTGCGAGCGTCCGACCGATCATCCCGGCGAGGCGTCGGTCCGGATGCCCTGGCGGTTTCCGTCAGCCCCGGGGCGGGGCTGCGGGCGCGCCGCACCCGGCCGGTCGGCCGCGGCCTGACGGCGGGTCCGGCATGAGACTGCGCCTGCGCACCGCCATCTTCCTGTCCCTGGTCGCGCTGGGGTTTATTCCCCTCGGCGCTCACATGGGCTTCCACGCGCCCGAGGTGTTCTCGCTCCTCGAGTCCTCGGCGACCCGGGCGAGCCGCGAGCACGTCGCAGGGCACGCCGGGCATGTCGCCCAGCACCTCGGGCGGCGGCTCGAGACGGCCCAGATGCTGGCGGCCCTTCCCGGCCCGCGGGAACTGCTCGGGGCGGAGCCCCCGCCCGGCGCCAGGGCACTGACGCCCGAGGAGGCCGCCGTGCGACTGGCGAGCGTGGTGCAGCGCTGGCTGGTGGGCGCCGAGGACGTGGTGGAGGTTTCCGTCATCGCCGCCGATGGCCGGCCTCACCTGCGGCTGGCGCGTTCTCCCGGTGCCCGGCGATTCGAGTCGGCAGACACCCGCGGCGCGGCGCCGGATCCGGCCCTGATGGAGGGCCTCACGCCGTCGCACCGGGGTGGCTGGGTGGGCAGCAGCGCGGCCCCTGCCGACGGCGTGGCGACGGCTCCGCACCTCCTGTACGTCGCTGCCCCCGTCACCGGCGGCGCGGGGCCTGTGATCGGTCTGGTGGGACTGGCCCTCGACGCCGGCCGCGTGCTGCCCAACGAGGAGAGCCTGCGGTGGGTATTGGCCGACGGGCGCTACCTGCTGCCGACGGCCCACGCGTCGGCGGCGGACGATTTCCCCGGCCTCCAGGAACGGCTGGCGACCGCGCAGCCCTTCTCGGCGCAGGCCTCGGGGCGCGTCGAGACCTCCTGGGCGCCCGTGGTGCTGCGGGACGGCGACGCACCGGTCCTGTGGGGCCTGCAGGCCGTCGACCTGGCGCCGGTGAAGTCGTTCGTCACCTCGCTGAAGCTCACCTCGCTGCTCACGACCCTGGCGCTCCTGCTGGGCGTGGCTGTCGTCGCTCTCGTCACGGCCCGGCGCCTCGACGGGGTCCGTGCCCGGCTCGTCGACGGCGTCCGCCGCCTGCTGGAGGGCACCGGCACGACGGTCACGTTCGATTGGGGCGGCCCGGTCGAGCTGCAGCAGCTGGGCCAGGAGCTCGGCAGGGTGGCCGATCGCTACCACCAGGCCCTGCAGAGCAAGCGCCAGGCGGAGGCGGCCCTGATCGACGAGAAGGAGCGCGCGCAGGTCACGCTCGCCTCGATCGCCGACGCGGTCCTGGCGACGAACACCGACGGCACGGTCGAGTTCGCGAACCCGCCCGCGGTCCGGCTGCTGGGGGTGGACCGGCGTGAGGTCGTCGGTCGCCACGTCGGCGAGGTCGTGCGGCTCGTCGAGGCGCGCACGAAGCTGCCGATGCCTCGGCCGGTGGATGTCCTCGCGGCCGACGGCCCGTCGGCCGCGGGACACGTCCAGCTCGAGATCCTGCGCCGTGGCGGCGACACCGTGCCGGTCGAGTACAGCGCGGCGCCCATCCGCGACCGCCACGGCAGGGTGACGGGCTCGGTCGTCGTCCTGCGCGACGTCAGCCAGCGCGCCGAGCTCGAGCGCCAGCTCAGCCACCAGGCGCACCACGACAGTCTGACCGGCCTGCTGAACCGCCGCGCATTCGACCAGCGCCTGGCGGAGGCCCTCCACGGCGCGAGGGCGCACGGGGCTTCGCACGCCCTGCTGTACATCGACCTCGATCAGTTCAAGGTGGTGAACGACACCTGCGGCCACCTCGCAGGCGACGAGCTCCTGAAGCAGCTGGCCCGGGTGATGCAGTCGCAGGTGCGCGCCGGCGACTCGCTGGCGCGCCTGGGCGGCGACGAGTTCGGCGTGCTGCTCGAGCACTGCCCGCAGGACAAGGCGATGGCGATCGCAGACGCGCTGCTCGGCCTCGTGCGCAGGCATCGCTTCCGCTGGGAGGGCAACCTCTTCACGGTCGGCGGCAGCATCGGCGTGGTGATCCTCGATGCCGCCAGCCCCAGTCCCGCCGAGGTGCTGAGTGCCGCCGACATGGCGTGTTACGTGGCGAAGGAGCTCGGGCGCGGCCGCATCCACCTGTCCCGGGAGAGCGACCGCGACCTCGAGCAACGGCGCACCGAGATGCAGCTCGTGGGGCAGATCAAGCGGGCGCTGGAGGAGAACCGCTTCGCGCTCCATTGCCAGCAGATCGTGCCGCTGCGTGACCGGGGCAAGGCGCCGCCCCACTTCGAGATCCTCCTGCGCATGCGCGGCGAGGACGGTGCGCTGCTCCCCCCCGGCACCTTCATCCCTGCGGCAGAGCGCTACAACGTGATGCCGTCGCTCGACCGCTGGGTCGTGGAGCAGGTCTTCGCGTGGATGGAGCAGTGGCTGCCGCGCCTCGACCTGCACCCGGAGACGGTCTTCAACATCAACCTCTCGGGTGGCAGCCTGTCGGACCCGGCGTTCCTGGAGTTCGTGAGCGCGAGCGGCGAGCGGCTGGGTGCGCTGTGCCGCCAGGTCTGCTTCGAGATCACCGAGACGGCCGCCATCGCCCACCTGGGCGCGGCCGCCGACGTCATCCGCACGCTCGGGGCCGTGGGCTTCCGCTTCGCGCTCGACGACTTCGGGACCGGCCTGTCGTCCTTCGGCTACCTGAAGCACCTCAAGGTCCAGAGCCTCAAGATCGACGGCCTGTTCGTACGCGACATGCACCGCGATCCTGCGGACTACGCGCTGGTCCGCGCGATGAACGAGGTCGGGCACGCGATGGGGATCGCGACCGTGGCCGAATACGTCGAGACCGAGGAGGTCGCCGACATGCTGCGGGCGCTGGGCGTCGATTACGGGCAGGGTTACGGCCTCGCGGTGCCTGTCCCGCTCAGCGATCTCGAGGCGGGCGGGCAGCCGCTGCGGCTCGCGCGGTAACCGTCCGCCGGCGCCACGTTGCCGTTGGCGCCAGGCCCGCGCCACGGACCTCGCGCCGCAGGCGCTCGCCGCGCGGGTCAGGCCTCCGCCACCGCGCCCTTGTCCACACCCTCGAAGGCGCGCACCCGGTAGTGCGCGCCGGGGTGCGCGGCCGCGAGGTGTCCGGCGACGTGCCGGGCGAGGTTCTCCACCGTCGAATCGGCGTCGATGAGGTAGCAGCGGTCGGCCGGCAGGTCGAGCGCGAACTCTCCCTGGGTGCCGTGATAGCCGAACTGGCAGTAGGTCGTGCCGCCGAGGTTCCGCGTGCCGATCAGGTCCGCGCGCGTGCCGATGTAGATGTCGCGCCAACGCTCGGCCCAGGAGCGCTCGAGCGCAGGCGCGCGGCGACCGTCGCGGCGGATCTCGATCCGCGAGCGGTGGCCGTGCGCGATGCGCTGGCAGTTGCCGGCGTGCTGCCGCAGGCCGTGGCTGTACTGGTAGCAGGCGCCGCTGGACGGCTCCTCGCGCAGCGTCACGCGGACCTCGGCCACGTTCTCCGCCAGCCCGGGCCGCAGCGCCGTCTCGATCGCGCGGGCGAGTGTCTGGGGCGTGATCTCCGCGGCGGCCACCAGGCAGGTCGCGGTGTGGGGTGCGACGTGCAGGACCCGCAGCCCGTCGCCGTACGGGAAGGTGAGGGCCCACCGGTCCGGCGCCGCTTCGATCACCAGCCCCGGGTGGCGGTGCGGGACGACCAGCGTGTGATCGAACTGTTCGTCGATGAGGCGTTTGACACTGCGCTTCACCTCGCCGAAGTCGAGCACCATCCCCTGCGCGTCGGGCTCACCCGCCAGCTCGAGGTCGCACAGCCAGCTCTCACCCAGCAGCCCGCGCTGCGGGTGGAGGTACGAGAAATCGATGACGGTCAGGCGGTCGACGAAGAGCCGGATCATGGGCGGAATGATTTCACGGGCGCGTGCGTCTCGGGAAACGCTTCCTCAGCGACCGGTTGACCGGCCGCGCGGAACAAGGTGACATGTTGCGCCAGCCGGCAACGCCGGCAGCACGATCTCAGAAAGAGGGCCTCATCATGACGCCGACCCTTCCGCCCTGGTACCTCGCCGACACCGACGAGTCCCGCGACACCGTGACACTGCCGGTCCGAGAGTTCGAGGAGCTCGTGGACGACCTGCGGGGCCTGGCTCGCCTGCTCGAGGGGCCGCCGACGCCTGCACCGCCGCGAGACGCCTGATTGGCGGTGAAAACCTCAGATTGAACCGCAGAGGCGCAGAGAACGACGATGACTTGACCTTCGCCGGGCAGTCACGCGGCAGGTGCGGCGCACCGATCCGACGGCTCGTTGTTTCGTCAATCGTCTCTGTGTCTCTGCGGTGAGGAATCCGGGTTGATCCGTCGCCGTGCACTGCCGCTGCTGATCCTGCTGTTCGGGATCGGTGGCTTTCTCGCGCTGAAGGCCACCCGCCCAAAGCCGCCGCCTGTCGAGCCACGCGAGCGCCTCTGGCGGGTGGAAACCCTGGTCGTCCAGCCTGCGGAGCACCGGCCGGTATTGTCGCTGTTCGGGCGGGTCGAGGCGCCGGACCGGATCCGCGCGGCGGCGCCGGTTGCCGGGCGGCTGCTCGAGGTGCTGGTGCGCGACGGCGATCGGGTGACGGCCGGCCAGCGGCTGGCCCGGCTCGATCCCCGCGACCTCGAGCCCCGCCTCGCCCAGGCCCGGGCGGAGGTCGAGAAGGAGCGGCTCAAGGAGCGCCACGACCGCGAGGCCCTGGAGCAGGAGCGCGAGCTGGTCCGGCTGGCCGAGAGCGCGTTCAGCCGCGCCGACAAGGTGCAGTCGCAGAAGTTCGGTTCGGAGTCCGCCGTTGACGAGGCCCGTCAGCAGCTCGCCCGCGCCCGGCTCGCCGTGACGCTGCGCGAGCAGTCGCTGGCCGAGCACCCGGCGCGGCTCGCCTCGCTCCAGGCCAAGCTGGCAGAGGCGGAGCGGGACGCGGACCGCGGTGACGTCGTCGCGCCCTTCGACGGTCGTGTGGGCAGGGTGGAGGCTGCCGCGGGCGACCAGCTGCAGCCCAGCCAGGCGATCCTCACCCTGAACCCCCTGGACGGCCGCTATCTGCGCGCCAAGGTGCCCGGCAACTACGGCGCCGAGCTGCGGGCGGCGCTCGCAGGCGGCGGGCGGCTCGCGGCGCGCGGCGAGTACGGAGGCAGGGCGGTCGCGGCCGAGCTGGAGCGGCTGGCCGGCGAGGCGGACGCCCGCGGGGTCGACGCCCTGCTGCGCCTCGACCCCGACGCGGAGGTCCCGGTCGGGGCCTTCCTGGAGCTGTTCCTGGAGCGACCGCCCGCGGCGGGGACGGTCGTGCTGCCGTTCGCCGCCCTGCACGGCGGGGACCGGGTGTTCCTGGTGAACGAGGCGCGTCTGCACGGCGTGCGCATCGAGCGGGTCGGCGAGGTCGCCGGGCCGGATGGCGGCAAGGTGGTGGTGCGTGCGCCCGAGCTGCGGGCCGGGGCGCGCGTGATGGTCTCGCACCTGCCTCACGCGGTGGACGGCCTGAGCGTGGAAGAGGTCCGGTGAGACGCGGCCTGATCGCCGTCTTCGCGCGGCACCGCCTGCTTGCCAACCTGCTGATGGCACTGTTCTTCATCCTCGGCGGCGTAGGGCTGCTGCGGATGAACATCCAGTTCTTCCCCACCTTCGCGCTCGACGTGATCACGGTGCGGGTGGTCTGGACCGGCGCGGCGGCCGAGGACGTGGAGAGCGGAATCACGGGCCCGCTCGAGGAACGCCTCAAGACGGTCGACGGCCTGAAGAAGCTAACCTCGACCTCGGCGCAGGGTGTCGCCAACCTCTCGCTGGAGCTGGTCGAGGGGAGGGACCCGCTGCTGGCGCTCGATCAGGTGCGCCAGCGCGTCGACGAGTTCCGCAACCTTCCGAAGGACGCGGAGACGCCGCAGATCAGCCGTGTCTCGCGCTACGAGCCGATCGCGCGCCTGCTGGTCTCGGGTCCGAGTCTCGCGGACCTGCGGCCCTGGGTGCGGCGCTTCGAGCGGGAGCTGCTGGCCCGCGGGGTGGACCGCATCGATCTCGTCGGCCTGCCCGAAGAGCGGATCGCCATCGAGGTACCCGGCGCGGCGCTGGAGACGCTCGGCCTGTCGCTCGACGGGGTCGGCGAGCAGCTCAACCGGCTGTCGCGTGACCTGCCGTCCGGCATCGCCGGCGACGCCGACGGCGCCCGGGAGCTGCGCGGCCTGGAGCAGCGTCGCAACGCGCGCGACTTCGAGGACCTGCCGATCGTCAGCGACGACCGGGGGGTGGTGCGGCTCGGCGACGTGGCGGTGATCGTCCGCGAGGCCCGGCCGGCGAGCCTGGAGCTGCGCGAGGTCCAGCTGGCGGAAGGCCCGGGGCATCCGCCCGCCACGGTGGAGATGACGCTGCAGCGCGCGGAAACCGGCCACTCGCTGCGCGCGGCGCGCCTCTTCGACGAGTGGCTCGCGGACACCCGGCCGACGCTGCCCGACTCCATCCGGCTCTTCGTGCTCGACGCGCAGTGGCAGCTGATCCGCGACCGCATCGACCTGCTGGTCGACAACGGCCTGCAGGGCTTCACGCTCGTGCTGCTGTTCCTGTTCGTGTTCCTGCCCGGGCGCGTCGCCCTGTGGGTGGCGATGGGCATACCGACGGCCTACCTGGCCGCGCTGGCGCTGCTGTGGGCCTTCGGGGGCACGATCAACATGATCAGCCTCTTCGGCCTGTTGCTCACCCTGGGCGTGATCGACGACGACGCGATCGTGATCGGCGAGTACGCCGAGTCGCGATTCCGCGCCGGGATGGCGCCGGCCGAGGCCGCCATCGCGGGCGCGCGGCGCATGTTCTGGCCCGTCGCCGCCTCGGCCATGACCACGGTGGCCGCCTTCCTGCCGCTGATGATGGTCGGCGGGGTGATGGGCAACATCCTCGGCGACATCCCCTTCGTCGCCATCATGGTGCTGCTCGCCTCGCTCCTCGAGGTGTTCCTGATAATGCCGGCGCACCTGCGCGAGGCCTTCGCCCACCACGTGGATGCCGAGGTGCCGCGCTGGCGCCGGCGGGTGGATGCCGCCTTCGACCGCTTCCGCGACGGCGTGTACCGCCCGATCGTCGTCGTCGCGGTGCGCAACCGCCTGTCGACCGTGGCGGCCGTCGCGGTCCTCATGCTGCTCGCCGTCGGCCTGCTCGCGGGCAACCGCATCCAGTTCGTGTTCTTCCCGACGCCCGAGGCGCAGATGGTGTTTGCCAACGCGACCTTCGTCGCCGGGACGCCGCGCGAGCGGACCGCGGCCTTTCTCGACGAGCTGGGACGCGCCCTGCGCGAAACCGAGGAGGAGCTGGGCACGGGGCTGGTCGAGGCCGCGGTCGCCCGGCTGGGGACGACGGTCCAGGTCGAGGCCGGGGCGGCACCGAAGGGCGACCAGCTCGGCTCGGTGCTCGTTCAGCTCGCCCCGTCCGAGCAGCGCGAGGTCCGCAACGAGCGCTTCCTCGCCGTGTGGCGCGGCAAGGTGCGGATGCCGGCGGGTCTCGAGAGCCTGGTGATCTCCTCGCGGCGCGGCGGCCCGCCGGGGCGCGACCTGGTCATCCGCCTCGTCGGGGAGGACTCCGGCGCGCTCAAGGCCGCCGCGCTCGACCTCGCCGAGAGCGTCAAGGTGATCCCCGGCGTCTCGGACACGGTCGACGACATGCCCTTCGGCCGCGAGCAGCTGGTCTACCGCCTGACGCCAGCCGGTCACGCCCTGGGCCTGACGACCGAGCTCCTCGGCCGGCAGCTGCGTGCCGCCTTCGACGGCCATCTCGCCCAGCTGGTGCAGGTCGGCCAGGACGAGCTCGAGGTGCGGGTGCTGCTGCCGCGCCGCGAGCGCACGCGCCTCGACGTCCTCGAGCAGCTGGTGATCCGCGTGCCGACGGGCCAGTTCGTGCCGCTCGCGACGGTCGCCGAGTGGGAGACGCGGCGCGGCTTCGAGGCGCTGCGCCACGCCACCGGCCGGCTGGCCGTCGAGGTGTCGGCGGACATCGACCGCGTCTTCAACACGCCGGACAACGTGCGCAACGCGCTCGAGCAGGACCTGCTGCCGCGGCTCGGCGAGCGCTACGGCGTCGAGCACAGCTTCGAGGGCCGCGCCGCCGACCAGCGCGAGACGCTCGCGGACATGCGGCTCGGCATCGTGCTCGGGCTGGGGCTGATCTACCTGATCCTCGCCGCCGTGTTCTCGAGCTGGGGCTGGCCGCTGGTGGTGATGACCTCGATCCCGCTCGGCCTCGTCGGGGCCATCGCCGGACACTGGCTGCTCGGCATCGACCTGACGATCCTTTCGCTGTTCGGCCTGTTCGGCCTCTCGGGCATCGTCGTCAACAACGCCATCATCCTGGTGAGCATGTACCACGAGCTGCGGGAGACCGGCATGGCGGTCGACACGGCGCTGGTCGAGGCCGCCTGCTCGCGTCTGCGCGCCATGCTCCTGACTTCGGTCACGACGGTGGTGGGGCTGGGCCCGCTCATCTTCGAGACCAGCCTCCAGGCCCAGTTCCTCATCCCGATGGCGGTGTCGCTCGCGTTCGGTGTCGGCTTCGCGACGGTACTGGTGCTGATCTTCACGCCCGCGCTGCTGTCGCTGCACGAGGGTGCGCACGCCCGGCTCGCCGCCTGGTGGCGCGGGCCCGCGCGGGCAACGGCCGAGGTGTAGTCTCCTTCCTGGCGTCGCGAACGGGGGTGCGTCCATGCCGAGCAGGATCGTGATCATCGGCGCCGGCAGCGCCATGTTCTCGCTGAGCCTGATCCGCGATCTGTGCCTCACGCCGAACCTCGCCGGCAGCACGGTCGTGTTCGTCGACGTCGACGCGCGGCGGCTCGCCGCCGCGCACGAGCTGTGCCGACGCTACGCGGCCGAGTTCGGCACCGCGTTGGCCCTCGAGCAGACCACCGACCGCCGCGCCGCGCTGCGCGGCGCCGACTTCGTCGTCAACACCGCGCTCGTTGCCGGTCACCAGGCGCTGCGCGACGGCTGGGCGATCGCCCGCCGTCACGGCTACCGGATGGGCGGCAGCCTGCACGTCGTCCACGACGAGGCCTTCTGGATCAACTTCTTCCAGTTCGAGCTGTTCGATGCGGTCGCCGCCGACATGCTGGAACTCTGTCCCGACGCCTGGCTGCTGCAGGTGGCCAACCCGGTGTTCGCCGGCGTCACCTGGCTTGGGCGGCGCTACCCGGCGTTGAAGGTCGTCGGGCTCTGCCACGGCTTCATGGGCGTCTACAACCTCGCCGACCAGCTCGGCCTGAGCCGCGAGCGGCTGCGCTTCGAGATCCCCGGCGTCAACCACTTCGTCTGGCTGAATGCGCTCGAGCACGAGGGCCGCGATGCGCTGCCCCTCGTCGACCGCTGGATCGCGGCGCAGGCTCCCGAGTACTGGCAGCGCTGCCGGCCCAGCGACGGCCTCGGTCCCGCGCCGGTCGACCTGTACCGGCGCTTCGGGCGCTTCCCGATCGGCGACACGGCCACGCCGGGTGGCGGGTCATGGCCGCCGTGGTACCACGGCGACGACGCGACCGAGCGCGAGTGGCACGAGGATCCGATGGCCTGGTGGGACGAGGTCTACTTCGGCGAGGCCGAGCAGACGGTCGCCAAGCTGCGGCGCGTTGCCGAGGACCCGACGGCGCGCGTGACCGACCTTGTGCCGCCGGGCAAATCCGGCGAGGTGATGGTCGATGTCATCGAGTCCATCGCCTGCGACCTGCCGCGGGTGCTCGTCGGCAACGTGCTCAACACGGGCGGTGTCGTGCCGGGGGTCCCGCCCGGCTTCGCGGTGGAGGTCCCCACGCGTGTCAGTGCCGCCGGCGTGGAGGGCCTCCGGACGCGCCAGCTGCCGCCGGGGATACTCGCCCGGCTTTGGCGCGACCGGCTGGCGCCGGTGGAGGTGGAGCTCGCCGCCTATGCGCAGGGCAGCCGCGAGCTGCTGCAGCAGCTGATCCTGATGGACCCTTTCACGCGTTCGCTCGGTCAGGCGGCCGCCCTGCTCGACGGCGTCCTCGCCATGCCGGGACACGAGGCGCTGCGGCGGCATTACCTCTAGGGGCGCTTCCGATCGGGTCGCCGCCGCGAGGCCCGTTCTCCTTGTCACCGCGAGGAGGCGGTCGCTCCGACGTGGCGATCCGGAGAATGTCCGGACCGCGCCGGTTGCGCGCTCCGACGACGACATCTCTTTGACCGCCGCCGCACGGAGTGCTAGAGGTACGCGCAAGACCGGCCATACTTAAAAATTGCCGTGTCTCGCAGATGTCAGCAGGGTGGCGCTGGTTCCTCGTCCACCTGGAGGGACAGGCAGTCTCGACGCCGTTGATTACGAAAAGGCCCGCGCTGGCTGGCACGCCAAAGAAAGGAAGCGGTCGAATCGGATCCGCTTTCCCACAACCACCTGGAGAACTGGAGCTACCGATGAAAAGAACCACGCCACGTCTCGGCACCCTTCTGACCGCCGGCCTGCTCGCCGCGGCGTTGGGCTTCCCCCCCGAAGCCAGCGCCTTCAATTTCGGCGACATGATGAATCCCGGCAAGTGGATGGGGAACAAGAAGGGGGGCAGCTACGACGACTACGGTCAGGGCCCCGGCTACGGTGGCTACGGACCGGGTCCCGGCTACGGCGGCTACGGTCAGGGCCCCGGCTACGGCGGCTACGGACCGGGACCCGGCTATGGCGGCTACGCAGGCCCCGGTTACGGCCCGGAAGCCGGCGCACCGCTTGGTTATGGTGCCCCGCAGGCCCCGACGGGCTACGACGCGGGGGCCGCGCCCGGGTACGGCGGCTATGCCGCGCCCGCCGCGCCCGCCGCGCAGGCCCCGGCGCCGAGCACGACGGCCGACGAGCAGCGCATCCGCCAGCTCGAGCAGCGCATCCGCCAGCTCGAGTCCCAGCCGCGCGGCCCCTCGCCGATGCCAGGGCAGACCGGCATGTCGGGTATGTCTGGCATGTCCGGCATGCCGGGCTCCCAGGGCATGCAAGGGATGCAGGGCATGCAGGGCATGCAGGGCATGTCCGGCGGCCAGTACCCGATGGGCGGCCAGCCGGTCTACCGCCCGATGGGGCCGTGACCTGAGGGCCTGCCCGGCCGCACGAGCGGACGGGAGAGACGCCGCCGCCTCGGGCGACTGGGGCGGCGGCTGTCGTTTCAGGGCCGGAGAATTCCCGGGCCGCGCACCCCTACGGGGCGGGATCGGTTTCGACCGCGCCCGCCTGGGTCACAGGACCAGTGCGCACGTGAACGCGGCCGCGATGGTCAGGGCTGCCGGAACCAGGAAATCGAGGCAGAGTGGGCAGGCCATTGGCGTACTCCTCGGGTCTACAGCTCGACAAGGCTAAGGCGAGGTTCATGCCAATCGCGTCCGTCGGGGTCTCCCGTCCGGGTCACCGGATCACGTAGAGCAGGACCGCGAGGAAGTGAAGCACGCTGCCGATGAGCACCCAGAGGTGCCAGACCGCGTGCATGTAGTGGATGCGCTCGATCACGTAGAACACCGTGCCGACGGTGTAAGCGAGGCCGCCCGCGACGAGCAGCCAGAGGCCGGCCGGCGCGAGGTTGTCGACGAGCGGCCCGATCGAGGTGACCACCATCCAGCCCATGCCGAGGAAGAGCAGGGCGGACACCCAGCGCGGGCGGTACACCCAGAAGGCCTCGACCGCGATGCCGACGATCGCGAGCCCCCAGATCACGCCGAACAGCCACCAGCCGCTCGCGTCACGCAGCGTGACCAGGCAGAACGGCGTGTAGGTACCCGCGATCAGCAGATAGATGCCGCAGTGGTCGAGGATCTTGAAGACGTGCTTGACCCTGGGCTGGGGCAGGGCGTGATAGAGCGTGGAGGCGGCGTACTGGAGGACGAGCGTGACGCCGTAGACGATTGCGCTGGCCAGCTTGTAGCCGTCGTGCGCGAGCACCGCGAAGGCGACGAGGATGACGAGCGCGGCGATGGCGAGGCCGACGCCAAGGCCGTGGGTGAGGCTGTTGGCGATCTCCTCGCCGAACGTGTAGGCGCGCCGGCCGCGGGGCACGCTCGTTGCGGCTGCCTCGTTGTCCATGGTCCGCCGGCTGTCCCGATGGTGGACGTCGCAAAGCCTACCATTCCCGCGGACACTCCGGCGGCCGTCGGCGGGCCGGACCGTCACGCAAAAAAATGCCCCCGCAGAGCGGGGGCATCCTCCGGCCGGACGAGATGCCCAGTGCTCAGGCGGCGAGGCGACGCCGCCGCAGTACCGTCATCATGCTAACAAGGCCGATGCCGAGCAGGGCGAGCGGGCCGGGGATCGGCGCGCCGTTGGGCGGCGGCTCACCGCCCGGCACGCCGAACAGGATCTGCGTGAAGCGCGCGGACTCGCCCGCGGCGAGGCTGGCCGCGAAGTAGCTCAACCCCGCGCTGTCGCTTGTGACATCCCGCGCTGGATCCACCGTGTAAGCGAACGCCGTGCCATAGGAGACGGGCCAGCTCACGTACAGGTACGCGTCCGGAAGCGTCACCGGCAGGGACGCGACGTAGCCAGGGTCATAGCCCAGCGCCAGCAGCGGCTCGTAGGTGGACGTGCCGGGGGCGATGCGGACCCGGGCGAATTCCCCGGCGGCCGGTGTGTGACTGAACTCGAGCGTCGTTGCGGCAACCACGACCCCGCCCGTCGTCTCGATGGAGTTGCTCGGCCCGTCATCCCGGTTCGGGTCGTCCACCTGCCAGTCGTAGAGATTGCGCCAGCCGATGTTGACGGCCCCGTTGCCGGTGTTCGTGATCTGCACCGTGTGATAGATCGCCGAGTTGGCGAAAGTCGTACCGACGACGAAGACGTCCTGCGTGACTGCCACGCCAGAAGGAGTGACGTTCCAGGTCGTCTGGAAGCCGTTGGCACTGTACGCGCTGACGCCCTGGCCGGTCACATAGGTATCCAGGTCCAATGCGCCGCCGCGACCGCCGAAGGCGTAAGTCGTCGGACCGGCGCCCGCCGTGCTGACCTGCAGCGAGGAGAAGTTCGTCGTGTTAATGAATGACCCGCCTGTTTCGACGTAGAGGATGTCGTGGCCGGTCCCGACTGGGTGGCTGGCGGCGGTGGCAGCCGACCAGCTGCCGTCCTGGGTTTCGGTCGGCGACTGGATGGCGACGTTGTAGATCCCGTTGCCGGCGGTCTCAACCGCGGCGGCGGGACCGGCGAGGCCGGCGAGGGCGAGCCCGACGGCCGCCGCTACCACAGTGAGCCGAGTCTTCGAAGAAGCGAGATGTCCGATGTTCACGGTTGTTCCCCCACAGCTGAGATTCTTTAAGCCCGGAACCGCAGATCAGCGCGGTTGCGACATGATCAAGCAAATGCTGTGCCTAGAATAGTAAATAGTTGTTTTTTCTTGAAAACACATCGCTTTCGACGGCCGCGCGTGGAAGGCCCTGTAAAAATTATTGACATCGTCTACGTGGTCCGCCGTGCTATCCGCAAAGGGCCGTGGCTCTTGAGGAGACGGTGGGCGTCCCCGAACCCGCACGTCGTTCGCCAACACCAGAGGTTGATCTGGCATGGTGCACCGTGCTCAGCAAGGTCACCGCATCGTCCCGTAGACACCGCAGATTTCCCCACGCCGAGGTACAAGCCAAACATGACGAGCAATTTCGAATCGCAGGTAATCCCCGGGTTCTCTCAAGACCGGCCCTCGCGGGGCGCCAAGAGCTGCCATCGGCCCAGGCATTTCATGACGCCCTGGACGCGTATTCCGCTGCTTGTCGCAGCGCTCGCCGTCGTGCCGCCCGCCACCGCCGCGCAGCCGCGCGACGGTCAGGCCTTTGACGACTGGTCGGTCCGCTGCGAGGTGCCGAAGGGGCGTCTGGAAGAACACTGCTTCATCTTCCAGAACCTCACGATCACGGGGACAGGAGAGCGGCTGATGCACGCTGCCGCCGGCTACCTGACGACGGATGGCAAGCCCGCGGTGACGGTCACGCTGCCGCTCGGCATCTCGCTGCCGCCGGGCATCCGCCTGGCTGTCGATGGCCGGGAGCTTGCCCGTTTCGCGTTCGAGCGTTGCGATCAAACAGGATGTTTCGGCGCGGTCGCGCTCGAGGATCCACTGTCGACGGCGCTGACGTCCGGCAAGGAAGCGCAGGTCAAGTTCATGGACGGCAATCGTAAGGAGATCGTCGTGCCGATGTCGCTGCGCGGCTTTCGCGGTGGTTTCGACGCGTTGAAGTAGACCACGGCCGCTTTTCCAAGCACGGGATCGTCGCCGGGGAAGCAATGTACGGCCGGTGCGGCGCGGACGCCGCAGGACGCGGCGCGCGCCCGCCAGACCGGCCGGCGCCGGCGTTCGACGGTTCGGCAGCGCATACCTTCCCGGCCGCGCAGCCAGTCCGATGGGAGTGGTTCCGCCATCCGGACTGCCGAGCTCGACCCTTCCGGGTCATCTCCTGCCCTGTCCCGAACGGCGGTTCCACAGCGGATTGCGCGCCTTGCGCCACGCGCTCCAGCTGAAGACGAGGAGCCCCGCCCAGATCAGCCCGAAGGTGACGACGCGCGCGGGCTGAAGCGGCTCGTCGAAGAGCCAGATGGCCGTGAGGAACTGCAGCGTCGGGTTGACGTACATGAGCACGCCGACGGTGGCGAGGTCGAGGCGCTGGGTGGCGGCGGCGAAGGCCATCAGCGGCAGCGCGGTGAGAATGCCGGCGCCGAGCGGCAGGGCCGAGGTGACGGGGTCGTGGCCGCCGAACACCGCGTGGCCGCCCTGCGCCTGCCTAAAGGCGTAGAGCAGGCAGACCGGCAGCATGGTCAGGGTCTCCAGCCACAGGCCTGACATCGCGTCCACCGGCACCTGTTTGCGCACCAGCCCGTAGCAGCCGAAGGTGCCGCGAGGAACAGCGAGACCCGGGGCAGGGCGCCGAGCGCGATGACCTCGTTGGCGATGGCGGTCAGCGCCAGGGCGACCGACACCCATTCGCCAGGCGGGGGTTATGATCCGCTGGATATCGCGGAGGGAGCGTCGTGTTCACGGACAACGTCCTCGATCTGATCGGCAACACGCCGATGATCCGCCTGCGCGGCGAGGCTGTCTTCGCCAAGGCCGAATTCCTCAACCCCGGGGGAAGCGTCAAGGACCGGGTGGCGCTGGCCATGATCGAAGGCGCGGAGAGCCGTGGGCAGCTCACGCCCGAGTCGATCATCGTGGAGCCGACCAGCGGCAACACGGGGATCGGCGTCGCGCTGGTGGGCCGGCTCAAGGGCTACCGGGTCCGCATCGTCATGCCGGAGAACATGAGCGAGGAGCGTAAGAAACTGATCCTCGCGCTCGGGGCGGAACTGGTGCTGACACCCGCGCACGAGAGCATCGGCGGGGCGGTCGAAAGGGTGCGCCAGATGCAGCGGGAAGACCCCCGGGTGTTCGTGCCGCAGCAGTTCGAGAACCCGGACAACCCGCGCGTGCACTACGAGGAGACCGCCCACGAGCTCTGGCGGCAGATGCACGGCGACGTGGCGTGCTTCGTCGCCGGGGTGGGCAGCGGCGGCACGTTGCAGGGGATAGGCCAGTTTCTGCGCGAGCACAAGCCCGGCGTGGTGATCGCGGCGGTCGAGCCGAAGAACGTGTCGGCGCTGCTCGGCCACGAACCGGGGCTTCACCAGATCCAGGGGATCGGCGACGGGTTCGTCCCCGCGGTGCTCGATGCGGCGAAGATCGACGAGGTGATCGAGGTGACGGACGAGGACGCCATCGAGACCACCCGCCAGCTCAACCGGGCCTACGGCCTGCTCGTGGGGATCTCCTCCGGGGCCAACGTGTGGGCGGCGCGCCGCCTGGCCGAACGGATCCGGGGCAACGTCGTGACCATCCTGCCGGACCGCGCCGAGCGCTATTTCAGCACCTCGCTCATGTAGGACGCGCCGCGCAGACCGCAAAGTCCTTGCCAGCGCTGCGGAGTCGCGCGAGACGGCTCCGAGGTCGCAGCCGGCGCACTTGGCGCGGCGCCGTGAGGGGGCGTTGGGGCAACCCGTGCCACCGGGCGACGGGTTTGCCGTCTGGAGCGCCCGCCGGCCAGGACCCGGCAGCGACACGATGTCCCGCCTGCCCCTCGTGTCCCCTTCCGAGGGCGTGCGTTTTCCGACGGCTATCCGACGAAGTACCCGAACGACCAGCCGGTCAGCGTGGCCATCAGCACCACCAGCGCGACATAGACGACGGTCTTCTTCGTCCCGAGCACCTGGCGGATCACCAGCATGCTGGGCAGCGAGAGCGCCGGCCCCGCGAGCAGCAGGGCGAGCGCAGGACCCTCTCCCATGCCGCTGCCCATGAGCCCCTGGACGACGGGCACTTCGGTCAAGGTCGCGAAGTACATGAAGGCGCCGACGACCGAGGCGACGAGGTTGGCGCCGAGCGAGTTGCCGCCGACCACGGTCTCGACCCATTCGGAGGGGATGATGCCCTCGTGGCCGGGGCGGCCGAGCAGGAACCCGGCGACGAGCACGCCGGCGAGCAGCAGCGGAAAGATCAGCTTGGCGTAGTCCCACGATGACGCTCCCCAGGACGCCAGCTCGTCCTTCGCGAACCAGCGCCAGACGACGATCGCCAGCAGGACGGCCAGCACGCCGCTGATCCACCATTTCGCGCCGAACACCGCCTGCCAGAACGCGCCGTCGCCGCCGTCGGGAGCGCTCCAGTTCATGAAGACGAGCAGGCCCACCATCAGCGCGAAGTAGATGATGGTCTGGCCGAGCGTTCGGCGCGGCGCCTCCTCCGGAAGCGCGATCAGGTCGCCGAGCCGCTGCTGCTCCTCCTTGCGGAAGAGGAAGGCCATGAGCGCGCCGATCACCACCGAGAACCCGACAGCCCCGAGGGCGCGGGCGATGCCGAGCTGCAGGCCGAGGATGCGGGCGGTCATGATGACGGCGAGCACGTTGATCGCCGGGCCGGAGTACAGGAAGGCGGTGGCGGGCCCGAGCCCCGCGCCGCGCGCGTAGATCCCGGCGAACAGCGGCAGCACGGTGCAGGAGCAGACCGCCAGCACGGACCCCGAGACGCTCGCCACGCCGTAGGACACGAGCCGGTTCGCCTGCGCGCCGAGGTAATGCATGACGGACTGCTGCGAGACGAAGACCGCGATCGCGCCGGCGATGAAGAAGGCGGGGATGAGGCAGAGCAGGACGTGCTCGCGGGCGTACCACTGCGTGAGCGCCAGGGCCTCGTGGATGGCGCCCTGCAGGCGCGGACTCTCCACAGGCAGGAACCAGGCGGCGAGGAAGATGGCGACGAACAGCGCCAGAATATTGCGGTCGGACATGCAGAAACCCGGGTCGTCCCCATCTGTCATATATCTGACGTTGCAAATATAGCAGGCGGCGCATATAAAGACGTCGATGTTCGCGCCCGACGAGTTCTTCGCCGCCCTTGCCGACCCCACCCGCCGGCGCATCCTGGCGCTGCTGCACGAGGGTGGCGAGCGCTGCGTCTGCGTGCTCTACGAGACCCTGGACCTCCCCCAGCCGAAGGTGTCGCGGCACCTCGGCGTGCTGCGGGCCGCGGGCATCGTCGCCACGCGGCGCGAGGGACTGTGGATCCACTACCGCATCCACCCGGACCTGCCGGACTGGGCGCGCGACGTGCTGGCAGCGCTCGAGCAGGCGGTCGGAGCCCCGGATGAGCCCGTTTCCGGCTGTGGCGCCTGCGAACCGTCCCCAGCCACCCGTCGCTCCCATCACCGCCGAGGACACCGCAATGCGTAGAGTCTGGTCGCTGCTCTTGCTGGGGCTGCTGTCGCTGGCGCGGCCGGTCCTGGCCGATCGCGGCTTCCTGGTCGACGCCGACTGGCTCGCGGGCAAGCTCGACGACCCCAGGACCGTGGTGCTCGAGGTGCGCTATCACCCGCACCGCTACTTCACGGTGGGCCACGTCCCGGGCGCCGTGCAGGTGCAGCGCTTCAAGGACCTCGGCGACAACGCCGGTCGCTCGATCATGCTGTTCCCGGACAAGGACAGCCTCCAGGCGACCCTGCGTCGCTGGGGCGTGAACGACGATTCCACCATCGTCCTGTACGACGACTCGCGCAGCGCGCTGGCGGCCCGTGCCTACTACCTGCTGGCGCTCTACGGCTTCGACCTGAGCCGCGTGAAGATCCTCGACGGCGGCACGCAGGAGTGGATGGCCTTCAACGAGCTGACGAAGGACCCGGTGACGCGCCAGCCCGGCAACGTCACCCTCAAGCCGGCGAACCCGAAGCTCGCGGTCGAGTGGACCGCCGTCTACGACGACGTGGTGTCGCGGCGCGACCCGTCGGTGGTCCTGGTCG
>Ga0079037_100000295_pt1 | contig 21267 bp, 18 predicted proteins | sample Mud3Dept4metaG_FD_71479 | JGI IMG/M metagenome (GOLD analysis project Ga0079037, IMG submission 71479) | Freshwater wetland microbial communities from Ohio, USA, analyzing the effect of biotic and abiotic controls - Mud 3 Core 4 Depth 4 metaG | ecosystem: Environmental > Aquatic > Freshwater >... | reverse complement strand
AGGAGGGCGTGGGAAAGGGGTGAGCCGCTTGAGATAGCTGTCGCGATTGGCTGTGCTCCCTCATTGTACATCGCGTCCCAGGTAACGGGGCCCCTGGATCTCGATGAATATAGCATTGCGGGCGCCTTGAGCGGGAAACCGGTGGACGTTGTCCGGTGTGAAACTATCGACGTTGAAGTGCCCGCATCTGCAGAAATTGTGCTTGAGGGCATCATCCCTCCCAACACACTGGAGTCGGAGGGCCCTTTCGGTGAATTCCACGGTTACTACACGCCTGGTGCGTCCGGTGCGACCGGCCCGACCCAAATGCCCGTGATCGAATACCAGGCCATGACGTGCAGGGAGAGCCCGATCTTTCAAATGATCATGATTGGGAAGCCACCCACCGAAGGCCTCTATCTGAGGTCACTGCCTCACGAGGCTGATTTGTACAGGATAGTCAAAGAGGTCATTCCGGAAGTGAAGGATGTCTATTTCCCGCCAGGGGGTTGCGGCAGGTTTCATGCCGTAGTCTCTATTCGTAAGAGGACGGAAGGAGATGGAAAATTGGCCTTGGCTGCGATGCTTGCCAGCCGCATCGGAATAAAATTTGGTGTCGTAGTAGACGAGGATATTGACGTGAGGAATCCTCTGGACGTGGAGTGGGCGATGGCGACGCGGTCCCAATTCGACAGGGACGGAGTCACCATCAATAACGCTCCCCATGTGATTGACCCTTCGGTCGTGAAACGGGATGGAAAAACCACTGCTAAATTCGGCATTGACGCGACAAGGCCCATTGTGACGCCCTACCCTGATGTGTGCGATGTTCCGAGGGCAATGTTCGAGCATGTCGAAAAAAACTGGTCCGAATATTTGGGGAAATAGCCGTCCGTTTCGGCATCATCTAAAATCAGGAGGCGAACGAAATGTCTGCTCGACAGGCTGGAAAAGGTAGGTCAGCTATCTTGGGTAGGAGGATACTCTTTTTCTCATGTCTCATTCCTCTGTTTCTCATTACAGCATCCGGATATTCTCGCGGATCGGAGGTTGTCAACTATCCCATGCATCCGGTCAACTTTATCATCCCCCTTCCTCCGGGAGGCGCCTCCGAGCTTGCAATCCGTTTGTTCATAAAGCAGGCAGAAAAACACCTCGGGCAACCGATTGTGCCTGTCAATAAGCCCGGCGGAGGCCTTACGATCGGCATTGCTGAAATTGCTAGAGCTAAACCAGACGGATACACGATCGGTTTCAGCGCATTCGGTCCGATGACCGTCACTCCCTTCTTACAACAAGTTCCCTATCATCCAATCAACGATTTTAAGCAAATAATGCAGTTCGGCACCTTTAATTCCGGCTTAATCGTTAATACGGATTCCCCGTTCAAGAGCCTTCCAGACGTCATTGCCCATGCTCGCCGCAGTCCGAAGAAACTCACATTCGGCTCCGTCGCGATCGGTCTCAACATGACCATCATGAAAAAAATAGCGGAGCAGGAAGGTATAGAGTTTGCGCCCATGCCGTTCCCGTCAGCCGGGCCTGCAGAAGTGTCCCTTCTGGGCAAACATATTGATATGGTGGCCGGCGACTTCAACGCAACGTTTATTGAGGCAGGACAGACGAGGCTCTTAGCGATGTTTCGGGACGAACGCTCCGATGAGTATCCGCAGATTCCGATCCTAAAAGAGCTGGGTTATAACATACCCTGCCGAATGTTCATGGCGGTCCAGGGCCCGAAAGGTATGCCGGAAGGCGTTGTCAAGAAGCTTGAAGAGGCATTCACCAGAGCGACGAAGGAGCCCGAGTTCATAAAGGGGATGAAGCAATTGCGCTTTCCAATTTTCTACCGTAACAGTCAGCAGCTGACCGAATACCTGGCGGCCAGTTACGAGATCTACAAAGAATTCCTGAAGTAGGAAGGCTGACATCCGGTCTGCCCGATTGATGAAAAGCCTCTGGGGTCAGGCCTTGCCTTAACACTTTTTTCCGCACATCCTTACATGGCTTGTTCCAACGCTTCGATCACTCCGGCCGCACTAAATCAGACCGGACCACGGAGGCGAGCTCGCAAATCGTGCTCCGAATACTTACCATCTCTTCCCCTGTCGCAGAATGGCCCTTCGCCTTCCCCAACGCTTTCGACCCCCAACGGCTTCCGAGACCTCTGTTCAACCGCAGCTCATGCAAAAAGTGCATCCCGGACTTATGCTATGATACAGATTATGCTGAAAAGGAGCTTTAGATGAAAAGAGCGCGCGTTTTTGTGATCTCCTGCCTATTGTTGGCGCTAGGGATGCCTGTGTACTCGGCCCAGGCGCCGGAGGAGATCTTCAGGGCCATTGTCAAGATACGCTCGCACGTTCCGAAGGAGGCGCGGACCGCCAAGACACTCGGTACCGAACGGGAAGGATACGGTGTCGTTATAGATTCGAACGGCGGCATCCTCACCATCGGCTATCTGATCGTAGAGGCAGATACGGTGGAGGTGATCGGGCCAAAAAGCGAGCCTGTAAAAGCATCGTTCGTCGGGTACGACCATGAGACTGGTTTTGGTCTCATAAGGGCGGAGAAGCCTCTCGGTGTTGAGCCGCTGAAATTCGGTTCCTCGGCAACCGTGAAAGCAGGGGATCCGGTTCTCGTGCTGGGAGACGGAGGGGTAAAAAACGCAGGGAGCGCATACGTCGTCAGACGCATGGAGTTCGCTGCCACCTGGGAGTATATGCTGGACGATGCGATTGTCACGTTTCCCGCGTATCCGGATTACGGCGGGGCCGCCCTGATAGGACCCGAGGGCCGGCTGCTCGGCATCGGCTCTTTGCTCACCTCGGTATCGGTCCCGCAGGTCGGTTCCATAGCCTGCAACATTTTCGTCCCTATCGACCTGTTGGCTCCGATTCTCAAGGATCTCACGGCAGGGCGGCCGAGAAAGGCACCCCGACCCTGGCTGGGCATAAACTCAGAAGAGGCGCACAGCCGCGTTTTTGTCACCCAGGTGACGCCGGGAGGCCCCGGAGAAAAAGCTGGTCTGAAAAAGGATGATCTCATCATCACGGTCAAGGGAGAGCCGGTGAGCGGTCTTGCCGATTTCTACCGCAAAGTGTGGGCCCTCGGTGACGCAGGTGTCGAGGTCATAATCACCGTTCTGCGGGGGACGCGGATGCAGGAGATAAAAGTGCGCTCCGCGGACCGCAACCAGTTTTTGCAGCTCAAGCCCAAACGAACGATATGACGTGTAACGGAAGCCGTTCAGCAGCTCGAGAGGAGAATACGCCAAGAATAAAGATTTGACGGGGGACTCTTTAGGCCCCGCAGGGTTCGTTGGCTAATGGAGGATTGTGGAAAGAAATTGCCGCCACCCTGTTCCCGGGTATCAGCTATTGCCTACCAGTCAGTCGCTTATATGCCTTATGGATCCCGCAACCGACTAGGGCAGCAGTAAGGGCTACCGCGGGAATAACAAATACCACGATAGCGGTTGTAGCCCGAACGGCTTTTTCAAGCCTTCCCGGGCCCTCCCCCTGTCCACTGGCAGGTTCACCAGGTTTGCCCCTATCTGCGGAGCACTCATGCTGATCTCGATGGGTCATTTTCATCTGTTCTTCTGATTCCTGCCAACCCCATCAGACCAAGACCGAGAAGCAGTATCGTGGTCGGTTCGGGAACAGTGAGAAAGCCGCGGATTTCACCACCAGGGGCAAAACTCGTATGAATGTTAAAGTACGCCGTACCGGCTGCCAGGCTCGCGGCAAGCGCCGCTTCGGCACCGGCCACACTGCCCTGCGCCGTTACAAAGGTCGGATTCCAGGTCGAGGCCAGGCCCGTATTGAACGTCTGATGGTACGTGCCGCTTGTCACACCGAGAGGGAAACCTGCGAATGTTGGGACCTGCGTAGCGACTCCCGCATTTCCAATTCCGGGTACCGCTGTGGCACTATGTATATGCGACGCTGTTGTAGTCCCGAGAAGACCACTGAAGACAGCGTCCACTTGCATGAAGTGAGCATCTAGGTCAAATAGAACCTGCGCCGTACCTATGCCCGGTGATGCGACGGGCGGGCTCTCGCTGGGTCCATCAAGGTCTGCGAAGTAGTTGATAGGTGCCGCGTGAGAGGTCTGGATCGCCCCCACCATGGCGATCATAAATACCACTAAACAAAGTAGACGTTTCATTGTCATGCCTCCTGTGATGAGTCATAAGGAGATGGAAAACGACCACAACAAAAGCGGGGAGGGGTCGCAAAACCCTCCTTCTCTTAATTAAAGTCGTCACTCACAAAAAGCAAGGTCTCCTGTCGTTAATTGTCCTTTCTTTCTGTCCATCCTTACATAACGGGATGGCCTCACCAGGTCCTGGGCCCACTACTTTTCGTGATGAAATGTTAGCTCGTCTGGCGTCCTCCACCAGATCATCGTGCGGGGTATCGAGGGACGGCTGATTCTTAGAAGCGATACGGACACACAAGACGTCGTCGAACAAACGCTGCACATGGGTCACCCATTATGCGTCCTCTGCCTGGGTTTCGCTTTCTTCAAACCAGATGGACCAGGCGTCGAAAAGTGAAAGGTAGCGAAGAAGGAAGACATTCCCTTCAACAGTCCTGACTTTGAAGTGGTTCACCTGCGCGCGTCCCGGTTCAAGACCTCCTTCATACCACCGATCAACGATTTCAGCCACTTCCCAGCGTCGCTCCTGAAAGGTAAACGCCATCGGTCGTTCGTTGGCCCTATACCCGCTGTAACACTCCACAGGTATTTTCTCATACGGCATGGGTCATACCTCTTCAGCGGTGCGAAGAATAAAGATTTGACCTCAAACTACTCTCAAGAGTTCGCGCTGCGGGGCGCTAGACGGGCGCGATCCTGCATGCGTAGCACTTCAGCGGCTCCGCCCCTGTGTCCGGGTCAAAGTGGTCGTCCCCGAAGAGCAGGTTGACGCACGATTCCTTCCAGCGATAGTCGGGCGGGGCTGCCTCCGGATACCACCATGCGTGCTCTGCGTTGACGACGTCGGGCGTGATGCCGTCAAAGAGCTTTGCCTTTAATCTGACCTTTGCATGGGGCGATTCGACCCATACCCAGTCCCCATCCGATATGCCTAAACGGGCTGCCGTTTCAGGGTTGATCTCGACGAGGGGATCGGGGTGGCGCGTGCGCAGGGAATCGATCTGGTGCAGTTCCGAATGGAAATAGTAGAGTCCTTTCGTGCCAGTCATGAGGATGAAAGGATAGTCCCGCGCGAGCCTGGGCGCAGAGACCGGAGACAGGGGTGGCTCGACGTAGACCGGCAGGGGTGGTCGGCCCGCGCGCTCCATGATGTTAGAGTAGAACTCGAACTTGTGGGAAGGCGTGCGGAACCCCTGCTCCTCATGCTTTCTGTAACGCATCTCGCCCATGACGAAATCCTTTTCCCTAAACTCCTCGAAGCGCATGCCTGTCCCCTCGCAGAGCCAATCGAGGTAGACATAGCGGTCCGGCCAGGGGAACGCATCGTTGAGACCGAGGCGGCGTGCGATATCGAGGATCACGTCCCTGTCGTCCCGGGCCTCTCCGATCTGGGCGAGCTTCTTTCGGGTCATGGCGCACCATACCTCGTGCATGAAGACCACGTCATCCTGCTCGAGCCAGTGAGCGGCCGGCAGCACGAGGTCGGCAAGCTGGGCTGTGGGCGTCATGAAGAGATCGGAGACGACCGTGTATTCCATATACTCCTTCAGCGCCCGCTCGATCGTTAGCCCTTGCGTGGCCGTCATCAGCGGGTTGGAGCCGACGATCCACATGGCCCGCACCCGGTATGGCTCCCCCGTGATAACCGATTTCCAGAATGTCGGCGGATGGCAGTCAGGCGCGAAGCGGAACCTGTTGCCGCTGATGATGGTCGCCTTTTTTTCCGGGGATATGAACTGGCCGCTCCCGCCCTTGATGTCGGTCAGTTTGTGCGACTTGGGCCTGATCTCCTTGGGCGGCACCCAGAAAACGTTCCCGCCCGGCACATCGATATTGCCTGTGATCCCCATGAGGATGAGGAGCGCCCTGGCCATCTGGAAGGCGTTTGTGCTCATGTCGATCCCATTGCCCCATTGGATGCACGCGGGCTTTGTTGTTGCAAAGGTCCTCGCCGCGTCGCGGATCAAGGACGCGCTCACACGCGTCATGGGTTCAGCCCATTCAGGCGTGAAGGGGCGGACGTGGCCGGCCAGGCGGTCGAAGCCGAATCCGTATTTTTCCACAAATTGGTGGTCATGGAGGTCTTCACCGATAATGACGTTGATCATGGCAAGGGCCAGCGCGCATTCACTGCCAGGCCTGAGCTGGAGCCAGTAGTCGGCGTCTTTAGCCGGCCCGATGCGCCTCGGGTCCACGACGATCACCTTTTTGGCCTGCTTGAGCGCTCTCTTGAACATTGCCCCGCACATGCCGTCGGACGCTCCCGTCTCCGTGTGGTTGCAGCCCCAGTTCATGACGCACGCGGGCATCTCGCCCCCAAAGCCGTAAATGTCGGCGATGGGAAGGGCGCCTACGGTGATGCTGCTGGCAATCACCCTCGGGATGAAGCAGTTGTGGGCGGGCGACACGAAATTGGGTGTGCCGAAGGCATCAGCGAAGCGGGTGGTAAACTCGGTGTAGGGCCTCCCCGTGCCCTGGGCCACGGCAAGATACTCGGTCCCCGATTCCCGGCGCACGCGGTCGAGTCGTTCCGTCATCTCCGAGATCGCCTCATCCCAGGAGATCCTCTCCCACCTGTTCTCGCCCCTCTTTCCCGCCCTTTTCAAGGGATAGGTGAGCCGATCCTTATGGTAGAGAATTTCGGGGCCAGCTGCCCCCTTCGGGCAGATGTAGCCCCGGCTCGTCGGGCTGTCCGGGTCGCCTGCAACCCTCACGACCCTGTCGCCCTCCATATGAACAAGGACCTGGCAGACGCCATGGCAGCCCCTGCAAGACGATCTGATGACGCGAGTGGTCGGGCTCATAGATCCCTCCCTTATTAGAAAGGTATTTACGATATTGTATCACTAACAACCTTTTCGCCCTATTCCTTTTTCCAAAGTGCAATCCCTGGAAGAAGAGTTGGTGGCGTCTTGTGTTGACACTTTTCTCTATGCTCACCTCATGACCCGTCCCCTTCGCCTTGAATACCCGGCGCCCTCCGTTCCATAACCGCCCGCGAGTGCCCGTCACAGGATAGTGGCCCAAGTCTCAGGGGCGCCCTCAATCATGAACGTGGTCCTTGGCAGCAGGACGACAGCTTCTTGAGAGGCGGGTCGACTGGATTTTTCCGCTCGCCCTTCTTACATTATGATTGACACTGCAGTTCTTGTAGACAAATACGCCTGCATGAGAAAGGAAAAGATCGATGGAGAATCAATGGTCTTACAAGAATTATCAGATTCGAGATGGTCTGAAGCCGGGGAGCCCACATTTTCAGTATTTCTATGTCGTCTCGGAACAGGCAAAGAAGAAGTGTAACTATTGCGTGTGGATAGTGGATGATGCTTTGACTCGCTTTGACCAATCGGGAGATTTTGATTCTATCGTCTCTTCCCAAAGAGAGATCTGGAACAGGTGGGTCAAGGGGAAAATCGATGCCGGGGATTTCAGCAACAAGGTCCTGAAATATGATAGGGACGGTGAGAAAGAGATCGAGCTGTCAGAAATGACGGCCCATCTGTCGATGGGGTAGATGGACCCCTGGTGCACGCGAAGGGATTTTCTGAAGTATGCTGGAGCAGCGGGCGGCAACGTGCTCCTGGGGAAGTACCCGCTGCCGGCGAAAGGAGAGAATGTGAGCCGCGTTGCGCTGGTGAACACAGCCGATAGGAAAGAGGGGGTTAGGAGTTCGCTTAAGACCCTCGGGGTCAATCCCGCTAAGGGGAAGGATGTTCTCATCAAGCCCAATTTCAACACAGCCGACGTAACGCCCGGCTCGACACACAACGATACGCTGGTGGCCCTGGTGGATGAGCTCTGGGCAATGGGGGCAAAAACAATAAGCCTCGGCGAGAGAAGTTATCCCCCGACGCAAGAGGTGATGGAGGCTAAAGGCATTCTGCCACTCATGAAGAAGCTGCAGGTCAAGGTGATCGATTTCGATTCGCTTCCGGACAAGGACTGGATATTGATTAAATCGAGGGGGAGCCACTGGCGAAATGGCTTTCGCGTGGCCCGTCCAGTGATCGATGCAGAATGCCTGGTCTCAACCTGCTGCCTCAAGACGCACCAGTATGGCGGCGTGTTCACCATGTCTCTCAAGCTTCATGTGGGCGTTGTTCCCACCACACGCCACGGTTACTCGTATATGCAGGAATTGCACAGTTCGCCCTACCAGAGGCGGCTGATCGCCGAAATCAACGAGCCGTTCAAACCCGCCATCATCGTGATGGATGGCATTGATGCATTCGTCGACGGCGGTCCTGCGACAGGGAAAAAAGCAAAGGGAAACGTCTTCCTTGCTTCAACCGACCGGGTCGCCATAGACGCCGCAGGGGTCGCTATCCTCAAGGTGCTCGGCAGCAACGAGGCCATCATGAGGCCGCGCATCTTCGAGCAGGAGCAGATTGCACGCGCAGTTGAACTTGGTCTCGGTGCGTCGTCTGCGGCTGCTATTGAGCTGGTACCGGCGGATGATAAGAGCGGTGCCCTCCGGGACCGCATCGCCGAAACGCTGAAGAGAGGCTGAAGTCAGCGCCCGTATTTTCCGGTGATTGTTGCCGACCCCAGAATCTTCCCCTCTAAGGCCTTCTTAAACGCAGAAAGTGATACGTTTGTCCCAAGATCAACCGTTTCAACACTCAAGGCGTAGAGTGTGAACACGTAAGGATGATCGCCGGTGCCTTTCGGCGGTTGCGGCCCTCCGTAGCCAATCTCCCCAAAGGAGTTCTTTAGTTCAAGAGATCCGGGAGGCATCTTCTTCCTCGATGCTCCCTCTTCGAGAGAGGCCGCAGTGGCTGGAATACTGACCACAAGCCAATGCACCCAATTCTGGGCCACCGGGTGCGGATCAACCATGGAAAGAGCAAACGATTTTGTTCCAGAGGGTGCGTTCCTCCATGCAATGGGTACGGAGACATTCTTCCCACCCGCTCCCGGCATAACATAGTGCATCGGGATCTTCTCCCCATCTTTAAACGCAGCCGATGAAATCTCCATGTCGTTTCCTCCTTCTACGTTTACGTGTGCAAGAGCGAACAGAAGAATCAAGAGAAACAGCCAGGATATCCGTGAAGATCTCACTAAAAACCGCCTCCGTCAAAGCCTTCTTCTCTGCCTATGAACTTATTGTATGCCTCCCATAGAAGACGGTCAACCATCCTCCCACATGTTCGACACCCGTTCACCATTGCCACTTCACGACCCGTGCCCTTCGCCTTGAATGCCCCTACGCACTGTATCACTTCGGCGGCTAGCAAGGTGAGCAGGGCCAACTCAGCGACTGCCGGTCAGCTTTAGCCCATCTCATGAAGGATCTCAAGCAGCTCTTTACCGAACACTTCTATTTTCTGCGGGCCCAGCCCATAAACTTCTTTCAACTCGTCTAACGTTCCAGGCATCTTTCTGGCCAGGTCTTCCAATGTTCGGTTGCTAAAAACCAAAAAGGCCGGCATGTCTTGTGTCCTTGCATATTCGAGTCGCCAGTCTTTAATGGCCCTCATCCTCGCGGATTCCTGAGCACTCAGCGGAGTTGCAACTCTCTCGATTCCTGATTTCTTCTCCTTTGATTTTCCCTTCCGAGTGATTGTCTTTGTGGGGGCCACGAAGGTATGTGGAACTTTTCTCGAGGAGTCCGGGGCGCATATATCGCAATGGCCACAGTGCTGAACTCGATCGACATCTTTAAAGTACGTGAGAATTCCAGCATGCCGACATTCACCACCTTCGGCGTACTGAATAATCGCATCCAGTGATTTCCAGCGTGCGTTCTTGATTTCAGGACGGGCATTGCTTTCACGTATGAAAAATGACTGAAGCCCGCGATCTTTCTTTGCGTATAAGAGAAGGCACGTGGAATGTTCTCCATCCCGGCCTGCCCGGCCCACTTCCTGATAATACGAGTCCAGATTCGCCGGCATCTGATAGTGAACGATGAGCCTGACATCCGGACTATCCACGCCCATCCCGAACGCATTTGTGGCTACCAATATCCTGACGTCGCCTTTGTCGTATTGCCCTTGTACATAGTCTCGCGCTTCGCTTGAAAGCCCCGCATGGTAGTAATCGACACCGGGGTACCGCGTGGACAGGTCGCTGTGCAGATCCTCACATTGTTTTCGTGTCCCCGCGTAAATGATAATTCTTCCCTCAGGTGTCCGGTCGAGCGCTGCTCGGACAAGGGCCATCTTCTCGTGCTCGTCGTCGCAGTACTCAACCTGGTAATACAAATTGGGGCGATAGAAGCCGTAGACATGCTGACTTGGTTCCCTCAGTCTCAGTTGTTTTGCGATGTCTTTCAAAACCTGAGGGGTAGCTGTGGCGGTGGTGGCAAGGATGGGAACATCCGGGCGCAACGTGCGAAGCAAATTGAGCTTGCCGTAATCGGGTCTGAAATCGTGCCCCCACTGGGATATACAATGAGCTTCATCAACGGCAAACAGCGAGATAGGGGCAGTTTTCAGCCAGTGCTCAAAGCCTGGTTTTTGAACTCGTTCGGGAGAAAGATAGAGCAGGAATGATTCACTTGCTTTAAGCTCGCGAAAAACGCGTCGGTTTTCGGTCGAGTCTTGACCTGAATTAATGCACCCGCAAGCGATTCCCCGTGCCTTCAGGGCCGACACTTGATCTCTCATGAGTGAGATGAGGGGCGTTATCACCAACGTAATTCCCTTCTGGCAGAGGGAAGGGAGTTGATAGCACAGGGATTTTCCTCCGCCTGTCGGCATTACGGCCAGCGTGTCCCGTTTGCTCAAGACCGACGAAATAATCTCCCATTGGCCGTGCCGAAAGGATGTAATGCCGAATGAGTTGTTTAATATGTGACGTATTACTGATGGGTCCAAAGCATTCCCGGAGTTTGTGTTCCGATAAAGTCGATCACGCGTTATGTTCCAATTGGCCGTCAGTTACGGAGATATCCGGCTACCCAACCTGATGAAAGTGCCCACCGAGGGCCAGGCATGCGTAGCTGAGCTCTTCCACCCTACTGAACAAAGAGTGTGAAGTAACTCACCCCCATAATGCCCAGCTTAAAGACTATGGTCCAAAATGCTATCGAAAGCACAGTTGAGGGAAGGGTAATCCCCAGGAAGTTTCTCAACGTGCTGGTCCTGTCTTTTCTCAGAAGGAGCGTTACTCCATCCGGATTCATTTGAGCGACACTTCCAATCCAAAAAATAGAATATCTTCTTCTCATCACTGATTGGAGAAATCTCTGGAAGAATTGTTTTCTCCCCATCTTCCCCTTCTCCATATTCCGCAAGTATTCCAGCCCAGCGAAATCGTAACCCTTTGCAAGAAAATAGTCATACGCCACAACGATTCCCATGCAATAACAGGCGTAAAGAGGAACGACGATGAAAAACTCTGCGACGATTCCTACCTTGATTATCAAGGAGATCACAAGAACATCGAGAAGTTTCTCCCCGATGCCCACGACTCTTCCTATCAGAAGGAACCTGCTCATTCGTGCGAACCTTTTTAATAGCTTCTGAATGCTCACCGCGAATCTCCCTCGCGGGCATTGTACCACGTTCAGCGCGAGAGTGCCTCATGTTGTCGGGAAGGGAGTGGCGGGTACCCGGCCGAAGGCGGGGTCGCCCACCTTGAATGTACATCGGTATTAGCGCTTGGCGGATCTGCTGGTTGGTCTCCTGCCCCATCGTCTCTCTGACGGAGCCCACGTCGTGACCATGGCTCCAGGGGCGGTAGTATGTGCCGGCTGCGTGGAGCTTGCGTTGGGCCGTGCTCCCGTGTCCGTGCGTCCGCCGGTCGGCTCTGGCGGCGATTGCGTCCGCCGGCGTTGCGGCGCGCGCGGCGAGCGGGAGAATTCGCTATCGCGCTGTGGCGCTGCCTTCTTGTAATCGAACCCTTTCAGGATACGCCGCTCGATCTTTGCGCCGAGGACACGCTCAATGCTCCTGACCAGGGGCTCGTCCTCGCGGGTAATGAAGGTGAACGCGTCGCCGGTCTTTGCCACGCGGCCGGTCCTCCCGATGCGGTGCGTGTAGGCATCCGTTGTATCCGGGGCATCGTAGTTGATGACGTGGGAGATGGTTGAGACATCGATGCCACGGGCCGCAATGTCCGTTGCCACGAGGATCTGATAAAAGCCGTCGCGGAAGCCGTCGAGCGCATCCTGACGCCTGTTCTGGGATAAATTCCCCTGGAGTGAGGTCGCCCTGTACCCTGCCTTCTCCAGTAGTTCCCCGATGCGGTTGGCCCGGTGCTTGGTGCGGGTGAAGATCAGGATCGATTCCGTATCGGTCTTTTTCAAGAGCTCCATGAGGAGTGCGGTCTTCAGATGCTGCGTGACCGGATAGAGCGCATGGGACACGGAACTCACTGGCGCTGAATGGCCGATCTGCACGGTGACCGGATTGTGCAGCACGTCGTGTGCCAGCGTCCGGATATCATCGGCCATGGTGGCTGAGAACATCAGGGTCTGGCGCTTCGGCGGAAGTTGGTTGATGATCCGCCGGATATCGGGGAGGAAGCCCATGTCGAACATCCGGTCGGCCTCGTCGATGACAAGGACTTCCAGGCCGGAGAGGTTGATGGTCTTCTGCGACATGTGGTCAAGTAACCGACCGGGGCATGCCACAACGATATCAACGCCTGCGCGAAGCTTCTGAATCTGCAGATTCATGCTGACACCGCCGTAAATCGTGCAACTTTTCAGATGGGTCTTGCGCCCCATCTCTCCGATTGCTACGTGGATCTGCTCCGCCAGTTCCCGTGTTGGCGCAATGATCAGCGCACGCACCTTGCCGCGAGGGCCCGGGATCAGGCGCTCCAGAATGGGCAGCACAAATGCCGCTGTTTTGCCCGTCCCGGTCTGGGCAAGGCCCATAACGTCTTTGCCGGCGAGGACCGGTGGAATCGCCTGCGCCTGTATGGGAGTCGGGATTTCGTAGCCGAGTGCCTTGACACCGGCCGCTATGTGAGGATGAAGCTTAAAAGAACTAAAACCCATGGCACCTCTTTATTGAGATAGATTGGTAGCTAAAGCAACATATGACCGGATAGCATCTCGTTAGGAGAACGTCTTGGACAAACTGAAATGAGTCTCTGACGCAGTCGATTATTACTTAGTCACCTGGCCTACACTATAAGCTTATTCTGCTGTATTGTCAATTGATTGCGCTGACAACCTTCGGAAAGAGCCGGTGGGACATGCGACCTTTATTGTTGCGATTCCGGCGGGAGGGGAGTAAGATGTCAGAAAACCCGGGCACCGTTTATCTATAATTTTACTTACAAGGAGGTAAAGACATGAAGGGGAAACAAGTATTGTTTGCGGCTCTCATATGTGCGGTTGGCTTTGGCCTGCTTGCGCCCTCCGCGTCTTACGCAAAGTACCCAGACCACCCCATCCAGCTCATCATTCCTTATGTAGCCGGCGCAACGGGAGATATCACCGCCAGGATGCTGGCGGAGGAAATGGAGAAGATTCTCGGAGTAAAGATCATACCCAATAACAGACCGGGCGCCTCGGCCGTCCTGGGAACGGATGCAATGGTGAGGGCAAAAAGGGACGGGTATACACTTGTGTATGCCGGCGCCTCAGCGCTCGTCTATGCACCGATCACCCATCCGGAAGTCGTGAAGTACGACCCGGTCAAGGACGTGGAGCCTCTCGGGTTCCACTATTACTTTCCGCAGGGCATTGGCGTGAAAGGCGACGCCCCCTGGAAGAATTTTCCGGAATTCATCGACTACGCAAAGAAGAACCCGGAGAAGATCAGGGTGAGCACCATTGGTGTAGGCTCGACCCCCCATTTCGTCCTAGAGATGATCCAGTCCATCACCGGCACAAAGATGACCCATGTGCCCTTCGAGGGAGGCGAATCGGTGGTGACGGCGGTCATGGGCGGTCATGTGGAGGCCACCTGTGATGGGTTTGCGAAGGTCAAGCCCCATATGGAAGCTGGAAGGATGAGGTTTCTTTTGACCTCAGACAAACTGCCCATTTATCCTGAGTGCCCTACGATCACGGAGTTGGGGTACAAACAGCGGCTCTTTTCCACCTGGTTCGCACTTTATGCGGGGGCAGGCATTCCCGACGAGGCGAGGAACGCATTGGTACCGGCCATCGAAAAGGCCGTAAAAGCGACGAAGCCCAGGATCGACAAGATGGGCAGCATTTGCGAATACAAATCGCCGGCAGAGCTCCGAAAGATGACTGATGAGGAATACAAGGTAGGAGTCGAAATCGCAAAGAGGATGAATCTTACTCCCAAGAAGTAGAGGGCCGCGACAAGACTGTCCGGCCCAACAAGGAAGGTGGAGAAGATCGCTGGGGTCAAACTCTTCTGATGGCGAAACGAACGCGCCTGGTCATTACCGGTACCAACGATACAGGGAAGTCTGTTATTGTTTCAGATGGCGATGCCCCGCATATCCATATATTCGAACGATACGGCGGGACCGCGGTGACCGATCTCTGGATGACAACCTCGATGCCCGCTGATAATGCGCGGGTCGAGGATTTAGGCGGCCGTGACTTCACGATAGAGCCTCCGCCACGCGGCACTCTATTCCGCATCATCGAATACCCTCCGGACAAAGTGCGCCTTGCCAACCTGGACCGAGAAGCAGCGTTTCGCGACATGGGCGCCGCACACGCAATGGCGAAAGAGGGTGCGCGCCACCCTGGAATGCACAGAACCAACACCCTGGATTATGCCGTGGTTTTGTCCGGAGAAATATATGCAGTCATGGACGAGGATGAGGTGTTGTTGAAGGCGGGCGATTGTTTGATCCAGCGAGGCACAAACCACGCCTGGAGCAACCGAACGGATCAACCATGCCGGATAGCTTTTGTGTTAATCGACACCGATACGAGAGGGCGAGCGGACGACCGCACATAATACGTAACTCTTGATACACGCTTTTCACCCTGATACGACAGGTTATGCCTCCTGCAGCGCGGCTCCTGCGAGTCTATCGCTATTCCCAATGAAATGATATGTCGGCGCAGATTACACTAGAGGCCGAGTGGGCCATTTCATTGGCGGCGTAAAGCGTTTTGCCATCCCCTTAGATCAGGAGGCCAAAAAACGAACCTACCACGCTCCTTCTTCTCGGCTTTGGCCTTGTCGGATTGGCAGGCGCTAGGAGAAGGTTTAGAAGCTGATCAAACCAAAACCTCAACGCGAAAGGCAGAGTCAACTGGCTCTGCCTTTTTACTGTCCCCACGAAATCATCAGGGTCAAGCCCTGCCTCAGGGCCCGTCTCAACTGCGCTCGACACACAAGTTTCTCACGCGTTGCGGCGCAGCGAGATTGCTCACCCGGCTGTATGGTAGAATTGCACGTCACGCCATGGGGCATGTCTCCGTAAGACGAGGGGAACCATCGAAACAGGAGGCGGGCCGAACGGTTAGAGTGATCGAGGTGAGCGGGGCTTCGAAAGGCAGGACCGATCGATGAGATATGATTTTGACCGGAACATAGACAGGAGAGGTACGGATAGCTACAAGTGGCAAAAATATGATGAGAATGTCATCCCGTTATGGGTGGCGGACATGGATTTCGTCTCAGCACAACCAATCGTCGACGCGCTCCGTCAGAGGGTCGAACACGGTGTCTTCGGGTACGGGCGTCCGCCGGCAGAACTGAATGTTGTTATCCGGGAGCGGCTCAAAAGGCTGTATGGTTGGGAGGTCGAGGCGGAGGAGATACTTTTCCTGCCGGGCGTGGTCTCCGGGCTCAACCTCGCGTTTCAGGTATATGCAGAGCCTGGCGACGGAGTGTTGGTTCAGCCACCCGTCTACTCCCACTTCATCCGTGATCCCGTCATCCACGGCCGCGTGGTGAGCGATCCTCCGTTGGTCGCGACGAAGGATACGTACGAGATCGACTTCGACGCGTTAGAGCAATCAATCACGGATCGAACCCGCATCTTTGTGCTCTGCAATCCGCACAACCCTGTGGCCCGCGTCTTCACGAGAGCTGAGCTGGAGAGGCTGGCCGAAGTTTGCCTGCGCCACCGGCTTATTATCCTGTCCGACGAGATTCATTGCGACCTCGTATATCCCGGTTACCGCCACATACCGATCGCGACCCTGGCACCAGAGGTGGCCGATCAAACCATCACACTCATGGCCCCCAGCAAGACCTTCAACATACCCGGCCTTGGCTGCGCGTTTGCCGTTATCACAAATCCCGCGCTCCGCGGACTATGGATCACAGGCAGCCATGGTCTCATGCCGCACGTAAATATCATGGGCGTTGCGGCTGCCCTGGCAGCCTTCACGGATGGGCAGGAATGGTTGGATCAGGTGCTCGTCTATTTGAAGGGGAACAGAGATTTCCTCGCGCAGTACCTCACAGAGAACCTTCCCGGTGCACGGATGACAAGAATGGAGGCCACCTACCTTGCGTGGCTCGATTGCAGGCGCTCCGCCATTGCCGGAAACCCGTTTGAGTATTTTCTTACGAAAGCAAAGGTGGCCCTCAATGACGGGACGGAATATGGCAAGGGAGGAGAGGGATTCGTGAGGCTCAACTTTGCGTGTTCCAGAAAAAGGCTCACCGAAGCCTTAGGCCGCATGAGGGACGCTCTGCAGGGTCTGGCGAAATAATGAGGGTGGCATCCACGTCAGTTGCATACAAAAACAAAATCGTTTAAAATAATCACATGGAATCTGTAGAACTTAAACTCAAAGGGATTGTCGGTCAATATCCGGTCGTTTGCACACGAAAGGTCGTCGAGATGCTCAGGAACCCGGTACTCAGCATCGAGCTTGAACGTGGACAACCCAGCGAAGACGTGCGCAAGCTGCTTGACGAGCTGGACTATCATGTTGAGGCAAAGGAATTCGACGGCTGGGTCATGCTGAAGGCTAGTAAGCAGAAAAAGTAACGGACTCCACGTCCTTACATAGCGTGCCCTAACCTTTCGATTGTCTCGACCCTTCACGACGGGCAAGAGCCGTCGGGGCCACACGAGCCCCGGGGGACGGGTGTATTGCGTTAACCCCTGCCTCACGTCCTGTCCGCCGCCCGGGACATTCCCACTAAAATCCAGTCGACCATCGTCGCGCGCGGCTACCCGCGAGGGGCGGCCTGCTCCCCGCAGCTTGAATCCACCCGTGCGGTTATTTTAGGCCGGTTGAGAGGGTGCCATCAGAATGAGAATTTCGCGGAGAGCGCTACAAACGGTGCCGGATCGTACGTGTCAGAGGCGAGCCTGTGGCCTCTTCGGTCATAGACCTTGAGCTTACCGCCGAGTACAGCGCCGCCGAGGAGGGCAAGGTCGACTGATTGCACAGGCATCCAGGAGAGGCTGAGCCAGCCCAGCACGCCGCTTTCTTCCCCCACACCCTCAGGAGCAACGCCACTGTCGTCAAGGCGGAACCGCAGAGAGCGGTAGGCGCCGCCAACGCTCGTCTCCCACTCTTTACTGAAGCGGTAGGAGAGTTCGAGACCGGCCGGTCCGGTGGGGCCCGGCCGCAACGGGTTGGTGAGACGCAACTGCTCGGTAATCTTCCAGTCGATGACGATCTGAGGAAAGAACTTCGTATCCTCAAGCCCGGTGAAGACGCCGAAGCCTGCGCCGATTCGAAAGTTCGGGGACACCGTGTATGATGCCGCGACCACCCCGCCGTATACGAAGGAGTCGTCCCAGTCGGAGCCCGACTCCCATGAAGCCCGGACAGACGGGGAAACAAAGAACGACCACTGATCATTCATGCGATAGACGACCGGCAGGCTCAGGCCGGTGCCCTGCACATCACCCCAGGGGTCGCGGCCGCCAAGGGAGGTCACCCCGGAAAATGAGTAATCGCGGTAATCATACTCTAGAGCGAGGCCCATGGAGAGGGCCTTGCTGAAGCCCCTCCTCGCCTCGAGCTTGAGTATGTATTGGGAGGCGCTGACGTCGCCCCCTTCGTCGAGGTTGGCCTTGAACTGGTAGATCGGGACAGCCGTGACGGAGAATGAGATATCCTTTTCCTGGGATGATGCTTGAGCAGCCTGAGCCTGCAGGTCTTTGGTCACCAGGGTAACCATCGAGAGTGCCACCAGAAACAGATAACCCAACCGACACGCCATCCGACGTGCCAGCGCATCCGTGATCCGGTTCATCCCTGTTATGGTCCTCACACATCCTCCTTGAAGTGCAACCTTTTTCCGGCGAGGGTGTATTCTACCATATCGGAGCGCTGACTCGCCAGCCTCGTGTGCTCTTTTCTTACAAGGGCATCGTCGTTGACAAGTCAGGCGCGCCCCCATACAATATAGCCGATGCTTGAAGAAGATCATCGTCCCTGGGGTTATTACCGGGTCCTTGAAGACGCCCCCAACCACAAGGTGAAGCGGATCGTGGTCCGCCCGGGGGAGCGCCTCTCTCTGCAGAAGCACCTTCGCAGGAGGGAGCACTGGTTCATCGTCGAAGGGGAAGCAGTGGTGACGCGCAATACCGAGGAAATTCACCTTTCTGCTGGCCAGCACGTGGACATACCGGAAGGGGCAGCGCACCGCATCAAAAACCCCGGCGACAGGGAGCTCGTCTTCGTCGAGGTGCAGACCGGTGACTACTTCGGCGAGGACGATATCGCACGGCTTGAAGATGACTACGGCCGGACCTAGCGATGGACTATATATGGTCTGGGCCCTAGTTTCTCGGGACCCTGGACCCAAGCCCCCGGACCCCGCCTCGGCTGTGTGGCTGGTTTGACTCAGCAGTGCGATTCTGGTAAGGTATTGACTACCCCCCGATGGAAAGACAATCAGGCTGGAAAAGAAAGGCAAGAGACGAAATTGAGCGGATTTTTGCGTTTTGTGAGGGCTACAAGCGCTTTCTTGACCTTGCCAAGACGGAACGCGAGGCCGTGCGATGTGTAGAAACCGCCTTGAAAGAGGCAGGTTTTTCTCCTGACCCGGCAAGCGGAAAGGTCTACCGGCTGAACAGGGGTAAAGAGGCAATCGCGTGGCGTCCCGGGACGCATCCGGCGAGTGAGGGCGTGAGGCTGATCATGGCCCACATCGACGCCCCCAGGCTTGACCTCAAGCAGAACCCGCTGTACGAGGACGTGGACCTGGCGCTTCTGCGGACGCACTACTACGGCGGCATCAAGAAGTACCACTGGGTGGCCATGCCGCTTGCCATTCACGGCGTCATCATCAAGGAAGATGGGACATGCGTGGAGGTCAGGATCGGCGAGGACGAGGCTGACCCGGTATTCGCCATAGACGATCTGTTGCCCCACCTGTCGAGGAAGCACCAGGACGAAAAGAAGGTGGCGGACGCAATAGAGGGGGAGAAACTGACGATCCTGTTTGGCAGCCTGCCCCTCCTGGGCGAAGAGCAGGCGCCCGTGAAAAAGCACGTGCTCAAGCTCTTAAAGGACGTCTACGGAGTGACGGAGGATGATTTTATAAGCGCCGAGATCGAGATCGTGCCTGCATTTAAGGCGCGGGATGTGGGCCTCGACCGGAGCATGATGGGCGCGTATGGCCAGGATGACCGGGCTTCGGCGTATCCGCTGCTCCGCGCGCTCTGCGATATGGAGGACCCAACTCACGGGGTACTGGCGATATTCGTGGACAAGGAGGAGATAGGCTCCGAGGGCAACACGAGCGCCAAGTCGCGCTTCGTCGAGATGTTCTTATATGATGTGCTCGGTGCGTCTGGGGCTGCCGCGACCGATGGCCGCATTCATGGCTTGGATGGCCTAGATGACCTGGTGCGTCGGGCGTTGTTTGCCTCGAAGGCGATAAGCGCCGACGTGAACGGGGCAGTCAACCCGAACTGGCAGGATGTGCATGAGAAACAGAACGCCTGTTATCTGGGCGGCGGGGTCTGTGTGACCAAGTTTACGGGTCACGGGGGGAAGGTGGGCGCCAACGATGCCCACGCCGAGTATGTCGCCGAGATACGACGTCTCTTTAACAAGGAAGGTATCATCTGGCAAACAGGAGAGCTGGGAAAAATTGACGAGGGGGGAGGTGGAACCGTCGCTAAGTATCTTGCCGAATACGGCATGGATATTATCGATGTAGGTGTGCCGCTCCTCGCCATGCATTCCCCGTTTGAAATCTCCAACAAGCTTGACATCTACGAGACCTACCGGGCGTTCAAGGCTTTTCTGGCATCGTAAGAAAATGGAGGCAGTAGAATCATGATTGAATATGAAACAGTAAAAATACCGGAGGTACTTCCGCTTCTTCCCGTCCGGGACATGGTGATGTACCCTTCGGTGACGCTTCCACTCTTTCTCGGTCGGGAGATGTCGATCAACGCCGTTGAGAAGGCACTCTCTCAGGACCGCCTGATACTGGTTGCGGCCCAGAAAGATCTCACGGATGAAGATCCCCTGCCCACGAGGATCCACTCGGTGGGGGTCGTTTCCCAGATCATGCGCATGTTGCGGTTGCCTGACGGCAGAATCAAGATACTGGTCCAGGGCCTGAAGCGGGCGCGCATCGAGCGATATGAGCAGGAGAGGCCCACGTACCTCGTACGGGCGAGCGCCATAGAAGAGCCGATCATCACGGAGATCACGCTGGAGATCGAAGCGCTGATGCGGTACGTCAAGGAGGAGATGGAGAAGGTCGTCTCCATGGGCAGGATGGTGCCTCCTGATGTACTGCTCGTGCTTGACACAATCGACGAGCCGGGCAGGTTTGCCGACGTGGCGTGCGCCAACCTGGGACTCCAGGTGGGCAAGGCCCAGGAGATACTCGAGGTGGTTGATCCTATCGAGCGGCTGAAAAAACTCTCGGAAATCATCGGCAAAGAGATCCAGCTTCTCAACATGCAGGCGAAGATCCTCTCTCAGGCCAAAGATGAGATGACCAAGAGCCAGAGGGATTACTTCCTGCGCGAGCAGATAAAGGCGATCCGCTCCGAGCTCGGTGAGGCGGACGAGAGGGAAGACGAGGGCAAGGACCTCCGTAAGCGGATCAAGAAAGCAAAGATGCCCAAAGAGGTGGAGAAGGAAGCAAAGAAGCAGGTGGAGCGGCTTGAGGGCATGCACCCGGATGCCATAGAGTCAAGCATGCTGCGGACGTACATCGAGTGGCTCGTGGAGCTGCCCTGGAGTCACTCGACCAAGGACAACATCGACATAGCGAAGGTGAAGAAGATACTCGACGAAGACCATTACGGGCTTGAGAAGGTAAAGGAACGGAT
>Ga0079037_100000294_pt1 | contig 21273 bp, 19 predicted proteins | sample Mud3Dept4metaG_FD_71479 | JGI IMG/M metagenome (GOLD analysis project Ga0079037, IMG submission 71479) | Freshwater wetland microbial communities from Ohio, USA, analyzing the effect of biotic and abiotic controls - Mud 3 Core 4 Depth 4 metaG | ecosystem: Environmental > Aquatic > Freshwater >... | reverse complement strand
ACGGCCCACCCTGCCCTGTTGGCCCGCAGGGCAAGGGGGATCCAACTCTTCTGGCCTGTAACCACATGATAGGCATCCGCGCAGTCTCCCGCTGCGTAGATGTCAGCATTCGAGGTGCGAAGCATCCTGTCCACAGCAATGGATTTCCCGGGTCCCAGCGCAAGGCCTGCATTCTCAGCGACCTCACTGGCGGGTCGCACTCCAACAGCAAGAAGAATCATGTCCCCATCCAGTTGAAGCCCGGGACATATGATTCTGAGCCCCTTGGCATTTTTCTCGATTCTCTCGATGGGTTGACCGAGGTAAACCTTCACCTGATTCGCTTCCACCTCCTTTTTGACGATCGAAGCAAGCTGTTCGTTCATCCAGGGGATGAAAAGCGGTCGCGGTTTGATCATCTCCACATCGATGCCTCTGGCTCTGAAGGCTTCACACATCTCAAAAGCGATGTAGCCCATTCCGAGGATCACCACTTTCTTCACATTACGATCTCTGATGAATGCCTTGATCTTTCTTCCGTCTTCAAGGTTCTTGAGCGCCATCGCTCCAGGAGAATTCACGCCCGGCAGATCCGGGATGATAGGCCGGGCTCCGGTGGCAATCAACAGTTTGTCATAGCTAATCTGAAAAGGCTCGCCCGCTGCATTTCTTCCTGTAATGGTTTTCCGTGCAGGATCGATTGCCTCTGCCCTGTGCTGTATTCTCACATCAATGTCTTGCTTCTCTTTGAAAACATGAGCCGGTCTCACGATCAGGTCGTCCATGTCCCTTGTCGCGTCCGCGACATTATAGGGCATGCCTCAGGCACTGTAGGACACATCTTTTGTCTGTTCGAGAACCGTGACCTGCGCATCCGGCTTGTTCCGCTTGACCCGGCTTGCCGCGCTCATGCCGGCTGCATCGCCACCGATGATGACGAAGTTCATAACCAAACCTCCTGGGAAAGAATTACGTGCTGAGAGCAAAATGCATAGAAAGTGTTCTCCATTTTGAGTTTTTGATAGACAAAAGGCAACCCTTTTGTCCCTCTCTTCTTGACTCTCGATCACAGTGAATATTAGACTCGCGAAAAGTCTTACTAAAAAGGAGGCTGCGATGGGTGATTGGAATATAAATCTGTCAGGCAAGGTGGCCCTGGTGACCGGGGGGAGCCGCGGACTCGGAAAGGCGATCGCTCTGGCCATGGCTGAGAAGGGAGCAACTATCGTGATCTGCGGAAGAAAGCAGGAAAACCTGGCCAAAGCCCTCGCGGAGCTCAAGGCCACAGGCGTTGAAGTCCTGGCCCAGGTCGCCAACATGGGAAAGTCGGAGCAGGTAGCTTCCCTTTTCCAGGCTGTTGAAGGGAAATTCGGAAAGCTAGACATTCTGGTCAACAACGTGGGCACTAACCTCCTGACGCCCTCTGTGGCTGAAGCGGACGAAGGGCTCTGGGACAAGCTCCTCGAAACAAACCTGAAGAGTGCGTTCCTGGCAAGTTCCATGGCTTATAAGCTCATGAAAAAAGCAGGAGCAGGGAAGATCATCAACATCTCTTCGATTGCAGCCAGAAAAGCCGCAAGGGGGATGGGGATCTACTGCATTGCCAAAGCAGGGCTGGAAATGCTGACCAAGGTTCTGGCGGTGGAATTGGCTTCGGATCACATCCAGGTCAATGCTGTGGCGCCCTCCGTTGTGAGAACCCAGTTCAGCCAGCCCTTCTGGAGCAATGAAAGCATCATGCAGGAAATCCTGAGAACCATCCCTGCAGGTCGTATTGCTGAACCGGATGACGTTGTGGGTGCTGTGCTGTTCTTGGCATCGAGCCTCTCCGATTTTATCACCGGAGAGGTGGTGAACGTGGACGGCGGATCCATGTCTTAGCAGGTTGCTGAAAAACACCCATCTGCCATTCGACAGGCTCATGGCCCTGAGCAATGTCGAAGGGCTGCATTGCCCTCATCCCTCGTCGTTGCGTCCCGCAGCACTCTGCGGGACGCATTCCTCGGGATTTCGGTCGCCTTGCACCTGAGTGTTTTTGAGCGACCTGCAGCAAGGTTTTTTCCGCGACTTGCCGGGCTTATAAAAAAGTTTGACAGGCCAAAAAAGTTGTGTTATTTTTTTCGAAATGAATGATTATTCATTCAGTGAAAGACGATTTTCCTACAGATATCAGCAGGCTAAAGATTTTCTTCCTGAAAGACACGGATCAACACAACGACCAAAACTCCAAGGAGGACTCCCATGAACAAAAAGATCAAGAAGGTCGGAGTGGTTGGCGCAGGGGTCATGGGGGCGACCATCGCCGCTCAGCTTGCCAACGTCGGCCTGGAGACTATTCTTCTCGACATTGTTCTCCCACAGCTTTCCGACGACGACCAAAAGAAGGGGCTAACCCCGGAAAGCAAAGAGTTCAGAAATAAACTCGCTGCAAACGGTGTTCAGGGCGCCCTGAAATCAAAACCTGCCTCCTTCTACCTGCCCGAGAACTCCAAGCTCATTGCGATCGGCAACATGGAAGATGATCTTAACCGACTCAAGGAGGTGCAGTGGATCATCGAGGTCGTGGTGGAGAGGCTCGACATCAAGAAGATCGTCTTTGAAAAACTTGAATCCGTCATGACCCCAGGGACCCTCATTACCTCCAACACCTCCGGCATCCCTGCAAAGGCCATGCTGGAAGGCCGCTCGGAGAATTTCAGAAAGCATTTCGCCATCACGCATTTTTTCAATCCTCCAAGATACATGAAGCTGCTCGAAATCGTTCCAGGGCCGGATACGCTTCCAGAGGTCGTGGACACTCTGGTTGAGATCTGCGAGAAGATCGTGGGCAAAGGCATTGTCTATGCGAAAGACACCCCCAATTTTGTGGCCAATCGTATCGGCATTTACAGCATGCTCTGCTGCGTTCGAACCATGATGGATCTGGGGTTAACGATCGAAGCGGTGGATGAGCTCACCGGACCGGTGGTGGGCCATCCGAAGAGTGCCTCCTTCAGGACTGCAGATCTCGTAGGTCTGGACACGATCATCCATGTAGCGAACAACGTTTATGAAGGGGCGGTGGGCGACGAGAAGCGTGAGATGTTCCAAATGCCTGACTTCATCAAGCAGATGACCGAAAAGAAACTTCTCGGTGACAAGACCAAGCAGGGGTTCTACAAACGGGTCGAAGACAACGGCAAGAAAGACATCCTCTCCATTGACTACAAGACTCTGGCGTATAAGCCGCAGCAGAAAACCAGGTTCGCTTCCCTTGAAGCGGCCAAAAGCGTTCCGGGCACTGCTGGCAAAATGAAAGCCCTTTACTTCGCAGACGACCTTGCCGGCCAGTTTAGCTTCCGAACCCTGTCCGACATGCTCGTTTACTCTGCCATGCGGATTCCGGAAATCGCGGACGACATTGTCAATGTGGACAATGCCATGAAATGGGGTTTCGCATGGAAGATGGGCCCCTTTGAAGCCTGGGATGCCGTGGGCGTGGAAGGCTCTGTGGTCAAGATGAAAAAGGCAGGCTTCGAGATCCCCGGATGGGTCCAGGAGATGCTCGCTGCAGGAAAGAAGTCTTTCTACAAGCGGGAAGGAGGGGTGCTTTTCTTCTATGACATCCCCGCAAAGGACTACAAACCCGTTCCCGTCAAACCCGGAGTCATCCTACTCCCTTCCCTCAAGGAAAGAAAGAAACTCATTGCCGGAAACAAGGGCGCTTCCTTGGTGGATATCGGCGACGGCGTTGCCTGTCTTGAATTCCACTCCAAGATGAATGCTCTGGGTGATGACATCATCAACATGGTCGTCAAGTCTGCGGATATCGTGAGCAAGGATTTCCTGGGCATGGTGATTTCCAACCACGGCGAGAACTTTTCCGTAGGCGCCAACATAGCCCTTGTTCTCTTTGCGGCCCAGGAAGAGGAATGGGATGACCTGGAATGGATGATCAAGTCCTTCCAGGACAGCTTCATGAAGCTCAAGTACCTTGACAAGCCGGTCGTGGCAGCGCCTGCGGGCATGGCCCTGGGCGGCGGGTGTGAAGTGTGTCTAGCCTCGGACCGGGTGCGCTTTGCTGCGGAAACCTACATGGGGCTTGTGGAGGTGGGCGTGGGATTGCTTCCGGCAGGCGGCGGATGCAAGGAAATGTTGATCCGAAACACGGAGCACCTCTTTGAAGTTCAGCCGGGCGGAGTCTATCCCAAACAGATCGAGTTGATGCCTTACGTGGCTAGGGCCTTCGAATCCATAGCGCTCGCCAAAGTGGCCACTTCCGGCCCCGAGGCGGTCAAAATGGGTTATCTGAGACCCACGGACAAGATGACGGTCAATCGCGATTTCTTGATCGAGGACGCCAAGAAGACCGTTCTTGCCCTGAACCAGGAAGGGTATGTGCCGCCCAGACCTCTCAATGAAATTCGCGTGGCCGGGGAAAACAGCCTGGCCCTGATCAAGATGGCTATCTGGACTTTGCGGCAGCAGGGTTATGCCACGGAGCACGATGTGACCGTTGCCACCAAAGTGGGATATGTGCTCTGCGGCGGCAATGTCCACGCAGATACCAAAGTGAGTGAACAGTATCTTCTGGACCTTGAAAGAGAGGCGTTCCTGAGCCTGTGCGGCGATCCGAAAACCCAGGCAAGAATGCAGCATACGCTGACCACAGGAAAGCCTCTGAGGAATTGATCACCCGCAAGAGGATCATCAATCCGATCACAGGCCCATCAAAGATGGGGGAATGAAAGCGAGGGAAACCATATGAAAGAAGCCGTGATTGTTGCAGCTTGTAGAACCGCAGTCGGCAGGGCTCCCCGAGGGATGTTGAAGGACACCCGGCCTGAATTCATGGGGACAACGGTCTTGACTGACCTGGTGAAGCGGGCGGGAAATCTGGATCCCAATCTGATTGATGACGTCATTATCGGCTGCACATTTCCTGAGGCTACGCAGGGTCTGAACCTGGGAAGAGTTCTGGTCATGTCCATGTTCTGGCCTGACCGGATCCCCGGGATGACCGTCAATCGTTTCTGCTCTTCAGGGCTTCAGGCCATTGCCATTGGTGCTGAAAAAATCATGTGCGGTTTTTCAGACGTGATCGTTGCAGGAGGCGTCGAGAGCATGAGCCAGATTCCCATGGGCGGAAGCATGCTCTATCCCAACCCTGCCGTGGTCGACACGAGGCCGGGCGCCTTCACGGGCATGGGACTGACCGCAGAGAACGTGGCGGAAAAATACAAGATCACCAGGGACGAGCAGGATGAGTTCGGAGCCAGGAGCCAGCAGAAGGCGGAGGCCGCCATCAAGGCGGGCCGCTTCAAAAGCCAGATTGTCCCTATCCCCATCAAAGTCCAGAAACAGCTCCCCAACGGCCATTTCAAGTTCGAGGAGGTGATCTTTGACACGGATGAAGGCATGCGGCCCGGAACAACCAAAGAGAGCCTTTCCAAAGTTCGTCCTGCTTTCAAACCGACCGGAACCGTGACAGCGGGCAATTCCTCCCAGACGAGCGACGCCGCTGCAGCCGTGCTCATGATGTCTAAGGAAAAAGCCAAAGAACTCGGGCTCAAGCCCATGGCCACTTTCAGATACCATGCCGTGGAAGGGTGTCCCTCCGAGTACATGGGGGTCGGGCCTGCGGTCGCCATCCCCAAGGTCCTGAAGCTGGCGAAGATGAAGCTGGATCAGATCGACTTGATTGAGCTCAATGAAGCGTTCGCGGCACAGGCCATTTACTGTATCAAGGAACTCGGCATCAATGAAGCGATCACGAATGTCAATGGCGGCGCCATTGCCCTGGGTCATCCTCTGGGCTGCACGGGCGCTAAACTGACCACTCAACTGGTTTACGAAATGCAGGCGCGGAAGGCTCGCTGGGGTCTTGTGTCCATGTGCATCGGGTTCGGCATGGGCGCAGCGGCCATCTTTGAAAGAGAAGACTATTAACCTAGAGAAGGAGAACGACCATGGCAAAGGAAAAGCTTTTTAAAGGCGGAGAGTTCTTGATTACCGATGCTTTGCCTGAAGAGGTCTTTACCTCTGAGGATTATTCGAAAGATCAGCGTCTCGTGGCCCAATCGGCTGAAGAATTCTTCACCAAAGAACTTCTGGCAAAAAGAGAGCAGCTCCAGGAAGTCAATTACGAACTCCTGAAAGAGCTCCTCCTGAAGGCAGGGGAACTCGGATTCCTCGGAGCAGACATGCCCGAAGTGTTTGGGGGCTCGGAGCTCGACAAAGTCAGCTCCATGCTCATTGGTGAAAAACTCTGTGGAGGACCCTCAGGCTTCACGGCCTCTTACGGGGTTCAGACCGGCATTGGGAGCCTTCCCATTGTTCTTTTCGGCTCCCCTGAGCAGAAAAAGAAATATCTGCCGAAACTGTCCAGCGCCGAAATGGTGGGAGCTTATGCCCTCACAGAACCCGGCCACGGCTCAGACTCTTTGAGCGCCGAGACAAGCGCCGTTCTTTCAGAAGATGGGAAACACTACATCCTGAACGGTACCAAGCAGTTCATCACCAACGCCGGCTTTGCGGACCTCTTCATCACCTACGCCCAAATCGACGACACGAAGTTCACCAGCTTCATTGTGGAGAGGAAGTGGGACGGAGTCTCTGTGGATGAAGAAGAGAAAAAAATGGGCATGCACGGCAGTTCCACTCGAGCCGTCATCTTCCAGAACGTCAAGGTTCCTGTGGAAAACGTTCTGGGTGAATTGGGAAAGGGCCACATTGTCGCCCTCAACACCCTCAATGTGGGCCGTTTCAAGATCGCTCCCATGGTGGTTGGTTCAGCTAAAACGATCTTCTCGGAAGCCGTGAAGTACTCGAAGGGGAGGGTTCAGTTTGGGAGACCGATCTGTGACTTTGGGCTGATCAAGCAAAAGATCGCCGACATGATTATCAGAATTTATGTCGTTGAAAGCATGGCTTATCGAACGGCGTACCTGCTCGACATGGCCCTGGAAGGCATTGATCCCACGAAAGCTGATGCGGGAGTAAAAACAGGCGAAGCCATACGAAAATACGCCTTGGAGTGTTCGATCAACAAAGTCTTCGCCACAGAAATGCTCGATTTCGTCGTGGATGAATGCGTTCAGATCTTTGGAGGCTACGGTTATATCCAGGACTATCCGGCCGAAGGAGCCTACAGGGATTCCAGAATTAACCGGATCTGGGAAGGCACAAACGAGATCAACCGCATGCTGATTGTGGACACGCTTATGCGTGCGGCCATGAAAGGCGAACTGCCTCTGCTTCAGGTGATCCAGCAGGCCACCCAGGACCTTCTCACCTTCAGGCCTGAAATGACCGAGCCGGAGGGGACCCTTGAGAAAGAGAAAAAGTTGGTTTCCATGGCCAAGAAAATCGCCCTTCTCTCCGCAGGAGCGGCTGTGCAAAAGTACATGGAAAAGCTCGGGAATCAGCAGGAAATCATTGCCATGATCTCGGATATCATCATCGAGATCTTTGCCATGGAATCCGCCCTGCTCCGCACGCTCAAGAAAGTTCAGAAAGAAGGCGAGGAAAAATCCGAGATCCAGATTGCCGTGACGCGGGTCTACATCAATGACGCGTTTGCCAAGAGCGAATGGCTCGCCAAGCAGATCTTTGCCTCCCTTGCAGAAGATGAAGAGCTGAGAACCCAGTTGATGGCACTGAAAAGGCTGGCGCGGAACACGCCAATCAACACCGTGATTCTCAGGAGACAGATCGCTGACAGCGTGATTCCGCTGGCACGCTACCATCTGACCAAGATGTAATTTTTAAACGTTCTTAGCCTATAAACACGCTTCCCATTTACAAAAGCATCCAGTATGCTTAAAAGAGGGTTCACCAAGAACCCTCTTTTTCATTTTTTTCATCGGCAACCCATGGTGAATCCTTGACTCGAGGGAATGCCGGCATCGGAGTTTTTCATGGCTCAGGATATTCATCTTTTGAGAAATATCGGCATCAGTGCCCACATTGACGCAGGGAAGACCACCCTGACGGAAAGGGTTCTCTATTACACCAAGAGAATCCATGCGGTGCACGAAGTCAAAGGCAAAGACGGCGTGGGCGCCACCATGGACTCTATGGAACTGGAAAAGGAAAGAGGGATCACCATCCAGTCCGCGGCCACCCACTGCGAATGGAAAGGGCACACCGTCAACATCATCGACACGCCCGGCCACGTGGATTTCACGATTGAAGTGGAGCGTGCGCTTAGAGTCCTCGACGGCTCCGTCCTGGTGTTGTGCGCCGTGGGCGGGGTGCAGTCCCAGTCCATCACCGTGGACCGCCAGATGAACCGCTACAAAGTCCCGAGGCTCGCCTTCATCAACAAGTGTGACCGCTCCGGCGCCAGCCCTTACAGGGTGGTGGATCAACTCCGCCAGAGACTTAATCACAACGCGGTTCTCATGGAGATCCCCATCGGCCTGGAAGCGGAGTTCAAAGGCATCATCGACCTGGTCTCTATGCAGGCCGTGTATTTTGAAGGGGCTTACGGAGAGACCCTGGTGACCGGAGAGATTCCTTCCCATCTCCGGAGCGAAGCAAAAGCCAGAAGGGAAGAGCTTCTCGACGCGGCCTCCATGTTTTCCGACGAGCTGATGGAGGCGATCTTTGAAGATCAGGTGACGGATGAACTGATCCAAAAGGCCGTCCGGAAAGGGACTCTGCTCCGGCAGCTCACGCCGGTGTTTCTGGGCTCGGCCTACAAGAACATCGGCGTTCAGCCTCTCCTTGACGGCGTGAACCAGTATCTTCCCTCACCGGGGGAAGTGGAAAACAGGGCCATGGATCTCGAGGCGGACGGCGCGGAAGTCACCCTCGCCCCTGATCCGGAGGCGCCCCTCGTGGCCCTTGCCTTCAAGCTGGAAGTGACTCCCTATGGTCAGTTGACCTATCTCAGGGTCTACCAGGGGTCTCTTCGCAAAGGCGCGGAACTTCTTAACACCCGCAACAGGAAACGAATCAAGGTGGGAAGGTTGGTGATGATGCATGCCAGTGAAATGGAAGACACCCAGCAGGCAGAGGCCGGGGACATCGTGGCTCTCTTCGGGGTCGACTGTTTCTCAGGAGACACCTTTACCGACGGGACGGTCAACTATGCCATGACTTCCATGCGGGTCCCGGAACCCGTGATCTCTCTGGCCATCACCCCGAAAGACAACAAGTCAAGCACCCAGATGTCTAAAGCCATCCACCGGTTTGTGAGAGAAGACCCCACCTTCCGCTCCCGTGTGGATCAGGAATCCGGCGAGACCATCATCTCCGGCATGGGCGAGCTCCATCTCGAAATCTACGTGGAGAGGATGAGGAGGGAGTTCAGTGCCGAGGTGGAGACCGGCATGCCCCAGGTGGCTTACCGCGAAGCCGTTTCCCGCAAAGCGGATTTCAATTATACCCACAAGAAACAGACAGGAGGGGCCGGGCAGTACGGCCGTGTGGCCGGGTTCATGGAGCCTTCCGAAGACCAGGGTTACGAGTTCGTCAATGCCGTGAGGGGCGGAGCGATCCCCACGGAGTTCATTCCCGCCGTGGAAAAAGGATTTCAGGCGTGCCTTGAAAAGGGTCTTCTTCTGGGGTTTCCAATTCTCGGCATGAGGATCACGATCAATGACGGCAATTCCCATTCCGTGGACTCCTCGGAGCTTGCCTTTCGACAGGCGGCCATGGGTGCGTTCAGGCAGGCCTACATGAGCGCGAAACCCCTGCTCCTCGAACCGATCATGAAGGTGGCGGTGGAATGCCCCTCCGACTTTCAGGGGGGTGTCATGGCTTCCATCAGCCAGCGCAGGGGCATGATCACGAGTTCCGCAGAAGACGGAGTCTTCACGACCGTTGAAGCGGAAGTCCCTCTCGCGGAGATGTTCGGCTATGCGACCACCCTTCGCTCGCTCACCCAGGGCAAGGCGGAGTTCACCATGGAGTTTTCAAAGTATCAGAAGGTGCCGGATTCCATTGCGGAGGAGCTAAAGAAAACATTTGCCGACAGACTGAAGGGAGGAAAGAAATGACCACGAAGAGCAGTCTTCTCAAAATCCTTGAAAAGTCGTCCCGCAAAGGCTTAGGTCGCGGAAACCTGGGAGTCCTGGTGGCCCGCGCAGGAGTCGGGAAAACCGCCTGTCTTGTCCACATCGCCATGGACAAGCTTCTCCGGAACGAAAAATTGGTCCACGTGTCCCTGCAGGACAGCCCGGAAAAAGTAACCTCCTACTACAATGTCATCTTCTCCGAGCTCGTGAAGGCTCTTAGCCTGACAAACCCTTCCGACATCAAAGCTCAAATCGAAAAGAACCGAATGATCCTTGCCTATCTGAACCAGAGCTTTGACCTGCGCCGGCTGAGGGAGAACTTAAGAAACCTGTCGGAGAAAGTGGGATTTGTCCCGGACACGCTCATCGTGGACGGCCTGGACTTTTCAAAGGCCGGGCTGGAGATGTTCGAAGGGTTGAAAAAACTGGCTCAGGACTTTCAGGTGGAAATATGGTTTTCGGCCCTTTCCAAGGCAACCCCTGACGACAGCAAGACCCAGGGCATTCCTGCGCCCGCCGACAAGTTTCATTCCTTCTTCAGCATGGTCATTGAACTTCAACCCACTCAGTCGGCTGTGGAACTCAGGCTTCTGAAAGATCATGAGAGCGCCACGCTGCTGGATGAAAAGGTTCTTCTCGACCCCAAAACCTTTCTCGCGCGAGGTTAGTGCCGAACCCTTTCCCTGTAAATGAGAATCCCTTTAAGCAATGGATTCCCGCTGATGTTTGGGCTTTGTTTCCAGAAAAGGGACGAAAGGGATGAGAGCCATGCCGGGGATCGAGGCCACAAAGCTGATCCCGAAGAAATAGCCATAGCCCAGCCTTTCCGCCAGGAATCCGCCAGCCACGCCCGCTAAGACTCCACTCAGGTTCATAAGCCCTGTGCCGATAGCGAAGTGGGCTGCCTTGAAATCAGGAAGGCAGGTCCGCATCAGGAACGTCACTAAGACAGAGGTGCCGAGACCGCCTGCAAACTGATCAAAGGCATGAACAAGCGCCACAAAGAAAAGGTTCGCCGAACCGATGGGAGTGATTTGCTGGACGCCCGTGTTCAGCGCAAGATAGGGGCTGAGGTGCAGGGCCAGGGCCGTGTAAACCAGGTTCGTCAGATTTTGCGCCAGCAGGAACGGCCAGATGGTTCTTCCAAGTGAGTACTTTGAGATCATCCATCCTCCTGCCATGGCGCCGAGAATGGAAAAGGGGAGCCCAACCCCGCCGGAGATCCAACCGTAGTGGACCTTGATCCCCAAATCCACCATAAAAGGAGACACCATCGAAGAGAGCATGGATTCGCCGGTTCGCATGAGAATGATGAACGCGAGAACCACCGCCATCCTGTCCCGGTCCATGTAGGCCATGAAAGCCCGGGCGTAGAAAGACTCTCCGTCCCCCAGCAGCAAACCCTTAATCTTTTCTCTGAAGGAGGCCAAGAGAATCAAGGCAAGCAGAAGCCCGATGCCGATCCAGCCTGAAAAACTGATCCTCAGCAGGAAAGGGGCTCCTGCCACTGCTTTCTGAACCTCTTCGCGAAACGTGAAGAGCCCGATGATCACGAGGACCACGATCACCAGGATGACCAGTATTTTTCCCCGAAGAAACGAATTCAGGAGCTCGCGGAAAGGTTTTTTCTCTTTTTCAACTTTTGGAAGAAAAGTGAAATGGTAGAAGGTGAGCAAAAAGAGAAGCACCGCCGAGGCGAGATAACTTGCGAACCAGCCTGCTGTTGCACCGATGGTGACGACGACGCCCGTGCCGGTCATCATGGCAATCCGATAGGCCATGACTCGGTAGCCCACGAACTTCGCTTGTCCGGCCTCATCCAGAGCTTCCATGTAGTAGCCATCAATGGCCATGTCGTGGGTCGCAGCGATGAAAGAGCCGATGAAGAGAAGGACGGCGATGATCTTTATTCCTGACGGGGCAGAGGTGAGGAAGGCGACGCCGATCGCCATCACTCCAAGGAGGAACTGCAGGAAAAGCATCCAGCGCCGCTTGGTGGCATACTCGTCGATCTGCGGTCCCCAGAGGAACTTGATAACCCACGGAATGCCGAAAAGAGAGGTCAGGCCGATGGCTTCGAGGCTGACCTTCATGTCGCGAAAAAAGACGGAAGAAACAATGCGGATGATGCTGTAAGGAAAACCTTCGGCGAAATAGGTTGTGAAGGCCCATACATGAGGAGACTGAAGAAGAGTTTTCGTCCCGGCTTTCAAGAAATATTTACTCCAACGCCTTACATACCTTCTGCCCCCTGGAGATTCAACAGATAAATTCAGCGGGGAACCGCTTTTGCGCGTTGATTTGAAGTGAGGGTTCTGATAGGGATAGGAGACTTGAACGCCTTGTTTTCAGAGTTATTTTCATCCTACGAGATAAATCTAATGAAGTCGTTAAAAGTATGAAGATGCCTTTCTGTGTCCTTCCGGCGAAAGCCGGAATCCAGGTATACCATGAATTTCTGGACCCCGGCTTTCGCCGGGGTGACGGCTTAGAGGGCTTCTTACGAGACCGTCAAATCCGAGGAGGTTCTGAGCCAAGTGCTTTTTTTCAGGAATAAAGAATCGAAGATCGGTCGCAATGATCCATGCCCTTGCGGCAGCGGCTTGAAGTACAAGAAGTGCTGCATGGGAAAAGAGTCCTTGGGTTCAGTCAATCTGAAGGAGAAGTACTACCGGGAATACAGGATCAGACTCAAAGAGCAAGCAGATGTTGAGGCGATCAGAGCAGCCGGCCGTATTGCCCTTGCCACTCTGGATCTCGTTGAAGAAAAATTAAAACCCGGCATGGCTACGGATGAGATCAACACGCTCGTCCACGAGTTTACGATGCGAAACGGAGCTGTCCCGGCGCCCCTGAACTACCGGGGCTTCCCGAAGAGCGTGTGCGTGTCTGTGAACGAGGAGATATGTCACGGCATACCGGGAAAGAGGGTCATTCAGGAGGGGGATGTCGTGAATGTGGATGTGACCCCGATCCTGAAGGGATACTACGCCGACGCGAGCAAGACCTTTTTTGCCGGGCGACCCGGGCCTGAAGCCCGAAAAATCGTGGAAGTGGCCAGACAAAGTCTCAAAGAAGGATTGGCCGCGGTGAAACCGGGCAATCGAATAGGCGACATCGGCTGGGCCGTTCAAACCTATGCAGAAGGTCAGGGGTGTTCTGTGGTCCGTGAATTCGTGGGTCACGGGGTGGGGTTTGACTTTCATGAACCCCCGCAGGTGCCGCACTTCGGCCAGAAGGGAAAAGGAACGATTCTGGTTCCGGGCATGGTCTTCACCATCGAACCCATGATCAATCTCGGCAAAAAGGACCTTCACATCCTTGCGGACAATTGGACCGCCGTGACCGACGACCGCTCCCTCTCTGCGCAATTTGAACAGACGATCCTGGTCACGGAAGAAGGGTGTGAAAGCCTGACGCCTTTTGATCTGGATGCTCCCCTTCTTCCCGAATAAGAGACCTCCTTGTTGAAGCGTGAGACAAACCAAGATGATTTCTCGGTTCATTGAGCAAGCAAAAGGCATGGGCTTTATCGCCATCGGTTTCTCCCCGCCCCAACGGCCTGCTCACTTTGATTCTTTCCTCAGTCGGCTCGCAAACCGAAAACATGCCGACATGACATGGCTTGAAAGGAGTCTCGACGTCCGAGCGGATCCCTCTAAATTGCTTGAAGGCTGTCAGACGATCATCTCCCTTGCTTACCCCTACCCGAGCACTCGGCATGAAACGAAGGATGGTTACTGGATTGCCAGATATGCCGATCCTTCGAGGGAGGACTACCACTTTCGGTTAAGGAAACTCGGAGAGAATCTTTCCGGACTGATTCAAAAGGTCTATCCGGGAAGCCGAACGAGGGTCTGCGTTGACTCTTCGCCGATCCTGGAGAAAAGCATTGCGTGGCAAAGCGGGCTGGGGTTCATAGGAAAGAACACTCTGCTGGTTATTCCCGGCTACGGTTCTTACTTCTTTCTTGTCGAAATACTGACGACTGCTCCACTGCAGTATCCGATCGTCGAACCAATGGAGAATCCGTGCGGTGCCTGCTCTCTCTGCGTGGAAGCCTGCCCCACAGGCGCCCTTGAAAAGCCTTATCATCTAAATGCGTTAAAGTGTCTTGCCTATCTGACCATCGAACACAAAGGCGACATCAGTCCGGCTTTGGTTCCGGAAATGAGAAAATGCTTCCTGGGCTGCGACCGATGCCAGGAGGCGTGCCCTCACAATAAAGGCGGCGTAACGACCAGCGTGTCCATGCCATCAGCAGATGAGATTCTTCACATGGGAGAAGCGGATTTCAGGAAAAGATTCGGACGGACATCCCTGGCAAGACCCGGTATGGAGAAAATCAAATCCAATATCCGAGCCGCCCGAGGCTAGGGGGTAGCGGCTTTGAGGCCCAGAGTGAAGGCCTCCTGCAGGGCTTCAGGGTTTTCCTGAACGGCACTCTTTTTCTCCAGGCTCCTGAAAAAAATCCCGCCGTCGTAGCTCATGTCCAGCGCGTCAAAGAAATATCTCGCCGTCAGAATAGCACCTTCGAAAAGGTTCTTGCCTCTGGTTGCTCCAACGGTAATGAGGTAGCCCCTGCCCCGGTTGCGAAGCTTCCTCTCCTCCGGAGTTTTCTCCAGCAGTTGTCTTGACCAGTGCGCCTGAGCCCGATCGATCAGAGCCTTTGCCTGCGCGGTCACCCCATAGAAAAAAATCGGGGAAGCAAGAAAGATAATCTCCGCCCAGTCCAGGAGAGGATAAACCTTCTGCATATCATCCTGAACCACGCATTCTCCTGTTTTGTCGCATCCGCCGCATTCGACGCAGCCGCACAGGTTCAACTCCCGAGTGTACACTCTTTTCACTTCAGCGCCGGCCGACTGGGCACCCTCCAGCACCTTGTCGAGAAGTTGATCCGTGTTTCCTCCTTTGCGCGGACTGCCGTAAATGCCCAAAACCTTCATGCGTTCCCCTCCCTGGGTTCTAAATGATGTTTGCGCTCATTCAGCTTTTGTATAGAAGCACTGAGGCGCATGTCAAGAAACAAATCCCCCCTCGCCCCCCTTTACCAAATGGGGGATGGGGGGATTTTGCTGGGAAGGTGCCGGGTGATGAAGCCTTCTACAGTTCGCGGATAATCCGGATCAAGACTGGAACTGCTGTGATCCGAACCCGCAGCAACAAAGGTCTCGGCCCTCCCTGGAGGAAAACTGTCGCGCAGCCTCCATGCATGATGGAGAGGGAAATTCTGATCCTTCTCTCCATGAATGATCAACACAGGGCAATCGATTGCGGCTGCTAGACGGACCGGGCTGACCTTTTCCAGGCCCCATTTCCAGAAGATCTCCATCCACAGAATCACCATGGGAGCGAAGAAAACACCAAAGACCCAGTTGTAACTTCGATAAAGGCTCAGCAGGGCTTCCCTGGTTCTCGCATAGCACCCTTCGAGGAACAAGAGCTTCACCTGCCCGGGATTTCGGGAGGCGGCGATTACGGCAGCAGCCGCTCCGATAGAATGGCCATAAAGAAGAACCGGCTCTTTGACCCAGCGGAGCACTGCTTCAATATCCTCGGCGAATCGCGGCGCATTCATGAAGTGATGAGGGCTTGAATTTCCGTGATCTCTTGCGCTGTGCATGATGGTCGTAAACCCGAGCCGGCCAAAAATTCGGCCACGGCTGACCATCCTGTCACGGTTTCTTCCCCAGCCGTGGGCCAGCACAACGATTCCCTTGGATCGCCCCTCGGGCGCAACGCGCCAAACTTCGAGTACTCCCCCTTCCTCAGTGGGGATCGAAGTCTCGATGACCTCTCCCCAGTCCGGTTTTTCCTCCACAGGATTTCGTGGAAGTTGCAGGACAAGATACATGAGCCCCAGGGTGATGAGGAGATAGAGGACGCAGACTCCCAGAACGAACATAAGAAGGGTCAATATTCTCGCCTCCCCTCTAAATGCACTGGAGGGATGGGAATCCCTTTGAGGTAAACTCTTTCAGGAGAACCCAGGGTCTCTAGGAGTCTCTCTGGCTCCGCCCTCACAGCCAGGAAAGTGGCAGGGCTGCCGGGCATCAGGCACCCGGCACGATGTTGCAGCCCGAGCAGTGCTGCACCCATCGAGGTCGCACACTGGACCGCTTCCCCAAGACCAAGCCCGGCAATAAGGAGCATCCTTATCTCTTCGCGAACGGCTTCCCCATGGTGGACTCCCAGGCTGCCGGCGTCGGTTCCTACCGCCATCCGCACGCCGAAGTCCTTTGCAAGACGGATCTGATCGAGCTGGTGGTCCAGGTTCTTTCTCGCCACTTCGCTTTCACGACTCCCCTTGGGGAGCATCCGGGCATAGGCTTCCATGGTGAATGCCGTGGGAACCCAGGTGATCTGTTTTTCCGCCAGCCTCTTGAGGTTTTCTCTTCCCATAAAGAAACCATGCTCAATGGAGTCGCATCCCGAGTCGACGGCATCGCTGATAGGGTTTCTGCCGTTGGCATGGATCATGACCTTGAGACCTCTGTGGTGAGCACGAAGGACGGTGTTTCTCAGATCCTCTAAGCTGAACTGGGATGATGTCTCTTTTCCGAAATCAATCAGGCTGTTCAAGCCGGAGTTGACGATCTTCACATGGTCCGCGCTTTTTTGTCCTCTCGCGACGGATTGTGAAAGCGAACAATTCGTGTAAGGTGTTCGTCCGACCAGGCGGCCGTACCTCCGCGGCGCGTGCCACGCCTTACCTGCTGCTTTTAGCTCAGGGGCCTGGCTGTTTTCATGCAAGAACTCTCTCTTGTACCGGAGCGCATGACTACCGTAATCTCCTCCGTCTCTCAGGGCAACCACACCATGGAACAGGTTCAATGACAGGTGCTTGTGGATCATCTGTTTCGCATCGCTGAAGGAGGCCCTCAGCTGTCGCTCTCGGACGGAAGGATCACTACTCCCAGACATGGAGAGATGAACATGACAATCGACCAGTCCGGGCAGGAGGGTGTAGTCTGAAAGATCCAGAAAAACGCCTCCGGCGAATTCTTTCTCCGTCCCTCCTCGAATCGCAGCGATGCGGTCGTCCTTGATTTCAAGCAGAACTTCTTTCAGGATCGGACCTGCCGAACCATCGAGAAGCCATCCTGCTAATATATATGGGGAAAGCTGCATTTTTTTGTTGTACTTTTCGTCCATTTCTATTATTTTTGGCTAGTCGAACGCAACTGAAACATGAAACGTCTTTCTGCAGGACCCGCCCTATGGAGCGCGTGCTACTTCTGAACATCACTTATGAGCCTCTCAAAGTCATTGACTGGAAGAGGGCCGTCACCCTGCTTTGTCTGGGCAAGGTGGAGGTTTTGGAAGAGTACAACCGTGAAATTCGTTCTGTGAGTTTTACGCTCAAGCTTCCATCGGTGGTTCGGCTACTGCAAATGATCAGGCGGCCGAAGAGCCCGGTCCGGTTCTCCAGGCAGAATATCTATGCGAGGGACCGCTACCAGTGCCAGTACTGCGGGAGCAAATACGCCAGCGAGGATCTCACGTATGACCATGTCATCCCCAAATCCCGGGGCGGCAGGACACAGTGGGAGAACATCGTAACCTGTTGCGTGGAATGCAACAGGAAGAAGGGGGGACGCACCCCTCACGAAGCCTCCATGAGACTGGTTCGGGAGCCAAGCAGGCCAAGCTGGGTTCCCGCAATCAGGATCACCATAGGATTCAAGCAAATCCCGGAGAATTGGCGCGACTACCTCTACTGGAACGTGGAGATCATCGAGTAGCGTTCATCCTGATCCCCCGTGCCGTTTGTCCGCGCTTCCAAAGCGAAGCAGCTCCATAGCTGCTTCGCTTTGCTCTTTCTAGATCGATCAATCATCCCATCACAACTGCCTGATTGCATTTTCGATCTTTTTCGCGGTCTCCCTGAGAGCTTCGCTGTTCCCCGGCCGAAGATCCCAGTTCGTAATAGGCAGTGGAGGAGTACCAGGAGTGCGGGGAACCAGATGGAGGTGGTAATGCAGCACCACTTGTTTCGCGCCTTGCCCGTTGAGCTGAAGAACCGCAATCCCAGTGGGCTTCAGTACCTCCCTGAGGGCATGCACCACTTTTTGGGAAACAAGATGAATCGCAGCAAGGTCCGCCGCAGAGATCTCCCAGAGATTCTCGGCATGTCTTTTCGGTATGATCAGGGTGTGCCCTTCCGAGATGGGGTTGATATCTTCAAAGGCAAGGACCTTCTCATCCTCGTAGACCTTGAAACACGGCAGGTCTCCTTTCACAATTCTACAGAAAATGCATTCTGCCATGAACAACTCTCCCAATGTTTCGGAATCTCATTGCTCCAATCTTGATGCCCCCGCAAAAGGTCCTCTAAGCCGTCACCCCGGCGAAAGCCGGGGGCCAGAAGTTCTTGCTTTTCCTGGATTCCGGCTTCCGCCGGAATGACAGAAAAGGGTGGTTTCGGACTTTCTACGAGTTCATAAATCTTTCCGTCTGATCACTACATCGCCAACATCTTCTGGATCTGCCCGCGTTTCTCCTCTTGAACCTCCGTCTTTTTCCTGATGTTCATCGCCTTCATCACATCGTAGGTCCCATCCTCGAAAAAAACCGGAACCTGGGTCACGTAATCCGGATTCGCGCAGCATCCCGGTGCAAAGTAATGGCCAGGCCTCCTTCCATCCTTGAAACGAGCTTTTGCTTCTTCAAATTCCCCAAGAGACATGACCAGGCCGGTTTGGCCTGTAAAGCTCGTCACAACATCTCCCGGTTCGAAAAGTCTTTTGTGGTGCAACGGATCCCCCTAGATGCCTGCCTCCCCCTAGTCCCTCCTCCGTCCCGCCGTGAGGCGGGACTACGGAGGACGGGCACCATTACTTCACAAGCTTCAGCACTTCCCTGAACGTGTCCGTCCCTGCTCTTTTCAGAAGCTCGTAGATGATCATCTCGGTCGACGTGATTGTAATGCCTCTCCGGGACATTCTCTCTACCGCGATCCTGTAGTTCTGAGGCGAGCGGGACGCAATGGCATCCCCGACCACATGAACCTCATAGTCCGAAGCGGCGTACAGGGCCGTCTGGGCCACACAGATGTGTGCTTCAATGCCACAGAGGATCAGCGTCCTTCTGTTCAGCTCCTGGATCCTCTTCACAAATGCCTCGCAACCGAAGCAATTGAAATCTACCTTGGGAACAGGAGGAACCGATCTCAACTCCTCTTTGATCCCCGGAAGTGTGGGCCCGAGCTTTTCCTGCTCTGTCATAATCGTGGGAAGTCCCACGATTTTTGCAAACTTGACCAGCTTCATCACCTGGTCAACAAGGGCCTCTTTTTCCGCCATCACGGGGAAGAGTCTCTCCTGCATGTCTACGATCACCAGGATGGAGTCTTCCTTTTCGATCAAGCCTGATCGCGCTTTATCCTTCTTGCTCATCACCGTCCTCCCTGATTCAAACGCCCAAGCATTATACGCTCTCAGGATAAAAAGTAAACTCAAAGAAAAAATATATTGACATATTAAAATATGTTAATATTTTAATACGACATGATTGAGAGGACACGAGATGCCTAAAGGCAAGCCGATTCTTCTGGACTGGGAAAAAGTGCAGCGTGCCGCCGATATCCTCAAATCGGTCGCTCACCCCACGAGGCTCCGAATCGCAGAGCTCCTTCAGAACCGCGAGATGACCGTAGGGGAGATTCAGGAATCCCTCGGGGCTTCTCAATCTCTGACCTCACAGCAGCTCTCCCTGATGAAGGCCCGAGGAATCCTTAAATCTCGAAAAGTTGGAAAATCCGTTTATTACGGTGTCGACAGCCCTGAAGTCATTCAGGTGCTCCACTGTCTAAAAAAATGTTAATCATTCATTCAAGGAGGGAATAGGGATGGAAGCATCAAAAAAAATCATGGAACAAAAAACACAACCTCAAGAACAGGCGACCTTTATCTGTGCCAGAGATACGATGGACGGGGTTTATCCTCCTCTTCTGCTGGCGATTAATGCCCGGCGTTTGGGTATGGACGCTACCATCTTCTTCACCTTTATGGGGTTGAACGCCATTCGTAAAGGCTGGGCCAAGAAAATCAAGTTCCAGATGCCCGGTTTTATGGGGGCCATTCCCGGGATGGCCACCATGGCCACAGGCATGATGAAGAAGAAAATTGAAAAGGCCGGAATCCCGGAGATCCAGGATATGATGGAGATGGCCCAGGCGGAGGGAGTGAAGTTCGTGGGATGCAAGATGACGGTCGACATGATGGAATTGAGCGAAGACGCTTTCATCGATGGCGTCGAGATCATGACGGCTGAAGACTACATGAAGCTGGCGAAAAGCGCCAAGCTCAATATGTTCATCTAGCAGGGCTGCCGCTTGAATCCGGAAGAGAACTTACCAGGTCCTTCAGTCCGGACAGATTCCCGTCTTTGACCTCTTCAAGCAGGCGGCACAGGGACTGCAAGGCTGCGGGGATGTAGTCCTCAAAATAGGTCCTTCCCCGAACCCTGCTCAGGAAAGAGAAAGCTCCGAGGATCTGGAGGTTCCGTTGGATGGCCAGATACGGAAAGGACCTCTCGAAGGTAGCCATGACCTGCGGCCGTTTCCGCCTGAGCAACTCACGGTAGGTGTTGTAGATCCCTTCCTTTTCCGGGTCCGTCAGCTTTGTGTAAGGATCGATCACAAGGGAAGCCAGATCATAAGCCAGGGGCCCAAGGCGGCCGCCCTGCCAGTCCAGGATTCCGATCTTCCTGCCCGCGATCATGATGTTTCTGGACTGAAAATCGCGGTGAAGGAAAAATTTGTCCTCTGCTTTGCTCGCTTCTTCAATAAGGTGATCAAAGCTGCTCTCTAGTCTAGGCCACTCTTTTTTGAATCCAAGGTAAGTCCCCAGAAACGCTTCTTTGAAGTAGTCCACTTCGTATCGCCGCATGACGAGCCGATCGTATTTCTCAGTCTGAGAGGTCCACGCCGTGTTGAACCCCTCTGAACCCTTGGTCTGCTGCTGGAAAAGGATTTCCACGACCGGCAAATAGAGTGGGAGCCTCTCTTTTACCTGAAGACTGGCGGTCTGAAGGCTGATATCTCCGAAGTCCTCCATGATGAACCACCCGTTCTCCAGGTTGAAGCGGTATATCTCAGGCAGGGGTAACCCTTTGTCCCGAAGGTGTCTCCCGATGTACAGGTAGGCGATATTTTCCCTTTTTGAGAAATCATCGATAGGAGCATTTTCCATGGCGATGCAGGGAAGATTCGACTTGGGAACACCGATTCGCCAGAAGATCCTCTTGGAGCCGTCTCCGGCAATGGGAGTAAACACAGCAGGTT
>Ga0079037_100000293_pt1 | contig 21283 bp, 15 predicted proteins | sample Mud3Dept4metaG_FD_71479 | JGI IMG/M metagenome (GOLD analysis project Ga0079037, IMG submission 71479) | Freshwater wetland microbial communities from Ohio, USA, analyzing the effect of biotic and abiotic controls - Mud 3 Core 4 Depth 4 metaG | ecosystem: Environmental > Aquatic > Freshwater >... | reverse complement strand
TGGTTCAAGTACGACATGCACCATCTCCTCTGGGAGCCGCGCCTGGGGGCGGAGCGGTTCTTCGAGCTCTACGCCGAGACGTGGCGCCGGTCGATCCTGAACCTCGGCGGAGAGAAGTCGATCCTGTCGTGGATGACGCAGGTGAGGCCGTCGCAGATGGCGTACCTCGCCCGGATCCTCCTCCGGACGCAGCGGATGATGAAGGCGGGCGCCTACCTCGCGGAGCACCGCGTCGCCTGCCGGGCGAAGGAGATCCGGCCGCTCCCTCAGCCGGTCGAGGCGTAGCCGCCGGGGACCCGGGCTAAGCTCGGGGCATGCGCAACCTCCTTCCGGCCGCCCTCCTCGCTCTCGCCTTGCCCGCCGCCGCGGAGTTCGATCCCGCCGGCCTCTGGCATGCGAAGCTCTCGCCGACCGAGAGCCATCCGGTCGAGTTCCAGGTCCGGATCGCGAAGAAGGGGAGCGCCCTCTCGGCGACGCTGATCAACGGGACGGCCTCGGAGCCGTTCAGCGGAGTCCGGTGGGACGGGTCGACCCTGACCCTCGAGATGGCCCACTACGACGCGAAGATCGTGGCGTCGCCGAAGGGGGAGGGGCTCGAGGGGAGCTTCACGCGGATCGTGGCGTCGGGAACCCGGGAGTTCCCCTTCTCCGCCTCGAGGAAGGCCCCGCCCGCCCCGGCCGTGAAGAAGAGGGGGGTCTCGGTCGCGGGGACCTGGGCCGTCGAGATCGCGCGGGAAGGGGGGAAGTCCGAGAGCGTCGTCGCCCTCTTCTCGCAAAAGGGGACGGCCGTGACGGGGACGATGGCGACGTCGAGCGGGGACTACGGCCCCCTCCACGGGACGTTCGACGGGGAACGGCTCGTCCTCTCGGTCTTCAACGGGGTCTTCGTCTACCGGTTCACCGCCGAGCTGCTTCCGGACGGGACGCTCGCCGGGGAGTTCCGGGCCGGGAAGAGCCCGCCCGCCGACTGGAAGGGGACGAAGAAGCCCTCGGCCTCCCTCGAGGCCGGCCCCGCGGCGAAGGAGCCGGAGAAGCCCTTCGTCTTCGCGCTGCCGGACCTGGACGGGAAGACCGTCTCCTCGACCGACTCGCGCTTCGCCGGGAAGGCGATGATCGTGACGGCGATGGGCACGTGGTGCCCGAACTGCCACGACGAGGCGCCCGTCCTCGAGGAGCTCTTCTCGAAATACCGGGCGAAAGGGCTCGAGGTCGTGGCCATGACCTACGAGTACACGGACGACCTCGAGAGGAATCGGCGGCTCATCTCGCAGTTCCGGCAGCGGAGCGGCGTCACCTACCCGATCCTCTGGGCCGGGGCGACGAAAGAGTCCGCGTCCTCGCCCCTTTTCCTCCGTGTGGACGGGCCGCGCGCCTTCCCGACGACCCTCTTTCTCGACCGGCAGCACCGGATCGTCGGGATCCACTCGGGCTTCGACGGCCCCGCGACCGGGGACCGCTTCACGAAGCTGAAGAAGGAGTGGGAGGAGAAGGTCCGCACGCTCCTTTCGGGGAGCGCGGAGTTTCCGGTCCCCGCCGCGTCCGCGATCGGCGTCCGATAGAGGGGAGCTCCGGGCCTAGATCTCCTCTCGTCTGTAGTTGGGGGCTTCCTTGGTGATGATCACGTCGTGGGCGTGGCTCTCCTTGAGCCCGGCCGCGGTGATCCGGACCATCTTCGCCCTCCGCGACAGCTCCTTCAGGGTCCGCGCCCCCGCGAGGCCCATTCCGGAGCGGACCCCTCCGGTCAGCTGCGTCAGGAGGGTCGTCATGGGCCCCTTGTAGGGGACCATTCCCTCGATCCCCTCCGGGACCATCTTCTGCGGCTCGTCGGCCGCGTCCTGGAAGTAGCGGTCGGCCGAGCCCCCCTTCATGGCGCCGAGGGAGCCCATGCCGCGGTAGGCCTTGAAGGTCCGCCCCTGGTAGAGGATCGTCTCGCCGGGCGCCTCGTCGGTGCCGGCGAAGAGGCTCCCGATCATCACGGCGTCGGCGCCGGAGGCGAGGGCCTTCGTCACGTCGCCGGAGAACTTGATGCCGCCGTCGGCCACGAGAGGGACCCTCGTGCGGCCGCGGCCCCGGACGCACTCCCGGATGGCGTGGATCTGGGGGACGCCCGCGCCCGTCACGACGCGCGTGGTGCAGATGGAGCCGGGGCCGATGCCGACCTTGACGGCGTCCGCTCCCCGCCGGATCAGGTCGCGGGTCGCCTCCGCCGTCGCCACGTTTCCGGACATGACGGGCATCGACGGAAACTTCCGCTTCAGGGCGACGAGGCCGTTCATGACGCCGTCGCTGTGGCCGTGGGAGGAGTCGAGGACGAGGAGGTCGACCTTCGCGGCGATCAGTTCCCGCGCCCGGTCCACGAGGTCCTTCGAGGCGCCGACGGCCGCCGCCACGCGGAGCCGCCCGAACGAGTCCTTGCAGGCGTGCGGGTACTTGATCTGCTTCTGGATGTCCTTGACGGTGATCAGCCCCTTCAGGTTTCCGGCCCGGTCCACGACGAGGAGCTTCTCGATCCGGTGGCGGTGGAGGATCTCCTTCGCCTGCTCGAGGGTCGTCCCGGGGGCGCAGGTGACGAGGTTCTCCTTCGTCATCCTCTCCGAGATCGGAAGGTCCATCCGCGTCTCGAAGCGGAGATCGCGGTTCGTCAGGATGCCGACCAGCTTTCCCCGGTCGTCGACGACGGGGACCCCCGAGATCCGGAAGTTCGCCATCACCTCGAGCGCCTCGGAGATCTTCTGCGTCGGCCGGCAGGTGACGGGGTCGACGATCATCCCGCTCTCCGACCGCTTCACCTTGTCGACCTCGGCCGCCTGGGCGGCGATCTCCATGTTCTTGTGGATCACGCCGAGGCCGCCGTTCTGCGCCATCGCGATGGCGAGGCGGGACTCGGTGACGGTGTCCATCGCGGCGGAGAGGACCGGGATGTTCAGGCCGATCCCGGCGGTCAGACGGGTCCGGATGTCGGTTTCGGCGGGGTGGACCTTCGAGCGGGCGGGGAGGATGAGGACGTCGTCGAAGGTGAGGGCGAGGGGGATCTCCCGGTCAGGCGACATGCCGATTCATACCATGTATCGGGTTCCGGCGCAGGGCGGCCGGGAGGAGCCGCGCGACCCAGAACAGGACGGCGCCCCAGGCCAGGAGGAGCGCGAGGAGGTTCGGCTCGTTCACCCGCAGGAACTCGGCCCAGACGGCGAAGCCGAAGAGGGAGTAGAGCGCGGCCGGCAGCGACTCCCGCCGGTCGGGGGCGAAGGCCAGCGGCCAGAGAAGCATCTGGAAGCTGAATCCCGGGGTCAGGGCGAAGAAGACGAGGGCCGCCGCCCGGCTCGCCGCCAGACCGTCGTCTCCGCTGCGGACGAGGACGAAGGCGATCAGCCCCCCGATCAGGAGCCCGCCGTACGAGAAGAAGACGGGCGGGAAGGGGAGCCGTCCGCCGAGAAGCTCGAGGAGGTAGTACCAGCCCCAGAGGCCGTGGAGGCTCGCGTAGCGGATGACGTTCCGGAAGACCGGTCCGGGGAGGGCGACCCAGTAGGGGACGACGAGAAGGAGGAAGGGGGCGACCGCGAGGGCCGCGTCCCTGAGGCGCGCGCCCCTCCCGCGGGCGAACCCGAGGAAGCCCGCCACGAAGGCGACGACGATCTGCTTGACGGCGACGGCGCCCCCGACGAGGAGGGCGGGGACGAGGGTCGAGCCGCGCACGCGGCTCCGGGCCGCGGCGGCGAGGGCGAGGACGAAGAGCCCGAGGGCGAGGGAGTCGAACTGCCCTCCGAACGCGCTGACCCCGAGCGGGACGGGGTTCGTCCACCAGAGGACGGCGCGCGCGATTCCCCGCCGCCGGGTCGCCGTCGCCCGGCCGTGGAGGAGGAGGGCGAGGGCCACGAGGGCGTCGCCGAGCGTCGCGACGACCCGGAAGCCGAAGAACTCCGAGACGCCGGCCGCCCGCGAGGCGGTCGCACTGGCCGAGAGGACGTGCCACCAGACCGGGCTGTAGTTGTACCGGTCGGTCGCCTCGTACGGGACGTCGCCCCGGCGGACGGCCTGTTCGACGATGGCGTAGGAGTCGAGGTCCCACGTCAGGGGCGCGACCCAGGCCAGCGCGAGCCGGACGGCGCCGCCGGCGACGAGGGCCGCGAGGGCCGCCGAGCCGAGGCGCCGGGAGCGCGCCGTCCGGAGGCCGAGGAGCGCCGCCCCGGCTCCCCCCGCGAGGTAGAGGCCGGTCGAGGCGAGGCGCGTCCGGCCCCCCGGGCCGAAGACGCCGAGGGCGGCGAGGAAGGAAAGGAGGGAGAGAAGGAGGAGGACGGCCGCCGCGGCCCGCCCCGCGGACCCGTGGTACGCCCGACGGAGACGGTCGGTCACGGTCGCGCGCGGCGGCGTCCGCTCAGGCGGCGGGGCCGGCCGGCTCCGGCGCGTGCGCGCCGTGGCACTTCTTGTACTTCTTCCCCGAGCCGCAGGGGCACGGGTCGTTTCGTCCCACCTTGGGTCCGCTCGACCGGACCGTCTCGACCGAGAAGTCACCCCCCGAAGTCGGGTCGAACGCCCCCTGGAGGGTCAGGTCGCTCTGCCGCCGTTTCTGCTTCTTCGAGAGCTCGGCAGCGGCCCGCCGCGAGGCGGCGGATCCCTCCTCCGCGGGAGGTCCGTCCGCCGGCCGGGCCTCCGCCGTCTCGGGCGCGCGGACCTCGAAGCGGAAGAGGTACTGCAGGATCTGCTCTTCGATCCCTTCCTTCATCGCCTCGAAGAGCTGGAACGACTCCTTCTTGTACTCGATGAGGGGGTCGCGCTGGCCGTAGCCCCGAAGGCCGATCCCCTCCTTCAGGTGGTCGAGGGCGAGGAGGTGGTCCTTCCAGAAGGTGTCCACCGTCTGGAGCATGAAGAACCGCTCGTACTCGCGGAGGAGCGCCGTGCCGATGGCGGCTTCCTTCGCCGCGTAGACGTCCCGGATGGCGGACTTGAGGCGCTCCTTCATCTCCGCGTTCGTCTCGTCCGCCGTGAGCCCCCTCTCCGACGGCCGGAAGCCGAAGGTCTCGGCCACGATGTTCCCGAGGGCGCCCCAGTCCCAATCGGACGGATCCTTCGCAGCGGGGCAGTGGCGGTCGACGTAGTCCTCGGAGACGTCCTCGGCGAGGGCGACGACGTAGTCGTGCGCGAGCTTCCCGGAGAGGATCTCGCGGCGCATCGCGTAGATCTCCTCGCGCTGCTTGTTCATGACGTCGTCGTACTGGAGGAGGTGTTTCCGGGTGTCGAAGTTCCGCCCCTCGACCTGGCTCTGGGCGCGCTCGATGGAGCGGGTGACCCACCGGTGCTCGATCGGGACTCCTTCCTCCATTCCGAGACGCTTCATCAGGCCCGAGAGCCGCTCGGAGCCGAAGATCCGCATCAGGTCGTCCTCGAGCGAGAGGTAGAAGCGCGAGGAGCCGGGGTCCCCCTGCCGGCCGGCGCGGCCGCGGAGCTGGTTGTCGATCCGGCGCGACTCATGCCGCTCGGTCCCGATGATGTGGAGCCCGCCGAGCTCGACGACCTGGTCGTGGGCCTCGGCCGTCTCCTTCTTCAGCTCGGCGAGGAGGCGGGCGTAGTCTTCGGGCGGCGCGTTCTTCGCCTTCTGCTTCGCGAGGTACTCCGGGTTCCCGCCAAGGAGGATGTCCGTGCCGCGCCCCGCCATGTTCGTCGCGATCGTGACGGCCCCCACCTGCCCGGCCTGGGCGACGATCGTCGCCTCCTGCTCGTGGAACTTCGCGTTCAGAACGACGTGCGGGACCTTCCGCTTCTTCAGCATCGAGGAGAGCCGTTCGGACTTCTCGATGGAGATCGTGCCGACGAGGGCCGGCTGCCCCTTCTCGTGCTTCTCGGCGATCTCCTCGACGACCGCCTCGAACTTCTCCCGCTCGGTCCGGTAGACGACGTCGTGCTCGTCCGTCCGGATCATGTCGCGGTTCGTCGGGATGACGACGACGTCGAGCTTGTAGATCTTGTCGAACTCGGACGCTTCCGTGTCGGCCGTGCCGGTCATCCCCGCCAGCTTCTCGTACATCCGGAAGTAGTTCTGGAGAGTGACGGTGGCGAGCGTCTGGTTCTCGCGCTCGATCTTGACGCCTTCCTTCGCCTCGACGGCCTGGTGGAGGCCGTCCGACCACCGCCGGCCGGGCATGAGGCGTCCGGTGAACTCGTCGACGATGATGACCTGCCCGTCCTTCACGACGTAGTGGACGTCGCGCCGGTAGAGCGTGTGGGCGCGGAGCGCCTGCTGGCAGGCGTGGAGGACGTCGATGTTGACGGGGTCGTAGAGGTTGTCGACGGAGACGAGACGCTCGCACTTCGTCACGCCTTCCTCGGTGAGCGAGGAGGTGTGCGCCTTCTCGTCGAGGAGGTAGTCGCCCGTCGTCGTCTTGTTGCCGTACTTGTCCTTGATCTCCTCGCCGCGGACCAGCTTCGGGATGATCCGGTCGCAGCGGTAGTAGATGTCCGTGTCCCCCTCGGACGGGCCGGAGATGATGAGGGGGGTCCGCGCTTCGTCGATGAGGATCGAGTCGACTTCGTCGACGATCGCGTAGACGTGCCCGCGCTGGACCATCTGCGCGAGCTCGAACTTCATGTTGTCGCGCAGGTAGTCGAAGCCGAACTCGTTGTTCGTCCCGTAGGTGATGTCCGCGCGGTAGGCCTCGCGCCGCGCCTCGTCGTCCATGTCGTGCTGGATGCAGCCAACGCTCAGGCCGAGGAAGCGGTAGATCTGCCCCATCCACTCGGCGTCGCGTTTGGCGAGGTAGTCGTTCACGGTGACGACATGGACGCCTCGCCCGGTCAGGGCGTTCAGGGTGACGGGAAGCGTCGCGACGAGGGTCTTTCCCTCGCCCGTCCGCATCTCGGAGATCTTTCCCTCGTGGAGGACGATCCCGCCCATCATCTGGACGTCGTAGTGGCGCTGCTCGAGGGTCCGCTTTCCCGCTTCGCGAACGAGGGCGAAGACCTCGACCAGCTCGGCGTCGAGAATCTCGCGGACGCGGCGACGGCGCTCCTCCAGCCCCTCGGGAAGGGAGGCGACCGCTCCCTGGACCCGCTCCTTCACGGCGGCGAGCCGGGCGCGGAGGGCGTCGTCCGAAAGGGGAGCGATCTCCGGCTCCAGGGCGGCGATGGCGGCGACGCGGGAAACGAGCGCCTTGACGTCGCGCTCGTGCTTGGTGCCGAAGATCTTGGAGAGGGCTTTGTCGATGATCATGAAGGCTTTAGCGCGCACCCGGCACGCGAAACATTTATGTTAGCAGAGGAGTTCCCGCCTCCGGCGTGGAGGGGGCTCGGAGGAACCCGGCCGCCGGGTTCCTTCCGGGGCATTTCAAAATGCGTTGAGGACGTACTCCAGCGGGTTGACCGGCTTCCCTTCGAGATGCACCTCGTAGTGAAGGTGGGGACCGGTCGAGCGCCCGGTCGAGCCGACGAGAGCGAGGAGGTCCCCCCGGCGGACGCGCTGGCCTTCCGTGACCCGCGCCGCCTGAAGGTGGCCGAAGAGCGTGGTGACGCCGAAGCCGTGGGAGATCTGGACGATCCGGCCGTAGCCCTTGTCCCACCCGACCCGGACGACGGTCCCGCTGGCCGGGGCGAAGACGCGGTTCCCGGTCGGAGTGGAGATGTCGACCCCGGTGTGGAACTCCCGCTGGCCCGTGAAGGGGTCGTTCCGCATTCCGAATCCGGCGGTGAGGACTCCGATGGCCGGCGCGAGCGTCGGCGTCAGGGCGAGGCGATCGGCCTCGAGCGAGAGCTTCCGCTCCACGGATTCGAGGCGCGTCGAGATGAGGCCGCTGCGCCGGGTCGCCTCGTTCATTCCGGACTCGACCGACGCGGCCGCGTCGAGCGGCACCGCCGAGAGGCCGCCGACGCCTCCGGTGCCGGGGTCGCGGATGGCGGAGAGCCCCGCCACGATGGAGAGGCGGCGCGTCTTCTCCTCGAACTCCGCGAGCTGCTTCTCCAGGCTCTCCAGCTTTCCGTTCAGGTCGCGCGCGCGGGTCCGGAGATCCTGGTTCTCGGCCAAGAGGGCCGAGACTTCGCGGTTCCGGCGGATCGACTGGAACCAGAGGGTCGAGAAGGTGGCGCCCACCGCGACCGAAAGGAAGACGAAGGTCGCGACACCGAACAGGAAGCGAGAGGAAACCCGGAACTGACGAAACCTCGCCCGCGCATGCGGTACGAAGATGATCGTATGTTCCTTGCGTGGCATGGTTCTCTCTTCCTACTCCATCCACGAGCGCACAGCTTCGCTGCTACACCCGAAGTCTCTACTGTGCTGGACGCTGAGTTTATTTGACGGGTGCGTCCAGTCAAGGAGAATCCCCGGACCCGATGCAACCGCATCATGATCAGATGTTTACGCGGTGGCGACTCAGCCGGCCGGGGTCGCCGACCCCGGTCGGTACCGGAGCGCCTCGGCCAGATGGCTCTCGCCGATCGCCGCAGTCCCCTCGAGGTCCGCGATCGTCCGGGCGACCCGAACGACCCGGTGGTAGGCCCGTGCCGAGAGGCCGAGCCGGTCGACCGCGCGCTCGAGGAACTTCCGGGGGCCCTCCGCAAGAGGAGCGTCGCGCTTGAGCGCCCGGCCCGAGAGGGCGCCATTCGTCAGCCGGGGGTCCCGGGTCCTTCCGACCTGCCGGGTCCGCGCGGCCATGACGCGGGCCCGGACCGCCGAAGAAGGCTCTCCTTCGCCCCCCGCCCCGAAGTCGGCCGCGGCGAGGGCGGGGACGTCGACGTGGAGGTCGATCCGGTCGAGGAGCGGACCCGAGATCTTCCTTCGGTAGCGCGCGATGTCGCGCTCGGAGCAGCGGCAGGCGTGCCTGGGGTCGCCACGGAACCCGCACGGGCAGGGGTTCATCGCGGCGACCAGAAGAAACCGCGCCGGGAAGGTCCGGGAGCCCGCCGCCCGGGCGACCGAGACCACGCCGTCCTCGAGGGGCTCACGCAGGGCCTCGAGGGCGTCGCGCCGGAACTCGGGCAGCTCGTCGAGGAAGAGGACGCCGAAGTGGGAGAGGGAGAGCTCTCCCGGCTTCGGGTCGACCCCTCCTCCGGCGAGCGCCGCCGCCGAGGCGCCGTGATGAGGAGAGCGGAACGGCCGGCGCCAGAGGAGGCCGGAGCCCCCGGGCAGACGCCCCGCGACGCTCCAGATCCGGGTCACCTCGAGGGCCTCCTCACGCGAGAGGGGCGGGAGGAGGCCGGGGAGCCGCCGGGCGAGCATCGTCTTGCCCGCTCCCGGCGGGCCCGACATGAGGACGTTGTGAGCCCCCGCCGCGGCGATCTCGAGGGCGCGGCGCGCGAGGGCCTGCCCGCGGACCTCGGAGAGGTCAAACTCCGGATCGGAATCCGCCGTCGCCCCGGCGAACTTGCCGTCGAGAGCCGGGAGCCGCTCGCGCCCGCAGACGTGGGCGATGGCCGCTCCGAGGTGGGAGACCGGCCGGACGACGACGCCGCCGAGGGCGGCGGCCTCCGCGGCGTTCTCGGAGGGGACGAGGAGTTCCAGTCGGCCGTCGCGACGCGACGCCTCCGCCACGGCGAGAACGCCCGGCACGGGGCGGATTGCGCCGTCGAGCGCGAGCTCGCCGAGGACCGTCATCCCGGAGAGCGGCTCGGCCGGGACGTCGCCGTTGGCCGCCAGGATCGACAGCGCGGCGGCGAGATCGAGCGCCGTTCCGGCCTTCGGCAGGTCCGCGGGGGCGAGGTTCACGACGACGTTCTTTCCGGGGAGGGGGAAACCGACGTGCCGGAGCGCGGCGCGCAGTCTCTCCCGGCTCTCCTTCACGGCCGTGTCGGCGAGCCCGACGATCGTCAGGCCGGGGAGACCCGCTCCGAGAGCCGTCTCGACGACGACGGTCTGGCCGTCGAGTCCGACGACGGCGGCGGAGAACGCTCGGGCGACGGTCACGGCAGCTGGGCTGCCGAAGGTTAGCTCAAGGAGAGGCCCGGGTGCGCTGGTTCCGGGGCGGGGAGCCGGCCCCGCCTAGTCGATCCGATCCGCCGGAACGAGGAGAAGCTGTCCTGCCCGGAGGGTCTCCGAGATCCGGATCCCGTTCCGGCTCGCGAGATCGCCCACCGTCGTCCCGAACCGCATTGCGATCCGGTAGAGCGTGTCGCCGGAGCGGACCCTGTAGGAGGCCGCACGCGGTCCGACGGGGCGCGCGGCCGGAGCCGTCTCGAAGCCCGAAGCCGGGATCTCGACCCGGGCCGGAAGCGGGGCAGCGGAGACGGGGCCGGCGGCGGCCGTGAAGGGGGGGACGTCGTCGGGGCGCCTCACGGCGGCCGCGGGGGTCGGAAGGGCGCGGATCTCCCCCTGAGGCGCCGGGGCGGCCGCGACGAGCGAGGCGGGCGTCGCCGGCCGCTTCGGCGCGGGCCCGGCCGGGACGAGGAGCACCTGCCCCTTCCGGAGCTTCGCGTTCCTCGGGAGGTCGTTGTAGTCGCAGAGGGCCGTCACCTTCACGCCGGCGCGGGCCGCGACTTTCTCGAGAGTGTCTCCCTTCTTCGCCGTGATCCGCCTCTCCTTGACCTCGGGCGCGGCGGGGAGAGAGGCGAGCTGGGCCGTGAGTCGGCCGGCGGCGCCGGGGGGCACGCGGACCGGATAGTCGGCGATTCCCTGCGGCGTGACTCTCGTCGTCAGCTCGCTGTTCAGGAGCTGGAGCTCGGCGAGGGGCACCCCGACGGCCTCGGCGACCCGGGCGAGGTCGACCGGTTTCGGGACCCGGACCACGTCGAACGAGAGGGGCGGGTCGGGGACGACGTCGAAGCCGTACCGGGCGGGATCCTTCGAGATGAGAGCGGCCGCGAGGACGAAGGGGACGTACTCGCGGGTCTCCCGGCGGAGGTAGGAGCCGGCCGACATCTGCCAGTAGTCCTTCACGTTCAGGCGCTGGAGCCCCTTCAGGACCTTCCCCTCGCCCGCCGAGTAGCCCGCCATCGCGAGGTACCAGTCCCCGAACATCTCGTAGAGATCCTTCAGGTAGCGGGCCGCCGCACGCGTCGACTTCTCCGGGTCGCTCCGCTCGTCGTACGAGCGGGTCCGCTTCAGCCCGTAGCGCCGCGCGGTCCCGTCGATGAACTGCCAGAAGCCGTGGGCGCGGGCGCGCGAGTGGGCGTTCGCCTTGAACGCCGACTCGATCATCGCCATGTAGACGAGGTCCTCGGGAAGCCCTTCGGCGCGCAGGATCTCCCGCATCATCGGAACGTACCGGCCGCTCCTCTTCAGGGCGGCGGCGAAGGCCTGCGGGGTCCGGAACTGGTAGAAGGCGACGGCCCGGAGGACCGCGTCGTTCAGGACGACCGGAATGTCGAACGAGACCCGGGCCCCTCCCGCGGCCACCTCGCGCTTCGCCTTCTCCACCTGCTCGGCGGTCGGGGCGGGAGCGTTCTCGCCCGCGAGGAGAGTGTCCCGGGTGTCCTCGAGCGGGGGGCGCTCGGCCGACTGCGGATCGAGGAGGCCTTCGTAGAAGACGATCCCCTGCCAGAGCTGCTCGGCGAACAGCCCGTCGTCGGGATCTCCGGCCCTCGCCCCGGCCCGGAATGTCTCGACGGCCCGGCGAAAGTCCAGCCGGGCGCACTCCGCGTCGCCGGCCAGCGCCAGGGCCTTTCCGGTCTGGAACAGCTGCGTCGCCTCCTCCCGGGGCGTGGGGGGAGCGGGCGCGGGAGGGGCGGGCGGAGGCGACGGGAGGACGGCCGCCGTGGTGGCCGGCGTGGACGAGCAGCCGGCCACCCCCAGGAGGGCCAAGGACAACCCAACCCCGGCCGAAAGCCCTTTTCGCGCGGTTCTCACCGATGCAATGAAAACGGGAGGGCCCTCCATCCGTCAAGCGAAATCGGCCCGCCGGGCTCCCGGGGTCACTTCCCGTGGATATTGAACTTCAGCGCCAGCAGCAGTTTCTGCACGTCGCGGAGATTCGACAGCTCGACGGAAACCGTGGTCTCGGGGGCGACTTCGCCCCCTACGGCGTCCTGGAGGCGGAGGGTCACGGTGGCGCGGCGGCTCTTCCCGAGGGCGTCCTTGGGCAGGGTCAGCTCGAAGGACTGGGACACGTCCTTCCGGTGGTTCCGCGCTCCCGAAAGGAGGTCGTCGAGCGTGAGGGACGCCGAGCTCCGGGGGCGTCCGCCCGAGTCCGGAGGCGAGAGAGGAGTCTTCTGCGTCGAGAGCCTCCGGAGCTTCTCCAGCTCGGAGAGGATGTCGACGCTCGACCGGACGCGGACGTGGCGGACGGAGGCCTCGGCGACGGGGGGCTGGTCCGGCACCTTCAGCTCGGCAAAGTGGACGTCGCTTCCGGTTTCCTCCCCGACGAGCGCTCCCGGGGGCTTCATCGCCTCCTCGAACGGTTCCACATGGGGAGGAGGAGGCGGGGCGGCCGGCGCCTCGACGGCCTCGGCCTTCGCGTGCGCCTCCTGGAACTCGCGGAAGCGGGCGAGCCGATGAAGCGTGGAGTCCGACGGGCGCTTCACGGCGGGGTCCGGGGACTCGGTCGTCGCGGGGGGCTCGGGGACGGCGCGTAGCTGGGCGGCGGTGGCCGCGGCGGCGAGCGTCGCGACGGGAATCGCCGGGATCGAGACGGAGGAGAAGGGCTTCCGCCCCTCGATCGTCATCTTCGACTTCAGCGACTTCAGGGTCAGCTTGGAGATCGCCTTCAAGGTCTCGAAGACCCCCGGGCCGTTCGTGGCCGAGGCCTCGTACCACTCGATGGCGCGGCCGGGGTTCAGGACCTCGTTCAGCTCGTCGACCGAGAGGATGTTCGCGAGGTCACGCTTGTTGAACTGGAAGACGTGGGGGACCGAATCGAGGGAGAGGCCGATCTCGGCCAGGTTTTCGCGGAGGTTCTTCAGGCTCTCGCGGTTCGGCTCGATCATCGGCCGCTGGGAATCCGCGACGAATACGATCCCGTCGACCCCTTTCAGGACGAGCTTCCTCGTCGTGTTGTAGAAGACCTGGCCCGGCACGGTGTAGAGCTGGAGCCGCGTCTTGAAGCCGCTGATGATGCCGACGTCGAGCGGCAGGAGGTCGAAGAAGAGGGTCCGGTCGGTCTCCGTCTCGAGGGAGACCATCTCGCCGCGGGAGCCGGGGGCGGTCCGCCCGTAGATGAAGTGGAGGTTGGTCGTCTTCCCGCAGAGGCCGGGACCGTAGTAGACGATCTTCGCGGCCATCTGCATCGTGGCATAGTTGAAGAAGACCATCGTTCCTCGACGGCGGTTCCCCTCCGGGAGCGCGTCGGACGATGTTAGCACCGGCGCGGAGGCCGGCGCCGGTCCGGCTCCGTCGTCTTTCGACCGCGTAGAGGCTAAACTCGGCTGGCCAGGAGGAGTGTACCGACGTTGGGGAGTGCGGCGAAAACGCTCGATGAACGGTCGAGAGAGGTGCTCGGGGCCGTCGTCCGGACTCACATCGAGAGCGCGGCACCCGTCTCGTCGCGTCAGCTGACGAAGCTCGGGACGTTCGCGCTCTCGTCGGCGTCGCTCCGGAACATGATGGCGGACCTCGAGGACCTCGGCTTCCTGACGCATCCGCACGTCTCGGCGGGGCGGGTTCCGACGGACCTCGGCTACCGGACCTTCGTCAGCGAACTGATGGAAGCGAGGTCGCCGCGCCCCGAGGCCCGGGCGCGGATCGCCTCCGAGCTGCCGACCGAGGCGCTCGAGATGGACCGTTTCCTCCACGGCGTCTCGCGGCTCCTCTCGTCGCTCACGGGCGAGGTCGGCGTCGTGGCCGCACCCCCGCCGATCCGGTTCATCCTGCGGTCGGTTCACTTCACCCGCGTGGCCGAGCGGAAGGTGGTCGTCGTTCAGGTGTCGGAGTCCGGCCTCGTGGAGAGCCGTCTCATCGAGACGCGTGACGACTTCGCCCAGCTGGAGCTGGACGCGGCCTCGCGCCGGCTGACGATCGACTTCGGCGGCCGGACCCTCGCCGAGATCCGCCGGCTGCTCCTCGACTCCCTCCACGAGGAGAAGGCGCGCGTGGACGCCGAGCTGACGCGGGCGCTCGAGCTGGGTCAGAAGGCGTTCGGGGACAGCCGCCCGGCGGACGACGCCGTGATCGTCGAGGGCACGGACGCCCTTCTCACGAAGCCCGAGTTCCAGCACGACATGGACGCGCTCCGGCGAATGCTCCGGAGCTTCGAGGAGCGGGCCCGCCTCGTGAACCTCCTCACGGACTGCCTCTCCGCCCCGGGGACGACGGTCGTCATCGGGTCGGAGAACGACTACACGGGGGAGACGCAGAGCGCGGTCGTCACGACGACCTACCGGTGCGGGGACCGCGCCCTCGGGGTCCTCGGCGTCATCGGCCCCCGCCGGATGGAGTACGAGCAGATCGTGCCGATCGTGGAGGAGCTGGGCCGCCGGGTGACGGGCCGCCTCTCCGGGGAGAAGGGACCGTGAGCGAGCCGACGCGGCCTCCCGCGCGCGGCGACGACGGGATCGTCTACCTCGACACCGAGACGAAGGACGAGCTGGCGCAGGCGCTGGCCGAAGCCGAACGGGCCGTCGCCGCCGTCGAGGAGAAGCGCCGGCAGGCCGAGCCCGCGCCGGCCGAAGGGGCGCTCCCGGCCCCGGCGGGCGCGTCGTCATCCGCCGCCGGGGCGGAGGCCGCGGCGCCGCAGGAGACCCGCCTCACGGACCTCGCGCGGAGGCTGGCCGACGTGGAGGAGCGGCTCCTGACCGAGCAGGAGGAGTCGGGGCGCCTCCGTGAGGCGCTCCTCCGGAAGACGGCCGACTACGACAACCTGAGACGGCGGACCGAGAAGGAGAAGACGGATTTCTTCCGGTTCGCCCTTTCGGAGGTCTTCTCGGACCTGCTCGAGGTGCTCGACAACTTCGAGCGCGCGCTCGCGCACCTTTCGAACGGGGACGCGGCGGCGGGAACCGACGTCCACGTGGGGATCGAGATGATCTCCCGGCAGCTCGGGGACGTCCTGAAGAAGTTCGGCCTCGAGGCGGTTCCGGCGCTCGGGCTCCCGTTCGATCCGAACCTGCACGAAGCGGTCGTCCGGGAGGAGACCGAATCCGCGGCCCCGGGGACGGTCCTCGCGATCCTCCGGAAGGGGTACGTTCTCAACGGTCGCCTGCTCCGGCCGGCGAAAGTCAAGGTCGCGGCCGCGCCGGCGGCCGGAATCGGAGAGGACTGAATGGCGAAGGTCATCGGGATCGACCTCGGGACCACGAACTCCTGCGCAGCCGTCGTCGAGGTCGGATCGCCGCAGGTCGTCCCGAACCGCGAGGGGGCCCGGACGACTCCGTCCATCGTCGGCTTCACGGAGGACGGCGAGCGGCTCGTCGGGCAGATCGCGAAGCGCCAGGCGATCACGAACCCCACGCAGACGATCTATGCCGTCAAGCGCCTCATCGGCCGCAAGTGGGAGGACCCCGAGGTCAGGCAGGCGAAGGAGCACCTCTCCTATCAGCTCGTCCCCGCCCCGAACGGCGACCTGAAGATCCGCGTCCGCGACCACGACTACTCGCCGGAGGAGATGTCCGCCTTCATCCTCCGCGAGACGAAGGAGTTCTGCGAGGAGGCCCTCGGCGAGGAGATCAAGGAAGCGATCATCACGGTCCCCGCCTACTTCGACGACTCGCAGAGGCAGGCGACGCGGGACGCCGGGCGGATCGCGGGCCTCGAGGTCCTCCGGATCATCAACGAGCCGACGGCCGCGTCGCTCGCCTACGGGCTCGAGAAGCAGAAGAAGCAGGAGACGATCGCCGTCTACGACCTCGGCGGCGGCACGTTCGACATCTCGATCCTCCGGATCGACAACGGCATGTTCGAGGTCCTCTCGACCTCGGGCGACACCTTCCTCGGGGGCGAGGACTTCGACCGGCTGGTCATGGACTGGCTGCTCGACGACTTCATCAAGCAGACGGGGATCGACCTCCGGCAGGACCGCCTGGCGCTCCAGCGCCTCAAGGAGGCCGCCGAGAAGGCGAAGTGCGAGCTGTCGAGCTCCGTCGAGACGACGATCGCCCTGCCGTTCATCGCGTCGGACGCGTCCGGCCCGAAGCACATCAACAAGGTCCTGACGAGGGACCAGTTCGAGGCCCTCGTCGCCGAGCTGGTCCAGCGGACCGAAGGGCCGTGCAAGAACGCCCTCGAGGCGGCGGGCCTGAAGCCCGAGCAGATCGACAACGTCATCCTCGTGGGCGGGCAGACCCGGACGCCGCTCGTCCAGCGGATGGTCGAGACGATCTTCGGAAAGCCGCCGAACCGCTCCATCAACCCGGACGAGGTCGTCGCCGTCGGCGCGGCGATCCAGGCCGGCGTCCTCCGGGGCGAGATCAAGGACCTCGTCCTCCTCGACGTCACGCCGCTCTCCCTCGGCATCGAGACGCACGGCGGCATCTTCGTGAAGCTCATCGAGCGGAACTCGACGATCCCGACCAAGAACACCCAGATCTTCACGACGGTGGCCGACAACCAGACGACCGTCGAGGTCCACGTCCTTCAGGGCGAGCGGGAGATCGCCAAGGAGAACAAGTCGCTCGGCAAGTTCCAGCTCGTCGGCATCCCCGCCGCGGCCAAGGGCGTCCCCCAGATCGAGGTGACGTTCGCGATCGACTCCTCGGGCATCGTGAACGTCTCGGCGCGGGACCTCGCGACGGGCAAGGCGCAGGGGATCCAGATCAACCCGGCCGGAGGCCTCTCGCAGGACGAGATCGAGCGGATCATCGCGGAGGCGGCCGCGAACAAGGCGATCGACCAGAAGAAGCGGGAGCTCCGCCAGCTGAAGAACAAGCTGGAGGGGATGATCGCGGGGAACGACCGGATCTTCCGGGAGTTCGGCAACCTCCTGCAGGAGGACGAGCGCGAGCGGGTCGAGAAGACTCTGGGCAACGCCCGCGAGGTCCTGACGGGAGACGAGCGGGGGCCGATCGACGACGCCCTCATCGACATGAAGGGCGTTTCGAAGATCCTGACGCAGGCGATGCTCTACAAGCCCGAGCAGCGGGAGTCGGAGAAGGGCTCCGGCAAGTCCTGACGGCGGCCGGCGCCCTCCGGTCCGCCGCTAGAATCCGCGCGTGAGCGAATCCCCCTCCGATTTCTACGAGGTCCTGGGCGTCCCGCGCGACGCGAGCGGGGACGCCATCAAGTCGGCGTACCGGAAGGCCGCGCTGAAGTTCCACCCGGACCGGAACCCGGGCAACAAGGAGGCCGAGGAGCGGTTCAAGCACGCGGCCGAGGCCTATTCCGTCCTCTCGGACCCCGAGAAGAGGGCGCGGTACGACCGCTTCGGACCGGACGGGGTCCGGGGCGCGGCGGGCCCGGCCGGCTTCGACCCGAACCAGTTCGTCGACTTCGCCGACATCCTCGGGGACCTCTTCGGCTTCGGATTCGGCGGCGGCGCGGTCCGGGGGCGGAGGCGGCAGGGAGAGGACCTGCGCGCCGACGTCCGGCTGACGTTCGAGAAAGCCGCTTTCGGGGCGGAGGTGACGGTTCCCCTCTCGCGCCAGGAGGTCTGCGAGACGTGCGCCGGCCGCGGCGGGCGCGGCGGCGCGGCGGCGACGACTTGCGCGACCTGCCGCGGGCAGGGGCAGCTCCAGTTCCGGCAGGGGTTCTTCGCGATGTCGCGCCCCTGCCCCGACTGCGAGGGGACCGGGGAGCGGGTGAAGGACCCGTGCCCCGACTGCCGCGGAGAGGGGCGGGTCCTTCGACAGCGGACCCTGACGATCCACGTGCCGGCCGGAGTCGACGACGGGGCGCGCCTCCGCCTCGCGGGAGAGGGGAACCGGGGGCGGGCCGGCGGGCGCGCCGGGGACCTCTACGTCGTCGTCTCCGTGGCGCCCCACGAGGTCTTCCGGCGCGACGGATCGGACGTCGTTCTGACCTGGGCGGTGCCGTTCCACGTCGCGGCGCTCGGCGGGCCCGTGACCGTCCCGACCCTCGAGGGGGAGATGTCCTTCGACATCCCGGCGGGGACGGCCGCAGGGCGCGTCTTCACCCTCAAAGGGAAGGGGATCTCGCGGCTCGACGGCCGCGGCCGCGGCGACCAGCACGTCCTCGTGACGATCCGGGTCCCGAAGAAGATGACGGCCGCCCAGCGCGAGGCGGTCCACCGGCTGGCGGAGGCCTTCGAGGACGGGGCGGCCGGCGCGCCGACGAAGGACGAGAAGGGGTTCTTCACCCGCCTCAAGGACTTCCTCTCCGAGTGAGCGGCGCCGTCCGGTTCGTCGTGCCGGCCGCGCCGGCCGACGCCGTCGAGGAGAGCCTCTTCGAGTGGTTCGGAGACGTCGCCTTCTCGGCGGCGCGCGAGGCCTCGGGCGACCTTTCGGTCTGGGTCGGGCGAGAGGACGCCGCCGAAGCGAAAGCCATTCTCGAGCGCTTCGGCGTTCCCGGCGTCCTCTCCTTCGAAGAAGCGGCTCGGGACTGGGTGGCGGAGGCGGCCGCGCTCCGGAAGAGCGTCGCCGTGGGCCGTTACCTCCTCGACCCCCACGACGGCGCGCTCGCGACGGCGCCGGCGCCCGGACAGGTCCGCATTCACCTTCCGGCCGCCCGCGCTTTCGGAACGGGCTCGCACGAATCGACCCGCCTCGCCCTCCGGCTCCTCCTCGGGGAGGCTCTCTCCGGCCGGCGCGTCCTCGACGTCGGCTGCGGGGCCGGCACCCTCGCGTTCGTCGCGGCGCTCGAGGGGGCCGCGTGGACGGCGGCCTTCGATCTCGATCTCGACGCCGCCCTCGCGACGCGCGAGCATGCCCGGGCGAACCGCATCGGTCGCGTGGGAGCCTTCGCCGGGCCCCTCGACGCCCTTCGGGACGGGGCCCGCTTCGACGTCGTGGCGGCGAACATGATCCTCGAGGAGGTGGCGCCCCTTCTCGGGGGGATCCGCCGGCGGCTCGACCCGGGAGGCCGGCTCGTGAGTTCCGGCCTCCTCGCCGAGCGGGAGCGGGAATGGGATGATCTTCTCTGGAGAAGCGGCTTCCGGGTCCTCCGCTCGCTCACCGAGAACGAGTGGCTCGGCACGGTCGCCGAGTCCTTCGAATGACCGGCAGGAAGAAGGAAGAGAGAGGGCCGACCACGGCCCGGCCGCCGAGGGTGATCGTTCCGGAGCTGGGGGAGCACCGGGGGACGGCCGAGGAGATCGCTCTTCGAACGGAAGAGACGGAGCACGTCCGGTCCCGTCGCCTCCGGGACGGCGACGAGGTCGTCGCGATCGACGGAAAGGGCGAGCGGGCGAGAGCCTGCCTGACGCGGAGAGGAACGGCGATCCGTCTGGTCGCCTTCGAAACGCGCTTCGCGGCCGTCTCGTCGTCCTCAGCGTCTCCCCTGTCCTTCTTGTCTCTCCCCGGAGAGCCGTCCCTCCGCGTGACGGTCCTCCTCGCCTGCGCCGAGCCCTCCCGGATCGAGTGGGCCGTGGAGAAGGGGACCGAGTGCGGCGCGGCGGCCTTCGTGCTTCTGGATGCCGCCCGGTCGCAGCGGGCGCACGTGGCGGCGCTCCGCTCGCGCCTCGCACGCCTCTCGCGGATCGCGGCGGAGGCGACGAAACAGTGCGACCGGACGATCGTCCCGGAGATCACCGGGCCGATGACGCCGGGACGTCTTCTTCGAGAGTGGACCGGCCCGGTGCTTCTCGCGAAGCCGGGGGCGCCGGCGCTCGGGTCTCCGGCGATTCCGCCGTCCGGCAGAGCGGCCCTGGCCATCGGCCCGGAGGGGGGATTCGAGCCTTCCGAGGTCCTCCTCTTCGAGGGATCCGGGGCTCGGCTCTTCTCCCTCGGCCGGCGGATCCTGCGGCTCGAGACGGCGGTCGTGGCGGCCCTGACCCTCTTGGTCGGGGCTCCGGAATCCTGAGGGGTCCGTTCCCGTCTTTTCGGTTAGGATCGCGCCGACCGCGAACGGGGAGGGGCCGATGGCCTTCGAAAGCGTCAAGAAGATCTGGATGAACGGCAAGCTCGTGGACTTCGCCGACGCGAAGATCCACGTCTTCACGCACGCCCTGCACTACGGCTCCGGCGTCTTCGAGGGAGAGCGCTGCTACAAGACGGCGCGGGGCCCGGCCGTCTTCCGTCTGGAGGAGCATCTCGACCGCCTTCTCTGGTCCGCCAAGATCTACCGGATGCAGATTCCGTACTCGATCGAGGAGCTGAAGGACGCGACGCTCGAGACGATCCGCGCGAACGAGTACGAGGCGTGCTACATCCGCCCGCTCGTCTACCGCGGCTTCGGCTCGCTCGGAGTGAACCCGTTCCCCAACCCGGTCGACGTCATGATCGGCTGCTACGAGTGGGGGAAGTACCTCGGCGCGGAGGCGATCGAGAGCGGAGTGGACGCCTGCTGCTCCTCCTGGATGCGCGTGGCGCCGAACACGATGCCCGCGATGGCGAAGGCGACGGCCAACTACGCCAACAGCCAGCTCATCAAGATGGAAGCCATCATCAACGGCTACCACGAAGGGATCGCCCTCGACCACAACGGCCGGGTCTCCGAGGGCTCGGGCGAGAACCTCTTCCTCGTCTGGAAGGGGCGCCTCTACACGCCGCCCCTCTCGGCGTCGACCCTTCCCGGCATCACGCGGCTCTCCGTCATCCAGCTCGCCCGCGAACTGGGCTTCCATCCGGAGGAGAAGACGATCCCGCGCGAGATGATCTATGCCGCCGACGAGATGTTCTTCACCGGCACGGCGGCCGAGATCACGCCGATCCGCTCCGTCGACAAGATCCCGGTCGGCGACGGGAAGCGGGGCCCGATGACGGAGAAGATCCAGAAGGCCTTCTTCGACATCGTCGAGGGGACGGTCCCGGACCGCTACGGCTGGCTGACGCCGGTCTACGCGGGCGTCCCGGCGCGCGGCTGACGGCGGCGCCGGATCAGCTCCGCCACGATCGCGATCGCGATCTCCTCGGGGGACTCGGCCCCGACGTCGAGGCCGATGGGGCACGAGATGCGGGCGAACTCCTCCTCGTCCCACCCTTCGGCGCGCAGCTCGTCGTAGAGAGCCTTCCGTTTCGCGCGGCTCCCCATCATTCCGAGGTAGGCGACCGGGACGCCGCGGAGACGCCGGAGGGCGAGGCCGTCCGTGACGTGGCCCCGCGTCATGACGGCCACGTGGTCGACCGGCTCCGGGAGCGGAAGGTCGGAGTAGTCGTCCGCCGTCTTCACGAGCCGGGTCCCCGGCGGAAAGGCGGCAGGGTCGAGCTGCTCCGGGCGCTCGTCGCAGACGGTCACCTCCCACCCCGTGACCGCCGCGGCGCGGGCGAGGGCCCGCCCGCAGTGCCCCGCGCCGACGACGAGGAGACGCGGGGGGCGCTCGACGATCTCCAGCATCACGACGGCCCGGCCGCCGCAGACCGCCCCGAACGAGTTCTCCCCCTCGGG
>Ga0079037_100000292_pt1 | contig 21412 bp, 22 predicted proteins | sample Mud3Dept4metaG_FD_71479 | JGI IMG/M metagenome (GOLD analysis project Ga0079037, IMG submission 71479) | Freshwater wetland microbial communities from Ohio, USA, analyzing the effect of biotic and abiotic controls - Mud 3 Core 4 Depth 4 metaG | ecosystem: Environmental > Aquatic > Freshwater >... | reverse complement strand
CGCCGACCCGGCCCGGGCCAAGAAGTACGGCGCGGCCCCGGCCGCCCTCGAGGCCTTCCTGGCCAGGCAGAAGGCCTTCGGCGCCCGGACGGAACTCCTGAACGGCGCCCTCGGCGGGTCGACCGTCCTGTCCCAGGCCTACACGATCGTCCGGACCGTGGCCGAGGTCCAGAAGCCCGACAAGGACCGGGAACAGGCCTATCAGGAGCGGAACCTGCCACGGCTCAGACAGGGCGTCCAGCTGGCCGAGCGCGGCTACGACTTGCCCACCGATCGGGCCTTCTTCATGTCCCGGCTGAAGAGAATGCTCAGCCTATCGGAAGACCAGGTCCCGGCGGCTCTTCGGGGGCTTCTGGCCAAGAAGTCGGAGGGGGCGATCGATGATTATGTGGACGGGCTGTACAACGGCACGATCCTGTCGAGCCCGGAGAGGAGACTCCAGCTCTTGGACCTCAGCCCGGCCGAGCTGGCCAAGCTCCGGGACCCCCTGATCCAACTGGCCTCCGATCTCGAGAAGGAGCTCAAAGGGCTCCGCGAGGAAGGCAAGGCACTCGCCCAGGAACGAGCGGAGCTCAAGAAGGTCTATGAAGGGGCGTTGCTTGAGAGAAGCCGGGGCAGGTTCGCTCCGGACGCCAACGGCACGATTCGATTCACCCACGGCGCGGTCGAGGGATATTCTCCCCGGGACGCCGTCAGGTATCTCCCCCTCACAAGCCTCATGGGGGTCATCGAGAAGGATACCGGCACACCTCCGTTTCGAGTCCCGGACCGGATCAAAGCGCTCTCCAAGGCCGGGGATTTCGGCCCCTACCGGGACAAGCAGCTGGACGACGTGGCCTGCTGCTTTCTGAATACGACAAACGTCACCGGCGGAAACTCCGGCTCGCCGACTCTGAACGCCCGGGGAGAGCAGGTCGGGATCATCTTCGATATGACCTATGAGAGCGTCATAGGGGACTACCTCGTTATCCCGGAGCTCCAGCGATCGATCAGCGTCGATATCCGCTATGTCCTCTTTGTCACCGAAAAATTCTCCGGGGGCGCCTCCATCATCCGGGAGATCGGTTTCTGAGCCGCTGTCTCCTCCATGATCGCCGTCGACAATCTGTCCAAGAGTTTCGGAGCCCAGCTCCTGTTTGACGGGATCAGCTTCAAGGTCAACCGCAAGGAACGGGTGGGACTGGTGGGGCGGAACGGCCATGGAAAGACGACCCTGTTCCGGATCATCGCCGGGCTCGAGTCGGCCGATTCCGGAACGGTCTCCATTCCCCGGAACTACCGCATCGGCTATGTGGAGCAGGAACCCGTGTTCTCGGCCGAGACGGTCCTCCAGGAGGCGGCCCTTGGCCTGCCCCCGGCCGAACGGGACAAGATGTGGAAGGCAGAGAAAATCCTTTTCGGCCTCGGCTTCGACCCCAAGGATCTCGATCGTTCCCCCATCGAGCTCTCGGGGGGTTACCAGGTCCGGCTCAACCTGGCCAAGGTCCTTCTGGCCGACCATGACCTGCTGCTCCTCGACGAACCGAACAACTACCTCGACATCACCTCCATCCGCTGGCTGGGCCGCTTCCTGAAAAGCTGGCCGGGCGAGTTCGTCTTGATCACCCACGACAGGAGCTTCATGGACTCCGTGATCACACACGTCATCGGGATCCACCGCAAGAAAGCGCGGAAGATCTCGGGGGACACGGGGAAGTATTACGCCCAGATCGCCCAGGACGAAGAGACCTACGAAAAGACCCGGCTGAACGACGAGCGCAAGCGGAAGGAGATCGAGCTCTTCATCAGCAAGTTCCGGGCGAAGGCCCAGCTGGTCGGGCTTGTCCAGTCCAGGATCAAGACCCTGGCCAAAATGGAGAAGCGGGAAAAGCTCGACAAGATCGCCGCGCTGGATTTCTCGTTCTCCACCAAACCTTTTCACGGGAAATACATGCTCAGCGCGAGCGACCTCTCCTTTTCCTATGATCCCGCGAGGCCGCTGATCCAGGATTTCACCATCAGCATCGGCGCGGGCGACCGGGTCTGCGTCGTCGGCCGGAACGGCCGGGGCAAAACCACGCTCTTAAAGCTTTTCGCCGGCGTCCTTCGTCCTCAAGGGGGCGATATCACGCGGCCCCTTAACATATCCGCCGGGTATTTTGAACAGTCCTATATCGCCGGGCTCGACGAGTCCAACACCGTGCTCGAGGAGATCACCAAGGCCGACCCCGAGGGCGATCCCCGGCGGGCCCGGGCCATCTGCGGGGGGATGATGTTCACCCAGGACGAGGCGCTGAAAAAGATCGCCGTTCTCTCCGGAGGGGAAAAAAGCCGCGTTGTCTTGGGGAAGATCATCTCCTCACCCGTCAACCTCCTCCTTCTCGACGAGCCCTCGAATCACCTGGACATGGAATCGAATGACGCCCTCCTCGCGGCCATCGATAACTTCGACGGCGCGGTCATCATGGTCACGCACAACGAGATGTTCCTCCACGCCCTGGCCGAGCGGCTGATCGTCTTCCAAGGCGGCGGGATCAGCCTTTATGAAGGAGGGTATCAGCGCTTCCTCGAGAAGGTCGGTTGGCGGGAGGAGGGAGATGCGGAGAGAGAGAAAAAGCCGTCCGCCGGGAAAAGCGGAGACCGGCAGCAAGAGGCCCCCAAGGAAACCCGCCGCCGGCGGAGCGCCGTCCTGGCCGAAAGAGCGCGGCTCCTGAAACCTTGGGAAAGCAAGGCGGCCGGAACCGAGGCCGCGATCGAAACCAAGGAGCGCGAGCTCGAAACATTGAACAGCGCGATCGTCGAAGCCGGCCGGGCGAAGCGCGGCCAGGAGATCATCGAGATCTCCAAGACCATGCACCGGCTGAAAGAGGACATCGACGCGCTCTACAGGAAGCTCGAGGCGCAGAGCGAAGAAATCCGCCGGATCAAGTCCCGGTGTGACCGGGAGTTGGAGGACGCGGCGGACGAGTAGGCGGAGCGCCGAGAAGGCTTGAAAGCCGGCCCGGCCTATAGTATAAACGCGGACGATAGGATGGATAAAGTCTTGAGACAGCCCTCCCGGCCCGGAAGCCTGCTTTTCCCGCTCCTTGCTCTCTTCGGGTTGCTCGGGCTTTTGTGCGCCTGCGCCCGAGGCTCGGGACAGCGCGGAACGGTGGTGGCGGGTTCAACCAGCATGCAGCCGTTCGCCGACCACTGGGCCGAGCTCTACATGAGAGAAAAACCCGGCCGTGTGATCAATGTCCAGGGCGGAGGTTCCAGCGCCGGGATCCAGGCAACTCGCGAGGGAGCCGCCGACATCGGCATGTCCTCCCGAGAGCTCAAGCCTGACGAAAAGGACCTCCTCGAGGTCATCGTCGCCCGGGACGGCCTGGCTGTCATCGTCCATCCGAGAAACCCCGTCGCCGATCTGAGCCTCGATGAAGTGGAGAACATCTTTGCCGGGAATATCACCAATTGGGAGGTTCTCGGGGGAGCGAAACATGCCATCACGGTAGTGACCAGGGAGGAGGGTTCGGGTACGCGGGGCGCTTTCCAGGAGATGGTAATGAAGGGGAGCCGGATCTCCCGGGCGGCCATTGTCCAGGATTCCAACGGCACGGTCCGCGAGATTGTGGCCAACGATCCGCAGAGCATTGGCTACATCTCTCTCGGCCTGGTCAATGAAAGGGTGAAGGCCGTCCGTCTCGACGGAGTCGGAGCCAGCTTTGAGAATATCGAGAATAAAAAATACCGGCTGGTCAGGCCTTTTATTTTCGTCACGAAGGGAGCTCCGGGGGCGGCCGCCCAGGAATTCATCAATTTCGTTCTCTCCCGCCCCACCCAGGACATGATTCGCCATGACGGGCTGATCCCGGTTTTCAGGGAGTGAAAAACGTCGCGGCCATGACCCGACTTGAGAGAGGGGAGAGACTGATCCGGCTGGCCCTCCTGGTTGTCGCCTTTTCCGCCGTCTCCATCCTGCTCGTCATCACCCTGTTCATCTTCACCGAGGGGACGCCGGTCATGTTCCGGTACGGTCTCCAGAAATTTCTCTTCAACCTCGACTGGTTTCCCCTGGAAAAAACCTACGGCCTGCTGCCGATGATCATCGGTTCCCTCTTCGTCACCGCCGGCGCTCTGGTCATCGGCGTCCCGTTCGGTCTCTCGTGCGCCATCATCCTGACGGAGTTCTCCTCCCGGCGCCTGCGCCGGTTCCTCAAGCCGGTCATCGAACTCCTGGCCGGGATCCCATCGGTTGTGTACGGTTTCATAGGCGTCGTCATCCTGGTCCCTTTCATCCGGGACAATCTGGGAGGCCCGGGTCTCTCGGTGCTGGCGGCCTCGATCATCCTGGGGATCATGATCCTGCCCACCATCATCAGCATCTCGATCGATTCCCTGGAAGCGGTGCCGAGGAGCTACAGAGAGGGGTCGATCGCCCTGGGCGCGACCCGCTGGCAGACGACCCGGATGGTGATGTTTCCGGCCGCCAAATCTGGAATCATTGCCAGCATCATCCTGGGCATGGGCCGGGCGATCGGGGAGACCATGGCGGTCATCATGATCGCCGGCAACGCGGCCGCGATCCCTCGTTCTCTGCTCGACCCGGTCCGGACTCTGACCTCCAACATCGCCCTGGAGATGGGGTATGCCGCCGGGGAACACCGCGAGGCTCTCTTCGCGACGGGCGTCATCCTCTTCATTATCATCATGGTTCTCAACACGATCGCCAACCTGACTTCAAAGAGAAGAACGCCGTGAGGGTGTACTTCAATCCCAGGGCCGAAGAGCGGTTTTTCCGGGGCCTCCTCTGGCTCTTAACCGGGGCGACTGTGTTCGTGCTTTTTTTTATCATTTTCTATGTCCTGAAAAGGGGACTGCCCATGATATCCCTGGAATTCCTGACCAGGAATCCGGTGGATATGGGCAAGGCCGGGGGGATTTTCTCCACCATTGTCGGGACATTGGCCCTGACTCTCCTGGCGGTTCTTATCGGCACCCCGCTGGGGGTCGGTTCGGCGATCTTTCTCAGCGAGTACACGCGGGAAAGCTGGGTGACGCGGGTGATCCGGTTCGGATCGGAATGCCTGGCCGGCATCCCCTCGATCATCTTCGGGCTTTTCGGGTTCATCCTTTTTGTCACCAGGCTCCGGCTCGGCTGGTCTCTCCTGAGCGGAGGACTGACCTTGGCGTTTATGATCCTGCCGACGATCATCCGGACGAGCGAGGAAGCCATCCGGTCCGTCCCCGCCTCCTACCGGGAAGTGAGCTTCTCTCTGGGCGGCACCCGGTGGCAGACCGTGACGAAGGTCGTCCTTCCGGCGGCGCTGCCGGGCATTGCCACGGGGGTTATTTTGAGCATCGGACGCAGCATCGGTGAGACCGCCGCTGTCATATTTACCGCCGGCAGCTCGCTCCATATCCCGACATCGCTCTTTTCCTCAGCGCGCACGATGTCGGTCCATTTTTATATTTTGGCGAGAGAGGGGATCTCGATGGCCAACGCCTTTGGCACGGCCGCCGTCCTTGTCATTTCCATTCTGGCCATCAACCTGCTGGCCTATGCCCTGATGAACAGGTTCATGAAAAGGTATTGTTGAGATGTCTGAAACCCTTATCCGGGCCCGGGATTTCAGCCAATATTTCGGCCCCGTCGCGGCGCTCAAAAACCTCAGCCTGGAGGTCTACCGGAATGAAATCCTCGGCATCATCGGGCCCGCGGGAAGCGGAAAGTCCACCTTCCTCCGCTCCCTGAACAGGCTGAACGACTTGATACCGGGATCGAGGCCGGAGGGCCTTCTCGAGGTCCGGGGAATGGACATCAATGCTCCCGGGACGAGTGTCGTCGAGCTCCGTCGCCGGCTGGGGCTTGTCTTCGCGACACCCGTGCCCCTTCCCCGCTCGATCTTTGAAAACGTTGCCTTCGGGGCCCGGCTGGCGGGTGAAAAGCACAGAGGGCGGCTGGCCGAGCTCGTGGGAGACTGCCTGAAAAAAACCGCCCTATGGGAAGAGGTCATGGACCGGCTGCAGACGAGCGCCCTCAAGCTCTCGGGTGGACAGCAGCAAAGGCTCTGCCTGGCCCGGGTTCTGGCGCTCCGGCCGGAGTTCATCATGCTCGACGAGCCCACTTCCGGGCTCGATCCCATTTCGACGATGAAGATCGAGGAGACGCTGAGAAGGCTGAAGGAGGAATACACGATCATCCTGGTCACCAACAACACAAAGCAGGCCGCCCGGGTGGCGGATCGCACGGCGTTTTTCCTCAACGGGGAGCTTGTCGAGATCGACGCGACGGAACGGATCTTCTTCGCCCCCTCCGACCGGCGCACGAACGACTACATCTCCGGGAAGTTCGGCTAGAGAAGGGCCGATGAGCATCATCGAAGTCAGGGACCTGGATTTTTTTTACGGGCGGTTTCAGGCGCTCAAGGATATCAGCCTGGACATCGAACGGCATAAGATCACCGCCCTGATCGGGCCGTCCGGCTGCGGGAAATCGACCTTCCTGAGGTCGCTCAATCGGATGAACGACCTGATCGACGATGTCCGCATCCAGGGTCGCGTCCTGATCGACGGCCAGGACATCTATGGCCCGGGAGTGGACCTCCAGAAGCTGCGGAAAAAGGTGGGCATGGTTTTCCAGCGCCCCAACCCGTTTCCTTTGAGTGTTTACGATAATGTGTCCTATGGATTGAAGGTCCATGGCGTCATCGATAAGAACGTCATCGAAGACAGGCTGCAGTGGAGCCTGGAGTCCGTCCACCTCTGGGAGGAGCTGAAGGACACGCTCGAGCGCAATGCCCTGTGTCTTTCGGGAGAACAACAGCAGAGACTCTGCATCGCCCGGCTGATCGCCATCGAACCCGAGGTCCTGCTGATGGACGAGCCCTGCTCCGCCCTCGACCTCATCGCCACGGCGAGAATCGAAGACCTGATGCGGGAGCTGAAGAAAGAGTACACGATCGTGATCGTGACCCACAATATGCAGCAGGCCGCCCGGGTTTCCGATTTGACCGGCTATTTTCTTCTGGGAGAGCTGATCGAGTTCGGTGAGACCGACAGGATCTTCACCAACCCGGCCGACTCGCGGACGGAAGATTATATCACGGGCCGGTTCGGGTAGGCTCTGGGCAATTGGCTCCAAACCGCGCCCGTTTTCTCCCAGCGCGGAAAACGGGCTCGATTCGTCGTTCGCTCTTCTCTCCGGCCTTTACCCGAGACGCCAACCTGCTTCAAGTCCCCCTTGATTGGTCAAGGGGGATAAGGGGGATTAATGGTCCTTAGAAAAGAGTTTTAGAGGCGTGTCGGGCAGGAAGTAATCCCGAGACGCCAACACTATTCAGGCCTCCCCTGATTGCCCAGGGGAGGTAGGAGGGGTTAATGGCCTTAGTTCAAAATCTGCGAGGCGTTTTGGATAGGGCCTCCGTTGCGGAGGGCTGATATAGATGTTGATATCCGCGGGAGGTTGGGGCTAGAATAGAAAAAAAGGATGAAGGCCATGAGAAAAACGGCGATCTCCATACTGATCACGAGCGGGCTCCTCTCCGCAGCCTGTGTCGTCGCGATGGTGGACCCGGCCGCCCAGGGGCGATCCTGGCCCCAGACTTCATTTCAAGAGAGCCTGAGCCTCAAACCCGGAGGGTCCATCACCCTGGAGAACCCGAGCGGCGATATCCAGATCTCCGGCTGGAAAGAAGAGCGAGTGGAAATCACGGCCCAATATGGCCGCGAAACCGCGCCTTCCGCCGGGATCTATTTTATCGGCCACCGTTTCAAACCCCCTGATGTCCGCGTCCGGGCGACCGCCGATTCGGTGAGGATCAGCACGAACCCGGGCGGATACGATGACGAGGACAACGTTGTCCACTATGTCCTGAACGTCCCCCGTTCCATAAACCTGGACAGCGTCCGGACCGGCCGGGGCAAAATCTCGATTTCGGACGTCTACGGCCGGGCGGTCCTGGACGCCGATGAAGGGTCCGTGAGTGTCGGCAACTATTCCGGTTCCCTGGACATCCGGCTGGGAAGCGGGGAGGTCGAGGCGGAGGTTCTGGATCTCAGGCCGCAGGACAGCGTGCGGATCAAGGTTGAACGGGGAGATATCGTTCTCTTCCTGGAGCCGGACGCAGCCGCCCAGCTCATGGCGGAGGCCCCGGCGGGGGCTGTTTCGAGCGAGATCGACCTCGGGCAGCCTCTCCCGGCCAGGAAGGTGACCGCCCGGATGGCGGAGGGCCAGGCGACGATCGAATTGACCGCCGTCCAAGGAGATATCAAAATCCGAAAGGTGGAAGTCCAGCAATGAACGAAGAAAAAAAGGAAGCTCCAGAGGAGAAGATTGAGGAGAAGTCAATCGCCGATGACGTTTTCGAAGAAGGAGAAGAAGGCGAAGGGAGGGGGCGGCGCTTTCCCGCTGCCCTGGTCGTTCCTCTCATCCTGATCCTGGCCGGAGCGGTTTATTATTTTCTCTTTTTTAAGAGATCCGATAAAGGCAGGGAAAGAGGGGAAACGCCCCCCGCCGTGAGCCTGGAAAAAGATATCCCCCTGCCGGCCGGAGAGGCGACCTCCCGTCCTCCCGTCGAGCTGGATAAAAGCGATGACCTCGTTCGCCAATTGGCCAAAGAGATCTCCTCGCATCCCCGGATCGCCCAATGGCTTCAGAGCAAGGACCTGATCCGGCGTTTTGTGGCCGCGGTCGATAACATCGCCAACGGTCTGAGTCCCCGGGCCCACGTCGATTTCTTCTCGCCCCCGGGGGAATTCGTGGCCGTCAAAAAGGGCGATGTCTTTGTCGCGGACCCGGAGGGATACAGTCGGTACAATACCGTGGCCGACGTCTTTGTATCCCTGGACAGCCAGCAGTGTGTCTCGTTATTCCGCGGCCTCAAGCCGCTTTGCCAGGAGGCTTATCGGGACCTTGGCTATCCGGACCAGGACTTCGAGCAGACGATCCTGCGGGCCGCGATCGAGCTCCTGGAGACCCCGGTCATTGAAGGCGACATCGTCCTGGAGAAGGCCGTCCTCAACTCCATAATGCTCGATCCTGAGCTGGAGGGCTTGAGTGATGCCCAAAAGCATCTGCTTCGCATGGGACCCGAGAACGTCGGCGCAATCCAGGCGAAGTTGAGGGAAATGGCCGTCGCGTTGGGATTCGCCGAATCGCGGCTTCCGAAACAACGGGTTTATACGCCGGCCGGAAAGTGATGGCGAGGGCGGGGCGAAAGGCTCAGCCTTTCTCGGGCCCGGTGTCCCAGCGAAAGGGTTCGGCCAGGTCGAAGTCCGGGAAGAGATGATCGTCCGGGCCGAACGCTTCCGGCTGGACGAAAATTCGGTCAAACTCCAGTTCCTGAGCCCGGGCTAAGACCCGGCCGTATTCCTGGGAAGAGAGAGGCCGGCGCAGCTCCTCCGGCGGATGATGGCAGGGGCGGTATTGGCTCATGATGCTCACGGCCACGTGGTTTCCAAACGTTCGCGACAGCCAATCCAGGACGGCCAGGGAATCCCGGGTCTGGCCCGGGAGAACAAGATGGCGGACGACAAGCCCGCGCCTGGCTATCCCCCGGCCGTCGAGTTCGAGGAAAGGCTGCTGAAAAGCCATTTCCTTGATCGCTTCGGCCGCCTGCTCGAAATAATCAGCCGCGTCCGAATACCTCCGGGAGAGATCGGCGGACACATATTTGAGGTCGGGGAGGTAGATATCGATAATCCCCTCGAGATGAGCCAGGACGGAGGCCTTTTCATAGCCGCTCGAATTCGAGACGATGGGGATTTCGAGGCCCCGTGAATAAGCGATCCGGAGGGCCCGGAGGATGGGCAGGAGGATGTGGGTGGGAGAAACCAGGTTGATGTTCAGGGCTCCCTTTTCCTGGAGGCCGAGCATCAGCCCGGCCAGCTCTTCGTCGCCGGCGGGGCGGCCTTGTCCCAGCCAGCTCAACTGGTAGTTCTGGCAGAACCGGCATTTGAGGTTGCACCCCGCAAAAAAGATCGTCCCCGACCCCGAGGGTGCGTTTCCCGTCGCCGGCTTTCCATAGGCGCGGCTTCCGGGGCCGCAGAGGACCGGCTCCTCGCCGAAATGGAGCAAGGCGTGGGAGACCGTCGCCAGGACGCCGCTCCCGCAGAAGCCTTTTTGGCCCGCCGACCGGTCCACCCCGCAATCGCGGGGGCAGATGCGGCAGTCGGATTCCTGCGCCCCGAGCCGGTCCAGCGCCCGGGCGATCTTGTCGATTTTTCTGCCGGCGATCATCGGTGGTCCAGGACCCGCATCCATTCTAACAGAATACGCGTCTCTTGACAGCGCGGGGGATGTGTATTAAGTAAAGCCTTTGCGGCCCGGCCGGGCGGCCGGATTCTCTCATTTTCGAGGAGTGATCATGGAGTTCTTTTCGCAGCTGCTCGATTTCGTGCTGCACCTCGACAAACACCTAAGCGCCCTGATCCAAAGCTACGGGCTCTGGACCTACCTGATTCTCTTCACGATCATTTTTCTCGAGACGGGCCTGGTGGTGACGCCTTTCCTTCCCGGCGACTCGCTTCTCTTCGCGGCCGGGACGTTCGCCTCCGCAAAAGCCCTGAAAGTCCACTGGCTTTTTATCCTCCTCGGCGCGGCGGCCATACTGGGGGACACGGCCAATTATTGGATCGGGCATTTCATCGGCCCCCGGGTCTTCCATCAGGATAAGTCCCGGTTCTTTAAGAGGGAATACCTGGACCGCACGCACCGGTTTTATGAAAAATACGGCGCCGAGACCATCATCATCGCCCGCTTCGTGCCGATCATCCGGACGTTCGCGCCTTTCGTGGCCGGGATTGGGAGGATGAACTATTGGAGGTTCATCAGCTATAACGTGATCGGAGGGATCGGCTGGGTCGCCCTGTTCGTTTTCGGGGGCTACTTCTTCGGGAACATCCCATTCGTCAGGCGGAACTTCAGCCTGGTGATTATCGCCATCATCATCGTTTCGGTCCTCCCGGCGCTCTTCGAGGTCTTCCGGCAACGGCGCGAGTCCCGGCGTCAGACGAGGCCCTGAAATATTTTTTTCCAGGCCGGACGCGCCAGGGCGGCATAATCCGTGAGGTCGGTGTGGAGGGGAGTCACCGACACGTAGCCGTGCGAAACGGCCCAGACATCGCTGGCCCTGTCTCCGATCGGAGTGGGGATGCCCGAGCCGATCCAATAATAGGTGTTATCCCGCGGGTCCCTTTTTTCGAAGATCTCGGGGTCATACCTTTTTTCTCCGAGCTTGGTGATCTTGAGGCCTTTGATCGGCGGGGGAGGAAAGTTGATGTTGAGGGTCAGGCCGGGGGGCAAGCCTTGGCGGAGGAGCCTCTTCGCCAGCTTGAGGGCGAATCCGGCCGGGGCTTCGAGGTCGTATCCGCCCTGGACCGCTGAAAGGGCGACGGAGGGGACCTTGAGGAACGTGCCCTGGATGGCCGCCGCCACGGTGCCCGAATAGGAGATGTCCTGCTGGCCCAGGTTGGGGCCGCGGTTGATCCCGGAGACGATCAGGTCCGGGGTCCTCGGCAGGATCATCTTGAGGGCCAGGTAGATGCAGTCGGCCGGCGTGCCGTCGACCGCAAAGATGTCCTTCTTGATCGTCTCCACCCGGAGGGGCCGGCGCAGGGTGAGCGAGAGGGACGTTGCGCTTTTCTCGCGGTCCGGAGCGACGATGACTGTCTCGGCCGCGGTCTTGAGACTTATGGCCAGGGCCAGGATCCCCTCCGCGAAGTAGCCGTCGTCGTTGGTCAGCAGGATCAGGGGCTTCATCGCCGGGACGGACGTCAGGAACGGATCATGACCAGCATCATTTTGAACCTCTTCACCGCCTTCAGCGCATGGGGTTCATGGGCCGGCATGATGATCATCTGCCCTTCCATCAGCCGGTGGACACGGCCGGATATGGTGATCTCCGTCTCGCCGTCGACGAGGTAAACCAGGGCGTCATAAGGCGCCGTGTGTTCGCTCAGTCCCTGGCCCTCATCAAAGGCGAATATCGTCACGGTGCCCGTCTTCCGGCTGACGATCTCCCGGCTGACCGTCGAGCCCGTCTGATAATCAACGAGCGCTTTAACCTGGAGGGCCTTAGCCAAGAGTTCTCCGGCCTCCTTTTTTTTCTGAACGGGATTCATATTTCTCTCCTTTGATCGGCCCATCGGACCGGAATAAATTCCCTTTTGAGGGATCGCTGTTCACGGAATCGGCAGGAAGAAGATGGTCGGGACGGGCGGATTCGAACCGCCGACCCCATGCACCCCAAGCATGTGCGCTACCAGGCTGCGCCACGTCCCGATGGATGAAAGACGCATTATAGCAAAAAAACCGGGATCTTTTACAGTTTTTTGGCTTTTTTTTCGAGCGAGGCCGCGAGGTCCTGGAGCTCGGCGCGGACCTCCACCAGGGCCTTCTTCAGGCGGTCCGGATGGAGCTGCTCGGCGGCCCGGCCTTCGAATTCCGCCTGAATCCTGCGCTTGGCCCCCGCCAGCGTGAGCCCTTCTTTTATCAGGAGCTCCTTGAGCCGGAGGATGATGTCCAGGTCTTTCTGACGAAAGATCTTGTGGCCGCTGCCCGTCTGGCCCGCGTGGAGGAAGGGAAAATCCTTTTCCCAGCCTTCTATAACCCTGGGCTCCAGCTCAGAGATCCGGCTGACCTCTTCCAGCCGGTAAAAAAGCTTACCCGCATCCTTTTCGCTTTTCATGGGAATTCTTGTCCAACAATAGCATGACTCCCGAGAACCGTCAAGAAGGAGGCTCTGCGCTCCTGTGGCCGGGAGAAGCTGCTTTTTCATGATATAATGGATATCCCGTGCCCAAGGAAAAGAGCTCCACTCTGACGCCTCTGGCCGAGAGGATGAGGCCGCGGTCGTTTGACCGCTTTCAGGGCCAGGAGCACCTCCTCGGCCAGGGAAAGATCCTCTCCCAACTCATCGAATCCGGCCGGCTCGTTTCCCTCATTTTCTGGGGGCCGCCCGGGTCGGGCAAGACGACCCTGGGGATGATGCTCGCCCGGCACTTCGACCTGCCGTGCCTTTTTTTCAGCGCGGTCCTCGCCAGCATCAAGGAAGTCAAGGACGTCATGGCCAAGGCCGAGAACCACAAAAAGATGTACGGCAAGCCGACGATCATCTTCATCGATGAGATCCACCGCTTCAACAAGGCCCAGCAGGGGGCTTTCCTGCCCTATGTGGAGAGGGGAGACATCGTCCTTTTTGGGTCCACGACCGAGAATCCTTCCTTCGAGGTCATCGCGCCGCTTCTTTCCCGCACCAAGGTCCTCCTCCTTCAGCCGCTCTCGGCGGGAGCGCTTTCCCGGATCCTGGACGAGGCGCTGGCAGACAAAGAGCTGGGGCTGGGTGAGACCGGGGCCGTCCTGGACGATGCAGCCAGGCAGCTGATCATCGATTACGCCAACGGCGACGCCCGAAGGGCACTCAACTCCCTCGAGATCGCGGCCAGCCTGTCCGGCGGTCCGAGGATTGGAGAGGACGCAGTCCGCGAGGCTCTTCAGAAGAGAATGCTCCTCTACGACAAGAGCGGGGAGGAGCATTTCAACCTGATCTCGGCCCTGCACAAAAGCCTGAGAAACAGCGATGTGGACGCTTCCCTCTACTGGCTGGCCCGGATGGTCTTTTCGGGAGAGGACGCTCTCTACATCGCCCGCCGCCTGGTCCGCTTCGCTTCGGAGGACATCGGCCTGGCCGATCCCCAGGCCCTCTCGATCGCCCTGCGGGCAAAAGAAGCCTACGACTTCCTGGGTTCACCGGAGGGGGAGCTGGCCCTGGCCGAGGCCGTTATCTATATGGCTTCCGCCCCCAAGAGCAACCGGGCCTACGCGGCCTTCGGCCAAGCGATGAAGGACGTGGAAGCCAGCCCCCACGAGCCCGTTCCCCTCCAGATTCGCAACCCCGTCACCCGGCTGATGAAGGAAGTCGGGTACGGCGAGGACTATGCCTACGCCCATGACTTCGCCTTCTCAACGACCGACATGGAGACCTTCCCCGAAAGGCTGAAGGGCCGCCGCTATTATTCTCCGGGAAACATGGGCCTGGAAAAGGAGATCAAGAAACGGATCGACTGGTGGCTGAAGGTCAAAGAAAAAATGAAGGCCGGAGCGGCGGCCGGAAAAAAGGAAGAAGGCCGGGAACCCTAGCCGTCTTTCTCCCTCTCCTCCTTTTCCTTCATCAGGTAGTAGATCTCCCAGCTGATATCGTCGGCCAGGCAGCCGAGGCAGGAGGTCTTTGTCGTGGCCAGTTCACCGTCCGAAATCTTGTCTTTCAGGATCCTTTTGACCCTTTTCCGGATCTTGTAGAGGATGACGTAGTTCACCATCGGATCGTCTTCCGGAAATCATACCAGCTAAATCCTCCCAAGTAAAGATTGAGCGGGACGAGTCAAAATGATATGATGGGGCCCCGGCGGTGAGAGCTTTGAAAAAATCCCCGGTCCTTCTTTTGGTCTTGTTCTTATCTTCCTGCTCGGTTTTCCGGACCCGTGTCAAGCCCTATCCGTCCGGGGTCGTCTTTCCGCTGGCCGAGGCCGGGAAGGTGACGTTCGAGGGCAATATCAACAGGACGCTGGTCAAGGGTGACGACGGCCGGCTTTATTTTTCGACCGACAGGGGCCGGCTTTATTGCCTGGAAGGCGCTCCGCCGACGATCGCCTGGCATCTGGATAACCCCGCCCCGTTCGGCTGCCCGCCCGACCTCGCTCCGGACAGGGTTTTCGTTTGGGATCTCGACAACATCATCTCCTGCTTTGACCGGACGGGAAAACCCGGCTGGAAAACCAAAATCGCGGATAGAATCTCAAGCCCAATCTCTCATGATCGGGAGAGGCTGTTCGTCGGGACGGAGGCGGGCGACCTTCTCGCCTTGAGCCAGGCAACGGGGGAAACGCTCTGGCGATTCAGGACCAGGGCGGCCGTCTCGGCCGCCGCCGTGTTCTATAGAGACTCGATCGTCCTGGGAAGCCAGGACGGGACGCTTTATCTTGTCAGCCCCAAAGGCGTGCAGCGCCGGGCCGTCCCATTGAGCAGCCCCGTTTCGGTTACGCCGCTCCTGGACGGCAGCCGTCTTTACATCGGGACGGCGGATTTTTCCTTTTACTGCTTTGACCTCGAAAGCAGGAAGCGCCTGTGGAAGGTCATGGCTGCGGGCAGAATCCTCGCCCCGCCGAGCGCCGATGAAAAGAGGGTCTATCTTCAGGCCTCTAACGGTGTTCTGTATGCGCTGGACAAGGCCGGCGGGGAGATCCTCTGGTGGTGGGTTGCTCCCTCGCGAAGCCCTTACGCGCTCGAGTTCGATGGGGAAAAAGTGCTTATCACCTCCCATTCCCCGGTTCTTTCTTCTCTGGAGAAGAGGTCGGGGCTAGCGGCGGGCAAGTACGAGGCCGGGACGGAAATCCGGTCGAATCCCGTCTGGGCCGACCCGATCCTTCTCTTTGCGGTCTTCGATCCTTCGTCCGACCAGGGGGTCATTTCCTGGCTCCAAAAGGAAGTGAAGGTCGAGGTCTCCGCTTCCCCTTCCTCGCCCCAGCCTTCCGGGACGGAGGTCAGCTTCACCGCGGACGCCTCGGGTTTTTATCGGCCCGAGTTTGAGTTCACCCTGCGCCAAGGAGAGGAGAGGACCGTCGTGCAGAAATCCTCGGCCAAGAAATCCTGGGTTTGGTACCCCGAGAAAGAGGGGTCCTACTCCGTGAGCGTGAAGGTCAGTGATGAAAAACAGGCCAAAGAGGCGGAGATCCCGTATGAGATAGCCGTGAAGAGCAAGAAGGACGAGGAGAAAAAAAAGAAAAAGGAGACGAACAATGACCCGACAAGAGGCGCTCGACCTCCTCAAGAAGCACCTCCAGAACAAGAACCTGGTCAAACACTGTCTGGCCGTGGAGGCCTGCATGAGGGCGGTTGGGGCAAGGCTGGGGCATGATCCGGAGCCGTGGGGCCTGGCCGGGATCCTCCACGACCTGGATTACGAGCTGACCGAAAAGAGCCCCGAGTTTCATACGACGGAAACGGTCAAAATGCTCGAAGCCCTGGGGATCTCTCCCCCGGTGATCCATGCCATCAAAGCCCATGCGTCCAAAGTGCCGTGCGAGGAGCCGATGGATTGGGCGATCTACTCCATCGACCCGCTGACCGGGCTGATCATCGCCGCCACCCTGATGCATCCCAGCAAGAAGATCAAGGCGATCGACACCGATTTTGTCAAAAGGCGGTACAAGGAGAAGAGCTTCGCCCGCGGGGCGAGGAGAGAGGAGATCGAGGAGTGCCGTAAAATCGGTCTCGACCTCGATGAGTTTATCGGCATTTGCCTTGCCGCGATGCAGGGAATCGACGCCGATCTGGGCCTGTGACGGCACAGGGAGCCGCGCTCGAGCGACCATGATCAAGGCCATCTGTTTTTTCTTCTTCATGACCGCCGCGGTGGCCGCCGGATTGTCCATCGGGCCGGTCCACGCCTCGATCAGGGATGGTTTCCCAGGGGATGAGGCCGCTTTCAAGGTGTTTCGGTTGACTCAAACTTGGGCCGAATCGGAGATCGACAGGCCCTTCCTGGAGAATATGGATTCTGTCACGCCTCCCTTTCCCGCGGGGAGTCCTTACCAGATCGGAGACATCCCTGTCATTAGCGGCCAGCGGACCGTCTATAAATTTGTGGCGGCATACCGGGGGGTGTCGGCGGAAGGCGAAAAAGATTTTCACGACCTTTTGGTGATCGAGACCGACGCCTCCGGGACTATCTTGGACGGTTATCACTATACTCTGGAGTGGACGGACAAACCGACACTGGATCTCTTTCGGGTCAGCGCTAAAGGCGTCCTTCTCAGGGATGGTCTCAAGATCAGCGAACTGGCTCTGGCCAACGTCCAAACCGGATCGGCTCTCGGAGAAGAGGGTGTCATCTCTCTCCATAAATGAATGCCCAAACTGGAGGGCGGTTTTAGCGGCGGCTTTTTCCTGAAGGCAGAGAAGGGACTGGCGCGCCCTTTTGACACATTGGTTTCCCTGTGTTAAGGTTTCTTTGACCATGAAAATCCTCGCGGTCGTGGGTCCCGGCGGGTCCGGGAAGACGACGCTGATCGAGCGGCTGGTCGAGGAGCTGAAGAGAAGGGGGCTATCTGTGGCCGTCATCAAGCACGGTTCCCGGGGGTTCGACATCGACCACCCGGGCAAGGACAGCTGGCGCTTCAGGGAGGCCGGCGCGGATGGAGTGGGCCTCGTTTCTCCCGAAGAGACGGTCATCATTCAAAGGAAGTCCGGTGAAGTTGACGACCTCGAGATCGCAATATCCCATTTCAACGAGATGGACATCGTCCTGATCGAAGGCCGCCGCGCCGTCCCGAATATCCCCAAACTGGAGCTCCTTCGCAAAGGGGTGGCCGAAAGAGTGACGACGCCCCCGGAGGAGCTGGCCGCCGTCGTTTCCGACTTTGAGATCGAATTGGAGCGTCCGGTCTTTCAATTTCCCGAGGTGAAGGAAATCGCCGATCTCGTGGAGAGAGCGGCTTGGGAGCCGCAGATGGCGGGCGGGGCTGTTATCAGGCGGAGCCGGGAGGATAATTAATGATGGGGAAGGAGGTTCCCGCCTAGCGATGGACAGGAACGAATTTGAGAAAAGGCAATTTTCCAAGCATGACCCTGCTGTCCTTGCTGTTCTCAAAAAGAGTACAATTGGTATCGCCGGCGCCGGTGGATTGGGCTCCAATGCGGCTGTTTCTCTCGCCCGGGCCGGTCTCGGGAGGCTGATCATCGCCGATTTCGACCGGGTCGAACCGTCCGACCTCAACCGGCAACATTTTTTCAGGGACCAGGTCGGAAAACCCAAGGTGAAAGCCCTGCTGGAAAACCTGAAACGGATCAACCCCTATGCCCGGTATGAGACCCATCTCATCAAGATCGAGCCCGACAATGTGGCGGCGATTTTCGGGGAAGCCGATCTCCTGATCGAGGCATTTGACCGGGCCGACATGAAACAGATGATCGTCAATACCTGGCTTTCCCTTTTCCCTCAAAGGCCGATCATCGTCGCCTCGGGTTTGGCCGGCCTGGGCAAAAACAGGAAACTCCACACCCGAAAAATGGGCAATCTCTATATTTGCGGGGACGAAGAATCGGAGATCGAAGCACGGATTTCCCCGATGGCGCCGCGAGTGGGGATCGTGGCCAACATGCAGGCCAACCTCGCCTTGGAGCTTTTGGTCAAAACGAAACGTCGGGAATCCCGGAAAGCCTAGTGGTGCGTCTCACAAACAACTTGGCTATGTCATAATCAACGGAAGACGCGCCACCGCGGGGGAGTTTGAGGGGGACTTTGGCAAGGAATTTACGAGACGGGACGCTAGACGTCGCGCTGAGTCCATTCCCCGTCGACGAGGCGGACCATTCTGCCGTTGGGGTTCTTGTCCCGGAGCTCCTCGGGAAGGCGGTGGGGGCGGACATTGTCGTAGCAGTGAAGCGCGGTAAAGCGGAGAAGGGATGCGGGGATGCCGACCGCCGTGAAGCCCGGATGGCCGGTCGCCGGATAAGGCCCTCCGTGGTTCATGGCCGGCGAGACGGCGACACCCGTCGGCATCTTATCGTTGAGCAGACGGCCCACCTTCCGGCGGAGCAGCGGCTCGATCCTGGCGTAAAGGTCATCATCCTTGTCCAGGCTATCGCTGTAGATGGCGCCGGCGAGATTCCCTTCCAGGCAGTCAACGATCCTCAGCATCTGTCCTTCGTCCTTGGCGAAGACCAAAAGAGAGACGGCTCCAAACGCCTCGACCTGGAGCTCCAGGGGATGGTCTAAAAACGCGTCCCCCGAGACGCGGAGGAGCGTGTTTTCCAGGCGAAACCCGGGTCCGTCCTGCTCCCTGCCGCCCGTGACGATTTCGGCGCCGAGACGGGCCATCCGGGCGATCGTTTCTCGCAGCTTGTCCAGGGTGTTTTGGCCGAGCAGGAGTCCCGCCGCGGAACAGCGGAAAAGGCCGAGGGTCGACTGGAAAAAGGAGTCGCTCTGGAGGCCTTGTATTAAGATCACGAGGCCGGGTTTCGTGCAGAACTGGCCCGCCCCCAAGGTGCAGGAGGCGAAGAGCTCCTTGGCGACCGCCTCAGACCTCTCCTCCAGGGAGCCGGGGAGGAGGACGACGGGGTTCAAGCTCGACATCTCGAGATAGATGGGCTTTCCCGCGTCTTCGGCCGCCTTTTTGAGCCGCAGCCCGGCCGAACGGCTTCCGGTGAAAGCCGTAGCCCCGACCAGGGGGTGGCCGGCCAGCCTAAGGCCGTCCTCCGGCTCAGTGTGATAAAGGAGCTCAAGGACGGCCGGCGGCAGGCGGTTTTCCTTCAGCGCCTCCAGGGCCAGCTCGGCGAAAAGCCTGGTCGTGCCGGGATGTCCGGGATTCGCCTTGGCGATGACCGGGTTTCCGGACGCGACCGCCGCGGCAAAATCCCCGCCGGCCGCCGGGTTGAAGGCAAACGGAAAATTGTTGGGGCCGAAAATGACAACCGGGCCGCCCAGCGGTCCGTGCTTGGAGCGGAGGTTATTCCTTGTGTCAATCGTCGCCCGGCACCAGGAACGGTCGCGGCAGGCCGCCGCCGCCTGGCGCAATTGATCAGTCGTCCTGGGCAGCTCGACGGACCGGAGCCTGGGCTCCTTTGGGAGAGCGGTTTCAAGAGAGGCGATTTGGGCGAGGTCTTCGCCGTTCTTCTCGATCCGGAGGGCATAGGATTCCAGGAAAGAGGCGATTTTATCGGGGGAGAGAGCGCGCATCTCGGAGGCCGCCCGAGACGAGGCCTCAAGGGCTTCGTCGATATCCTTAAAGCTCGAGATCGGATACCGGACTTCGAGGCTCTTCCCGGTGGCCGGGTTCGCGGCCGTGAAAAAGCCGCGCGGAGCCAGCGCTTTTTTCCAGACGCCTCCAATAAGGACAGGGTGGACTTCCATGAAACTCCTCCGCCTGGTTTTGCTGGATTATAGTCAGGCTCCGCTCGGCTTGTCAACGGTGCGGCAAGTATGAATAATAAGGCGAATGCTTTTTTGAGAGGAGTCCCGATGAGGCAGTTCCTGGTTCTGGGCGCGGGGAAGATGGGGCTTGTCCTGGCCAAAGACCTGATCGAAAGCGGCCCCCAAAACGGAGTGACGATCGTCGATATCAGTCCGCAGCGGCTGGACAGGGCGAGGAGTCTTATCGCCACCTCCCGATTGGAAGTGTGCCGGGGGGATATGGAAGACGAAATGCAGAGGGAGAGCTTCATAAAGGGAAAAGACGTCGTTCTCAACGCCCTCCTGCACAGGCATAGCCTGCCCGTTTTGGAAACAGCGGTCCGCAACGCCGTTCATTTTGTCGACCTGGCGGGCGAAGGCGCGGACGCCCGGATGTCCCACGATCAGGAGGCCCGGCGGCGGGGGATCACCATCCTTTCGGGAATGGGTTTGTCTCCCGGCATCACCAATGTGCTCGTCGGGAGGGCGGTCCACGATCTCGAAGAGACGGAAAAAGCGCTGATTTTCTGCGGCGGGAACCCGGTCCACCCGAAGCCACCCCTCGATTACCGGATTGTCTATGCCCTGGACAGCCTGATCAATTTCTATGAGCGGCCGGCCCTGATCATCAGACACGGTCAAAGGGAAAAGGTCGCTCCGCTCACGGAAGTCGAACCCGTCGGGTTTCCCCCCGATTTCCCCGACATGGAATGCTTTTTCACGGACGGCCTGAGCTCACTGCTGCAAACCATGAGCGGAAAAATCCGCGGGGACCTCTATGAGAAAACGGTCCGCCATCGAGGTCACGCTCGAGGGTTCAAAACGCTCCAGGAATGCGGATTTTTCTCCAAGGAACCGATCCTGGTCGGAGACCGGCGCGTCATCCCCAGGCAGGTTTCAGAAACCCTTCTTGAAGAGAGGATGAATCTCGGCGAGGACGAGGATGTGACCTTGCTGCGAATCCTGGTCTCCGGGAAGAAGTCCGGAGTCCCCGAGACGCATGTCTTTGAGATGGTGGATTATAGCGATCCGGTCAACAAACACACCTCGATGGCCAGGACGACGAGCTTCCCCGCGTCGATCGCCGCCCAGATGATCGCCTCGGGCCAGGTCGCAGACCGGGGTGCCGTCTTCCCGGAAAACATTTTTGACCGGGATCTCTTCCCCGTCTTCATGGACGGTCTGAAAAAAAGGGGAGTGGTCATCTCACACGAGATCGTCCGGCGGCAGCAAAAAAGAGATGATCAGCCGCCCGAATAGATGGGGCAGATGGCGACCCGGTCCCCGTCTTCGAGTTGTTCCTGCGGGGCGATGGCCCTACCGTTCCGCGTCATGACCTTCGGGCGGCCTTCCGGAAGGTTGATCAGCGCGAGGAGCTGAGCGGCGGTCGTCGGCGTCTCCAGTTCCAGCTCTTTTTCGCTGAACCCCGCCTGATAGATGAAGGGGCCGATGATCTTTACCTTGATTTTCATCGCCTCCACTTTACCACAGGAGCCGTGTTGGCC